>Ga0265293_10000173_pt1 | contig 159670 bp, 134 predicted proteins | sample Munlanlewell138R_FD_192505 | JGI IMG/M metagenome (GOLD analysis project Ga0265293, IMG submission 192505) | Leachate microbial communities from a municipal landfill in Southern Ontario, Canada - Leachate well 138R | ecosystem: Engineered > Solid waste > Landfill > Unclassified | place...
AGTTTTTCGATGTCTTTTGAAAATTGCTTTCCCATTTCAATAAATTTTATGGATTAATACTTCCATAAATTTATGTCAATGAGGTGAGTGTAGGAAATTACCGATTTTTAAATCGGTTTAGTTCAACTTACTTATAACCCTACCATCAGACTTCAAACTCAACAACTGTTTGTTAGCTTTGTATACCATTTTGGTGGTGTTAATTCTGCCACAATATATAAACTTTCTCTAAACTTTCAACTACTTCCTCCACTTCTCCCACAACCACTTCAAACCTCTACTCACCAAAAAACTAACCACAGCCCCAACCGTAGCCATGATAACTGTCTTAATTAAATCCTTGGTATCAAACATCGCTAAAACGCTCAATATCGTTCCCGAAATCGTTCCAATCAATGTTGTATTATCATTTGTATGTTCCATAATTACCTCCTTTTTTAAATTAAAAAAGCCACCAGGCATTACTGCTTGGTGGCCTCTTACATGGATCTTTAACTTACGCTTACACGCAAGTTTTCTCAGTCAACCGAATAGAGATCTTGATGATCTCAGCTTCTTCGGTTACGTCTTTACTCGAATCAACATCAACCATATTCACGGAATTTGCTAACTCTGTTTCTGCTTTGAATTTTGGACGCTTCTTCGAAACATTTACCAACAATTCTTCATTTAAACACTTTTCTTCAGACATAATTCTAAATTTTGTGGTCCGCTTTAAATTTTGAAGCAGACCGATTAAACATTCTACTTTTTTTTAGGTGCCTCCAGATCACATTCATTTTCACTCACTGCAGTTTGACTTACCGCTGTGATTATTGTTCCGCCAAGTAGCACATAACCACCTATCGTTACAGCAATCACAGGAAGAGCAATTGGCGCTGCAACAATCGATGTTCCGATTGCGGCTAAAACCAATCCTGCCGCACGCAGCTTTTTAAAGAATGGAGGAGTTTTTTTTGTGTACCGTTTTCCAACGGAACTCAACTTGTCTCTTAACTTCTTTTCCATAACGCTAATAATTTTAAATTTTCACTAGATATGACTTTGCTTTTATACAGCTTTTAGGCATCGAACTTGGAAGATATAGAAGTCTATTTCGATAAGTTCGTAACGCAGAAGATGTGTGAAAGCAAATCAAAAAACATTCAATTTTGAAGAAATATGTTTCTTCGAAATCTATCGTATTTAAGTTTTCTTCGACTACTTCATCCAAACAATTGAATGTTTTGCTATCTATTGAAAATTAGACAACGTCAACAATATTCAAGGCATTGTAGCCTCCATCATTTAAGCTGTATTGTGTACCATTAACTTCTTGGAAAAACTCAACAAGTAAGATAAACACATCAGTACCTGTTCCTGTGGGTGATCCCGAAGGAGTTACAGTCACAGTTGACATCGTGCCATCTAAAGCCAAGTTTGTTGCACTGGAGAGTGATAAATCAGAAACTCCATCCGCAAAGTTTACATTACCCCATGCTGCTGTAAAAGAAACGTGAGTTGAATTTGCTGGAGCGGCAATATGATTTACCGGAATAAGATCTTCGATCGTTATTTCTCCAGTCGAGGTATCCAATGTGATCGGACGATACAAAATCGCATTCAACATTGAACGGTTGTTGAAGTTAAACCCTTTCAACAAATCCTTTGCAGGCTGATTCTGAATCGCTACTCCAACTGAACGCTTTCCACGATCACTCGTAGTATCCAATTTGCGTATGTCAGACATCAATCGCGTTAACCTGGAGGTTATACGATTATCAGCTGCACGCATCATAAGTGGACGAAAAGCATCTCTCAAAGTTTTACCTCCCGTAGCTGCCAACCCGAACTCACTTCCGTTCTCTCGTGTTCTTGCAAACGCCGGATCATTCTTGATTCTTTCTCCGTCACCACCACCTTTCTCACGTGCCAAATACCCGTCTTTCGACTTGTAAAAAGATAAATCTCCAATCTTACCCGTAAGCTTGATTATTCCTTTTTGTCTTGCCATGATTACTCAATTTATACCAATTTGACTTACTATTACAGCATTTTACCTTGCGGTATAATGCCGATATAGATTTTTAAGAAGTTCAGACTTAAAAAGTCTGGCCGACTATTAAAATCATCATCGGTATTAGTTTTAAAATATCCTGTTGGGACTTTCCCAACATTGGTCAAATTTCGTCGCGACTTGAAATCGATATTTCAAAACTACATTATCAATGGGCGTGTAAAAAGGATTCACTTCCGTTCCATAATCTTTATGCTGATTTGCTGTGTTTTTGCCTTTTCTTTATCATTTAATTTCCTATAATTTTGTATTCAAGGCAAAAAACACTCATATCAACCCCACATCAAGAGCATGAACAGTGTATGGATAGTGTATGGATAGTGTATGAGTAAAACCAAAACAGATTAAAAAGCAATAAATAAAATGAAGCGTATCGTTCTCCATACAAAAGACGTCATGATCATCACTGGAAAGTCTGAACGATATTCGCGTGAGCTCATCAAAAAAATGAAAGAACATTACCTTAAAAAATCACATCAGTATGTTACCATAAAAGAGTGTTCAGAATACCTCGGGTTGGATGTGGATGAGGTAGAGGAAGTTTTGTTTTGAGAATCATAATATTTAGCCTAATTTATTCTTGTATGAATATGGAAATGAGTATCTTTATGACTTAAACGTTCATTCATATAAGTACATAATACACGACATTTCACGTGTCCTATGTGGTGACCTATATTTACGAACCCCTTTAAACGCAAGTAAAACAAGGGGTTTGAGGTTTTTTGGTGATCCCTAGTGGGACAACAAAAAGACCTCCATTTGGAGGTCTTTTTTTGTTATATACCAACAAATATAATGATTTCCAACAATTTACCATTTCTTAGAATAGCATCAAACATCATCAAATAACAAAGAAAATTACAACAATTCGGTTAACAAGAATTTGTTGTAGTTTTGTTAACCGAATTAGATTTTGATGCCTATTGTTACTAGCTGTATAAGCATTTATGTTTTTGCTAGCAAAAATGGCCACCACTCATTATATAAACTCTCCTGTCTAAAGACATTTTATAAAAACAAAAAAACGGGAAATCTTTAGAAATCCCGTCGTATATTAATCTTTTAACTAAAGTCTAGATTGGAGTACAGTCTAAAAGAATTTATATCCTACCGTTAATTGACCCCAAACATTTTTATATCTTGGAGTATCTGAAGTTCCATCACCTCTGTTACTCTGAAAATCTACTCCAACACGACCACCAACAGTTATATGATCGAAGTTTAATTCAAGTCCACCAACAAATCCGAGAATGTTTTTACGAATATTGTCATTTTCGAACTCTTGTTCTTGGTCATAACTAAATGGAGAGCTATCAAATCTCTTTCTTTCGTTTAACAGATACGCAAACTGTGGTCCTGCAACAATTGTAAGATATTCTGTTGGTTTAAGCGCAACTAAAATTGGAACCTCTAAAAATGTAGTAGTTGTGCTGTAATTAAAATTTTGTCCCAACAAACTTCCTCCACCTTTAAATCCTTTTTGGGTGATTAAAACCTCTGGGTGAATCCCTAAAACTGCTCCAATCGGAATATCTAATCCTAATCCAGCAGTGTATCCTAGTTTTGCATCCGCATCAAACTCTTCACCTTTCGAATCATAAACATTTGAAAGGGTAAAACCTCCTTTAACTCCAAATTTAAACTCATCTCTATTGTCTTGGGCATAACTTAATAAAGATGCTGAGACAAATAGTGCGGTAAATAACATTGTTCTTTTCATAATTTTGTTTGTTTTATTCCGAAATTATCGGAAGATTATTAATAAATCGCCTGCTTTGTTACCGACAATAGTCTTTAAGATACGTTGATTAAATTCCTTAGTTTTTTATATTAACAGTAATTCGCTTAAAAAACTTTAAATCATGTGCTTTTTAACGTTTATTATCTACAAATGCAGTGATTACACCATATTCAGAAGGTCTAGAGTCTATAAATATAGAATTATAAAATGCGTAGAAGATTTAAACAAGTTGAAATGAGAATGGATTTTTGGGTAGTTAGATAAGAAATTAAAAGAAGGTATATCTAAAAAAACAGTTTTAATCGTTTTTCAGGAACAATAGTGAGTGACGAAAAACTCTATTTAACAAGATCAATAAATTTTCTCATCGGTTAACTTTTTGAGCATTCCTTTAAAGATTACCCCATGAAATGGAAGAACGGAGAACCAATACAAACGACCTTGTAATCCCAATGGGCGAAAGGTGGCGGTTTGCTTTAACTCCCCGTCTATAATCTTAAATTCCAACCATGCTTCTCCAGGAAGTTTCATTTCTGCCAAAAGCAATAAGCGACCTTCCTCTTTATCAGCATATAAAACACGCCAAAAGTCTAGGGCATCGCCAACACTAATAGAATCCAGATTCGTTCGCCCACGTCTCAAGCCAACACCTCCCATTAATTCATCAATGAAACCTCTTGTTCTCCAAAGGAAGTTTCCAAAATACCACCCATTTTCTCCACCAATCCCCCAGACTTTTTCAATACAAGTATCAAGATTCTCAAAAGGCATTTGACGAACATCTGTAAAACAACCAAATGTTGGGACTTGAATATAATCAGAAATATGTCCACTAATTCCGCTACTCGCATAGGCATCTTTCCAACTCGAAACAATTTCATTGCTTACGATTTTCGCAAATGCTTTATCCAAGGCTTCTTCATAAGAAATTGGTTCTATATTTAGAATTCCATTGACCTCATCATTTCGACAAACCACCTCAATCTTCATGCTTTTAACCAAAGCAGAGGCGAGTATATAAGAAGTAGAAGTAATAAAATACAAAATATATGTAGACAGATTAGGACTCATAACTGGAAAGGTGTATATTTTCCTTTTTAGTTTGCGCTTTCTAGCATATTCCAAGAGCATTTCCTTATAAGTTAAAATATCAGAACCTCCGATATCAAAATTACGATCATAGGTTTCTTCAACAAATAGAGTTTTGGACAAAAAAGCGAGTACATCGGAAACACCAATGGGTTGACAACGCGTATTGAGCCATTTGGGGGCAATCAGAACAGGGATTTTCTCCATCAAATCACGGATAATTTCAAAGGAAGCACTCCCCGATCCAATAATAATTCCTGCACGAAAAGTTGTGAGGTGATAATTTCCTCTACCCAATTCAATCTCCACTGCTTTTCTTGATGAAAGATGCTTGGAAAGTTGCTCTTCATTAGTGATTCCACTTAAATAAACAACTTGTTTAACATTGGTTTCATTTAGTGCCTCACGAAAATTAGCAGCTGAATCCAGCTCCAATTTTGAATAATCATAAGAAGTTAACATAGAATGCACTAAATAATAAGCTGCATCTATGTCCTTTGGAATACTTTGTAATGAGACTTTATCTAAAAGGTCCACTTCAATTACCTCAATTTTATTTTGCATCGATTGTGGTGGAGTAAATCTGTCTTTATCTCGAACACAGCAAACAACAAAATGGCCAGCTTCCACTAAAATGGGAAGCAATCTTTTACCAATGTAACCTGTTGAACCTGTAAGTAGTATTTTCATAACACTTTAAAAACAATTGTTTGCCTTTTTTCAATGAGTTGACCAATGCAACTTTAAGAATTGGCGTGGATATAAAGACATACTTGTCTTTATTTACGAAATTTATTCAAATTCTTTGATGTTTGGTATAGGCCAAGAAAAATATTTCCAAAAACCTAGTTGATTGACAGTAAAAGTCTGTTAATTAATGGGAAATAGCCGGTCTTACTTCCTAGGGTTTTCCTGATAATTTCACAATAAAAACCATAAATATTCCTCTAATTTAAAACAACTATAAATTAGAAATGAGAATAAAAAAAAGATGGTAAAATACTATTTGTAGATAGATTTTATTGTTCGGTGAATACCTGTGTAGCATAAATAAGTTCTAAATCCTTCCTTATAGTAACAGCGAAACCAAAATGCTTAAATTCTCGTGTCAGTATATTTTCCCTATGTCCTTTAGATGCTTTCCAAGCTTCAAATAGCTCGGATGCTATCTCCATTAGGTATTTAGGATTGTTGGCTTCCTCGGAATCAAAACCCGTATAAGTAACGTTTTCTCCTATAGAATATATGGACTTATAATCTCCGGTTTTAACCATAGAAACTCTTCTGGATACAGTGCTATACGGAATGTTACCAGACTGATTATGATTTAGCATATTTGTCACAGCCATATAATTTGATTGAATTTTAGCAGCTTTAACAAGATCCGGATCAGTTTTCAATATTTGAGTCCCTCCACTTTGATATCTGAACGTATTCACCAGATAGAGCATTTCATTATAAATAATTTCTTCTTGCTCTTTGGTTAATTGGCCAGTGATTGGAATGTGCACGGACAAAGAACATGCTTCAAGTATTTTGGGTAAATATTTCACATCATTTTCAGCTTGTTTTAAAGAGGGAAACTTGTGAGAAGCTTTATCCAATGCACAATCAATTACCTTTTTATCATTTTCAGATTTCTCTTCGTAATTATATTTATCGTAAAAAGCTGTTTTCATTTTATCAGACCATGGTTTTGGCTTCTTTGAAGATTGACCAAAAGAAATCAATGGAAATAAGATAAAGAAAAGGACTGAATTTCGTATCATGCTGTTTTCTTAATGAGTGAAAATATAGATTCTATTTCAAACCTGATTTTAATTAATTCAAAGACATAACACCCTCGGAATCAAATATCAAAAAAAATGATGAAATATCATCTTGAATTTCAATTTTTATCATTAAGAAAGTTGAAATTGTTAATTTTCTGATATAATATATATTTCAGAAACCAAAACTGGAAATAGTACAGCGGCTGACTGACGGCAGATGGTAACCAAGGGCGCAAGTTCTTGATATTAAGAAACAACAAATCAAAAGGAAGAAATGGAAAACAGAATCACAAGAATCTACTTATTCAACAGCTTTTAAAGAATAAATCACCGCACGAATACGGTTAAAATCATAGCTTGCTGACATTGTTGGCGGGGCATCTAGGTAACCGCTAATTGCAACAATTGTTTCTCTGTATGGATGTTTGAAATGGAAACTCCAAAAACGACCACCTGAAGGTTCTGACGCTCCAGTGAATTTGAATAAACCTCTAAATTGATATCCTGTAACATCTCCGATTTTCAGCTTTTCATATTGAGGAATAACAGCTGGATGATCTTGCGTGCCCATATAAACGCCTTCCATTTCGTGACGAGCGTAATATTTTAGAATAGTATCACGCATCATCATCAAATTGTCTGGATGCAATTGTCGTTCGTCTGTATAAGGATATTGCCAAACCATTATGCCGCTTTGAATAAAAGTCGCGCGCGAAGTACTGTAAGAACCCGTTGATTGCATATCCATTTGGCGTGTTCTGTCAGGAAACATAATAATTGCATATTCGTCATTCACAGATTCAAAACTAAATTTGGAGGGCAGGGTTAAATCAATTCCAAATTTAGATTTTAGTTTATCTCTCGTAGCAACATTCCCTTTTGAAGGATGTCTATAATATTCACGTTTCCATTCTTGACGGTCATATATTTGAAAAAGGTAGTCAACTTCTTGTAGTAATAAATCGTACAAATCACTGATATCATGCGCCTGTAACTTTGTGTACAACTGGGTTTTTGCATAATAATTTTCATAGATATGCATAGTCGGTTCGCCTTTTTTGATTTTATCATCAATTTTCAACTCAATTACATTTCTTAATCGTGTTGATAATCGTCTAAAATCTTTTGGTGAGCGTTGATAAACTTCGAAATAAGGAGTAGGTGGATAAAATGGTCGTATTGGAGCAGCAAAAATAGAATCAAATAGATATTCTATTTCTTCGACATACTCTGTTGGTTCGGCAACAACAATTAATCGACCCGGCTTCCCTGTATATTGAGAAATAGAACCCGCGTTAATAATTTCCCTACCGCCTTTTTGCGTAGAATCTTGTGCGATTTTAACTGTTGAATTTGATTTATTTCCGGAGTTACTTTCGTCTAAACATGAAGAAAAAATAACACTTAAAAACAGTATAGCTAACCAATATTTCATTTTCCAATCGTTTATAATGATGTAGACAAAGTGCAATAATTGTGCTAAAACAACAAGAAAATAAAGATTAATGTTTTATTTAACACGAATTTTTTGTCCAATTTTTAAATCTCTGTGATTTAAACCAGGATTTAGTTTTTGCAAAGCTTCCACGGTTGTTCCTGTACGGTTTGCAATTGCCCATAAACTCTCACCGGACTTAACAGTATGAATTTGTGCTGAAACAGGTGCTTTTGAAGGCGAACTTGCACTTGCCACTGGAGCTTTTGGTTTTGGAGCAGTTCCTTTAGAGTGGATAGTTAACTTTTGTCCTATCGCCAATCGCGTAGAACGTAAGTTATTCCATTCCATGATATTACTTACCTTCACTCCATATTGATCTGCAATATGTCCTAAGGTTTGACCACGGCGAACATAATGAACAGTCACCGGATTTTCCACCACCTCTTCAATAATAATGCTTTCGAAAATTACAGAATCTAAAACAAAAATACTGTCTTCCATTTCCACCCATTTTCCAACAAATTTGGTAGGAATAGTAATACATTGTGGCGGAGTTGTTTTTGGAATATATGTAGTTTTATAAATAGGATTTAGGGCTTGAATTTCCTCAACAGGCCATTTAATAATAGAATCGATCACCCTCATGTGTATTCCACTATTTAAACAAACAGTATCTGTTTCGAAGTCATGTACCTTTGCTTCTCTCATTACGATATTATGTTCCGCATGATAGGTTAACATATAAGACATCGCGATAAAATTTGGTACATATCCTTGAGTTTCTCTAGGCAAAAACGGGCGAATTTCCCAATAGTTCATTTTCCCTCCAGAACGGCGAATTGCTTTATTAACATTTCCTGGCCCAGCATTATATGCTGCAAGCGCCATGTTCCAATCATCGTATAAACTATGTAGTTTCTTTAGGTAAAGACAAGCCGCTTCGGTGGCCAACTCAGGATCCATTCTTTCATCGATGTATGAATTCTGGTCTAAACCGTAATATTTACCCGTACGGTACATAAACTGCCAAAGTCCTAGCGCTCCAGCACGTGATTTAACTTGTGGTCGCAATCCACTTTCAATCACAGCCAAATACTTTAATTCGAGAGGTAAATTGTGTTTGGCTAATTTCTCTTCAAACATTGTAAAGTACAACTTAGAGCGACCGAGAACAACGCTTGTAAATCCTCTTCTGTTTTTTGCGAAGAATTTTAAAACACTTACAACGTCAGAATTGCAGTCCAATTGAAAAGGACTCATTTCATTCATTTCGTTTAGACGCTGACAATAGATAGAATCTGGAAAATCAGGAACAGATTCTTCATCATAACCTAAGGCTTTAATAATAGAATCCGTTTGTTTAGCCGTAGAAGAATAATCTCTATAATACCCTTCTAAAGTACTTTCAACTACACGTAAAAACTGTTCATATTCTTTCACTTCTGAAGTGTCCTTTGGAGCTGAAGCATCCGTTTGTCCATAGACAGTGAATCCAATAAACAGAACCAAAGTTTGGAATATTATTTTATTTACGTGTTTTATCATTTAACAAAATTCCATTAAATAAGCTGAAGTATCAAGCAATTCTTTTTCACCAAAGTGCTTCCCAATCAACTGTAATCCGAAAGGCAGACCGTTACTGTGTTTCCCAATTGGTAAAGAGATAGCTGGATTTCCAGCTAAATTAGCTTGTACAGTGTAAATATCTTGCAAATACATTTGAATTGGATCTTTTACTGAATTCAATTCAAATGCTGTTGTAGGAGTCGTTGGCAATAAAATCAAGTCATTTTGAGCTAAAATTTCATTGGTACGGTTCTGAATTAATCTTCTTACTTTTTGGGCTTTTGTATAGTAGGCATCATAATATCCTTGAGAAAGTACGAATGTACCCGCCATGATTCTACGCTTTACTTCCTCTCCAAAACCTTCTGTACGAGATTTCACATAAGTTTCCTCTACTCCTTTCGCCTCACTGCTTCTGTAACCAAAATGAACACCATCGAAACGAGATAGATTCGAAGAGGCTTCGGCAGTTGTCAACACATAATAAGTAGGAACCATATATTCAATATATGCGAAAGAAACAGGAATTAACTCATGCCCATCTGCTCTTAAGCAGTTCACCAATTGTTCGATTCTATCTTTAACTTCTGGATCTATTCCATCCGTATCAAGGGTTTCTTTAATATATGCAATCTTAAGTTTTTCTTTTAGTGGACTTGGTGATAAAGAAGGAACTTCTCTTGTTGAAGCTGTTCCATCATATTCGTCTTCACCTGCCATAATTTCAGTAACCAAAGCAACATCTGCAACGTCATTTCCAATAGGACCAATCTGATCAAAAGAAGAAGCGTAGGCAATTAAACCATAGCGACTAATTCTACCATAGGTTGGTTTAAGTCCAATTGTTCCAGTAAAAGATGCTGGCTGACGAATAGAGCCTCCTGTATCAGTTCCAAGAGCAAGCGTACATAATCCAGCAGCTACCGCAGTTGCAGTACCACCAGAAGAACCACCAGGAACATAATCTTCATTCAGCGCATTTCTAACAGGACCATAGGCAGAGTTTTCATTAGAAGCTCCCATTGCGAATTCATCACAATTTAAGCGACCAACAATCACTGCATCTTCGGCCAACAGACGCTCAACTGCAGTTGCAGTATATATAGATTCGAATCCTTCTAAAATTTTCGATGCGGCGGAAACTTTGTGTCCTTTATAACATAAGTTATCTTTAATTCCGATAACCATACCAGCCAATCGACCAGCAGTTCCGTTTTTGATTTTCTCATCCACAGCCAAAGCCTGTTCTTTAGCTGAAGTTTCGAACACCTCTAAAAATGCGTTTAAATCTTTTCGTTCTTTTATGTTCTCCAAATATTTATGGAGAATATCTTGTACGGTCCGTCCTTTATCAAGGGCAGCCTTTATCTCGGTAAAAGTTTTATACATGAATAAGGGATTTTATCCTATTTCTTGTTGTTTTCTTTTTCATTTTCACCACCTTGATCTTCGTCGTTCTTGGTAGCGTCTTTGAATTCTTTCATTCCTTTTCCTAAACCTTTCATTAGTTCTGGAATTTTACGCCCTCCAAAGAGCAATAAAACAACTATCACAACTAGAACAACTTGCCAAGGACCAAACATTCCTAAAATCATCTTGCTTCAAATTTAATTTCAACAAAGTTACGCAATATTGTATTAATCTACGTCCATAGCAGATAAAGTTTGTCAAGAATGTAAAAAATCATGTTTCTGGAATAAAGCTCAGGTTTGAATAATAGATTTATACTTGAGAAATAGTGTAATAAAGTGATGGTTTTTAGATTAATTCGCTAATGTTATAGGAAAAAACAGAACCTACAAGAATGTCGTTTTTCAAATAAAACTTTGGCTCTTTATGATTTTGTACGGATATAATCGTAATAAAAAGAAATACGTCGGCTGAAGAATGGTATATGTTAAGGGCGGATTAACATCCTCTCATAATATTGTTTCGGATTTCGATTTATCTTTGTTCCTTTGTACCAAGAGCTTTCGTCCTTGGCTAAGTCATGCCGACCGACAGCCGACGGTCTATTTTTAATTTTAACATCTGAAATATTCATTTATCTGTGGAAGCAGTTTTGATTAATAATATTGGATGCCTCGGGTACTTTACCAATAGATTAAAAAAACATTAATATCGGCTGATTAAAACGTGAGACCCCTCACAAATGATACTTTACGATAAATTGTTAAAGTACCATTTGCAAGGGATGAGAGGGCTTATAGTGATGGTTCAAAAAGGAGGAGGAGAAAATATCTATGTTGTTGAATCAAGAATATTAACTTTGTCGGCAAAGAAGTAAACATGAAAATTGGAATAATTGGAGGGGGTGCAGCAGGATTTTTTGCCGCCATTCATGCTAAAACGAATCATCCTGAGAGTACAGTAATTATTCTTGAAAAATCGAAGAAATTATTGGCGAAGGTTAAGATTTCTGGAGGTGGAAGATGTAATGTTACTAGCGCTATTACTTCAAATACTGAATTAAGTAAAGCTTATCCACGCGGAGGAAAACAACTGAAAAAACTTTTTCAAGAATTCAGCACGGTGCAAACTCATGAATGGTTTACTTCTCGCGGTGTTGAACTATACGCTCAGGAAGACCAACGTGTTTTTCCTGTATCTGATGATTCACAAACAATTATTGATTGTTTAATGGATGAAGTTGAAAAGCTCGGCATTACGATAAAAACAGAAACCAGTGTTAAGAAATTGGAACCTACAGTCGAAGGAATCAATGTTTTTTTAGATGATGTGAACAGTATATTTTTCAACAAAGTGATTGTTGCTGTTGGAGGAAGTCCAAAGAGAAATGGTTTAGAATGGCTTGAAGATTTAGGACACAAAATAGAAACGCCTGTTCCTAGTTTATTTACTTTCAATATGCCGAAAGAGAAAATAAAAACGCTAATGGGTGTTGCAGTTGACAAAGCAACCACGCGTATTCAAGGTGAGAAATTAATTGGAAATGGACCTTTACTCATCACACATTGGGGAATGAGTGGACCGGCTGTTTTGGTGCTTTCTTCCTTTGGAGCCAGACTTTTAGCTGACAAAAACTATCAATTCAATTTACAGGTGAATTGGACAAATGAGCAGAATCAAGAAGTTGTAAAGGAAGAGATTCTAAAGATCATCTCAGATCACGGACAAAAGCAATTGCAAAACATGCGACCTTATAACTTACCATCCAGATTATGGCTTTTCTTACTTGAAAAAGCGGAATTGCCTTTGGTTCAAAAATGGGATGAAATAGGAAAGAAAGGAGTTCATAAATTAGTCGAAGTTCTTGCCAATGACGTTTACGCTGTGAGTGGAAAAACTACTTTTAAAGAAGAATTCGTAACATGTGGCGGTGTGAGTTTAAATAGTGTAAACATGAAAACACTGGAAAGCAAACACATGCCTGGATTGTATTTCGCTGGAGAAATTCTAGATATTGATGCGATAACCGGTGGATTTAATTTTCAAGCAGCTTGGACGACAGGGTTTGTAGCGGGGAAACTCAATTGATAAATGATAATCCGATGGATCGGATGATAAATGAAGAGACGAAAAGGTTTTTTGACAAGCAAGTTTAAATAATGGATTTTATTGTTTTGTAAGTTCAATTGATTAATGCAACAGTTATGTCTATATAAGTGTGTTTGGGACTTAAAGTTTCATTGATTTTTAGATTTTTAGAAATCTCTGTTCTGGGTGACTTTTTGGAATAAATACTTGAAAAGGGTTGGGGAAGTTATTTACTTATTCTTTTTCAAGAATTAATCTGCAATAGACAATTCTTTCGTTGAGTTCGCTATTACCCGAAGCGTATTTATCTCCAAAAGATTGGTAGTAAACCCTTCTTTCATCCAATCCTTTTGATACAATATAATTCAAAACACTTTTAACACGTTCTTCACTCAAGAGCTTGTTAAAACTTGCTGAGCCGCTTTTATCTGCATGACCAGAAAGGTGCAGAACATAATTGCTTTGATTTGCATCATTCACTAAAGTCATTAGTATTTGCTTATTTGCTTCGACTAAATCCCTTTTTCCTATATCAAAGAAAATGGAGTAAATCAATGTATCAACTCCTAAATTGCTCGACTTTGCTTTAAGCCTTAATTCTTCATTGATGGATTTAATGGAATCTAGTTCTTTTAGATATAAACCTTCCTTATTTTCTAAAACAACATTTGAATCAATCTCTTTAATTATTACAGCAGAATCCAAAGATTGAGCACTGTCTTTTAAAGGCATGATTAAATCGATAGAGGCATTGTTTTCGTCAAGAATCGGTTTTTCAACTTTATTAAATCCGCTTTTTGTAGAATCTATTACCTCATCAATAATGGGATTTAAAGTGTCCTCTGCTTCTTTATGTGAAATTTTTTCCTTTGTTGGTATTGGAAGGACATTGACAATTGTGACTTTTTCCACCTCCCTTGTGTCTGCTTGATTTCTCCTATTTTCTTCAGCTGAAATGAATGTTGTATCTCTATAAATAACTCGAATTGTATCTGTCAATACAACTTGAGTTGTAACTATTGTTGAATCAATTGATTTAACATTCGCAACTTTATTTGAATCAATAGCGATTTTGGATAATGAATCTGAGAAGATCATTACTGAATCTACCTCCAAAGCATTTATTAACAAAACAGAGTCTGAACTGTCAGCGATTAAACCCATCGTTTCGACTACCTCGCTAACTCCATCTGAATCAACAGTCAAACTATCGTAGGCAAGGTTTTCATTTATCTCTAATGAAGTGGAAGTTAAAGTAGGAATAGTGTCTTTGGCTCCAACCAAAACTGTGTCAACAAAAGCACTTTTCTCTAAACCAAAAGTATCCAAATAAATTATTGTGAAACTTAATTCCTCCTCATTAAGAATTGCTTTAAGCGAGTCAGAATCATAGCTTCCATAAAGGTCAACACTTTCGACATATTCATCGACAGTGCCAACATGCGACATATAATCATCTGTTGAAAAACCTTCAATTAGTGTTGAGTCACCATAAACATCACCTCTAGAATAATATACTGAACCGTAATTTTTTCTATTGGTGCAAGATGATAAAACAAACACAAGAAGTATTGATATTCCTATTGTCTTACTCCAATCCATGCATCTAGTTCTAAAGCTACACCGAAGGTTGGTATAAACTTTAATTTATTTGTTGTATTGTCTAAATTACTGAGCATTAAAGCACCTGCGTTAATTCGAACTACTCTAAAGATATTCACCCCAATTGCACCATAAACAGGGAGGTTAATGGTTGGAGTACCATAACGATCTCCATTAGCATCTGCTATTTTATTTGTCAGCACACCGAGTGAAATTCCCAAAGATGAAATTGATTTTCCCCTCACGCTAAATGATCTTTTAAATGGAATTGTAAATCCTACACCTGGAGTAAGTCCTGTATTCGAGAAGCTCACATCATTGATATTCGCATTGAGATTCCAAACATAAAGACCTGCGTTAATTGGCAGTGTAAAGATTGCTTTTTTTGTTTTCACTTCAGTGATGGTGTATTTTCTGTATTGCTCTACTAATTCAGATGAAATAAAAGGTTTTACTTCCGTTAAAATCAATTCTGTTAGATAATCAATTCTCTTGTTCAATTCTTCTACAGAAATAGAATCTTGAACGCTTCGTTTTTTAGTTCGAATAAGGTTTTTGAGTTTGAACTTGTTTAGTTTTTTAATTTCATTTTCAACAAGTCCAGACAATTCTGTAAACTCAACTCCATTTCTTGATCTTTGAAGCGAAGTTCCTTGAATAGCAATCTCATTCAATCCTTGGATTAGACTTCTCGTATTGTTGACCTTAATTCTGTTTTTATCAAGGACAACTTCGCTTCTAATTAAGTGCTGACTTCTAATTAAGATATTTCCTAAAACTTTCTTTTTCGCTTCTAATTCTAGCGATTTAAAAGTAGTAATAGTAAAATCGTATGATGCACCCGCTTTTAAAGGTTGGGTAATAATTACAGAGAAACTTTCAGAGTTGTTGTGTAAAGATCTGTTCCAGCTATAAACTACAGGTTCTCTCCCTGATTTTTCTTCACTGATAGATACTTCAACAAGTTGAATAGATTTATCAATTTCTCCTTCAATTGCAAAAACCTCATTGTCTGGCAGCAGTGGGAAGTTTCTAAACGATCCGTTTTCGCTATCTAACTTAATAATTTGTGTTTGTGAATTTGCATACCCAAAACTAAGGATGGACAATGCAATCAGTATAAATTGCTTTTGTTTTAACATGAATTTCATTTTATTTCTTGGTGTAAGATTAGAACATTTCCGTGGCATACTAAGTCATAATCAGGAACTATTTTCCCTAATCTTTAAAGATAAGAACCCCGATTACTTAAAGATAGTAAAATAATACTTAAAACCCTCATTTTTGCACGAAAATTCATTAAAATAAATAGGCGATTCCAAATCTTCGAAATCGCCTATTTAATGTCTAATCTTAGCCTATTATTGATTTTTTGTACTGATTTTATTGTTTTGAAAACACTAAAACTTTATTACCTCGCTTATCTAATAAAACCAATTCACTGTCTATAATTTTATAAGCTACGGTTTGGTTTACAGCATTTAAAAACTTTGTTGGAATTTCCATCTCTGGACACATCATTTTTGTTGCTGCAATTTCGCCAATAAGCAAATCTGATTTTGAAAGGTTTTCAATTTTTGCGTTGAAGTTATTACAACCATCTTTACCAGCAACTATCAATTGTTCTAAGTCGAAAGTAATACTTGGATTATTCTCATCTTGATCAATTACATCTCCATTAATTCTAGTGTTTATCCATGTCCCCTCCAAGGCAGGGTTTCCTTTTGATGGAACAATTTTAATGAAAGTTAAGATGTTCTTCCCTTCTTTATCAGTGAATATCAATTCTCCATCATTCACCTTATATTTATCCACTCCAGAAAGTGTTTTAAGGTATTCGTCTTCAATGTTTTTATTCGCACATTCCATTAGCGTACCCAAATTCTCCGTTAATTTGATGTTCTGAGAAGTCAGCTTTTCAATTCGAGCAGAATAAAGATTACAACCTCCGTTTCCAGAAATCATCATAGACTTCAAATCAATTTTCATTGAAGGCAAGACGATCATTTTACTAATATTTCCGCCATTTATAGAAGCCAAAATCCAATTCCCATGGAGTTGAAAACGAATATCTTCCTTGCTTTCGATTTCTTTAACTAAAGAGTATGTTTTTATAGGATTAGATTTTTCATTTGATTTTTTGACTTCGATTTTTTTCATAATCCCTTCTTCAAATGAGAATCCATCAATGTTTTCAGACATCTTTTCCCATTTCTCTTCATTCAATTTCTCTCCTTTAATGACGTTCAGACATGTCGTTTTTTCAGAATCTTCACCGCATTCAGTTTGAATTCCTCCAACCCACATCACTTCATTCTTCAAAGTAGAACAAGATTGAAAAATTATTAATCCTGCTACGAAAGGCAATACACTTTTAATTTTCATTTTTACTTTTTTAAATTTCGAATTAGTATTTGGATATAAAGGGTGCGCTTAACAAATTATAAATCACCCTTCGCTTTCAAAAATCTAAAATCACTTTTTGAGATTGTTTATTTCTCAAAGCAAATAACAAAGCCCGCGCCAACATTGGTGCTTCAATGTTATAATATATGTTAAGCATTTAAAAGTTTGGTGTTAAAGAATGTGTTTTAAAGAAGTCATCTATGTACTTAACTGCCTCGGCTTCTTCATCTACCACTTTGAAAAGATCTAAATCTTCTGCTGAAATATTCCCTTCTGCTAGCATGGTGTTTTTGATCCAATCAATTAACCCTTGCCAATATGCAGTTCCAATAAACACAATAGGTTTACGTGCAATTTTCTTGGTTTGAATTAAAGTTAAAGCTTCAAACAACTCATCCATTGTTCCAAAACCACCTGGCAGAACCACAAAAGCTTGAGAATACTTTACAAAAACAACCTTTCTAACAAAGAAATAGTCAAACTTTAAGTTAGAATCCTGGTCAATATACTGATTTCCACTCTGTTCAAATGGCAAATCAATATTCAGTCCTATAGACTGTCCGCCTCCTTCTTGTGCTCCTTTATTTCCAGCTTCCATGATTCCTGGTCCACCACCAGTAATAACGCCATAACCTCTTTCAGCAAGTAGCCTTGAAACATTAACAGCTTTTTGATAAAAGTCATTATGTGGTTGCGTGCGTGCGGAACCAAATACAGATACACTTGGTCCGATTCGAGACATATTCTCATAACCGTTAACAAATTCCGCCATTATTTTAAAAATAGCCCAACTATCGTTTGACTTAATTTCACTCCAATCTTTTCCTGTTTTGTGACTCATATTCTTCTTTATTATCTTTCTAATTCTGTTTTTAAATACTTTGCGGTGATTGATTTTTTACTTTTCTTCACTAATTGTTCTGGTGTTCCTTCACCCACAATTTCACCGCCTAATCTTCCTCCTTCTGGACCAACATCAATGACATAGTCTGCAACTTTCACAATATCTAAATTATGCTCAATTACAAGAACAGTATTCCCTTCATCGACCAAACGATTTAAAACATCTAGCAACATTCTGATATCTTCAAAATGCAATCCCGTTGATGGTTCGTCTAATATATAAATTGTTTTCCCTGTGCTTTTTTTAGATAATTCAGTGGATAGTTTAATTCTCTGTGCCTCTCCTCCTGAAACAGTTGTTGAGGGTTGGCCAAGTTTAATATAGCCTAATCCGACAGAAAGCAAAGTAGACAATATACGATGAATCTTTGGAATAGGCTCGAAAAACACAGTGGCTTTTTCAATGGTCATATCCAAAACATCGTAGATTGATTTGCCTTTATAACGCACTTCTAAAGTCTCTCTGTTGTATCTTTTTCCTCCGCAAGTTTCACATTCCACATAAACATCAGGAAGAAAATTCATCTCGATCTGCTTTAATCCCCCACCTTTACAAGTTTCGCAACGACCACCTTTTACGTTAAATGAGAAACGCCCTGGCTTGTATCCTCGAATTTGCGCTTCTGGAATAGTTGAAAACAAGGTTCTAATTTCATCAAAAACTTTAGTATAAGTTGCTGGATTGGACCTTGGAGTTCTCCCAATTGGATCTTGATTAATCTCGATTACTTTATCCAAATGTTCCATTCCTTCAATTTTCTTGTAAGGCAATGGTTCTTTCACACCATTATAAATGTGAGCATTCAAAATTGGATATAAAGTATGGTTCACCAAAGAAGATTTTCCACTTCCAGAAACTCCGGTAACACATGTAAATGTTCCCAAAGGAACTTTAAAATCAACATTCTTTAAATTGTTTCCAGTCGCTCCTTTTAAAACTAACTTTTTACCATTTCCTTTTCTGCGTTCTTTTGGCGATTCAATTTTCTTCCTATTGGATAAATATTGGGCAGTTAAAGAATCACTTTTCATAAGTTCGTCCCAAGTGCAAGCATTAATGATTTCTCCACCGTGTACTCCTGCGCCTGGTCCAATATCCACAATAAAATCTGCTGCTTCAATCATTTCACGGTCATGCTCAACCACAATTACAGAGTTTCCTGAATCGCGCAAATGTTTTAAAGACTCAATTAATCGGGTATTATCTCTTTGGTGCAATCCAATACTAGGTTCATCGAGAACATACAACACATTCATCAATTCTGAGCCAATTTGAGTCGCCAACCGAATTCGCTGCCCTTCACCACCAGAAAGTGTTCTTGCAGAACGGTTTAGTGTTAAATAATTCAATCCGACAGATAAAATAAACGAAAGTCTATCACTGATTTCTTTTAAGATTTCCTTAGCGATTATCATTTCTGATTTACCCAGCTTTTTAGGTAAAGCTTCAAAGAAATGTGCTAATTCATCAATATCCATCTCCACTAATTGGCCAATATGATGGCCATCAATTTCGAAATAATGCGCTTCTTTCTTCAAACGCGATCCCTCACAAGTTGGACAAGTTTTCTTATTCATAAAAGTCTGTGCCCAACGTGTAATTTTCGCTGAAGTTTTTTCCTCAATATGGCGGGTTAGGAAATCTATAATTCCTTCAAAAGCTGCAACATTCTTGCCTAGGTTATTCCTTGTTGCTTCACGGCCATATAAGATTGCAGTCAACAAATCATCAGGAATATCTTCGAGTGGCGTATTCAAGGTAAAACCTTCGTCCTCTAGAAAACTCTCCAATTCCTCAAAAATCCATGTGCGTTTATAAACTCCTAAAGGTGCTAATCCGCCTTTTTTGATTGACAATTTCTTATCTGGAATAATTTTATCTAAGTCAATTACAGAAACCTCTCCCAAACCATTACAGTTCGTACAAGCTCCGTAAGGTGAGTTAAAAGAAAAGATATTTGGTTCAGGATCAGGATAACTAATTCCAGAAGATGGACACATTAAAGTACGACTAAAGTGCCTTACCTCTTTGTCATCTAGCTTCATCAACATCATTGATTTATCACCAATATCCATACTGGTTTCCACTGCTTTCTTTAATCTCTTTTTATCCTTTTGATCTACTTTTAATCTATCGACTACCAATTCAATGTCATGAACTTTGTATCTGTCTACCTTCATCCCCGGTGTCATATCAACAATTTGTCCATCAATTCTCATTTTTGTAAATCCTCTTTTGAGCATTCTTTCAAAAAGTTCTCTGTAATGTCCTTTTCTTCCTTTTACTAAGGGTGCTAAAAACACTACTTTCTCTCCTTCTAGGTCATTAATAATCAAGGAAACAATTTGGTCATCAGAATATTTGACCATTTCCTCTCCAGAAACAAAAGAATAAGCTGTTCCAATTCTTGCAAAAAGCAAACGCATAAAGTCATAGACTTCTGTAATTGTTCCTACAGTTGATCTTGGATTTTTAGAAACCGTTTTTTGTTCAATAGAAATTACAGGGGAAAGTCCATTAATTTTATCCACGTTTGGTCTGTCCATACCCGATAAAAACTGTCTTGCATAGGCAGAAAACGTTTCTATATAACGGCGTTGACCTTCAGCGAAAATGGTATCAAAAGCCAAGGATGACTTTCCACTTCCACTCAGTCCGGTAAAAACGACAAGTTCATTTCGTGGAATGATCAGGTCTATATTTTTAAGATTATGTTCTTTCGCTCCAAAAATCTCAATTTGTTCTTTCATATTTAATGCTCTCTTGTATACAATAGATTAACCCTTGAACAAGCCAAGTTGTTCATTGTCTTTAGGAATTTTAAAAGTGTACACCTCTCCTTCTTTAAGAATAAAATCTTTTCCTCTGATCCAAGGGTTGAGTTTACGCAAGATTTTGATAGAAATTCCGTTCTCAATAGACCACTCATAAAGGTTTGGAATTGACGTATCAATAATTACATCTTTAGTCAAATACTCAGGATATAAGCTTTCGTTATTAATGTAAAATCCGTAATTATTTGGATTTTCAAACACCAATTTCACCGCCATAATTCTAAAAATATACCGCGCTGTTTCTGGATTTAGAGATAAATCAAAATAGTTATCCACTTTTTGTCTTTCCAAGTTATCTGCCATTCCAAACATTCCTAAATTATAGGATGCAGCAGCTAAAATCCAAGATCCAAATTTATCGTGGGCTTCTTTAAGGTATTGGCAAGCTGCACGTGTACTTTTCTCGACATGGTAACGCTCATCCATTTGGGAATTAATAATCAATCCGTATTCTTCTCCAGTGCGTTCCATAAATTGCCAGAACCCCTTTGCACCTCTCGGACTTGTCACGTTTTGCAATCCACTTTCAATCACAGAGATATACACCAAATCTTCTGGCACTTGCTCATCCTTAAAAATCTCTTTCATTATTGGCAGCCATCTATTTGACCGCTTCATCATCATAATTGTATTGGAATGCCAAAAATTATTGATGACCAATTCATTGTCTAAGCGCTCCTTTAAATCCAAGTCTTTAAATAAGATTTTCTCCCCCACAAATGTCATTTCCTCTGGAACTTCAGGCACTACAAAATGGTTTTCTATAGATTCTTTTGTAAATTCTGTCTTATTTACAGATGTTTTGGGTTCATCTTTACAAGAAGGTAAGGACAAAATGATAAGCAAAGCTATTACAAATATGTTTCTCATGAAATCTGAAAATTCTAGTGCAAAAGTAATGAAACTAAAGCAATTTGTGTTTAATCATCTTAATACAGATAATTTAAATAAACGGTGATAATAGAATTACAATTAGCTTTTATTGTAATAGACAAAATTGGAAGGCGGAATTAAGATATACAAATGGATTTGTGGCAATAAGGAATATTTAACTCTACCCGATACATTTCTAGATTAAAAAACTGAATTTCCTAATCATTTCTTTCAGGAGCTTTATACTTCAAAGTATTTCTATAAAGTGGAACAAACACTAATATAAATAAGACCAAACCGGCAATTGAAGGAATAAGGTATTCATGGGTTATGAAATAAGCGATTACCAAGGCAGTTGCGGTTGATAGGATACTAATCATTAGAAAAACTATCCATACTTTAAAATCAGAAAAACCTTTATAAACCAGGTGATGGGTTGTATGGTCTTTTCCACCCAACATAACAGAAACACCGCGCTTTGTTCTATTGATTACAACCGTTAGGGTATCTGCAACGGCTGGAGTAAAGGCCGCCAAGATTAGAAAAACTGCTGTCCAAGAAGGCAATTCAAAAGTTGAAGGAAGATTCCACAAAGCTTTTATTCCAAAGAAACTTACGAAGAGCGCAATAAACTGACTTCCAGTATCACCCATAAACATTTTTGCTGGATGAATATTGTAAGTTAAGAATCCGATGAGCGCACCGATTTCAGCAATAATTAAAATTGTCCACAATGTATTTCCTGGGTTACTTAAGAAGCCTAAAACCACAAAACATGTTAGCAATATAAACAAGGAAACTGTTCCTGTTATTCCGTCCATATTGTCGAGCATATTCAGGCTATTCATTACCGCCACGACCCAAAGAATGGTAATAAAACCATCAATTATAGGAATATGGAAGATATCTATTGCATTATCAGAGAAGATAAAGATTGTACCGCAAGAAATTTGTCCTACTAGCTTAAGAAAAGGTTTTGTATTGTATGCATCATCAGCCACTCCAATAACAAAGGCAACTGTAGCGGCAAGTATTAATCCTACAAATTCAATATTATCAAAAATATTATCTTCTGAAAATGTTGCTGCATAAAAAAGCGCTCCAACAATAAAGGTAAAAAAGAGACTTATCCCCCCCAATGATGGTTTTGAGTCATTGCTCCATCTAATAACGACATCGTTTTTATTACGTATTCCCAGACTTTTAGCAAAGCGCAAAACGAGCATATTAATAATGATAGAAACCACAAAAGCTCCAAGTAAAAAAACAATATGTTGTGTGATATGGTTAAGTATCATAAATGTTAAGTATCTCTGATTTAAATGAAAGGACTCTCAAAAGTAATAAAACTTTTATAATACTTGTCTTTTTCTGATAAAATTGGATCATTATTTTTCCAATCTATTCCCAAATCCTTATCATTCCATAAGAGTCCACCCTCACTTTCTTTATTATAAAAGTTAGTGCACTTATAACTAAAGATAGTATTGTCCTCTAAAGTTAAGAATCCGTGAGCGAAACCTTTTGGAACAAACAATTGTAATTTATTTTCTCCTGAGAGCTCAATTTTAAAATGCTTCCCGTAGGTTTCTGAGTTTTTTCTTAAATCTACAGCAACATCTAGGACACTTCCTTGTACAACCCGCACTAATTTACCTTGAGAATGTGGTGGCTTTTGAAAATGCAATCCACGCAAAACTCCAGCATGTGACATGGATTCATTGTCTTGTACAAAATCAGGTAGGTTTCCTATTTTTTCTTTCCAGCTTTTTGTATTAAAAGTTTCATAGAAATATCCTCTTTCATCACCAAAAACGGTCGCTTCAATAACTATTAAATCTTTTATTCCAGTTTCAATTATCTTCAAAATATGCTATTTATCTAATGGTAAATTGTTGTTTTATTTTTCATTGTAATAATTCCCGTATCCATATCCATAAAGACTTCTCTTGGCATCTACAGCGTTCAGTACAACATTAATGTTTCTTATCTCTGGTATTTTAGAAATTTCATGAAGCTTTTCACTATATACTCTTTTCGAATAGTTTGCTCTAAAAACATAAATTGGAACATCTACTTTTGTAAGCAGTTGAACACCGTCAGAAACCAACCCAATCGGTGGATTATCGAAAACAATGATGTCATAAACTTCCTTAAACTCTTCAATTAACTCATCCAAACGCTTGGTCAAAAGTAATTCTGAAGGATTTGGGGGTATAGGCCCTGCGGAAATAAAATCTAAATTTTCTATCCTAGTTCTCTGAATCACTTCCTCTTTTTCACACAAACGTGCCAGTAAATTACTCATCCCTTTTTTATTCGACGTACCTATACCATGGTGCACAGTTGGTCGTCTCATATCAAGATCTACAACAAGTACTTTTTTACCAGTCATTGCAATAATACCTGCTAGATTAAGCACTATAAAGGTCTTCCCTTCTCCTGAAACAGTTGATGTAACAGTAATTGTTTTTATGTCATTCTTCACAAACGACAAATTGGTTCGCAAGGTTCGAAATGCCTCACTAATCATAGATCGCGGGTTATTGTCCACAACTAATAGCGAATAATTCTCCTTGTTTTTAAGTCTTGGAACATAGCCTAAGACACCTGTATTGCTTGGTATAATTGCTTTTAAATCTGATAATTGATTGATCTCATTAAAGAGAAGATAGCGAAGAAACAAAAACGCCAGAGATAAGCTTAATCCTAAGAACAGACTTACTCCGTAAATCATTCCTACTTTTGGAAAAACAGGTGTTCCTGAAGCTGAAGCGTCATTCAAAATCTTATTGTCTGAAGCATATCCAGCGTTGGAAATCGAATAAACAGCTTTTCTATCGGTTAATAATGAGAAGTATTTTTCATTCAACTCCTTGATATTGGTCAGTCTAGAAAGCTCCATTTGTTTTTCAGGCAATTCAAAATAACTGTTTTCATATTCGATAATATCTTTTCGAACAACAGCGAGTTTTTCTTCAATTCTTCGTGATAATAATTCTATAATCACATCAATATTCTCTTTTCGAACCTGAATACGCATATTCAACTTCTTGATATTCTCATTTTCTGGAGTCACTTGGTAAAGAAGATCTTCCTTTTCTTCAATTAAACTATAAAGTTCTTGAATTTGAATACTCAAACTAGATTCATAAGATTTTCCGATAATTACAGGAATTAAACGGTAAACATCAAGACTATTTGGATTGCCTTCCAGCTTGGCTTCAACAGAATTTAAAACTCTCAATTCTTCCAAAACTGATTTTTCTTCAACTTTTAAAACCTCCAATTTTTGAGCCGTAGAAGAAGCAATAAACTCAGGATTTGTTATATTTTCCTGACGTTGATACAACATTATACTGTCCTTCGCATTTTTTATCTCTCTTGTTAAAGAATCTAATTGTTGTGCAATGAACTCAAGAATATTATCAGCACTTTCCTTTTTAATATTTTCATCATATTTAAAAAAGTTTGCCGCCAAAGATTGTACAATTTCTTGCGCCAATAAAGGGCTGTGACTTCGAAAGCTAATTTCAACTGTTCTTGCATTTTGATCAACAGGAACTACTATCAATCCAGGCCTCAATTGTCGAGCAATAGATTTCGTTTCATTCAACACAAAATAGAGTTTGTTACTTGTTGAATTTAAAACAAATTGTTCCCAATTGTCAATCCTCACTCTCATATCAAAGAATGGAGTTTTAAGTAAAGAGTTTGGTGAAAACTTATAATTATAACTTCCGCCTTTGTGGATAAAGCTCATAAGAACTTTGCCCTCACTGTGTGTTAGATAAATAGGAATGGAAAATAAAGAGGAGTCCTTTATAATTAGTGGACTAATTCTCACAGTTCCTTGTTTGTATAATGTTTCAGTTAAAAACTCTCCTTTTGCATAATGAGAAACTGTAAGGGGCAAATCAGAAACAGCTTTTTCAAATAACATTTGAGAACGGAGCAATTCTATTTCTTTGGCGATTGTTCCTTCCTTTCGCATATCTTTAAAGTCCAGCACATCTGCGCCTTGATTTTCACTGTTTAATTGAATCAACATTCTTGATTCATAAACAGGTTTGGTATATCTCACATATATAAAAGCCCCTACAAATAACAAAATTGAAATAATGGCACACCAGTACCAATTTCGTTTAATTACAATCTTTAAAACCTTGAGATCAAAGCTAGTATTTACAAATATTTTCCCTTTTTGAATACCCATTATTTGATTGTTGTAAATACTGAAAACACCAAAATAGCTGAAGTAATTAACGAAACAATCGGTGTTACTTCTTTCAAGAATTCTCTCGACAGCTGCTTAGTTGGCTCTATGTAAACATAGTCATTTGATTGTACAATCATGTCTGCATACTTTAAGCCAGCCAAAGTACTCAAATCGATTTGATATACTTTTCTTCCTTCATCGGTTTGACGCATTACTTTTACCACTTTTGCCCTTCCACGTTCAGTGATTCCACCTGCCAATGCAATTGCTTCCATTAATGTGGTATTGTCATTTGTAATGTAAATAACCTTTGCTGCTCCTCCTGAACCAGGAAAAACAATTACGCGGCGATTTGTCACTTCAACTTGAACAAATGGGTCGATATAGCTAACGGAATATAACTCACTTAATTTTTCCTGCACTTCAATGGTAGACAAACCAGCTACATGAACTAATCCGAGCATTGGTAGTTCGACATTTCCATCATGCCGCACGATATATTGAAGTTTACCTGATGTCAATTGCTGACTACCTGAACCTTGACTTCCAATTCCAGCAGAAACATCTATTACTTTTTTACCATTTTCTACATATAATGAAAAAGACATTTTATCATCAGGCGCCAATCGGTAGGCATCATCAGGAGATATGGGAATATTTTCTGTGATTACTTCAGAATCGGCAGTTTTGAACATCACATGACTATTCACACCGCAAGAAGTAAGCAGAATTAATGAGAAGACAAAAATATAGAATGACCTTATAATTTTCATTTGTTACAATAGCGTTTTATAATAGTTTCTAGTATCATCAACCAAACGGTGATAACTAAACTTATACTTCACGTTTTCTTGCCCGAAAATAGAAAATTTTTCCCGCAAGGATGAATCTTCCACCAATAAACGCAATTTCTCTGTATAAGTTTCAATATTTTCTCTTTTAATCACAAAGCCAGCCTCTCCATCTGCTAAAATATCTCTCACTCCCCCAACATCAGTTGAAATAACAGCAATTCCTGAGGCTTGAGCTTCAATTATACTTACAGGTGTTCCTTCGTTCTTAGAAGTTAAACACATGATATCCATTCCTTGATTGAAAGTTGCAATATCCAAAATCCATGAAGTCATAAATATGGTGTTTGGATATTGTTTATTTATCTTTTCGGCCCTTTCTTGAATTACCTCTTTTTCACTTCCATCACCAACAATAAAAACTTTGATTTTTGTTTTTGTTTGACCCAGTAAATTTTCAATTACATTCAGAAAATAATCATGGTCTTTAACTGGTGCGAGTCGGCCAACAATAGCAATTGCTACCTCATCCTCTGCAATTTTATATTCCTTTCTAATTGTCAACCTCTTCTCCACCCTGTTTTCAGAGAATTTTTCCAAATCAAAACCCAAAGGGATAACTTTGATTTTATTGGCTGGTGCTATTTTATACACTTCGCTAAGTTCCTGCTTTTGCAAATCACTTATTGCAATAATCCCTGTTGATCTTTTAGCCAAATAGCGTTCAATTTGTTTAAACAATTGAGTTTTAGCATTTCCAAAATAAGAATGAAAAACATGGCCGTGAAAAGTGTGTAAAATAACAGGCACTTTTAGAGAAATAGCAGCTGCTCTTCCAATAAATCCTGCTTTGGAAGCATGGGTATGTACAATATCAGGTTGAATTTCCTTCAATAATTCTCTAATCTTCTTATATGCTTTATAGTCCTTAATTGGGTTTAAACTGCGTTGAATCTCGGGAAACACTATAGGCTCTAGTCCATATTGATGCAGAATGTGGTGAGAATCTTTTTCACCATTATCTGGAACACCGCCAATTAGCGTTGTTTCAAATTCATCTCCCATAAATTTCGTAAGAAAAGTAGCATTGAATGTTGGACCACCAATATTGAAACGATTTATTATTCTTACAACTTTTATTTTTCTGTCCATCTTTCAAACCAATTTTGAAATACAATATATGCCCACATTGTAACTGTAGCTTCCTCCTCTTCCCCTTTTTCAAAGTCTACTCTCAATTGGGAAACTCCCTTGATTGAAAATAAATTTTGATTTTCAACATATTCCTTAGTAAACCATTTTTCATTTACCACCTTACTCCAAATGCTTTGAATCCAATCTTGCAATGGTATTTCAAAACCCTTTTTAGCACGAGAAAAAACCTCATCCGGCAAAACATCTCTAAAAGCATCACGCAAAATCCTTTTCCCTACGCCATTCAAGTATTTATATTCGTCTGGTAAACCATTTACAAAATCTACTAAATCTCTATCTAAAAATGGCGTTCTGACTTCCAAAGCGTGTTTCATGCTCATCATGTCCACTTTTTTCAGCATATCATTGGGTAAAACAAACTGCTGATCGGTCATTAAAAAATTCTGTAAATTATCTTTCCCAGGCTTTACAGTGGTTTTGTAAGGAATACTTTGCAAAAGTAAGTTATCTCGGCGATTTTTAGATATAAATTGTGCCAACATCCAATAAGAATTTGGCCATTTCTGTTGTAGTAATACTCCAAACTTTTTCATCTGACGAATGCGATTTGAGATTTTACCTCTTCGGTTTCCTCCAGATATTTGTCCTGCAATTTTCGTAGCTACTTTTAATAGTACACCGGGGTTTTTACTTCTAATGTATGCTTTGTGTTTATTGTAACCTGCGAAAAGCTCATCTGCACCGTCTCCTGATAAACAAACTGTCACTTTCTCTTTTGCTGCACGCGACAAAAAATACATGGCAACCGCACTAGAATCAGCAAAAGGCTCGTCATAGGCATCCAAGACTTTTTGAAAAGATTGTACAACACTTTCTTTATCCAATTGAATAGGATAATGTGAAGATCCAATGTGTTCTGCTACGTTTTTCGCATATTCTGATTCATCAAAAAAATCATTTCCTACAAATCCTATTGAAAAAGTATTTACTGTTGTTTTGAAATTTGCTGTTACCCGAGAAACGATTGAACTGTCAACCCCTCCACTTAAAAAAGTTCCAATTGGAACGTCGGCATTCAATCTTTTAATAACTGCGTGTTCAATTTTCTTCTTGACTTCCCTAACCGCTTCTTCATACGGCATTTCGATTTTTTGAGCATTTCGAACAGAATAATATTCTAAAACGTCGATGTTCTTGCCTTTGATTTTCACATAATGTCCCGGCAATAATTTATGCACACCAGTAATCATGGTGTTGGGAGCGGGAACATAAGTAAATTGAAAATATGCATTTAAAGCATCTTGATTAATGCTCGTTTCGTTTAATAAATGTTTAAACGCTGTTAATTCTGAAGCAAATAAAACTTCATCTTCTTGGATAGAAAACAGTAAAGGATTAATTCCTAAATGATCTCTAACCAAAAGCATTTCATCCTCTAGTTGATCGTAAAAAGCAAAAGCAAAACACCCTTCAAGTTCATCTATTCCTGCAGCACCTTTTTCAATGAGGTGATTCAACAAAACCTCAGTATCTGAAGAGGTTTCAAAAATATATTCCTTTTTCAGGAGTTCATTCTTTAATTCAGGATAATTATATATTTCTCCATTAAAAACTATAGAATAGCGCCTTGATTTATCAAAAAATGGCTGATTCGATCTTTCATTCAAATCTATAATTGCCAATCGATTGTGCCCCATAATAGAGTGTCCTAAAACCTCCAAAGAAGTGTTATCTGGTCCACGGTGATTTTGACTCAAAAGTGATTTTTTCACACGAATTAATTCACTATCTTTAGGGGTTTCATAAAGTTTTTTCAATCCAACTATGCCGCACATAATATTTTATCGATTTTTATAAAAATTTAAAATCTCGCCATGAAGATAATAGTTGTTAGTGTATTCTACTTGTTTTTTATCAATTTATCCTTTGCACAAGAACAAATCAACTCTGTTCAACAAGCTATTAATCAATTTAAAACGCATGAATCCCTTGAAAACGCAGGGATTAGCTTTATGGCGTATGATATTGTAAATGATGAGATTATTGCAGAATACAATCCTAAAACGGCAATAATTCCCGCCTCAACTGTGAAGCTCTTTACAACGGCAACAGCATTTGAAATTTTAGGAAAAGATTACAAACCAAAAACGATTATTTATAAATCTGGTGAAATAGATTCTCTTGGTGTTTTAAATGGAGATATCATCATCAGAGGATTAGGAGATCCAAGTTTGGGAAGTCGCTACTTTAATAAAAAGGAAGAAGCGCATTTGTTTTTGACTGAATGGGTGAATTTCATTAAACAAAAAGGAATAAAACACATCAATGGGAAAATCTTAGCGGATGGTTCTGCTTTTGGATATCATGGTGCGCCTGATGGTTGGTCGTGGTCAGACATGGGAAATTATTATGGTGCCGGAGCAAGTGCGTGTGCTGTTTATGACAACATGACTTATCTTCATTTTTCTACAAGCGCCAACTTAAATGGACCAACAAAATTGGACTCTATGACTCCACCGATTCCAGGTTATCACTTGCACAATCAAGTAAGGACTTACGCTTCTAGTGGCGACAATGCATATATTTATGGAACCCCCTTTTCCTATCAGCGTTTTGCGGTGGGAAATTTACCAAGGAGCAAATCCAATTTCGAAGTTAAAGCAAGTGTTCCAGACCCAGAATTGTTATTGGCTCAGGTTTTTGAAATGGCACTTGCAAGGGAAGGAATTAAAGTAGAATCTCCATCGATGGGAATGCGTTTATTACTGCAAATAAAAACAGATACTTCGATCAATTATTCAAAACTGGACGCTCTATTTACCTATCAAGGTAAATCCATCGCCGAAATTGCCTATTGGACAAATATGAGAAGCGTCAACTTTTTTGCTGAACAGTTACTTTCATTAGCTACTTACGAAAAAACAGGATTTGGAGGAAGTCAAGAAAGTGCGAAGTTTGTTAATAATTATTGGGAACCAAGACTAGGCATGAAAATGTTTCAAACAGATGGCAGCGGACTTTCTAGAACAAATGCTTTCAGCGCAATGCATTATACGCAATTACTGAAATATATGTATGAATCGAAGAATTTCGCTGCTTTCGAAGAGACTTTACCAGTGGCAGGAATGAGTGGAACATTAAGAAGTGTTTGCCGTGGTCAAGCAGCCCAAGGAAAACTAAAAGCCAAAAGCGGAACGATGAATCGTATCAAATCTTACGCGGGCTATGTGGACAGTAAAAGTGGGAAAAAAATCGCTTTTGCTTTGATTGTGAACAATGATGATCTGGATGACTATCAACTAGTTAAGAGAATGGGAGGAGTGTTTAATGCTATTGCGAATTATTAGGGGGTGTGCGTTGTGAATTTGTTTTTTTGTGGATTTGTGGATTTGTTGGTTTATTCGATGCAAGTTATGCAACAAATAATATTAAAATTAAAAGTATACTGCAGAAACTGACTTAAAATCACCTGAACTTTAAAAAACGCACAACAGGATGAGCAGTTTTTAGGAAAAGTGTTGAATTGGGAGTGCGATTTTTTTGGCATTCATAAAATATATGTTAATAGTTTCTGTTCAAAATTTCCAACCTAGAATATCTATTTTACGTAAATGATATGAAACAGTAATACTATGGAACTAAAAAACGAAATCAAGAAATTCATTTTTCTCTTATTCACATTTGTTTTTGGCCTTAATGCAGTAACGCAAAACTTAATTCCAAATCCTAGTTTTGAAGATACATTAAGCTGTCCTGTAACAATAGGTCCAGGAAGTAATATGAGTAGTTGTAAAGATTGGTACGCAATTAGTGGAAATTCACCTGACTACCTAAACACCTGTGCTCCTGAATGGGGAGGTGGCAGCATCCCAAATAATCATGGCGGATATCAAATTCCAAGAACTGGAGATGCTTATTGTGGTGTGATCTTAAATACATATTTAGAAAGTATAGGTGACTGGAATGAATACATAGGCGTAAAAACAAAAGAACCATTATCTTTAAATACAAGCTATTTGTATCGAATGCATTTAAACCTAGCTGATAACTCACAGCACACATCGGATTCATTTGGAGTATTATTTTCAACAGACAAAATTGCAACAATCCCATTTATAAATGGAAGGACTGAAAATATCAAAAGAAAACCTCAATTAGAAATTGACTCACTGAATTTTCTTGTTGAAAGAGAAGATTGGGTGCTTTTTGAAAAAGAGTTCATAGCTGATTCTGCTTATGCCTATCTGACAATAGGCAATTTTAAAAATCATTTAGAGACAAATTTATTTAACACAACTTTACCTAGTGGCTTTCAATACGAAGACTTTCCCTATTTCTACATAGATGATGTTTCACTTATTCCAATTCAATATATATGTCAAGGAGATAGTGTGACTTTAAATTCTCATAATAGCCAACCATATCAATGGATTAGTGAGTACCAACCAAATCAAGTAATATCATCTGACTCTATAATTACAGTAAGTCCTCAATCAAATACCGAATATTATAACTTTTATGATGGCGACACTTCAACATTCATTGTTAGAGTCTTGGAAGATAATGCTCTTGATTTAGGCCTTGATACAAATTTATGTATTGGAGAGAAATTGGCATTAAAACCGAACCTCATCCCTGATACAGACTATTTGTGGCAAGATGGATCAACTGATAGAATTTTTACAGTAGAAGATTCAGGTACCTATTGGGTAGAGCTTACAAACTTATGTGGGACATTTACTGACTCAATAACAGTCACATACAACACCATTTCTGTCGACTTAGGTTCTGACACTGTGATTTGTAAAGGTGGTAGCCCCTTGACTTTAGACGCAGGCATTCCTAACTCAAAATATCTTTGGCAAGATTTCGCAACAACTACACAAACATATACAACTATCCTGTATGCCAGCGATTTGTTTGACAAGTTTTGGGTTAGGGTCAGCAATGAAAATGGGTGTGGAACAGATACAGTATTAATAACTCACATGCCTGATTTAATAAATGGGTTTTTACCTGATGACACTGTAATGTGTGAATATGATGTATTGAAATTTCCCGGCCTAACGAATAGTGAATATTCTTGGTCAACAGGATCAAAGGACTCGATTCTAGAGATTACAGAAACTGGGAAATATTGGGTGACTATTGAGAACTATTGTTATTCAGTTTCTGACACTGTTAATATCGAAATTAAAAAATTCCCCTACTTCTATCTCGCTAGTGATACAACGATTTGTAATGGTAAAAACTTAAATTTAGACTTAAATCTACCGGCTAAAACAGGGTTTGGCTGGATGAAATATACTAACCCAGTAACCCAAGAGAACATTAAAGACATTGATAAACCAGGCAAATATTACATCAAAGCTTTTAACACTATTTGTAGTTATACAGATAGCATAAATGTCGAGTATGATGATTGTTTATTAGAAATAAGAATACCAAACGTATTTACCCCTAATTATGATGGTGAAAATGATGGTTTTTATGTGACTGGAAATAACATAACCAATTTCCATCTAACCATCATCAATCGATGGGGAAATAAGGTTTTCATTTCTGAAGACATTAATAGAAAATGGATGGGAATAGATAATAGGGGAAAGAATTGTACTGAGGGAGTTTATTTCTATGTAATAGAAGTCTCCAATGAATATTATTCTAAAACTTATCAAGGAAACATTACATTAATACGATAGGTGTAAAGTATTATTAATAGTTGTTTCATTTGTAATTTTGAACTTTAGGAAACACACCTACCCTATTAAAGGAAATTACGTTATTAATCACATTATGAACAATCACTAAAAATGAAAACGAATTCAGCAAAATCACTTTCAGAAACTTAAAATACTAGGATAATTGAATCTATAAAGAAAATCGACTATCAAGATATCAAAGATGATTTTTGGAATGATTTATCATCAGATCAAAAAAACGAAATCGACAAAGCTACTTTGGAAATAAAAAATGGAGAGTTGGTGGATTATGATATGTTTATGGAGAAATACAGGTAGAGAAAAGAAATTTCCAAAAAACTGGAAAGAAGAGGCTATTTGGAAATAAAGCTTTGAACAAGGTTAAATTCATTACTAATCGTCATCATTACCGTTAATGATTTTAATGCACATCAATACCGTCAAAGTAAATTTGGGTGATGCCTGTATCGTCATATTTCTCCCCTTCGTACACTTCCATAATCTCAAATTTTATAGTCCACCATGGTTTGGCTTCTAGTACATTCCAATCTTCTCTGTCGCTATAACCAAGCGGTTCAACCTTAAAACGTTGTTCTTGCCGTGTATCTTCAAGTTTTAAAATAGCGTATGGCTTGTCGTCAATGTACATTTTGAGTGTTTTAACTCTTGAATTTTCTCTCCAAACTTTTTCTGACTTTACGTATCCATTTACGATAATGATTTCTGTAATTCGCGGGTTTTGTGGTCTGATGTGATAAGTGATTGATTCACCAATTCCATAACCAGGAACTCCTTCAATCCAAGCTGTTTTATAACTCAAATCGTGAATATTTTTAGCAGAATAGCCTATTCCATTATTTGGTTTTAGTTCCGAGGAAGCTGAAAGTGTATCTTGTCCGCCACCGCAATACCAACTGCAACCAACACCGAGAATTTCCCAATAATCTTCTTTCTCGTCTAAACAATCTTCATAAAATGCTAACTCACTTTTTGACAAGCTATTTTTACTTCCTAGTTTTGAAACGATTTTCATAAGTTCTTCACACTTCTCTTGTTCTTTGATGAATGCTCTTTCACCTTCTGGAGATAAATCAACCAAATAGCCAAGTTCAGGTTTCATTTCTTTTATTGTTTGGTTGAAACTAGTAAAGGAAATTAGAAGTGTAAATGTGAGGGTTAGTTTTTTCAATGATCAAGGATTTTGGGTAACAAGCTATATTTAAGGATTGTAGTTATATTGAAAACTATCTTGTATTCCTATTCGGATCAATGCAATCCTATTTGTTTTTAGACACACTATTCGAAACTTGGTTCAAATTTTAATTGCCAAATATCTATATCCATATAAACACCAACATATCCAATTATGAAGTATTTTCCTTTTGTTAAATCAAAAGCCTCCTCATAAATGCGCTCATTAAACAATAGTTTGATTTTTATTTCAGAATCTAAATTAATTTTATTAGAAGAGCAATTTGCATAATTAGAACATTTGACGACATAGTGATTTTTATCTTTAATCAACTCAATTGGTTCTCCAGTAAGGCCATAGTATAAATTGCTTTTTAAGTTTTGGTTATAGAGAACATGTGTTTCATTTATCCAAAGATCAACAGAATCATTCTCAAATCCATCTGTTATAAATATAAAAATAGTATCAGAAACATTCTGAGAAAAAGAAGCTGAGCTAAGGAATAATGCAATTGAAAAGAATAGGAGTCTCATTATGCACAATATTGAAGTATGAATTAGACATATTACCCAAATATAACACTTCACTTCAACTTTTACTAACAACAAAATCTCTCATGAAGTTCATTGTGCTTACAATTTATGGTAAAACCAATTAAAATTTCTATTTTTGAGTAAATAAGGTATTATAATGAATATTCAAACAGAGAAAATACATTTAGCTAAATTGCTTTTGGAGACTGAAAATCCTGAGATAATTGAATCTATAAAGAAAATCTTTTATCAAGATAACAAAGATGATTTTTGGAATGATTTGTCAACAGATCAAAAAGATGAAATCGATGCGGCTTCTTTAGAAATAAAAAATGGAGAAGTGGCAGATTATGATGAATTTATGGAAAAGCATAGATAAATGATTACAAAAGTTGACATTTCAAAAACCGCCCAAAAGAAACTAGATAAGTTAATTGAATTTCTTGAAGAAGAATGGTCAGAAACAATTAAGCAAGAATTTGTTATAAAACTTGACCACAGCATTAAAATAATTAAAAGTCAACCAGAAGCATTTCCAGAATCTAATTTGAGAAAAGGTTTAAGAAAATGTGTCATCACTAAACAAACCACTCTTTATTATCGCTATAATTCTAGAAAAATTTTTCTAGTTACACTATTCGACACAAGACAAGACCCGAATAAAATAAACAGAGAGATTTAAATTTTAATTATCACCACATCTTACCCCCTCCCCCACCCAACATTCCCAAATTAATCCTATTTTCGCTTTACGAAATGACAGCAATACGAAAGCAAATAGAAGAATGGAGGGATGGTCTTTTGGCGCCCAATAAAAACGACGTTTTGTTGAATCTTTTTCCTGATGTCAATGCTTTTGCGATTGATGAAGTTTATCAGGAGGAGAAATTTTTTGTGGTTGAGGCGAATTCATTTTTGAAGAAAAGCTATAAACAACATCAAAATTCTATAAAAGAAAGTGGATCTCCGATTTTTGGAATTGCTAAAGGGAAGATTGCTTTTGAACTGGATAATCAGCGTTTTGAAATGCCTTTTTTATTGGCGGATGCAGCTATTCAGCTTAATCGATTTAATGGTGATTTTGAGATTAGGCAAACGGAAGATTTTTATATCAATCCATTATTGCTGAATAACTTAGGGATTCAAGAATTACCCGAAGAGATTGAAGAAGCTGCAAATAAACTTGAAGAATTAGGATTAGAATCAACATTTGAAAACGGAATTTGGGTGGCGAATTTTCATCCGCATCGTTTTGTTTTACAGAAGGAGTTTGATGCTATTTTAGACGCACCAAAAATCAGTGAATCGCTGAAAAGTTTGTTTGGTGAAAGTGCTGAAGATGAAGTTTTCAATTTCTCAAATCATTTGCTATTTCCTTCTGATGTGAGTCAGCAAGCTGCAATTGAAAAAGTAAAAACCAACAATACGGTTATTCAAGGTCCGCCTGGAACTGGGAAATCTCAAGTGATTGCCAATTTGATTGGAAAGGTTTTAGGCGAAAGTAAGTCTGCTTTATTGGTGGCTGAGAAATCTGTTGCTTTACAAGTGATTTATGATCAAATGAAGCAGAAAGAATTGCATCATTTCTGTGTTTTTTATCACCACGAATTAAAAGCAAAACAATTCGTGCGGTCGCTGCAAAGCACTTGGAATTTCATTGAGAATCTACAAGCAAAACAAGTTAATGTAGGTCAGCAATCCCAATTGTTAACGCAAGGATTGGATTTAACTTTAGCGCGTTTGCGACAGAAGGAATTGATAGGTGGAATTTCATTTGGTGAATTCAAAGCTAATTTCAAGGAAGATCAAAACGCAATTTATCTGAATAAAAAGCCAAGTATTTCAGTTTGGAAAAAGGATATTCTAATTCTTGAGAAATTGCATCAATTGGAGTTTCCATTATTTGGAAGTTGGTTGCAAATCAATACTTCTCAATATTCAATTTCGGAAATCAATGAAGTGCTATCGAAGGTGATTCAGCAGTTGAATTCATTGAAGGATAAACAAGTTTCGCCAAGCGAAATTCAGCAAAAAATAAAACTCAGTGGATTGGTTTCTTTGTTTTATCATGATGATCAAGCATTGCCAATTTCAGTATTTGAAAATGAAAGCAAACTCCAAAAGCAGTTTTTAAAACTTTACAATTCCTTTAAAACGCTCAATGAAAAGGAATCCATTTTAAAAGCTGAAGAAGGATTGTGGGACAAAAGTTTTAGTTTGACAGAACTCCAAGAATATATTGCGGCACTTTCTTCCACCAATCGATTCAATATAAAATCGTGGATGACAAAACAAAAGCTTTTGAAATTCACACATTTGAGTCTGCTGGACACCAAAAAAGCATTGGAGAATTTAGTTGAATTAAATGTTGTGAAAAGGGAATTAATCACGGTCAAGGAAAAGCTTCGAAAATTAAAATTGTCTGATGAAATTGCCGTCTTAGATCACATTAATTATGCAATCAATAGAATCAATGCGTCAGACAAAAATGAGCTACAACAGCTTTTTAAATTGTCGAAAAACGAACGGTTAGATTTAAAAAATTCAGGACAAATTTTATCAGAAATCAATCATGCATTGCGACATTATTTCACTTTAAAAGACGAACCAATTCTAGAACAATTGGAATCTATTGAAAAGAAAATTCCGATGATGATTGAAAACGCTTCTCGACTAAAAGAAATTTCAATAGAAACGAAAAACGTTTTACAAGAAACGACATCGGTAGAGGAAGCTAATTCTGCGATTTACAATTCACATTGGAAAGATTTTAAAGGTCAATTCCCAAATTTAGCAGAAACAACGGGTGAGAAATTAAATCAGAGAATTGAAGAAATCATTCAATCTTTTGATCAAGAATCTATAGATTTTAGTCAATCAATAATTCAAGAGATTAAACAAAAGTTTGAGTATTATCATACGCTTTTGCAAACGCCAGCTTCGAAATTAAATGATGATGAAAAGCAATTAAAAAAAGATTTAAGAAAAGGAAAATCAATTTTGGTTAAAGCCTTTGATAAAAAACGTGTTTTTCCAAGTGTTAGAGAATTATTGGAAAGCGAAGCCCGTTTTTGGATTCAAATTTTGCATCCTGTATTCTTGTGTAGTCCATACAGTGTGGCCAAAAGTTTACCCATCGATTATCATTTCGATTTAGCCATTTTTGATGAAGCAAGTCAGATTCCATTGAGTCATATTGTGGGAACAGTTCAACGTTCGAAACGCAATGTGATTTCTGGAGATCAACAACAAATGGCGCCGCAATTCTACTTTCAGAAAAAGACGATGCACCAAGCAGATGCTTTACATCATGCGAGCTTCTACTGGCAAAACATAATGTTAACCCATCATTATCGTTCGATTCATCCGAGTTTAATTGCTTTTAGTAATCAGTATTTCTACGAGAATCAACTAAAAACTTTTCCAACACCTCATCCTAAAAAGCCAATTGAGCTCATCACAACTGATGGAATTTTCGATGAGCGTTCAAATGAAAAAGAAGCAGAGATCGTTTCAAAAATCATCATTGAAAAAGTAAAAAACAAAGAATTTGATTTTGGATTGGTTGCTTTTAGTCAGACACAATTGAAAGCCATTTTAGAGAAAGTTCCGACAAAACACCTGGATGAATTGGCGGACAATGACTCCATTTTTGTTCAATCTTTAGAGAATGTTCAGGGAGATCAATGCGAACATTTGATCATCAGTTTGGGTTATGCTAAAAACGAAAACGGAGATTTCCACATGCGTTTTGGTCCTTTAAATCAAGAACAAGGTCACAGAAGATTGAATGTTTTAATGTCACGTGCAATTTCTAAAATCACTTTTGTAAGAAGCGTTACTTCTGCCGACTTTTCAATTTCCAATAATGTAGGAGTTGAAAGTTTAAGGAAATTGATGGTTTTCTTAGAAAAAGAAGAGAATATGGTGGTAAATAGTGAGTTTTCTGCTGAAATTGAACAAAAAGAGGGTGTTTTGGTGATAAAGGATATTGCTAAAACTTATCGTAGTGCGAATGAGGTGGTTGATTTTTACAGGACATCGGTGGGGAGGGGTTGGAAGGTGGAGGTTGTGATGTGAAGTTGCGCTGTAATGGAAGGCGGATGACGTGGATGCTTAGGGCTTACGCAGCAGAACTGCAAGCAGCGCGAATTTTCACGGGTTTTATTTTGTTGCAAATGGTAAAAACCTAAGACTACGTTTGAGTCAAAAATGCTTTTAGTCATCCTATTTCTTTTCTAATTTTCTCCCAACGTTCTTCTTTTGATTGCTTTATTAAATCCTCAACATCTTTATCTGTTGCTTTAGATTTTGAAGTAAGCTCCTCAAACCTTAAGTAATCAATAATTGACTGAATTTTAGAAGCTTTTGCACCAGCTGAAAATCGCACATGTATTTCATTATTTTTTCTTTCGACTATCATTGTTCTGTTTTAATCAAATACACTTAAAAACTCTCATTTTAAATAACTTATGGCTCTATTCATTGTAATTACTCATTTATGAAAATTCAGAAAAGTAGCAATAAACTTTTATCGTACTTCGGTGAGTAGGGGTTGAAAGTTGAGGATTGCCCTGTAATGGAACGTGGAACTTCGGAAGGCTAAGTCACCGTTTAGCAGCGCGGTCCTGACAGCTGTCGGGATTCACGGATTTTTTTATCAACTGACTGATGATGTTTTTTTAAAAATCTAAAATCCATGTTCGTCACGATTATCAACAAACACAATAAGTTGGACAACATCTTTGTTAATTCGAAAAATAAGTGAAACATTCTTGTGAATTACACACCTACGGAGTTTTGACTTTTTTGAGGCCTGATATATTTTAGGATTCATTTCCAACTGACGTATCACCCCATCTACCTTTCTATCAAAGAGTAACGCTGTTTCAAGATTCCAGCGTTCAATTAATTGTAATGCAATAGACTCAAAACTGTCCAAGGATTTGGGAGACCATTTAACCACAAATTTTCGTCCCTTATGCATGCTTCTCAAAGAATGAATCTATCCTTTTTCTTGCTTCTTTATGATCAATTAGCACCCCATTATCTGCCTGTTCGATTCCCTCCTCAATGTCTCCTTTGGAGTTTTCGCTTAGTTCATCCCACCAATCATTATTCTTTGTTTTTAACCTATTGAAGTATGACTCTATTTTGGTTAAGACCTCGATATCATTAGTTTCCACAATAAGTTTATGTAAATGGTTTTTTAATTCTGCTGTGTTCATTTTATTTTTCTTTTTGATGGAAAAAAATCAATCCTTTAGAACTTAACTATAATTCTTGAAAGTAAAATCACCCTAAACAAATATAAGACAATTTTTTCAGATGTTAATATTATGGTTTTACAACCCTCTCATAACTCTCCTTAAACAACTCCACAAACTCTTCCATTTCTTTGATTGTCCAATGTGCGAATCCCAAGCGAAGGGCGGTTTGTCTTTTGTTTTGATACATGCAGATTCTTGGTAAAAAAACATCTCTCTTTTTTAGTTCTTGGGCTAGTTTGACTAAAGAGATTTGTTCTTGAAATTCTATCCAAAAAGCGAAGCCATTTGTAGGTAGTTGAAATTGAATTGACGTTCCGAAATGTTGATCCAATAACATTGAAAAATGCAACATTCTTTCTTGGCAAATCTTTAAGGTTTTTTTCAAATAACGAAACATATCTCCTTCGGCAATCATTTCTCCTAAGGCATGTTCTAAAACATAATTCCCTTGTGGATTGATAACTGCAACATGTTTTTTTGATTCTGCGATAAAGTCTGGTGGTGCCATCATAAAACTCAGTTGAAAAGTAGGATGGAGATGTTTTCCAATAGAACCTAAATGAATAATTCTTCCATTGGAATTGTTGGTTGCCATCGGTAATTCAACTTCCTTTTGGTAATTGAATTCAAAATCTTCATGGTCTTCGATAATCACAAAATCATACTCCTCTGCTAGATCAATGAGCTGTTTTCTTCTTTGACTTGATAAAACTGCAGTAGTTGGATAACCCTGCTGAGGATTCAAATAAACACAGCGAAGATCACCTTTTTTATAATTCTCTTTGATGCAAGCAACATCAATTCCATTTTCATCTAAAGGAACGGTTTTTACCTTTACTTTTTCCTGACTAAAAACCATGTTCATTGAAAAAAGATTCAATTCACCTACCAAGACCACATCATTTTCTTGAAATAACATTTTTGCCAATGTGTAAAAAAGCATTCCTCTGCTTTTCGCAATAAGTAAGTGTGCTGCAGAAATATGAAATCCCCTGGTGAGATTCAAGTAATAACTCAATTGTTCTTTGAAAAACTCATTCTCCTGAACAGCATAATTTCCAATATTATTTTGAATGTTTCTTCGCTTTAAAGCTGCTGTATAGAATCGAGATAGTTCCTGTGTTTTTATTATTCTAAAATCTGGTTGACCATCATTACATGTAAACTTATGATTTTCCTTTTCATAAGGAGATGATAAAACAAAAGACCTATTAAAAATAAATCCTGCCGTTTGGGGAGTTTTTGATGAATTCAATATTAAATTCTCCTCTTTTTTTGCTTTTAAAGTCGGATTTTGAACAAAAGCACCTACTTTTTCTTGAATACTTATCCAGTTTTGGGCTTCTAACTCATCAAAAGCGGCAATGACAGTTTTGCGGTGTACGCCTAAATCTTCACTCCAAACCCTTGTTCCAGGCAGCTTCACTCCCACTGGAATCAAACCTCGCTGCACAGCATTAATAAACTGATAGGCTATTTGAAGATAAAGTGGATCAGACTTTCTCCTGTCTATTCGAATATATTGGGCTATGAAAATCAAATCTGGACTACTTCTTATTTTATAACTGGACTACTTCAAGAAATACGAATATAGCACCTTTGCACTAATATTTATAGTTAAGAAATTTAAAATATGAAAAAGTTTATTGCCTTTACAATTCTTGCGGTGACATCTTCTTTAACGTTTTCCCAAGAAGATACAACCGTTTATGAAGAAATAATAATTCAAAGAAATCGTTTGGAAATTCCTTTTAATCAATCTACAAGAAATGTGGATATCCTTACTGCTGAAGACATCAAGAGACTTCCTGTAAGAACGGTTAATGAATTGCTTTCTTATGTAGGAGGCATAGATATTCGTCAGCGTGGGCCTTTTGGAAATCAAGCAGACATCAGTATTGACGGTGGTTCATTTGAGCAAACCCTTGTTTTAATCAATGGAGTTAAACTATTAGATGCACAAACAGCGCACAACATGATGAATATTCCAGTTCCTTTAGAAGCAATTCAACAAATTGAAATTTTAAAAGGTCCTGCTGCTAGAGTTTATGGAATTAACGCATTAACTGGAGCTATTAATATTGTTACTAAAGATTCTGGTTCCTCTTTCGTAGCAGTCAACACTTACGCTGGTTCTTCATTTCAAGAAAAAGAAAATGGCGATGGTGATGGAATTTATGGTGGAGGTGGAATTCAGATTACTGGAAATTTTAATACTAAAAAACAAAATCATTTAATCGCATTGAGTCAGGATTCATACAATGGACAGCGCTACAACACTGCACAAAATAACACACGATTATTTTATTCAGGGAATCATAAAATCAACAATCGACATGCACTACAATGGATGAGTGGCTACACTTACAATGACTTCGGTGCAAACGGCTTTTACGCAGCTCCAGGAGATGTAAATTCAAATGAAATTGTTGAAACTGCTTTGTTTAGTTTGTCTTCCTCTCATCAATTTGGGAAGTTTAAAATTTCACCAAGAATTAGCAATCGCTACAATGAAGACGATTACCGATATTTAGGTAAAGACATTGATGTTGCACGTTCGAAGCACTATTCAAATGCGCTAATGGCCGAGCTAAACACGAGTCTTGAAACTTCAATCGGTGATTTTGGATTAGGTTGGGAATCTCGATTTGACGAAATCAACAGTACAAATATTGGTCAGCACCAACGCGATAATCATGGTATTTCAGCAGAATACAAAGGAATATTTTGGAGAAAATTAATAGCTTCTGCAGGAGCTTACATTAATTACAATACAGATTATGATTGGCAAGTTTACCCTGGAGTAGATTTGGCTTACCGTTTCACTCCGCATTGGAAACTTTCTGCTAGTGCAGGTTCTGGTCAACGCATTCCATCTTTTACAGATTTATATTTGAATCAATTGCCTGGAAACGTTGGGAATCCTAATATAAAACCTGAAAATGCTTGGGCTTATGAAGCAAACATTCAATATTCTAAGAATACATTAAAGATCCAAGGAAGCTATTTCTATCGTTCAATTACGGACTATATCGACTGGGTAAGAGAGATGCCAACTTTACCTTATTCACCAATTAATATCGGTGAGAACTTAGTTCATGGGGTTTCTGCAAACATTTCTCAGCAATTTGAAATCAAGGACAAGCATAAACTTGGTTATAAAATCAGTTATAATTTCTTACAGCCAAGTTATAATTCAGAGGAAAATATTCAATCAAAATACGTTTTAGAGTCTTTAAGAAATCAGCTTATTGTTAGTCTAAACTATGCTTATAAAGACTTCTCAATTCAAGTAAGCAACCGATTCATTGAAAGAGAATTAAACGATCCTTATCATTTGTTGAGTGTTCGTGCAAACTATGACATCAATGATTTTTCTATCTATACGGATGTCAGTAATATCTTGAATGCAGAATATGTTGAAGCAGGAGCAGTCCCAATGCCTCCGAGATGGTTTACACTTGGGGTGAGGTATATTTGGAAGAAGTGAAATCAGAACCTTCAGAGCAATACTAAGTTTTCTTCTTGAAAATTACATTTGCTTTTCTGACCGTTAAAAGAGAATCTTAGTCGTTTCACTTCATCGGATGACAAATGATTTGAATGGTGGGGGCAAGAATAGGTAAATTGGTTAATCAAGATAAGTCGTTGGTTGCCTAAAACTATGAAAAGCATTGAACTTTGTATCAAAAAACTTCCTCCATCGATTAAAATTGAAGAATTTTACGATGGAGGGATCTTTCAAGAGATGAAAGATGATTTGTTTTTACAATCTCTTTGTACCTATTTTAGAGAAATACACCTAAAGAGGAGGGATCAACGCTAGTTGTTAGTGTGTAGAATAAAAATAGGTAAGTGGTAGTAGCGATAAAAATCTTAGATTTTAGTGATGAAGGAATCCCTCCTTTCTTTTCACTTTCTAACTAGTCAAAACCACCCTATACAACTGATAAATAACAATATATTAAAAATTAAAAAGTTAAGAATTTGGAAAACCAGAATGAAAAGTATATATTTGTATTAAGAAAAGTAAAAAAACATACCAATGTCCAATTACAACAAACATACAAACGGAAATTTAAGCTACGTTAGCGAAGCACCCACTCAATATTACACTGGGAACAATCAAGAAATGCCAATTTTCAGTTTAACATCTTCACAAAAGATGACTATAGTTGAAAACAGAATTTCAAAAAACTATTTGGTGCTTTTCAAAAAAGTAGCAAATCTTGATTATGACGCTTTGGCATTGGCCTTATCTGTTGCGCGCGCTACATTAATAAACAAAAAAGGAAACGAAAAATTCAGCGATACCATTAGTGAGAAAATTCTCGCTTTAGCTGATTTATACTCCTACGGCTATTCAGTTTTTGATGAAAAAGAAAAATTCAATCAGTGGATGTTTCATCCAAATCAAGCATTAGGCGGAAAGGTTCCTTTTGATTTTATCCATAATCAATACGGCAGGGAAGAAATTCATAATTTGATCGGAAGAATTGCTTTTGGCGTATACTCATAAGCTCTCTTTGAAACCTTCTAACCTGCATTATTCACCAACACACTCAATGTTTAATTAAAAACCTGTTTGTTAGGTGTTTGATGTATAATTTTAAGAAAGTCAACTTTCTAAAAATTGAGTGCTTTTTTGATTTACTTTCATACATCGTTTGCGTTACAAACTTCTTGAAATAGACTACTATATCTTTAAAGTTCGATGCCTAGAAAGCTGCATAAAATTAAATTAGCTTCGCTGAGACTTCGTGTTCATGAATAAAGCAGGCTAAACAAAGAATAAAGATGAAGATTTAAAGTCAACATTAAAATAGAGTTTACTAAACAATGAAAGTCTATCGAATAAGTAAAACAGAATATGCCACAGACCTAAACGGAACTGGTGCTAAGCTTTTTGGTGGTCGTTGGAACCATATAGACATACCTTGTATTTACACCTCAGAAAGCCGCGCCTTAGCTGTTTTAGAATATTCTGTGAACATAAATATTGAGTTTATCCCTCGTTCACTTAGTATTTGCACTTTTGAGATTGACGAAGAACATATTCACGAAATTCAGCGCCATGAAATTCAAGTTGATTGGAAAGAAACTCCTGCACCATTTTCTACCAAAGCTTTAGGAACTGAAAAATTACAAAACAATATTCCTATTATAAAAGTACCTTCCATCATTCTTCCAGGTGAATATAATTTCATTCTCAATCCTAACTCATCAACTATTACTTTTAAATTGATTGAAACAAAAGAATTCAATTACGATTTAAGAATTAAAAGTTAGGAGAAATTAATAATAATCAGATTCTTTAAATATTTTCAATAATTAAAGGTCTGTTTCTGTATAAAGTCTACCCTAAATTCTTCTTAATTGTTTATCTTCACAGCAAAATTTTGATTATGGTAAAGGCAGATTGGAAAACAGTAAAAGAATACGAAGACATTACTTATAAGAAGTCAAATGGTGTAGCAAGAATTGCTTTTAACAGACCTGATGTAAGGAACGCTTTTAGACCTAAGACAACATCTGAATTGTACGATGCATTTTACGATGCACAAGAAGACACTTCAATTGGAGTTGTTTTATTGTCTGCTGAAGGACCGAGTAGCAAAGATGGCGTCTATTCTTTTTGTTCTGGAGGAGATCAAAAAGCAAGAGGTAAGCAAGGTTATGTTGGTGAAGACGGAATGCACCGATTAAACATTCTTGAAGTACAAAGACTAATTCGCTTTATGCCAAAAGTGGTAATAGCAGTTGTTCCAGGCTGGTCTGTTGGTGGTGGACACTCTTTACATGTTGTTTGTGACTTAACTCTAGCGAGTAAAGAACATGCGATATTCAAACAAACGGATGCTGACGTAACAAGTTTTGACGGAGGTTACGGTTCTGCTTATCTTGCAAAAATGGTAGGTCAGAAAAAAGCCCGCGAGATTTTCTTTTTAGGACGCAATTACTCAGCACAAGACGCTGTGGATATGGGAATGGTGAATGCCGCAATTCCTCATGCAGAATTAGAAGACACAGCTTATGAATGGGCACAAGAAATTTTAGAAAAGTCTCCTACATCTATTAAAATGTTGAAGTTTGCCTTCAACTTAACAGACGATGGAATGGTTGGTCAACAAGTTTTTGCTGGTGAAGCGACAAGATTGGCCTACATGACAGACGAAGCAAAAGAAGGGCGTAACGCATTTTTAGAAAAACGTAAACCTGACTTTTCAGACATCAAGTGGATTCCATAATTCACTAAAACAAGACAATGAGCGAATTAAAAACAGCATTAGAACAAAGATTTGGTGCGCATCGAGTAAGCGACTTTCCGACTGGAGATGATGGGTATATTGATTTATTAAAAATCGAAGTGGAGAAGAAGTTCCCCTTGACCATTATCTCTACAAATGGACTTTCTTCCTACGAAATGCCTGTTCCTGATAGATACCAAGAAAGAAAACACACAGAAATATTTTTCTGTTTACCGGGCTATTGGGATTTAGAGGAAAAAGAAAACCACAATATGATGTGGCCATTGGAGTACATTCAAAAACTCGCAAAAAACCTTATAGAAAAAGAAACTTGGTATGGTCCTGGACATACAATTGCGAATGGAAATCCATCTTTACATATTTCTGAAACCATGAAGCAAGAATATTTATTGCTTGCAGATCCAATAGAATTAGAAGATTTCTTCGCTCCAATAAATATTAATGGAGTTGAAACTTATTTTTTAGCTATTATCCCTCTATTCCATAAAGAATACGAACAGAAAATGCATTCAGGTTATCCTAAATGGATTAAAAAATTCAGAGGCCGAAATGGAAATGAAATTTTAGACGATTACAGAACGTCTATTTATAAAAGTCGTTGGAAAAGATGATTTCTTTTGATTTTGTTGAGATGTACATTTCGTGTGTCTCAACAAATCAATTATTCCATCACAAACGCTTCGTTAATGCGAACAATATACTCCATCACTTCTTCTCTTCCCTTTGCAGACACACTAGAAGTAACAAAATAAGGTGGCATCACCTCCCACTGTTTTAACATTTCACGTTTATATGCAGCAATGTTTTTATCTAGTTCAACTGCGGATAATTTATCTGTTTTTGTAAATACAATAGAAAACGGCAAGCCTTCAGTTGCACACCATTCCATAAACTCTACATCAATTTTTTGTGGTTCCAATCTGCTGTCAATTAATATAAAAGTATTCAATAGATTTTCTCTCGTCAATAGATATTCTTCAATAAAAGCGCCCCATTTTTTACGGTTGGTTTTCGAAGTTTTCGCATATCCATACCCTGGCAAATCCACTAAAAACCACTCCTTATTGATAAGAAAGTGATTAATCAGTTGGGTTTTCCCTGGTTTACCAGAGGTTTTTGCTAATTTCTTGTGGTTTGTCAACATATTGATAAGAGAAGATTTCCCCACATTGGATCGCCCAATAAAAGCATATTCAGGAAGGTTAGGAGCTGGACATTTATCCACCTCAGTATTACTTATCACAAACTCTGCAGAATGAATCACCATATCTTTAAATTTTCCTCAAAGTTATTTTTTTAAAATCAGCAATCATAAAATTAGAGCTCAAAATCAATTTTTTTTCTATCTTTAACCCATTACTAATAGATTTAGTAATAATAAAAAAGCTCTACAGAGCAGTATTAACAAGTAATCTTAGGGTGAAAACAGTAATGAATTGCATAATTTCATGTTTAAATTTTGAATTTCAAAACATAAATTATTTCTTTGCAGGCTGAATTAACCCTTTAAAAATAGGAAAAATGTCTGATATCAAATCAAGAGTTGTATCAATTATTATTGATAAGTTGGGTGTAGAAGAAGCAGAAGTAACAATTGAAGCTTCATTCACAAATGATCTAGGAGCTGATTCTCTAGACACAGTTGAGTTAATTATGGAATTCGAAAAAGAATTTAACATTGCTATTCCTGATGACCAAGCAGAGAATATTCAAACTGTAGGTCAAGCAGTTTCTTACATCGAAGAGCACGCAAAGTAAACAGTAAAGAATTTAGCAACAAATTGCAATTTAAAAATTTAGATTTTATTCATGGAACTTAAACGAGTTGTTGTAACAGGATTAGGGGCTTTAACACCTATTGGCAATACTGTAGATGAGTATTGGAACGGATTAATATCTGGTAAAAGTGGTGCTGCGCCTATCCAACAATTTGATGCATCTAAATTTAAAACGCAATTTGCCTGCGAGATTAAGAACTTCGATGTAACTGATTTTATTGACAGAAAAGAAGCTAGAAAATTAGATCAATTTTCACAATACGCCATGGTTTCCGCTACGGAAGCCATGGCTGATTCTTTGTTAATGGAATCAGAACCAAACACTGACCGTATTGGTGTAATTTGGGGATCAGGAATTGGTGGTTTAAAAACACTTCAAGATGAACATGAAAACTTCTTAAACGGTGATGGAACTCCAAAATTCAATCCTTTCTTTATTCCAAAAATGATTGCAGATATCGCTGCAGGGCATATTGCAATCAAATATGGTTTACGTGGACCAAATTATGTTACCGTTTCAGCATGTGCATCATCTACCAATGCAATTATTGACGCTTTTAACCTCATTCGTTTAGGTAAAGCTGATGCAATTGTTACAGGTGGTTCTGAAGCTGCTGTAAACATTCTAGGTGTTGGTGGATTTAATGGTTTACGTGCGCTTTCTATGCGTAATGATTCTCCAGAAACTGCTTCCCGACCATTCGACAAAGACAGAGATGGCTTTGTCTTAGGGGAAGGAGCTGGTGCACTAATCCTTGAGGAATATGAGCATGCAATTAAACGTGGTGCAAAAATCTACGCTGAAGTTGCTGGTGGTGGAATGTCATGCGACGCTTATCACATTACTGCGCCTCATCCAGAAGGAATTGGTGCAAGAAACGTGATGATTGAAGCATTGAAAGACGCCGAACTTCAACCTGAAGAGGTTGACTATGTGAATGTTCACGGAACATCAACTCCACTTGGAGATATTGCTGAACCAAAAGCAATTAAACAAGTTTTTGGAGAACATTCTTACAATCTGAACATCTCCTCTACAAAATCAATGACAGGTCACTTACTTGGTGCGGCAGGAGCTATTGAAGCTATTGCTTGTATTTTAGCAGTGAAGCATGATATTGTCCCTCCTACAATCAATCATTTCACGGCTGACCCTGAAATCGACAGTAAGTTGAACTTTACTTTTAATGTTGCACAAAAACGCAAGGTTGATGTAGCTTTATCAAATACATTTGGCTTTGGAGGACATAATACCTCTGCGATATTTAAAAAGTTAAAGTAAGTGGTTTTGAGAAGACTGTTTTCATTTCGCACGAGCCCAAAGAGCAAAAATGATCTCAAGTTAATTCGATTCATTATCAAACAATTTGGCTATAGACCAAAGAAGTTATTGCTGTTTAAAATAGCATTAACACACAAATCTATCTCTAACACTTCGGATAAACTCATTTCTAATGAGCGATTAGAATTTTTGGGAGATACTATTCTCGATGCAATAATTGCTGATTTCCTTTACCACAAATTCCCAGAAGAAGACGAAGGTTATTTAACTAAAGTCAAATCAAAAATGGTGAGTCGAAAAACTTTGACTACCATAGCACAATCCATGGGGATTGCTGACCATATCGTTTACCAAACTGGCAGAAGTATTAAACTGGCAACATTAGAAGGGAATGCTCTCGAAGCTTTAATTGGTGCTATCTATTTAGACTCTGGTTATGATGCTGCAAAAAAATCAATATTCCATTCTGTCTTAAGAACTCATTTGGACTTGCCAACACTCTTAGAAAATGAAATAGATTTTAAGAGCAAGATTTATATTTGGTCTCAAAAAAATCGACTGGATATAGAATTCAAATTAATTCAAGAGAAGTTTGCAGATGGAAAATGGCATTACGAGGTGGAGGTCTTTATTAATTCGAATCCATACGGAAGGGGAACAGGGGATTCTAAAAAAGTAGCCGAACAAGCAGCATCAAAAGAGACCCTGCAATTGATGGGAGCGATTTGATAGAAAGCCCATCTTTAACTTAAGCCACTCTATTTTTCATAAACACCCTCAAAAAGTTATTTAAATTGATAAAAACACCGATAGATTCATAAACTTTTGTTAATTTTAGCCGAAAACACAAAGTTCTACTATGAATTATCCTATCATTAAACCTCTACTTTCTGCAGCTGCGTTATTTTTTTCAGTTTTTGTTTATTCTCAGGAAAACACTTTTTCAAATTTTAAAACTACACAATCTGCGGGAGGAGCACCAAGCATTTTCACAACCACCTTTGAAGATAAAGTAGCGGAAAAAGTTAAAACCACCACCAATATCAGTGATAAGGATAAAAAGCAATATGCCAATTACACCAATTATGCGCTGAATAGCCTTTTGCAATCTGGACTTGTCCTTTACGGTGACCCGATGACTATATTCGTAGATAAAATAGCCAGCAATCTATTAAAGAACGATGAAAAATTAGCAAATGAACTACAGTTTTATGTCATAAAATCAAATATAACTAATGCTCTTTGCACCGATCCCGGAGTAATATTTATCACAACAGGGTTACTTTCACAAATCGAAAACGAAGCCCAATTAGCTTATGTAATTGCTCATGAAATAGTTCACTATAAGGAAAAACACCTTGAAGAATCTTTCAATAAGAGTAAGGAATCAGAATTAGAAATTTCAACATCGTATGAGGATTTGGTGCTCTTATCCAAAGACCATGAATTCGAGGCCGATGCAAAAGCAATAAAACTTTATCATGCTGCGGGATATTCAGACAAAGAAATCAATACCGTCTTTGATGTTCTGATGTATTCTTATCTTACCTTCGATGAAGTACCTGTAGACAATAGCTTTCTAGAAAACCGAGATGTTTATATTCCGCAATCTTACTTCCCTGAAAAAGCAAATCCAATTTTAGCTTCCGAAGACTACGACGACAGTAAAAGTACACATCCCAATATCAGAAAAAGAAGAGATGCCATAGAAAAGGAAATCAGAAAATACGACAACTGGAAAACGAACAGTCACTTTTTTGGAATAGAGGAGTTTTCAAAAATCCAAAACATCGCGCGATTTGAATCTGTAAGAGGAAATTTGATGCACTCAGATTATGTTAAAGCACTATACGAAATTTATATATTAGAGAAAATCTTTCCTAATAATGAGTTCTTAGAAACCAATAAAGCGCTTGCATGGTTGCTAATGAGTCAAACCTCTCTTTCAGGAAAAAAACGTTCTTTCATCAACAAAGTAGATGAAAAAGAAGGCTCTATATCTTTACTTTATGGATTTCTTTCAAAATTATCTAAGAAAGAAATGGCATTACTGGCTATAAGACAAATTCAAGATATTCACAAAAAAAATCCAAGTTCGAAAAGAATTAAAGAATTTAGAAATGAAGCGATTTCAACCTTGGCCCACCTAAGAAGCTTTGAAATTAACGAATTGGAAAAAATTAGTTATTTCGATGCAATACAACTCAGAGAGGAATATCTTTTGGATACAGCGAAAACTGAAAATAACGACCTAACAGAGGAATCGAAATATGACAAAATCAAAAGAATTAGGGCAGAACAAAGCTCTACAGAAAGTACGCAAGAATTAGTAGATGAAAACTTTTCTGCTTTCCTTCTGTATGATTTAGTGGTAGATCCCGAATTCAACGAAATCTATGATAAGGAAGTTGAGAAAATAAAGAACGACAAAATACACCCAATACTATCTAGGAAAGAAAGAAGGCAACAGAGAAAGGCAAAACACCAAAAACTAGACGGCGATGTTATTTTAGTTGCACCACAACTCATTGCAGAAGTTAAAGACGAATTCAGTTTAAAAAACACCATGTTGTTCTACGAATTAATGTCGGAGGAAATCACCAAATATGCACCCAAAAACAAAACTCACAACCAAGACATTGCGCTAAACTCCGAATTTACTACCAAAAAGTACAATGATGCCAGTTTATTTACTTCCTATTTAATTCAAAAACTGAATCTTAACAATGGCGATTTCAAAGATCAATTTATAGATCATGAGGAGATTCAAGAATTGCTATCAGAATTCAACAATCCCTACCTCGTGATCATTTCTGGCGAAGCAAATAAATCATCGATTTTCAGAAGTAATTTATCAGGAAAAGCGCTTTACATTAATATTTCAACAGGTGAAGTTTTAAGGTCCGATTACTATTCCGTGGCTTTGAAGGTGAGAAGAGCTTCAGTTGGTGGTTTAGCATTCGAAATATTCTCAAAATTCTAATGACAATGAACAAATTACATATATCACTATTCTCCTTCCTAATGCTGGGCTTTTTTCCTATTGCATTAGGACAAGACAATTACTTCTTTAATCAACGTAATATTTTCTCTGTGAATGCCAGTTTTAATCCTAGATTGATTCCAAAAAACCAAAATGATAAATTTAATACCGCAATGGGAGATAATTTTGCAGGAATTGGAAGAGGGACCTATTATCAAGGTTATAACGAAAACAACGAGCTTGTTTCTGATTTTCAGAACTTTAACCTTATGTTAAACACTTCTTACATGAGACTTTACAATGCCAACCGAATTGTTGGAGTTGAGTTTAATTATCAGAAACACAACCTCACCATGAATGAAAATGCTGTATTGGAATACAAGTACGATCCTTTCGATGCAGATAAGGATATTGAAGTGCCCTTTGAAATTTCAACACCTGTTTTCAATGTTTATGACGTACAATTTCTTTGGGGAGTTTTTTCGGACGCCACAATTTCTCCTAACAAACATTTATTTACTTGCGGTTTAGGAGTGAGAATGTTTTCATTGGACCAAAAGCAAAATTATCGATTTGACGAAGCAACTCCTTATACCGATTTAGAGGACTACATGGAAGACTATGACAAAATGTATATTTTCACACGTTTTTCCATGAATTACACCTATCGCATTTTAATAACCAAAAATATAAGCTTGGATTTAGGTGTGAATCTGAACATAGGCCTCTACCAAGATATGGAAGCTGATGGAGGCTTACCTATGCAATCGGGATATTACTCTGAAGAAAATCCTATAGAATCTCCCGCTTATGCTCGGTATTTCGTTAAAAACAAACTCGGTCATGAAACGTTTTACAATATGATCTATTTTAGGTCAGGACTGTCTTTCGCACTATAATCTGAACAAATAATACAATTTAGAAACACGAATACATTATGAAAAAAATTATAACAATTCTAACAATTACATTTCTTGCATTTTCAATGAATGCTCAAGAAATAATTTCATCTCAGAAAGCAAAAAGAGTAAAAGCCCACAAAGGAGAGGGTTTAATTTATGCAAATGATAATATCTACTTGCAAAAACCAAAAAGTGGTAAAGTCAACATTTTTAAAGACGGACAAAAAGTTGGAAATCATAACTTCAACAAGAAAATTGGAGGTGAACGCACAAAAACAGTCGAAACCATTTATGGTAAACAAGAACTAACGAGAATTTACAGTATAGAAAACGACAAATCCATTGAACTCTACACTCAGAAATACACTCTAGACTATAATCCGATTGGTAATCCGATAAGGTTTGCTGATATTGAAATGGATGCAGCCAATTTTTCCAGTATGGAATACTATGCTGAAAACAGCGCGCAAACAGGAAACACATTAATCTCCATTCATCTAAGATATCGAAATGCACCTAGCCAATTAAAACTTTTTCTTTTCGATGAAGATTATCAAGAGTTAAATGCTGTAAATGCAACCGCTTCAACAAACTTTAGTCAATTCGAGATTATCGCATCTAAAGTTCTCAGCGACGATAAAGGAGTTTTTTTAGTGAGAGAATATGAACAATCAACCTCTGGATACACGATAACAAAAAATATTTTCGCCTCAAATATGATCACTTTCAGTCAAGACGCTGAGCCTACAATCAATCAGATTCTACCAGACTATAGCAGAATTATTAAATACACAATTAGTGAAAACATTGCAGACGATAAAGTCTTAATTGCCGTACAATCTCAATTAGACGAAAGTGAAGCTGAAGAACAAAATGAAGAAAAAGAAAAGAACATTCTTGGAGTGTATACTTACAATTTTAAAAATTCCGAATTAACGAGAAAATCATATCCTTTAGATGCTGAAGTTAAAAAAACCAGAAGAGGGCTAGGTTCTGTAAGCAAGGTGTTATTTGCTAATGATGGTTCAAGTTATTTTGTATTTACTAGAACTACCTCTAATGGAAAAATAGATTATGGTGCGCTCGCTCTTAAATTGGATAAAGATGGAAAATACCTTTGGGGACAACCACTCGTAAGAAAAGATGTTTCTACTATCACTTACAATCTATTCGGATATTTGATGTACGTTAATGATCAAAATGATTTAGAGCTTATTTTCAACAGTAAGAAAAATGTATTTAAAAAGGGAGAATATAAAGCCAATGACAGCAATGGAATATGGTTTTTTCATAAAATGGACGTGGGTAAAAAAATCGTTCCTATCAAAGCGACATTCAATTCTGAATCTGGAGATTTAGAAATCAAGAGAATCTTTGAAAAGGAAAATGTAAACTCAATTACTTATAAAAATTCAATTGAGACCAATGAACCAGGCGTTTATTATGCGATTCATAATATAGGAGGAAAAACTTTTGTATCTTTAATCGATTTCAAAAGAAAATAAATACCCAGAATGAAACTTCTTTACTTCAAAATACTTATCGCTGTTTTATTTATCAATCCTGTGTTCTTAATGGCACAGGATGATAATTTTTCAAACTTCAAATCCACAAAAGCACAAGGAAAAGCTCCGGCTATTTTCACTACATCTTTTAATGATAAAGTGACTGAACGAATTGAAAGTATTACAGCTGTGGAAGAAGAAAGTAGAGAAGATTATGCAAAATACACCAATTATGGACTAAACAAGTTGCTTCAATCGGGCTTGGTTTTGTATGGCGACGCAATGACAAAATACGTAGAAAAGGTAGCCGCCAACTTATTGAAAAACGAGGGAAGATTAAGACGTGATTTACAGTTTTATGTAATTAAATCAAATATTACCAACGCCTTGTGCACAGATCCAGGAGTGATCTTTATAACCACAGGTTTGCTTTCCCAAGTTGAAAACGAAGCGCAATTGGCTTATGTTATTGCCCATGAAATTGTTCATTATCAAAAAAAGCATCTTCAAAAGTCATTTTCTAAATCTAAAGAAAGTGAACTGAGTTCAACAAGTTCTTATGAAGATTTAGTTTTGCTTTCAAAAGACCATGAATCTGAAGCGGACAAAGATGCTTTGAAACTTTATCACGCTGCTGGATATTCCGACAAAGAAGTCAATACTGTTTTTGATGTTTTAATGTACTCTTACCTCACCTTTGATGAAATTGATATAGACAGTTCTTTTTTTGGAAATCCTAAAATCTACATCCCTCAAAGTTATTTCCCAGATAAAGTCAATCCAATTTTAGCATTCGAAGATTATGACGACACCAAGAGTTCACATCCTAATATCCGTAAAAGGAAAGCGGCCATTTCAGATGAAATCAAAAAATACAGCGATTGGAACAGCAATGTGAATTTTATTGACGAAACCGAATTTAAAACCATTCAAAACATTGCAAGATTTGAATCTGTTAGAGATAACCTATTAGTAGCTGATTATATTAAAGCGCTTTATGAAATTTATATTTTAGAAAAGCAATTTCCAAAAAACGAGTATTTACAAACTTCAAAAGCTTTGGCTTGGGCATTAATGAACCAATTATCAGTAAACGGTGGTAAAAAGAAAATCACGAAAGACAGCGATAAAAAGGAAGGTCAAATATCCTTGCTCTATGGATTTATAGACAAATTGAACCAAGAAGAATTATCCCTTTTAAGTTTAAGACAAATTGAAGATGTGTATAAACAATTCCCAATTTCCAAAAGAATAGAAGGAATTAGAAGAGAAACCATCGCAAGTTTAGCACGATTACGAAATTTCAAACTTGACAAATTAGAAAGCGTTAGTTTCGTTGATGCTCTTAATTTTATTGAAAATAGCGAAAAGGATACCACAGCTAATAATATAGATAAAACAGAGAATATTAACGAAACTAAATATGACAGAATAAGAAGGATTCGTGAACAACAAAACACTCAAAGAACAACATACACTGAATTATCTGACGAGAATTTCTCTCTATTCTTACTCTATGATTTAGTCAATAATGGTGAATTTAATGAGATATATAAATCTGAAAAAGAGAAATTCAGTCGCCACAAAGTGGTTAAATATAGCGGAAGTCAAGTCGTAGAAAACAATGAAACTATACATGAAAGCGATATAATAATGCTCACTCCAATATTAGCTGCTGAGTACAAAGAGAAGTTCGACCTTGACGCAACATTATTATTTCACGAATACTTTCATGGCGGAGTAGAAAAACACGCACCAAAGGACAGATTAAAGAATCTTGATTTAACAGTAGCGGAAAAACTCACAACAGAAAAGTACAATGAAGTTTCATTAATAAATTCGTTTTTATTCCAAACTGCACATTCTCAAAGCCAGCTTCTAAGTAATCTTTGGATTGATCATGAAGAAATGAATAACTTAGTGAACAATTACAAGGATCCATACCTCCTATTGATTTCAGGAGAATATTATTTCAATAAATTTACAAGTAAAGCGGTTACAGGAAATGCAAAATATATTCATATTACAACTGGTGACATTTACGGTTCACGGAAATATGATTCAAGATATAAATTGAACAAAATGTCTGTAGAAGGTTTTGCACATCTGATATTCTCGAAATTTAATTAATTGACTTTCATTTATGACATCAGCCTTTTCTATTAATACGCATTAAATTCAGGTCTAAAGATTAAGAAATATACACCGTTAAATCCGCTAGTTAAAGGCAGAGCATTATTTTTTTACAAAAAATATTGTTGTGAGAACTGTTATCAAAATAACATTTATCCATTTGATAATTAACTCAATAAAAATAAATATTGTATTTCGAATTATTTTAATTACATTTGCACTGTTTTATATACAAATTTAATAGAACGAGGGGACATTTTGTCCCCTCTTTTTGTAAGTATGCTGAAGAAGAAAGAAATAGAAAGACTAGCACTTGAGAGGATAAATGAGCTGGATAAAGGCTTGTTCATTGTAGAGATCTCAATCTCTCCAAAGAATGTCATTCAAGTTGAGTTAGACATAGAAGAAGGAAATGTGGCCATTAATGACTGCGTTTCTGTCTCAAGAAATATTGAGCACAATTTAGACCGGGAGGAACAAGATTTCGAACTTCAAGTGTCATCGGCAGGTTTAGATAAGCCTTTTCGTGTTTTGCAACAGTACATTAAAAATATCGGAAACGAAGTTAAAGTACAGCTCAAGGAAAAAAACAATACTGTTGAAGGTGTGTTAACTCATGCAGACGAAAACGGTATAAAACTAGAGACAACTTCGAAAGAACGCGTTGAAGGCAAGAAGAAGAAAGAAATTGTTGTTCAAGAAAATGAATACACTTTCGAAGAGATAAAGGAAACAAAAATTGTAATATCATTTAAAAAATGAACTCATGAATAGTATGAACTTAATAGAAGTTTTCACTGAATTCAAAGAATTTAAAAGTATTGACAGACAAACGATGATGCGTGTATTAGAAGACGTATTTCGTTCGATCTTAAAGAAAAAGTACGGTACTGATGAGCACTGTGACGTAATTATCAACATTGATAAAGGGGATTTCGAGATTTGGGTAAACAAGGAAATTGTTCCTGATGGAGAAGTAGAAGATCCTAATACGGAGATTGCTTATTCTCAAGCGGTAAAGATCGAACCAGACTTTGAAGTTGGAGAAGAAGTATCTGAAGAAATTAAATTTGAAGATTTCGGAAGAAGGAACATTCTTTCCCTACGTCAAAACTTGATTTCTCGAATTTTAGAATTAGAGAAAGATCAATTATACAAAGTTTACAAAGACCGTATTGGTGACATCATCACTGGTGAGGTTTACCAAGTATGGAAAAAAGAAATCCTTATTTTGGATGATGAAGGAAACGAGTTGATTTTACCAAAATCAGAACAAATTCCATCAGATTACTTCAAAAAAGGAGAACCTGTTCGTGCAGTTGTTGCGAAAGTAGATATGAGAAACAGTACTCCTGTGATTATTCTATCGCGTTCGGCTCCGGAATTTTTAGAGCGTTTGTTTGAACTGGAAGTACCAGAAGTTTTTGATGGTTTAATTACGATTAAAAAGATTGTACGTGTTCCAGGAGAACGTGCTAAAGTAGCTGTTGAGTCTTATGATGACAGAATTGACCCAGTTGGTGCTTGTGTAGGAATGAAAGGATCACGTATCCACGGTATTGTTCGTGAATTGCGCAATGAAAACATTGATGTAATTAATTACACAAACAATATGCAGTTGTATATTCAACGTGCACTTTCACCAGCAAAAATCACTTCGGTTGAGTTGATTGAAGAAGAAGAACGTGCAAACGTTTATCTTAAAAATGATCAAGTATCGTTGGCGATTGGTAAAGGTGGATTCAATATCAAGTTGGCAAGTCGCTTAACAGGATATGAAATCGATGTGTACAGAGAAGGCGCTGAAGATGTTGAAGATGTTGACTTGGAAGAGTTTGCAGATGAAATCGACAGCTGGATTATAGATGAATTAAAAGCAATTGGTTGCGATTCAGCTAAGTCAGTGCTTGAGTTAGAGGTGTCTGAGTTAATAAGAAGAACTGATCTTGAAGAAGAGACGATTCTTGAAGTCTTTAGGATTTTGGAGTCAGAGTTTGAATAGATTCAATACTATCCTTAACTTAGGGCATTAAATAAAGAATTATAGATTAATAGGAAGGACGTAATATATGGCCGGTAAAGTAAAAAGATTAAGCAAAGTTGCACGAGAATTAAACGTAGGTATTGCCACGTTGGTAGAATTCTTGAAAACAAAAGAGATTGAGATAGACCCAAGTCCTAACACGAGGTTAGAGCATGAGTACTATGAAATCTTGAGTAAACAATTTGCCGATGATCAAACGCTAAAGGAAGAGGCGGAGAAAACAGCAGTAAAACGCGAGAAGAGAAAAACTATTTCTCTGAAAACAAAAGAAGAGGAAAGTTCTAAAGATGAGGACGATGATGAATTCGTTGTTCCTAAGAAGACGTCTATTCTCCAAAAAGAGGTTGTTCCTCCAAAAGCTCCAGAGGTAATTGAAACTCCAAAAATGGAGGTCAAAGAAGAAAAAAAGGAAGAACCGCCCAAAGAAGTTAAGGTAGAAACTAAGAAAGAGGAGACACCAAAAGTTGATTCTCCAAGTGCTAAGGCTGAAAAACCAGCAGAACAAGAGGATAAAACTCCAAAACTAATTAAGGAAGAGCCTAAGTCGAGAGAAGAAAAAAGCGGTGGACTTAATGTAATTGGTAAAATCGACCTTTCTAATATTGATACACGAACGCGTCCTGACAAGAAAAAGAGAGAGAAGAAAAAAGAGGATAAACCAACTAAGAAGTTCGAAAAACCTAAAACTCCTGCTCCAGCTAAAAAGGAGGAAGTAAAGCCTGCTGCTGAAGCTCCTGCTCCTAAAAAAGAGGAAAGAAAAGTTGATTTGATCTCTGTTTCTAGAAAAAAATTAGCGGGACCTACGGTTGTTGGTAAAATTGTTTTACCTGAAAAAAGAGAACCTAAAAAGAAGGAACACGACAATAAAAGAAAACGCAAACGCATCAAGAAAGTTGATGTTAAAAAGACTTCTGGCACACCAGCAACACCAGCAACAACTGGTCCTAGACGCACAGTTCTCCCAGCTCAAGGAAGAGGAAAGAAAAAACCAGAACCTAGAAAAGAGATTACTGAGAAGGATATTGAAAAAGAAATTAAGGATACATTAGCACGTTTGTCTGGAGGAGGAAAATCCAGAGGAGCTAAAAACAGACGAGCTAAAAGAGATTCTTATGCTGAAAGACGTGAAAGAGAGTTACTAGAAGAAGAAAAAGAACAACTAATATTAAAGCTTACTGAATTCGTTTCGGTTTCAGAGTTGGCTTCAATGATGGATGTTGGACCGACAGAAGTTATTTCAGCTTGTATGTCATTAGGTATTTTCGCTTCTATAAACCAACGTTTGGATGCTGAAACAATTCAAATAGTTGCGGAAGAGTTTGGATTTGAAGTGGAATTTGTTTCTGCTGACCTCCAAGATTCTATTAAAACGGAAGAAGACAAACCAGAAGATTTAGTAGAACGTCCACCAATTATTACGGTAATGGGTCACGTTGACCACGGTAAGACATCTTTATTGGATTACATCCGTAAAGCGAAAATTGCTGACGGCGAAGCAGGTGGAATTACACAGCACATTGGTGCGTATTCTGTAAAATTGAAAGGAAAACGTTTAACATTCCTTGATACTCCAGGTCACGAAGCCTTTACAGCGATGAGAGCCCGTGGTGCACAAGTTACTGACGTTGCAATTATTATTGTTGCAGCAGATGACGACGTGATGCCACAAACAAAAGAGGCAATTTCTCACGCTCAAGCGGCTGGCGTACCAATGGTTTTTGCAATCAACAAGATTGATAAACCGGGTGCTAATCCAGATAAAATTAAGGAACAACTTTCTACAATGAACATTCTTGTTGAAGAATGGGGTGGAAAATACCAATGTCAAGAAATTTCTGCAAAACATGGTAAAAACATAGAAGAGTTACTTGAAAAGGTAATTTTAGAAGCCGACATGCTTGAATTAAAAGCGAATCCGAACAAGAATGCTATAGGTACAGTATTGGAATCTTCTCTTGATAAAGGAAAAGGTTATGTAACCAATATGCTTGTTGAAGCAGGGACATTAAGGGTTGGTGATATTATCTTGGCTGGTAAACATACTGGTAGAGTTAGAGCTATGTTAAATGAGAAAGGTAAGCAACTTGAAACTGCTCCACCGTCAACACCAGTTTCAATTATTGGTATTAACGGAGCACCTAATGCCGGTGACAAGTTCTATATAATGAATGACGAACGTGAAGCAAGAAATATTGCAACGCGTAGAGAGCAACTTTATAGAGAGCAAGGATTACGTACTCAAAAACACATTACTCTTGATGAGATTGGTCGTCGTTTAGCGATTGGTGACTTTAAGGAGTTAAACATCATCGTTAAAGGTGACGTGGACGGTTCTATTGAAGCATTATCTGACTCATTATTGAAATTGTCTACTGAAGAAATTCAAGTGAATATCGTTCACAAAGCAGTTGGTGCAATTACCGAAGCAGATGTGAATCTAGCTTCTGCTTCTGATGCAATTATCATAGGTTTCCAAGTGAGACCAACAGTAACAGCTAAGAAATTAGCAGATGATGAGCAAATCGATATTAGATTGTATTCTGTAATCTACAAAGCAATCGAAGAATTGAAATCTGCAATGGAAGGAATGTTATCTCCAGATATTAAAGAAGAAATTGTTGGTATTGCAGAGGTAAGAGAAACGTTTGATATTACTAAAGTAGGAACAATTGCTGGTTGTTATGTAACATCAGGATACATACAGCGTAATTCTAAAGTTCGTGTCATTAGAGATGGAATTGTAATTCACGATGGTAAGCTTGGATCATTAAAACGATTTAAAGATGACGTAAAAGAAGTGAAAAACAACTACGAATGTGGATTGAATATTGATAAGTTCAACGACATTAAAGAGGGTGACCTTATTGAAGCGTACGAGGAAAAAGAAGTAGCAAGAAAACTTTAATTAGAAAGTTTTCTTTACTGAAAAATATAAAAAGCTGTTCCAATTGGAGCAGCTTTTTTTTTGAGGACTACTCTTAAAGGCATAGATTACTAGCGAAAAAGATGAATAGGTTTGAAAATATGGGAACTTTATAACTTTTCACTCAAATTTTCTACTTGGCAAAAGCATAGTTTTTTCGTAAGTTTGAATAAATTAAAATAAGATCAATATGAAATGGTATTTTGTTGTAGTTGCAGTACTTGGATTCACAGTAGCTAGTTGTAAAAATGATAACAAAAAAGAACTTTTAGCTGAAATAGATAAAATGGAAAACACATTAGACAGTCTTCTAATTGTTGCTAATGATTCTACTCGCTACAGGTCGACGGATATTGTGACTTCTGTTCGAGCGACTATTCTAAAGGTGAAAAACAACTACATGCCCGACACTATTGACTATGTACTGGCGGAACAAATGAACTCTTACAAAGAAATTAGAAAGGCAGTTTCTAAAAACTCAGGAAATTTAGCCAAGGTAAAACAAACCATTCCAGAAGTTCAAAAAAAGTTGGATGACCTTAAGCATGACATTGAAAACGGAGTTAATGATAGAGATAAATACAACCAATTCATTAATTACGAAAAATCTAAAGTAAACGAAATTCAAGAAGTACTTTCTTATTATTTAGAAACCACTGACAAATATTACAATCTCTACGATTCACTTCATCCAATCATTAAAAGAATTGGAGATTCATTAGTGGAAATATCACATGAATAAATTTTTTCTATATATCGCCTTTATATTTTCACTGACTTCCACATTCGGGCAAAGCACCGACGAACAGTTGGCCAATTACTATTTTAATGAAGGTGATTGCGAAAAAGCATTGCCCTATTTTGAGAAAGTCTATGACAGCAACCCAAGCGATTTTCTTTATAAGCGCTATTTATCATGTCTAAAAGAAACAAAACAAGAGAAGGCGGCAATTAAATTAATTGAAAAGCAAATTTCAAATCATCCTTACAATACAGAATATCAAGTTGCACTAGGAAGTGAATTTGAACAACAAAACAATCAAAAAAAAGCAGATAAAGTTTATCTTGATTTAATCAATAGCCTTACACCAAATCCAAGAGGAATTATTGATCTACAGAAAGCTTTTTCAAATCTTGGAAAACATGAATTGGCTCTGCAAACTTTAGAAAAAGGGAATCAAGTCTTAAAAGGAAATTACCCTCTAAACATTCAGTTTGCTGAAGTTTATGGCGCTTTGAATCAGGATGAAAAAATGATTAAAGAATACATCAATCTTTTGGATTATAATCCAGGAATGATCTCATCCTTAAAGATTTTGATTCCTAGAATGATAGATTTTGAAGAAGAAGAGAATGAACGCTTCAAAATGTTTCAGAATGAATTAATTCGTAAAATTCAAAAGAGTCCAAATGACCACATTTATTCAGAATTATTGGTTTGGGCTTTAGTACAAAGAAGAAACTTTCCTGCAGCATTGATACAATCAAAAGCATTAGATAAACGCAAAAACAATGATGGACGAGAAGTTTATACTTTGGGAAATCAAGCAGCGCAAAACAATGATTTTTCAACAGCCCGTTCTGCTTTTAAATATGTCGTTGAATTAGGACAAAACAAACCCTTCTACTATTCGGCGGAGCAATTACTCTTGAATACCCGCTATATGGAAATTACTACGCTTAGAAATTATACTTCAGAGCAGGTAAACGAAACAGTAGAAGAGTATCAGGCGGCTTTGGCAAGAATGCCTAAGAATGGAAAAGCTTTGCCTATTATAAGAGAGCTGGCGTACATTCAAGCCTATTATGGAAATCAACCTGATTCTGCTATAATAACCTTGGAAAATGCTTTAAAACTTCCAAAATATAACGACGTAGAGGAAGCAAAAATTAAAATGTTAATGGCGGATGTGATGGTTTTAAGAAATAATGTTTGGGATGCTTCTCTACTTTATATGCAAGTTGAAAAGCAATTCAAATACGAACCAATCGGTCAAGAAGCTAAATTTAAAAATGCGCGAATTTTCTATTATGATGGAGATTTTATTTTTGCACAATCTCAATTGGATGTTCTAAAAGAAGCCACTACCCGACTCATTGCGAATGATGCCATGAATTTATCCATTTTGATTACTGATAATTTAGGATTGGATTCAAACTACACTGCTATGCGTCAATTCGCTAAAGCAGACTTATTGCTCGAACAACATAAATATGACGAAGCATTTCAATTGTACGATTCCATTACAGATATTTTCCCTGATCACAAATTGAAAGATGATATTCTTATGCGAAAAGCATCGGCTTACCAATTTAAAGGAGAATGGAATACAGCAATTAAATTATTGCAAGAAATTGTAGATAAACATGGAGACGATATTTTAGCAGATGATGCACTTTATCAAATTGCTCAAATTTATGAAGACCATCTTTTTGACAATAAGAAGGCTGCTGAATATTACTTCCAATTAATGAGAGATTATCCTGGAAGCTTGTTTGTTACGGAGGCCAGAAAAGCATACCGCAAAATCAATTAATGTTTGTTTAGAATGTTAATATCTGCGTTGCATATATATTTTATAATCAGTCATTGACAAAAGTCAACTCCTTGGATTAAAAATATATTCGCGCCTTGCTATTAAACACTCTAATTCAAACATGACTTTTCAGACTAGAATATCCATTAACGATGTTATATTTATTCATAAAAACGACCCAATCAACAAGATAAAGACATTTCACTGACAATTGTCAACTGCATGGATTTAAAAAGTTAGTATGCACAGCTATTAAACATTTCGATACATATATTTCATTCGATTTTAAAATTATTTTTATCGATTCATTATTGTGCGTGCTTAATATTTTTCGTAGCTTTAACACCTATGAAGTATACCAAAGCAGAAGATTACGTAGATTTCCATCTGCGCCATGCGTGGCACAAGGTTTCGCGCATGTACAATCAAAAGGCAAAAGCCAACGGCTTAACAATGTCTATTGGGTTTATTCTATTGATCGTTGACAAAGAAGGTACGCCGAGCACCCAACTCGGGCCTAGAATGGGAATGGAGCCTACAAGCCTCTCACGTACCCTTAAAACAATGGAGACCAAAGGATACATTTATCGTGAAATAGACAAAGAAGATAAAAGAAAAGTTCTTATCTTACTAACTCCTCAAGGCGTGGAACTTAGAAAGAAAGTGAGAGAAAAAGTTGTCTCTTTCAATGAGAAGCTGTTAAAGTCAATCCCTGACAAAAAATTACAAGCTTTTTTCGAAGTCATGGAAATTGTTGACGAGCACGTTGAAGACGAACTAAAATCATTAATAATATAATTTAAATCTAAATTAAATGGAAAGAAAAATAAATAAAGTAGCCGTATTAGGTTCTGGTGTTATGGGATCTCAGATTGCATGTCACTTTGCTAATATCGGTGTCGAGGTCCTACTTTTGGACATCGTTCCAAGAGAACTAGATCCAAAAGAAGAGAAAAAAGGTTTAAAGTTAACCGACAAAGTAGTACGCAATAGAATTGTTGACACTGCGCTTGCTGCCGCTTTAAAGATGAGCCCATCTCCTATTTACAAGAAAGAATTCGCAAGTCGAATTACAACAGGTAATATGGAAGATGACATGAAAAAAATCAGCGAAGTTGATTGGATTATCGAGGTTGTGATTGAAAGATTAGACATTAAGAAAATTGTTTTCGAAAATGTTGAGAAATTCAGAAAACCGGGAACTTTAATTACATCAAACACTTCTGGAATTCCAATCAATATGATGCTGGATGGTCGTTCTGACGATTTCAAAAAGCATTTCTGTGGAACGCATTTCTTTAATCCACCACGTTATTTACAATTATTGGAAATCATCCCTACAAAGGATACAGACCCTGCAATTGTTGATTTCTTTATGGAATACGGAAGTAAATTCTTAGGTAAGAAAACTGTTTTGGCTAAAGATACTCCTGCATTTATTGCTAACAGAGTTGGAGTTTACTCAATCATGTCTCTTTTCCACAGCATTAAAGACTTAGGATTGACTGTAGAAGAAATTGATAGACTAACAGGTACTGTTTTAGGTCGCCAGAAATCTGCAACTTTCAGAACAGCAGATGTTGTTGGGTTAGATACTTTAGTTTTAGTTTCTAACGGAGTAAAAGACAATTGTCCGGACGATGAAGAAAACAAGTTATTTGAATTACCTGACTTCATTGGAAAAATGGTAGAAAACAAATGGCTTGGTTCAAAAACTGGACAAGGATTCTACAAAAAATCGAAAGATGAAAATGGTAAAACAGAGATTCTTTCTTTGGATTTAGAAACTTTAGAATACAAATCACAAAAACGTGTAAGCTTTCCAACTCTAGACATGGCTAAGCCAATTGATGATCTAGAGAAAAGAACAGCAATTTTGATTCAAGGGCAAGATAAAGCTGCTGAATTCTACAAAATGATGTTTGGTGGATTATTCGCTTATGCAACGAATCGTGTTCCTGAGATTGCAGATGATTTATTTAAAATTGATGACGCAATTAAAGCCGGATTTGGTTGGGCGCTAGGTCCATTTGAAACTTGGGATATCCTTGGATTTGAAAAAGGATTAGAATTAATTGAAAAGCAAGGTAAAAAAGCTGCTCAATGGGTGCTTGACATGAAAGCAAGTGGAGCAACAACTTTCTACAAGAAAGAGAATGGTCAAAAATTATATTACGATCTTTCAAGTAAGTCTTACAAAGTAATTCCAGGAACGGAAGACTTAGTATTATTAGATGCATTGCGCGATGACAATACAGTTTGGAAAAATACAGATGCTACAATTGTTGATTTAGGAGATGGAATCTTGAATTTAGAATTCCACACTAAAATGAACACAATTGGAAGTGGAGTTATTGCTGGTATTCAAAAAGCATTAGACTTAGCAGAAACAGAATACAAAGGACTGGTCATTTCAAATACGGGTCAAAACTTTAGTGCAGGAGCAAACGTGGGAATGATTTTCATGATGGCAGCTGAACAAGATTTTGATGAATTAAATTTCGCAGTGAAGACGTTCCAAGACACAATGATGCGCGTTCGATATGCGAAAGCACCAGTTATTGTAGCACCACACAATTTAGCTATTGGTGGAGGTTGTGAATTAGCAATGCACGCTGACAAAGTTGTAGCACATGCTGAGACTTACATTGGATTGGTTGAATTTGGTGTTGGATTAATCCCTGGTGGAGGTGGTTCAAAAGAATTCGCTAAACGTTTTTCTGATGAATTAAAAGAAGGTGATATCAGAATCAATGCTTTAAGAGAACGTTTCTTAACAATTGGTCAAGCCAAAGTAGCAACATCTGCTTACGAAGGATTTGACTTAGGTTATTTACGTAAAGGAACTGATGAAGTTGTTGTGAGTCGTGAACGTCAATTGACGAGAGCAAAAGCTGCATGTTTAGAACTTTCAAACAAAGGCTATACTGCTCCACTAAGAGAGAAAAACATTACAATTTCTGGTCAAGAAGGATTGGGAATCGTTTATGTTGGAGCGCATTCTATGATGTCTGGAAACTATATGTCTGATCACGATAGAGTTATTTCAGAAAAATTAGGATACGTACTTTGCGGTGGAGACATTTCAGAAAGAGTTCAAGTTTCTGAGCAATATTTACTGGATTTAGAGAGAAAAGCTTTCCTAGAATTATGTGCTGAACGTAAAACTTTAGAGCGTTTAGAAAGCATGGTTAAGAAAGGGAAAGTTTTAAGAAACTAGTTTTAGACTAGAAGACATTAGACTTGGAGATGTTAGACTAAAAGACATTAGATGTTAGAATTGAAGACGTTAGATGTTAGATTTGGAGTTGTTAGACTGGAAGATTTTAGAGAGTTAGGAATTAAACAATAGAGAAAATGATAAATGGGCATCATAATTTTAGGGAATTGAACATTTGGAAGAATGGGATGAAGGTTGTGAAAGCAACTTACCTCATTTCTGAAGAGCTTCCTAAAAATGAAAGATTTGGTCTTACTTCACAAATTCAACGTTGTTCTGTCTCAATTCCTTCTAACATTGCTGAAGGATCTGGCAGAAGTACTGAAAAGGATTTCACTAACTTTTTAAATATGAGTCTTTCATCTTCCTATGAATTGGAAACACAGTTAATTCTCGTAAATGATTTATATAACTTAGAAATAGAAGAATTAATTAAGGATATAAATGAATTACAAAGAATGATTATTGGATTCGAAAAAAGTTTATAACCCAAAAAATAAAATGAATTTAAAAAATAACTATAGATGTTAATTTTGGCATTAGATTATCGGACGAAGGTCTAAAATCTAATGTCTAAAAATCTAACATCTTAATAATCTTAGAAAAATGACAAATAAAAACGCATATATAGTTACAGGATACCGTACGGCAGTTGGAAAATCTGGTCGTGGAGCTTTCCGTTTTTATCGTCCAGATGATTTGGCAGCGAATGTAATCAAACGCATCATGGAAGATGTTCCGAATCTAGACCCAAAACGCATCGATGACGTTATCGTTGGGAACGCAAATCCAGAAGCAGAACAAGGACTAAACGTAGGACGTTTGATTTCACTAATGGGATTAGACACAGACAAAGTTCCTGGGATGACTGTGAACAGATATTGTGCATCAGGATTGGAAACTATTGCAATTGCAACGGCAAAAATCAACATGGGAATGGCGGATTGTATTATCGCTGGTGGTGTTGAATCGATGTCTGCAATTCCTATGGGAGGATGGAGAATTGTTCCAAATCCTTTAGTAGGAAAGGAACATCCAACTTGGTATTGGGGAATGGGATTAACAGCTGAAGCAGTTGCAAATCAGTATAAAGTTTCTCGTGAAGACCAAGACAGATTTGCTTTACAATCACATGAACGTGCATTAAAAGCTATCGCAAGTGGTCGTTTTGTAGATGACATCGTTCCAGTTGAAGTAGAGCACATTTATTTGGATGAGAACGAAAAACGTAAAGTGAATAAATACGTTGTTGATACAGATGAGGGACCACGTATGGGTTCAACTTATGAAGCATTAGCAGGATTAAGACCTGTGTTTGCTGCAGGAGGCTCTGTAACCGCAGGAAACTCATCACAAACTAGTGATGGAGCAGCTTTTACTTTAATAATGTCTGAGAAAATGGTCAAAGAACTCGGTTTGGAGCCTATCGCAAGATTAGCTTCTTACAATGTTGTAGGTGTTGAGCCTAGAATTATGGGTATCGGTCCAGTTGACGCAATTCCAGCAGCTATTAAATCTGCAGGATTGAAGTTAAACGACATTAACTTATTCGAATTGAACGAAGCATTTGCTTCTCAATCATTAGCGGTAATTCGCGAAGTTGGATTGAATCCAGACATCGTAAACGTAAATGGTGGTGCAATTTCAATGGGTCACCCACTGGGATGTACCGGAGCGAAATTAACTGTTCAAATTATGAACGAGTTGAAAAAACGTAATGAAAGATATGGTGTTGTGACCATGTGTGTTGGCACAGGACAAGGAGCAGCAGGAGTTATTGAGAGGCTCTAGTTATTTATCACCACAAAGAATCTCGCTGTAGCGATCAATAACGTGGAAAAATAAAACAATATAAAAGCCGATGTAATTAAATTACATCGGCTTTATCTTTTCATATCTTTTATTGTAAACTTATTCAAATTTCACCCATCAACTCATCCACAAGCTTTTCCAATTCATCCCCATGAATACCTTTAGCAATAATCTTTCCTTCTCCATCTATTAAGTAATTCATGGGCAAAGCGGTAACAGAATATTCGTATGCTGCAGGAGTTGTAAAACCTTCTAAAGAAGAAACATTAATCCAAGTACGACCGTCTTTTTCTATAGCACCAAGCCAATGCTTCTCGTTGGTATCCAAAGAAATACTATAAATTTCAAATCCATCTTTGTTATATTTCTCAAACAAACGATTTAAAACTGGACCTTCTCTGCGACATGGACCGCACCAGCTAGCCCAAAACTCAACTAATGTATATTTCTTATTGATAGAATAAAGGACAACTTCTTCTCCTTTATGAGTATTCATGAGGATATCTGAAACAGTACCACCTATTGAAGTTTGTTGTAAGCGTATAACTTTATCTCTTAGTGTTTTCGTAATAGATAAGTTGGGATGTGTTTTTTCGAAATCAGTAATTAATTCGTCATAAAATTTCAAATTCTCCTCGCCTTTCCAACGAATAGAAGTCGGGTAAAGCGCCAAACTTGTGCCCATTTTATCTTTAATGAAAGTATTCAACTCCGCAAGATGCATATCGTAATTACTGATTTCTAATTTCCCTAAGGAGTCAATTTTCAGAGCGTCTGGATCTGCTGTTTGGTTTTCAATAGCTATTTCTTTTCGAATGGTTTTTACCAAGCGATCCAAGGATTCAGCTCTAAAACTTTCGTATTCCATCAGTAAATCAGTGTCTTTAGAACCAGTGATTTCGGTCTCTGTAGAACTGACTTCTATTCTCACGGTTTGTCCTTTATCTAGAACCAAAGGAACAATCAATTCTTCATTAATAGCTAAACTGTAAAAATGAGGTTCTACCTTAAAATCAGCTTTGAAATTGCCAGATTGATCTAAGAATAGGGTATCAATAAATGTTGATTCTTTTCTTTCAATATCACTTTCTTGCGTTAACACAAGGAAACTTCTGACAGGATTCTCAATATGACCCTCAATTGTAAAAGTGGGTGTTTCCTTTTGAGCACAATTTGTGAAAAGCAGGAGAGTTATTAAAATCAAAAGGTATTTCATTGCAATAAATTAAGGGTGTATTTCTTATCAAAAACAGATTCGTGAACAAAGCTTTCGAAATCAACGCAAAAAATGATGCAGGATAATCAACTTACATTGCTTTGAACCATCTGTTGACAATAAAACACTCTATCTTAATTATTGTTCTTGTTTTTATGGCAATGGATTAAAAACTTAAAAAAGATAGGTATTTCTACTTCGCTTCTTTATCAACAATTATTAAGTTTTGAAAAAACTACTCCATAATCACCTAATAATGATATCTACAAGCTACAATTACCAATTCATCATCTTGATATGAATATACAAATCTGTGTTCACCATCGATTCTTCTTGACCAATAACCCTGTAAATCATGCTTTAATTGTTCCGGGGATCCTATTCCTACAAACGGGTCCCGCAGAATAGCTTTGACTAACTCGTTGATTCTTTTGAGCTTTTTCTTGTCTGCTGATTGCCAATATAAATAATCAAGCCATGCTGTCTTTGTCCAAACTATTCTCATTCATCAATAAGTTTATGCTCTTCAAGCCTACCGCTTTTCGCTTCTTTTATTGATTGAACTAAAACGTCTCTATTTTTCCCAGACAACAAGTAGCTGGTTTCCTTTAATGCGTTGTATTCTTCCAAAGAAATCAGAACCAAATCCTTATTGTCCTTTCTTTTGATTATTAACTCTTGAACATCATCAATAACTAAATCCATCCACTTCTTTAAGTTAACCCTCAGTTCTGTATAATTAACTACTCTCATAATTCTATTTTTATCAAAAATACGAAATAAGTACGTAAAAAAGTACTTTATTTGTTTTTATGACAGAATCGTCTTTAATTTACAAGTTACAGCGAATTCCACAGAGATGTCGGAACATCTTGTAATCTTGATTATTCCACAATTAATTTCTTCGTTACATTTCCAATATTTACAAAATAAATACCCGAAGAAAGTCCGTTGATATCGATGGTTTTTTCTCCATTAACCGAGTTTATTGAGATAGATCTCACCAAACTTCCGTCATAAGAAGTGATGTTAATTTGATTCACTCTCAAATCTTCCCAAACAATATTTATTTGGTTCGATGCTGGATTCGGATAGATTTTAACTTCCGGTTTTATAACCTCATTTTCTGTTGACATCCAAATCTCATCATAAGGAACAGCATTCCATGAAAACATTGGTCGTCCTTCATTTTGATTTGAAAGCACTTTGGTTTTAAACTCTTTGTTGAGGCGTATTCTCAATCTTGCTTCTGTGGAATTCAATTGTTTTCCTGGTGCTAATAAAGGCTGCATTACCCACGATAAATTCGAATAAACATTTCTAAATCCATCCGATGTTTCTGCTGAAAGTTCTTGATGAATGAATGCTCCTTGATCATAAATTGGCATCCCAAACTCTTCTCTTCCGAAAACATAAATAACATGCTGACCACCTAAGACGTGATTTCCATTGTTATCAAAAAGACGCTCAGTTGGATTCCAAATCATATCATCTCCATTGTCATTTGTTAAAGCGGAATTTTCTCCAAAAGCAATATTTAATCTTCTTCCTGTTTCCACATCAATTGCATAACCAGGGAACCATCCCATTCCAGTTCCTGAACCATCAGGATTTCCTTGTTTATCTAAAGAATTGCTCTTGCGTAAAAAACCAGCTTTTCCTCCATTAACAGAGCCAATATCAAAAGCATTGAGTTCAATTACCGGACTTCTTGTCCATTTTGAAGTATCATCGGTGAAAACAATATCAATACTTGGTTGATAAATTACAGGATATTGCAAAACAGAAAGAGAGCTAAAAATAGAATTACTCGCTATCGCATCTGATATTAATAATGGAGCAAAATTACAATCATTGTATCTTGCAAGACGACTAGGAGCAACAATTCCTCCGGCCAATTTGGTATAAAGATTATTTGGGTCATGTCCACTAGAATTGTAGCAATCCAAATCATAGATACTATCGAGAGGATTACTGGTAAATGTACTGTTGTAGATTCCTGACGATATCCAATTCAATGGACTGATTGCATTGGTGTTTTTCACTCCAGTTAGCCACTCATTGTTCGTGTTTTCAAAAGTCAAACTTGCTTCAATAGGTGCAGCCAACTTGTCTCTTTCAACGCAGTATTGGTTGTTATTACTACAAAAATAGTTTATCTGCTCAATTCTTATAGCCATTCCCCATTGTGGAATTAACTGTTCATTTCCTACATGAATTGATGAATTAGAATTTACTGAATCTATCAAAATCCCTCCTATCGAATCATAATGATAAACAGTCCAATTGGCAGAATCCACTTCATTGTATTCATTAAATTTAAGTACAAAATGACCAAGGGCATGGTTGAATGTATCTGTTAATCTCACTTCAATTGGCCCCTTTCCTCTTTCATATTTAATTTTTTCAATAGAATTATGAATTAAAATATTTTCTTCAGTCCACTCATGAAGCGTAACAGCACGAGACATATTTCCTTCACCATCCAAGCGACTGATTTCAAAATTTAGATTTAGATTCTCCTCCACTTCTTCAAATACATCAGCTATTCCAGTTCCTTGTTGATTACAAGAATAGCTAGTGTTATCAAAATAAAGTTGAACAGAATCGGCATAATCTATAACGCCTTGCACATTTTTTAAATGATTTCCTTGGCGATTCGCAATGATTGCATAACTATAAATTAAGCTATCGCCAGGATTGAAATTTTCATCAACTGTGGTCATTAGCATTCTCCTATCTCCAACCGGATTTGGCGTTCCATTTCCATCACTATCCAACTCCGTCCAACCCGTACCCAAAAAAGGATTTCCATCAAACAAATGTTGAGTTGGAGTTGTTCCTCCATAACCACTGCCTCCATATGTCCAATCGCTTCCGTCTTTCCATTTACCATTCATATAATTCCAATATTCGGCGGGAGTACCAGGGTTAATAGTTGCAGGACTACCTAAATCACTTCGATGAAAAGTCCCTGTTGATTCAATATCTCTGTTCAAACTTACAATACCAACCGCCGGCGGATTTAAACCATAGCCATTAGGCGGCCAAAAACCACCTCCATCATCATTATCACTATTATAAGCATACATTAAGTTTCGAGAAGGGTCAGAACCAATGTAATCATCTTCAGAAAATCCAATATCATTGTCGATAAAAAATGTTGATTTAAAGTCATTAAACGAATTTTGTCCTCGATTAATTAGTTTCACATCAATAAAGGTTGTAGAATCAAGAAAATTATTCGACTGAATTTGATAAATCATCATGTGGATTTCAGCTCCAATTCTTTCTCCACCACTACTCAAATGCACACCATCATCATGCATTATTTGGTAAGAAGCAATATCACCTTTTATACAAGGATAATCTCCTAAATACGGTTCATAAATTCCGTTGTTATTCAAATCAACATAAGGAGCCAATTGTGCGGCAACACCAATTGATGGATTTCCATTTCCTGGCCAATTCAAAATCACATCTGGAAGTTCATATCCAGGTTGATTATAATTATCTATGTGGTAGATAATTTCAGATTTTTTGATTGTCCAAATTCCACTTTCATAATTGTACATGTAAGCCGTATCTAGGTACTGATTTGTTGTAGAAAGTGGTCCACGATAGAAATCTCTTTTATTTCCATATAACTGAGAAGCCAATTTTAAATCTCCATTTTGATTTGTACCTCCAAACCAAAATCCTCCATAATATATAAGATGGTTAAAACTTCCTGCTGGAAATTCAAAAGCCGCACTTGAAATATGATTGTTATAAAACAACCTTCCTTCATCATAAACTAATGCCGAAACGCTATTTCCGTTGAGTATTGCTGAGTTCTGTTGTCCATTCAAAAAATGAAAAGAGCAGATAAAAAACATTAACAAAATAAGTCGTAGAGTTTTCATAAACGTAATTTTAAATCAAAACTAAAATACTGATATTCTAGTAGTAACACAAATATTTTTATAAAACAGCTGGTAAAGAGTGATTATCCATGTACTGTTTTACTCTTTGGGCATTCCCCTGATGCTTGCTAATCGCACAATCAGGGTCGGGCTATTCACTGTATCTTTTTTTAAAAAAAAGGATGCCGTTACTATCCCTAATGCAAAAAACCAAGTTACTGCGAGTTTCCCGAATTTTCGGAAGCATCTACAGCAACTTGGAATATTTACAAGTTTAAAAACCTTATTATTTCACAATCAACTTTCTTGTCACATTTCCAATATTTACAAAGTAAACACCAGAAGCAAGTCCGTTGATGTCGATGGTTTTTTCTTTCTCAATTGCATGAACAGTTATGCTTTTCACCAATCTTCCGCTGTAAGAGATAATTTTTATTCCATCCACTTTTACCTCATCCCAAACAACTGTAATTTGATTTGTTGCTGGATTGGGATAAAGTTCGAGTTTTCCTTTTTGAAGTTCATTTTCTAGTCCGAGGATTATATTTGCAGCACAATTTGAGTTTGTTGAATCAAAGAATTCTTGTACAGAATCGGCATAAATAAGCAGACCATCAACATTTTCTAGATTATTACCTGTTCTACTCGTAATGATTGCATAATTATAAACCAATTTATCACCTGGCTGAAAGCTATCTTCTGTTGTGGTCATTAATATACGTCTATCGCTAGGAGTATTTGCAGCGCCATTCCCATCAGTATTTACCTCTGACCAGCCAGTTCCTTGATTTGGATTCCCATCATACAAATGCTGTGTAGAGCCATTCGTTCCACCATAACCATCTCCCCCAGCAGTCCAATCTGTACCATCTTTCCATTGACCGTTCATATAATACCAATAATCTACTGGCGCTGATGGATCTGAAGTCATAGGTGTTCCTAAATCTGGTCTATTAAAAGTACCTGAATAAGCCACGTTTTTATTTAAACTTACTAAGCCCACGGCTGGCGGATTAGTTCCATAACCTACACCACTCTGCCCCACATCACTATTGGTACCATTATAAGAATACATCATGTTTTTTGCTGGAGCAGAACCAATGTAATCATCTTCTGAAAAACCAATATCTGTATCTAAAAAGAAGGAAGCTTTAAAATCGGTAAAAGAGTTTTGACCGCGATTATAAACTGTTGTTTCAATAAATGTAGTATTGTTTAAATAAGAATTATCAGCATATTGATAAACCATTAAGTGAATTTCAGCACCAATTTTTTCTCCTCCACTTTCTTCATGCGATAAATCTTCATGAAATATTTGGTAAACTGCAGCGTCTCCTTTTATACAAGGATAATCTCCTAAGTGAGGCTCATAAACCCCATTGCTATCAACATCCACATGAGGAGCTAATTGTGGAGCAATACCCAAAGCAGGGTCTCCATTCCCAGGCCAGTTCAAAATGTTTGGTGGCACAACGTATCCAGGTTGGTTATAATTATTGATATGATTAATAATCTCATTCCTATCAACATACCACAGGCTATTGGTATAAATAAGCTGATACGCTGGAGTCAAATAATCAGCTGATGTTGAATAAGGACCAGCATAGTAATCATAATTACTTCCATAAAGATGAGCTGCTAATTTTATATCTCCAGTTTGATTTGTTCCTCCAAACCAAAATCCACCTTGATAAATAAGGTGATTAGCACTGCCCTTTGGAGTTTCATAACCAGCAGCACCTATCAGAGTTCTATTAAAAAGAGAGCCTCTGTTGTTAATTGCAGTATTTACATTATTGTAATCTATATTAACAGTACTTATTTGACCATTTGTAGAATGGACAAATAATTGTGCAAACGCAAGTAAACTTATTTTCAGTAGTTTCATAATTCTTTGCTTTAATGAATAATCGGAATAATACTCATCCTTATTTTAATACACGAGTAACTTTGTCAGATGGTTGGGAAAATAAAGTTAAACAAAGTGAAATTTCACTATTTGGTATTTCCCTGAAGGTTAGTAAGTATACAAAAGAGGATAGTGCTCACATTAGGTTTTCTTAACCACTGGCTCTTCTTTTAAAAAAGAATGTTCTTTCTCCTTATTTCAAAAACTCAATACCGACTAAACTTTTATCTTAACACGAAAGTATCCGTGGTTAAAAAACAAAACTGCTAGGAGATTAACTTCAGTGCAACTTCGCAGTACATCTTGTAGTCTAAGTTTTTTTATCCAAAATCCACCATATTCTAAGATATCAATAGTATTTTTGAGGAAAATTTAAAAAAATGGCTAAAAACTTCATAGAAGAATTAACTTGGAGAGGTATGATCCACGACAGCATGCCGGGTGCGGAAGAGCATTTACAGGAGAAAATGCGTGCTGCTTATGTGGGAATCGATCCAACAGCAGATTCTTTACATATTGGACATTTGGTGAGCATCATGATGTTACGTCATTTTCAACGTGCAGGTCATAAACCTATTGCTTTATTGGGTGGAGCAACAGGAATGATTGGAGATCCTTCCATGAAATCTCAAGAACGTAATTTGTTGAATGAAGAAGAATTACAACACAATCAAAATGCGATAAAAAACCAATTGAGTAAATTCTTAAACTTCGATACTGCTGAAGAAAATTCGGCTGAATTAGTGAATAATTATGACTGGATGAAAGACTTTTCATTCCTCGAGTTTATTCGTGATGTTGGAAAACACATTACAGTAAACTATATGATGTCGAAGGATTCTGTAAAGAAAAGATTGACTGGAGACGATGCTGAAGGAATGTCTTTCACTGAATTTTCTTACCAATTGGTTCAAGGATATGATTTTTTGCATTTGTACAATAATAAAGAAGTAACCATTCAAATGGGTGGATCTGATCAGTGGGGGAACATCACGACTGGAACAGAAATGATTCGTCGTGTGGCAGGTGGAAAAGCGTATGCTGTAACTTGTCCTTTAATTACAAAAGCTGACGGAACTAAATTCGGAAAAACAGAAGGTGGAAACATCTGGTTAGATTCAGAAAGAACTTCTCCTTACGAGTTTTACCAATACTGGTTAAACACAACAGATGAAGACGCTGAAAAATACATAAAAATCTTCACCTTCCTTTCTAAGGAAGAAATAGACACACTTGTTGCAAAACACAACGAGGCGCCTCATCAACGTGAGTTACAAAAGAAATTAGCTGAAATAATTACAATTACTGTTCACTCAGAAGAAGCTTTGGAAACTGCAATTGCAGCATCAAATATTTTATTTGGGAAATCAACAGAAGAGGATTTAAAATCACTATCGGTAAAAGATTTTCTTTCAGTATTTGAAGGAATTCCGCAGGCTACTATAACAAGAGCAGAATTGAAAGAGGGTCTTGGAATTATCGATGCACTTTCTGCAAAAACAGGTTTCCTTGATTCAAATGGAGCAGCGAGAAGAGAATTAAAAGCAAATGCAATCAGTGTGAATAAATCGAAAGTAAAAGAAGATTTAATTCTTACAGAAGAGCATTTGATTAACGATAAGTTTATTCTTTTGGGTAAAGGGAAGAAGACGAATTATTTAATTGTAGTTTCGTAATTATATGTCCACTATCTTCGTTGCAATCAATTTTGAAAGCAGTCATCCCGAGGTTTACAGTCGGGACTCCCTGGATTTCAAAATTAATTGCGCCTTGTTATTGAACACATTATTTCAAAACTAGATTTCCCAAATATTTAAAGGGTTTAAAAGGAGTTCAAGAAATTGGACTCCTTTTTTGTTGTGAAAAGCTTCCCTCTTCGAACGTCCTCCCCCCAGCCCCCTCCAAAGGGGGAGGTGAATAAAAAAGCACTTAAATTCAAGAAAAAACAAATAGGATAATCCAAAGTCAAATCATTCATTAACGATAGTTCGAAGCATTTCCCCCTTTGGAGGGGGATAAAGGGGGAGGAAGTTTAAAATAGATTTAATATTTCGAAATTAACAAGACGAAAATAAATTTTCATTTTAAAAAAACCTCTCCATCTCTTTATTATGATAAATCTCTACTCCTTTCTTATTCAATTTAGCGACTTCAACCATTGCTTTTGCTACTTGTTCACCTTGGATTGGTTTTACATTTGTCGGCAATAAAAAAGTTAAGATTTTCGAAAAGAACTGACCTATGTCTTCTGCGAATCTACTTTCTGATCGTTTTCCCAGCAAAAGAGAAGGTCTGAAAATCGATAAAGAATCAAAGCCAACAGTTGGATGAATCTTTTCTATTAAAGCATCTTCAACCTCACCTTTTAGTTTTAAATAGAATCCATTTTTCTTGCTGTCTGCACCTAAGGAAGAAACGATAAGAAATTGCTTACATCCATATTTTATACTGTGCTTTGCAGCATTAACAGGAATATCAAAATCAATTTTACGGTAGAGTTTTCTATCTCCTTTTACTTTCTTTTGAGTTGTTCCAATGGCACAAAAGACAACAGTACTTCCTTCCATTGCTGCGCGAAATTGAAGATCATCTTCAAAATCGATAACCACAACTTTCACCTTTGGATTTTCAATTTTTATAGGTCTTCTAACAATTATTCTCACCTCATCGAAAGTTGAATCACTTTGTAAAATTTCCAATAAGTGTCCGCCAATTAATCCTGTAGCGCCAAGTATAGTTGCTGTTGTTTTCATGTTTCTTCGTTTGAGATTGAGTTGTAAGATACAATATAAGTAAATAAAAAAACCATTTCTTTTTAAATGAAGAATACTATATACTTAAAAAAGCAGAATATTTCGAGAATAATCTACATGTTTCGTGTTGTATAAAACTACGTGAAACAATAAAATCGCACGCTTTATGACAGAAAGAGAAACAAATAGAATTATCGAAATGGCTTGGGAGGACAGAACATAAATGATGGTGCATACTTTTAATAGGATGTCAGATGAGAAAAAGGAGACGCATTTGAAGAATGCCCATGATTTTTTGGAGAAGTTGGATAAAGGATGATTATTTTAGCTAAAAAAACACATCATGTCTTCAAAACACTTGATTCTCTTCTTAATTTTAAATCTCTCTTTCTTCCTACAATCTCAAGTATTTCAAGGACAAAAAAAATATACCAGAGCAGACAGTTTACGTGGTTCTCTTAGACCAGAACGCACTAGTTTTGATGTATTGAAATACAATTTGAATGTTAAAGTTGAACCTGATAAAAAACACATTGCTGGATTCAACAAGATTTCTTTTCGTGTTTTGGAAAATATGCCCGTCATGCAATTGGATTTATTTGAAAATATGAAGGTAGATTCTATACTTCATGATGGTAAAAAATTGAATTATGAAAGAGAGTTTAATGCTGTGTTTATATCCTTTGAAAACGTTTTAAAATCAGGAACTACAGACAGTTTAAGTTTCTTTTTTTCAGGTCAGCCGACGATTGCTATTAAGCCACCTTGGGATGGAGGATTTGTATTTTCAAAAGATAAAAACGGAAAAGACTGGGTTAGTGTGGCTGTGCAAGGAACCGGCGCAAGTCTTTGGTATCCGAACAAAGATCATCAGAGCGACAAGCCAGAAGAAGCAGAAATTCATGTTGCAGCTCCAAATGGATTAATGAATGTTTCCAATGGTCGATTTATCGGTAAAAAGGAACTGAAAAATGGTTTTACAGAATGGAGCTGGAGAGTCACAAATCCCATCAATAATTACAATATGATCTTAAACATTGGCGATTATGTTCACTTTTCGGACAAATTCCGTGATTTAGACCTCGATTATTATGTTTTGTCTTATAATTTAGAAAAGGCGAAAAAGCAATTTCAAGAAGTTCATCCGATGATGGAATGTTTTTATGAACATTTCGGAGAATATCCTTTTAAGGAAGATTCTTACAAACTCGTTGAAACGCCTTATTTGGGAATGGAACACCAAAGCGCTGTTGGATATGGAAACAACTACCAAATGGGCTATGCTGGAACAGATGTTTCGAAAACAGGAGTTGGGATGAAATTCGATTTTATTCTTATCCACGAATCAGCACATGAATGGTTTGGAAACAGCATCACCTCATCGGATATTGCAGATATGTGGATTCATGAAGCTTTCACATCTTATGCCGAAGCAGTATATGTTGAATGCCGTTGGGGAAAAGAAAAGGCATTAGAATATTTAATTGGTTTACAAAAAACGATGATTTCAAATGAGCAAGCAATAATTGGAGATTATGGAGTGAATAAAGAAGGAAGTGTTGATATGTATTACAAAGGGGCAAACATGTTAAACACCATTCGAAGTGTAATTAACGACGACGAAAAATGGTGGGCTTTACTCAAGAATTTTAGTGAAACATTTAAACACAAAATCACAAATACAAAAGAGGTAATTACTTTTTTCGAAGCAAATTCTGATGAAACACTCACGCCTATTTTCAAACAATATCTGTATTATCCAGAAGCTCCAGTACTTCAATTGAAGAAAGAGAAATTTAGAATTTATTACCGTTGGGAAACTTCGGTAGAAAACTTTGATATGCCAATTGATATAAAAATCAAAAAGCGAGAAAAGAGAATTACACCGACTTCAGAATGGCAAAAACTGAAAGGATCTCGGAAAATTGAGAAAGTGAAACTTGATTTAGAGCGGTTTTATTTTGAGGTAGAGAAATTGTAAACTGAGCGATTATCTTAAGAAAAAACTATTCATCTTCATCAGAAACTTCAACTTTCTCCCATCTATCTTTCACCAATTCAAAGGTGTTTCCATTAAAAACGAATTTACATTCACATCGAATTTGAATATAATCTGATTCATTTGGGTCAAAACCAAAATAGGTCTGGTTTTCTTCATCACATCCACAAAACTCAGATAAATCATCGATATGGTAATTCACATTTATGGTTTTAGTTTCATGATTATAATATGCGCCATCGTTCCAATCTCTGTTGTTTACAGCATACTCAAAATCGAGATTGAAAGTGTTATTCTCAAAACTCACCAATTGCACAAAGGTTTCAAAACAATAGGAACAACCTCGAACATTTCCTGTTAAAACATATTTAACACCCTCTTCTGTGTCAAACATAAATATCTCATTGTATCCATCACCTTCAAAAATTGAATAAGGGTCTAGATCGCTAGAATCTTGAATCACCAAATCGGTATAATGCATAATTGAAAATCGAGATCGATATGTCCCTCCTGTTTTTTCATCCAATGAAAAGTTATACAATTTATTGTCAGCTGATTTTACGACTGAAAGTTCATCACCTGAAATCATTTTGGCAATATCATTCTTTTCAAAATCTGGATGTTTTAATAATTGATCAAGTTGCGCTAAAACTCGATCTTGGAAATAGTAAATCATGTGAAACTGTTGAATAGAGTCTTTGTTTTTACTTAAAACAGCGTCGTAATCTGCTTCCTTTAGCAATTCTTTCCTTTCGCGATTTGAAAAACCAAATTCTTCAATAGAAATATATTCTTCTCCATAAGGTGAAACCTTTGAATATTGCATTAGCTCTTTATTGAGCTTATCTACCATTGAAACAAAGGCTTCTTGCTTTTGTCCAATTAAAAACAAAGGGAAAACGACTAATAATAAGAGTGAAATGATTTTCATAAAGGAATCCAAATTGAAATAATATGTTCTCTATAAAATTAAGTAAACTTGAGTATAAAGCAATTTATATCGGCTTCTATCCCTTAAAAATCTTTGCCATTGAGAAATTCAATTAAAAAACCACACACTCACAATCAATAGATTACCCCAAAGCACTCTAATTTATCATGGTTTAATTAAATTGTCGTAACTTGCTCACTTTACTGAAATTTTATCTTCAAAAAAGAGATTTAAAGACTCTTTTCAAAGCTTATAAACATTAATTAAAAACTATTATTAACAAAAAAAAGTGAAACTAAAAAGTATAAAATCTATTTAATTATTCACTTAAAAATCAAAAAGATGAAAGGAAAAATCATATTAACATTTGCATTAGCTGCGTCGATGAGTGTGTTTTCACAAAATGAAGAAAACAATTCTATGGTAGATTGGAGTCCAGAAATATACCAAGTAGGCAAAAAATATCCTGGGTATATTATCAAATTGGACGGAGATACAATTCAAGGTTTTTTAAAGGCTGACAGCAGATGTTCAGGGAGTGGAATTGGTTCTAGTAACCAAAACAGGGCTGAATTTTATTTAAAAGAAACGGATAAAAAGCCAACTGGAAAATACAAGCCAGACGATATCAAAGGATACATGATTGCTGATAAAGTTTATGAATCTATCAATTACAGCGGAGGAATGTTTAAAAAAGCCAACTTTAATTTAGTTGTTGAAGATGGAGCAATTCGTTTATATGAATGGTATTCAACTGTTGAGAATTTCTCAATGCTTTCTAGACAAAGCGGTGAAACTTGGCAAGCATTTGATGCAAGAAGATATATCATCAATTTGGTGGTAGCAAAAGATCCAACCGATCCAATTGAATTCAGCATGCTAGGTCTTTCTTTTAGAAAAAAGATGCCTTCTTTAATTGAAGACAATGTTGATATGGCTCAAAAAGTAGCTGATAAAGAAAAAGGTTATACTTTTTTAAATGCTTTTGAAGTGATAAAAGAATATAACGCATGGGCTGCTGCCAATAAATAGTTATTTAAAACATTATGAAACGAATACTAGTAATTGCGTTAAGCTCATGCTTTTCAATGCTTTTTGCACAGGAAGTAAAAGTAAGCAGCACAGCAGAATACACCAATCAAATTCAAGATGCGCAGTGGACAAAGGTTCTGGGCGAAGATGAAACAGGATACTATTTATTACGTGAGTTTGGTCCGGTGAGCAATCAAACAATCGCATTAGAGAAATATTCCCCCTCTTTGAAACTACTTTTCACTACAAATATTCAATCTACATCAGGAACGTTTTCCGACTCCCAACTTCACCGTTATACAGAAATGAATAATGGAAAGATTTATGTCTTTTTGGAAGGCTGGAACAAGGACAGCAAAGAAAATTCATTTTTGGTGAAAGAAGTTCTTGAAGATGGAAAAGTGGCTGAAAACTTTATCACTTTGGAAACGGAATATGCACAAAGTCAAATAAAAAGTGCACGTTATACACTTAGTTTTTCACCTGACGGAAGTAAAATGTTGGTGTTAACTCAAAAGCCTTTTACAAAGAAAGCCAGTGAAGAAGTGCGTTTACAAGTTTTTAATACCACTGATTTTTCTTCTATTTGGAAACAAGATTTAACCCTTGAGAATGAAGCTGAGCGTTATCCAGTAAATGATATCGTTGTCAACAACAATGGAATAGCCTATTTTTTGAAAGATATCAAGATTACAAATAAAGAGCATTATTATCATTTAATTACGGCTGGAAAAGACTTTTTCAAGGTGACAAATATCGAATTAAATGAATTCGCTTTGGGCCAGAAGAAAATGTTTATTAATTCTGCAGGAAATTTATTAATGAGTGGAATGCTTATTCCTCCAGGGAGTAGAGATTCTTACTGGCAAGGAACATGGTATTTTCAATCCGACAATACAGGAAAAATTCTTCTCAACAAAATCGAACCATTAGGGTCAGAAATGTTGAGTTTAGTTGTTTCACAGAACAATGCCAATAAGGATGGATATGTTCTTGACAACTATGAATTGGTTGACGTTTTAATGAAGCCAGATGGTGGTGTAATTCTTTTAACCGAAGAGCGAAGACAGACAAAATCGGTGATTGGTCAGAATCAGCCACCAACTTATCAATACGATCTTTTCCATGGTAATGCTTTTGCCATTTCGTTTGATGCGAATGGTAAAAGATTGTGGAATCAAGCAATAATGAAAAAGCAAGAAGAGAAAACATTAGACCCTGGTGTTGTATTTGGTTCTTTTGCCTATCACCTAAAAGAAGACAAACTTTTTATTGTTTGGAACTATATGGATATACATTTAGATGCACCATTACAAAGATTTCGTTATTGGATAGACAGAGATGGAAGCAAAACTAATATTGATAACCTCTTTGGAAAGGAAGCATATTTCCCAACATTGCTGACAGTAATCAACAACAATGGTCAGTTCGAATACAGTGAAAGAACTTTTAATTCTTTGCCTTTATACAGTATTCAAAAACCAAATGCTTTCTCAATGGCTGTGAATCCTTCAATGTTTTTCACTTCAGAAAAAGGGATGATAATCATTTCTCAAATGCAAGGCATCCAAGCGAAAAGGTATAAGTTTAATACGATTGAATATTAAAACTATCGTATAATATTGTGATTTTAATGCTTATCGGGATGTTTATCAGTAAAGCGATGAAAAGAAGAGATCCTGCTATTAATAAAATCTTTGATTTTGTTAATAGCAGGATAACAGTTGTGTGGTTGGGCAATCAAAAAGGAGGAGGAGGAAATTAATGATTTTTTAATCTATTGGTAAAGTACCTGATAGATTTTGATTTTATAATCTATCTCATCCTATGCAAAATCCTCCTTCACAATATACTTCTCCTCTACTCCAATTTCTTTCAAGTTCTTTATAACAGATTTCATCATTGGAGGCGGACCACACAAATAGATATATGGATTTCCTCCCTCCATTTGTGCTTCAATAATTTCTTTGGTAATATACCCATGTTCACAACCTTCCTTTTCTTCATCCGAAAGAACATTCACCATATTATCTCCTAATAAGTTCTCAAAATAAGAATGATGAATAATATCTTCATATTTTTTGTTGGCGAAAATGAGCTTGTTTTTTCCAATCTTATTTTCATGTTCCAAATTCTTAAATATGGAAATAAAAGGAGTTACTCCCGAGCCTCCAGCAATAAATATTCCTTCGTCTTGGTATTCGATTGCTCCAAAAACTTCGCCTATTTTTAATGAATCTCCTCGCTTCAACTGTCCAATTTGATTGGTAACTCCATCGTGATCTGTATAGGTTTTTATATAAAACTCTAAGTAGTCATCTTTTGGCAAAGAGGTAAATGTAAATGGACGCTTTTCATCTTCCCAATTGGCTTTTACAATGGACACATCCACTGCTTGTCCGGGGGTGAAATACAAATCGTTTGGCTTCTCTGTAATGATGTGCATTACATCGTGGGTGTCGTTTTTTATCTCTAAAATTCTTACGGTTTCCATATTTGTGTCTTTTAGTTAATGACTCAATTCTTTATAAACATAGAATTAGCTTGGTTTGATGGATACAAATTAGTGAAAGTAGTGTTTAAATCCTAACTAAGTTTTGTTAAAAAATCTAGTTATAAAATCGAGGAATAGCGATGATATTCTTCTTTCTATAAAAAAGGAAAGAGCTGTTTATCCAAACTGATTAAAAAATTCAAGAATAAAGAGTTACATATAAATTATCTTCACTTCTACTTCTTTGTTACTATTCAATTGGAAGGATGCCTTTTCGAAATTAGGTCGATTTGTAAGACTTATGCTTTTAAAATTGGAAAAACCTATGCCTTCAATAGGCAAAATCCAACCTTTATCTATCTTTCCATTTGAATTTTCATCATGCAAGATGTTAACAGCGTAAGTTCCACCTTTTAATACCCTAAAAGTAAACTCAGCTGTTTTGTTTGAGATGTTTGATTTTCCGTTTTTATAAAACTTCTCTAACTCCTCATCTGGTATGCTTCCTTTCTTATTGTACAAAGAAAACTGAACTACTCCTGTGTTATTTCTTAAGTCTTTCACCACCACTTTCAAGTCATAATAACTATCCTTCTGACTAAATGCGGAAAACACAAAAAATGAAACCATTAAAACAATTAATCCGCTCCTCACTTCTTCTCTTTTTGAAATTTCAACTTAACCCCATCAACAAAAGCGTACACTACAGGAACTAAATACACCGTTAATACCAATGATGATAATAGTCCACCGATGATTACCCAAGCCAATCCATTTTTCCATTCACTTCCTGAGCCTGACGCAAGGGCAATTGGTAGCATCCCAATAACCATAGATAAAGTGGTCATTAAAATTGGACGCAATCGCCCTTTTCCAGATTCTATTAAAGCTGTTTTGTAATCTTTTCCTGTCGCTTTTAATTGATTGGTAAAATCGACAATCAAAATAGCGTTCTTGGTCACGAGTCCCATCAACATTATCAATCCGAGTAATGCAAATAAACTCAAATGACTTAAAGATAAATTCAAGGCCAAGAAGGCTCCAATTATTGCCACAGGAATAGAGAATAATACCACAAATGGATAGACAAAACTGTCGTATAAGGCAACGAGAATCAAGTAAATCAACAAGAAAGAGATCAACAATACATTTCCTAATGCTCCGAAACTATCATTTTGTCGCTTAACATCACTTCCCCAAGTCATTTCTATTCCTGCTGGCAGAGGATGTTCTTTTACATAAGCAACAACCTCATCAGCAACTGTACCAGAAGGTTTTCCAAGTGCATTGGCAGTAATTGTAACCGCAGGTTGTCTGTCTTTTCGTTCCAATAAAGAAGGAGAACTGTTCTTCTCCACTTTTGCAAATTGCTTCACTTCCAAAGCCATTCCGTTTGGATTAATTATAGGAAGATCTGCAACATCTTTTGCGTTTTCACGATTAAAACTTCCCAATTGAACACGTACAGGATATTCATTTCCATCTTGAGTAATTGAAGCGTCATCATTTCCGTTAAAAGAAGTTCTTAAATTCATACCCACATAAGCAGTTGTCAACCCAAAGCGTTGCATCAGATTCTTGTCTGGAATTACACGGTATTCTGGACTTCCTTCTTCAACTGAAAGTAGAATATTGTCTGTTCCAGGAATTTCTTCTAAAACGCTATGCAAATGATTTGCGGTTTCCATTACCTGATCTAAATTAGCTCCACTCAATGTAATTTCAATTGGTGCTGTTCGCGGAACTAAGCCTAAAGTGATAATAGAAAATTTAATCCCTGTATAGTGAGTTTCTAATTCTGTTCGTAACTGACGCATATAGGATTCTGTTGAAACGTCACCTCTTTTTTCATTCAATTGAATGGTCATTTCTGTTCGGTAAGCGGAACCCACTCCGAGGCTTCCCATTCCAGTACTCGGTCCACCAACATTACTAAATAAGCTCTCTACTGCATCTTGTTGTAAAATAAAATCTTCCACTTCCAATGCTATGTCGTTATTATAATGTATTGAAGTATTTTTATCAAATTCTAAACCGAGCATAAACTTCCCTTGATCACCTGTTGCAATCAACTCTTTTCCGATAATTCCTTGTTTCAACATAAGACCAGTCATAGCAAATAAAGCAATCACAAATCCAACAAAAATCAATTTATGGTTGAGTACCCATTTCAATTGGCGACCATATAATTCTTGCAACTTATCTAGCTGACCTTCAAACCAAAGTAAGAATTTGTTGAAAAAGTTGGTTGGTTGCAAATCATCTTTCTTTCCGAACCTAGAGGCTAGCCAAGGAGTAAGTGTAAATCCAACCAGTAAACTCGTTAATGTGGAAGTGATAATTACCACTGAGAATTGTTGTAACATATCCGCCACAAAGACTTGAAGGAATAAAATCGGAACGAAGACAACAACGTCTACCAGAGTAATCGATAAAGCGGAGAATCCAATTTCCATACGTCCATCCATTGCCGCTTTTCGTTTTTCCTTTCCACGGTCGAGGTGAACTTGGATATTCTCTAAAACCACCGTCGCATCATCAACCAAAACCCCAATAATTAAGGACATTGCCAGTAAAGTCATAAGGTTTAAGGTGTATCCTAAAATCCACATCATTGCAAAAGCCGTAACCAAAGAGGTTGGGATTGCGATTAAAACAATAAGTGAATTTCTAAAACTTCGGAGGAATAATAGCATTACTAAAGAAACAAGGATAATAGCCATAATTAAATCCGCAACTACAGAGTTTACGGCATCAATGGTGTTGTCGGTACTGTCATCCGCAATAACAAATTGCACATTATCCTCTGCATGTGCCGCTGCAATCATATCAAAACGCTCACGTACATTCTTAGAGACATCAACAGCATTGGCGTCTCCTTGTTTTTTCAAGAGAATTCCAATTCCTTCTTTTCCATTGTAGCGACTCACAGAAGTAATTTCAACTGTTTTATCTTCAACTTTAGCAATGTCTTTTACATAAATAGGATTTCCAGGCATAGGCATTGCCACCTGAACATTTTCAATTTCTTCTAGTGTATTAAACTTACCTTTTATACGCAGCGAATTTTCATATTCATCCGTTTGAATCTTTCCCGCTGGAATATCAACACCAGATTGATTAATGGCTTGAACAACTTGAAGAATAGAAACTTTATGTTGCTTTAATAAATGCGGTTGAACATTCACCTGAATTTCTCGCTCTTGTCCACCAAGTAAGGTCAACTCAGCAACTCCTTGAATTTGTTGAATCTGAGGAAGAAAATCATTCTTCATCTTTTGATAAAACTCTGTTTGAGGTAAATTACTCGTTGCACTAATAGACATAATCGGCAAGTCGTTTGGAGAAACCTTACTCATTTCTGGACTCAAAATATCTGCCGGTAAATCTTTTCGGATATTGTCTATATAACGCTGTGCATCTTGCATGGTATTGTCAAGATTTACCCCGTATTTTAGATTTACAATGACAACTGAAGCATTGGGTAAAGATTTTGTCACCAAATAATCTATCCCTTCAAGATTTGATAGTGCATCTTCAATTTTTTCACTCACTGAAGTTTCTACCTCTTCAGGATCAGCTCCAGGATATCCCGTTTTAATCACCACAACAGGTTGATTAAAATCAGGCATTAACTCGTAACTCAAGTTTTTAAAGCCTATCCATCCCAAAAGGATAAAAAGACCAAATAAAACAATGATGAGCGAAGGTCGCTTTATGGAAATTTCTGTAATATTCATTTTTAATCAATTTTAAATTTGTAATTACGAATTACGAATTGGTATTGCTTAAAGAGATTTGTCCAATTGAATAAGTCTAATTCTTCTAGTTTGATGTTTCTTCTCATGATGAGTTTATTTAATTTGTAATTCGTAATTGAACTATTCATAATTAACATTTACTCCATCAAACAAATTCACAAATCCTCGGCTTATAATCTTATCTCCTGCTAAAAGCCCCTCTCCTACAAGTACAGAAGCACCTTCTACAGATAAGATTTCAACTGGAACCAATACTGCTTTATCTGCTTTCACCACATAAACTTGTGCTTCATCCAATTGACCTTGAATAACAGATAAGGGTAAAACAATTCCACTTTTCTCAGTCTTCTTGTCTAAAATGACTTGACCAAACATTCCAGCACGAATTGGAAAATCCTTTTTATTACCCACCTCTATTTCAACTGGGTAGCGAGAGGCTGGATTGGCTTTACTTCCAATAGCAACTACCTTCCCCGAAAAAGTGACTTTTGGATATTGGTCTGCTTTTAATGAAACAGTATCATTTAATGCAAACTCGTTCACCTCTCCTTCAGCTACAAAAGCAGTGAAACGTAAAACATTCATTTGACTCAATTGAAGTAATGGAACTCCAGGTGCTGCGAAGGCGCCAATTTCTACAAACTTTTGTGTAATTGTCCCGTCGAAAGGCGCACGAATGGTAGTTTTGTTGATTTGCTCTTCAATGGTTCTGCGCTGAATTATGGCAGATTGCAATTGCAATTGAATTTTATCTAATTTTGCTTTTTGAATAGCATCAGCCTCTGTTAAAATACGGTAGCGTTCGAAGTCTTTTTCCAAATCTTTCACTTGAATTTTAACACTTTCTAATTGTAACTTCAATAGAGAATTGTCTAATTCAATAAGGATTTCTCCTTTTTTTACTTCGCTTCCTAAATCCACTCTTACAGCTTCAATCTTACCTTGAATATCGGCGTTTAGCTTAACTTCTCGGTTGGCCATAAAATTACCATCTATGGTTTGGCGTGTATCCATATTGGAAACCTTGGCTGTAATAAAATCTACTTTAATGGTTTTATCTTTATCATAATGAAAAACTATTGCTTCACTATGCGCTTTGTTTTTCATCAGCTGAAATATGGTTATTCCTACAAGTCCAGTAAGTACAACAATCGTAATTATCTTTTTCATGATTTCTTTCTTTTCTTTTATAATTATTTAGTGTCCGTAAGAAAACTAATCGTTTTAAGTCTTTGATAAGAATACTTCAAATACAAGGCTTGTGAAGTTTTTAATTGTCAAGAGTTTATCTTTATAAATGACTGCAATTAAAAACAAGCATAACGCAGTACTTGGAGTTTTCTTGCAAAGACTATTTGGTAAGTAAATTTCCAGACTCTTTCTTCAATTTCAAATCTGCTTTGAGGTATTCAATAATTGTAGCCAAATATTCCATTTGGGCCTTGTTCACTTCGTTTTCTGACATAATAACATCTGTCAAAGAAACAATTCCTTCATTATGTTGTAAAATGGTTTGATCATAAATCAATTCTGCTAATCTCAATTGCTCCTCCACAATTTCCATTGTTCTATTTGCATTGTCTTTTTCTTTCAATGCATTTTCGATATTGACATTTGTTTGATCTTGCATCAATTCAATTTGTAAAGCACTTGCATCAATTTCCAATTGCTTACTTATTACTTTTCTTTTTGTAACCATCCCATTAAAAAGCGGCATAGACAATTGAATTCCTGCCAAGCCTTTTGGATAAAAGTTTAAAAACCTATTGGGCGATTCATTATATCCGTAACCTGTAGAACCATAAGTTGCAAAGGCATTTAATGATGGGAGGTAACGCGTTTTTTGCAGTGTGTTTATCTGAGTGTGTAGCAATTGAGATCTTGCTTCTGCTAATTGAACAGAAAGTGAGGTTCCCGCTTCGTAATTCTCTATCTTTTTAAAATCTATTGTCTTTTCAATTTCGAGAGGCTCTGTTATTGCTCTTCCCATTAGGAAATTTAACGCATTTAAAACACGCTCATATTTAGCAACTGTTGATTCACGTTCTTTTTCAAGTTGTAAAAGTTTCAAGCGAGCCCGATTAACATCAAGTCCTGTCAACATTTCTTGGGTTTGCAGCAATTCAACACTCTTTAACAATTGCTCTGCATTAACAATGTTTGAATCTATGAAATCTAAACTTTGTGATATAATTTGAGCATTGTAATAAACCGTTGAAACTTCAAAAAAGATTTCTTCCTTCGATTTTAGGTTTTGAATGCGTGTGAGCTCTGTCGCCGCTTTGGTGGTTTTTATATTCCCGTATAATTCAGGATTATAAATCGGAATAGCCAAGGTTAAATCTGCATTAAGATGGTGAGGAACTCCAAATTGCGCCTCTTTGAACTGACCATCAGGACCGCCAAAAACACTCATTGGCATTAACTGATAAGGCAAATCAGTGAAATACTTATAGTCTGCATTAAGACTCAATTTCGGATTTCGATTGCCTTCAACAACGCGTTGCTGTTGCAAGCTCGTTTCCATTTCCAAAGAATTAATTCGCAATCGTTTATTGTGCACTTCTGCCGAATCAATACATTCCTGTAATGTCCACACTTCTTGTGCTTGAAGAATACCAAAACTCAAAACGAAGAGTATTGAGAATAAAAGCTTGTGAGCGCTAACTAACTTCATCGTGTAAAATTTTTTATTTTATATAGTTTGACTTTCCGCTGATCATTTCAGAAGAAATTCCTTTTCTATTAGTGTATTCTGCTTTGATTATACCAATAATATGAAGCAAAATAAATATCGGGAACCAATATATCCCGAGTTTATGCACTGTTTCAATTGTATCTTTCATTTCAGGGAAAAAACCTTGTTTCATAGCTACGCCAGTAACAATAGAAACAAAAACAAAAGCATAGAAGAACAGATAAATGCTTCCGTGTAACCTTTCTTGTAATTCTACCTTTGTGTTGAATGGATTGGGGAATTTCATTCCTTTAAATATCATATATATGATGCGGATCAAAAAGGAAAAGATCATTACATACGCAAACATGACATGCCATTCCCACATGGGTTCACGGATTGCTTTAGCAATCTCAATAATTTCCTCTTGTGGAAGCGCTTGTGTTTTACTCCCGATAATAGAAGCCATGTGGTTTTTATTCATCCAGAACATGCGTAGAAATCCAGTGATGAAAAGCATAGACATCGCTATGGCAATTGTCCAATGTAAAAGCCTGTGTAGCGGAGTGAATTTTCGTTTTGTCTTCATAATTATTTTTTCTCAATCATTTTTAAAATTCCATTGAGGACTTTCATTCCATCTTTTTCAACATTAGATTTATTCCCCGAAAGTTTCCATTTCATTACTGCCATCCTCATTCCACCTGTAATAATTGTAGTCATTGTACCAGGGTTAATCAAAGTGCTGTATTGATTATCACTTTGCCCTGTTTTGATGTTTTCGCGAACAACTTTATGCATGGAATCCATGATTTCTGCTACTTTATTACTCAAAGATTTATCGAAATGAAAAATACTTTCAGCAAAAATAACACTAATTATAGCTGGTTTTTGTGCAAAAGTAATCAGCTGTGAATTAAATATTTTCCTCAATCGATCCCCAGCACTTTCGTTTTCTTGAAAAGTTAGCCCATCAATTCTTTCTTTCATTTCACTTTTAAAGTACTCCAATAAACTCAAAAGAATTTCATTTTTCCCTGTGAAGTGTCGATAAAGCGCAGGCTCTGACAAGTTTATATCCGCAGCTAAAGTCTTGATGGTCAGATTTTGAATCCCATATTTATCAATACGTTGTGTTGCCGCTTCCATTATTTCTATTTGTCTTTCTGTAAACTCCATATTATTCAACATTTAAACACTGTTAGTTAGCGCTCACTCACAAATGTAAAGTTTATATTTTAATTAGCAAATGTTTTTTTAAAATTATTGAAATTTTTTTAATTTAAATAGTTTTAGTGGAGTTGAATTCATGTTGTTACAAGAAAAAACATCACTTCAATACATTACAAACCAAAAAAATGTCCTAATTGCATGCAACTAGGACATTTTCAATAAGACTTGGTCAAACATCTCCTCACTCTACTCCAAACACTTAAGTCTTTGTAGGGCTAGTCGATAAAAAAACAAGTTATAAAACAAAAACTGTTTTTAGTTAAAAAACTTATGGTACTCACCATAAGAATCAATAAGTTTATTAACAATAGTTTTTGCTTCCTGAGTATCTTTAGCTGCTTTTAATTCAGCTGTTAACTCTAAATGTGGATGTAACCATTTGTGTAGCTCATCATGACTAACACCGTCCATTGTACAGCTTGTTATCAACTGTTTGTTTTGATCTGCTAATTTCTCAGCCAAACCTTTGTAGTCTTCGTCACCTAAATCAGCATAAGAAACAACAAGTTCTTGTCCTTGCATAACGAAAGGTTTCATTTCTTCGTTCACCTTCCATTTTTCTCCATTATTCAGCTGAAGACCTTGTCCGTCATCATGATAATGATCATCCTCTTCTGCATCATGGTCATGGTCATGGTCGTGGTCATGTTGCTCAATATTGTCTTGGTTACTCGCTTCTGATTCAGTTGAACTATTGCAACTCACCAAAAATCCTAGACTAAAAATCCCTAAAGTTAGAATTACATGTTTCATATTTATTTATTTTTTGTTCTTATTAAAATTAAATTCGTTTCAATCATGTTTTCACCATAGCGTTTAATGTCAAATTCAAAATTGGATATTTTCCATTTATACATCAACAAACGCAATGAACCCATAACAATATGCAAAAGATCTTCTGTTGTAACAGCCTTCGTGAAAACCCCTTCTTGTTGGCCTTGATGAACAACAGGCATAAGGTATTTCATTTTAATTTGCATTATTTTATTAATGACTAAATTAATGTTTTTACTTTCTTCTAGCAAACCATCAGAAAATACCGCTACGGTAAAATAGGGATGCTGATTAAAGAAATTGAATTGACTTACAAACAAAGCTCTGAACCGGTCTTCGATTGGATCGTCTTCAGAAATAGCATTTTGGAATCGTGTATTCATGCTTTCAGCCAAATAATTCAACATTCCGATAATTATATCTTCCTTGCTTGCAAAATGTCTATAAACAGCACTTTCGGAGAACTTCATCTCCTTTGCAAGGTTTTTAATGGTTAAACCATGAATTCCTGAAGAGGTTAGAATTCGCCCTGCTGCATAAATAATTTCTTGCTGTCTTTCTGTTATTTCCATTCTAGTTTGTGAATAGTCACTCACAAAGATATGTATTAAATATTAATATCCAAAACATCCATTATTAAGTTTGATTTTGAACGATTTAGGCAATAAAAAAAGGAAACATGTTTGTTTCCTTTTTTATATAAAATATTGATTTTCTTATATCTTTCGATCTACCGAATTCTTGAACAGCGAAGTCCTCAACACAGTTAATCCTTCGCCTTCGGCACTTTCGACAGGCTATCAGACACCGCAGTCAGCGGGACTTCCCTTCGTTAACTAGCTTGTCGAAGGCAACAAAATACAACATCAATTTTCAATCTTTGAATCCTTGAATCTTTGAATCTTTATATCTTCATTCCTTTAACAACTCTGTCTTTACGTTGGTTTTTCTTCCAGTTTTTCAATTTCACCATTAGATAAGCAGAAGCACTTTGTCTTACCGCATAATAAACCGAACCTCCATAATCAAGTTCTCCTTTGCCATTTGCCCATTGTGCAACCAGGTAAAATCTTCCGTTTGAAATATTTTGACGTTCTGCAAATCGAAGTACGCGGCCATCTCCCATTTCAAATCGAATTTGAACTGTTCCATCATCTTCCATTTGTTCGAAAACACATGGTCTATTTGCAGGAATAACAATACGCTCTGAAGTTGAACGTTCTGAAGTTACTAATTCACCAGATTGACCAGTAGTAGCAACTTTTGTTTGTTTATCACTTCTTTCCAAAATAATGATCTCCGAAGTATAGAATTGAACTTTCTTGAGTTTGTCTGGCGTCAAATCAAATTCTGATCTGATTTTCGTTGTATACGGCACTTTTGTGGCGCAACTACCCAATATGACAATCGTTAATAAGGCTATTAAAATTTTCATTCTTTATAATTTTAAATTTTCATTTATCAGGACGAAAATAAGAACAAATAACGTTCTAATTGATTAATTAACCAATAAATTGCATCCACGAATATCGCTTTGGTCGAATCTTCCTAGTATTTTAAATCGATTTCCTTCCTGAACTCCCAAATCATCTGTAGCGATAAATGAACAACTATAGAAATTTGCTAAATCAATGACATTTACCCCTCCTGTTTTTCCCTCTGTCCGTATGGTAAGTGGATCATTTACATCGCGCATAATAACTTTCATCCAATTTGGAGCTGTGAAGTATTCTGTTCCATCGGTATATCCTTGAGACAAAAGTTCAGTCATTCCATATTCGGAATAAATATGCTGAACATTTAATCCATCACATAAAATTTGATGCAGTTCTTCTTTAATCATCTCTTTTCGGCGGCCTTTCATTCCACCAGTTTCGATAATGGTAACTCCAGATAAATCTATATTAATTTCCGCCAAGTCAAGAAGCGCATACGATACTCCAAAAAGTACAATCTTCTTGTTTTCTTTTTTAGCAAGTCCAATAGTGTCAATGAGTAAATCCAAATCTGATAAATAAAACCCGGATAAAAAATGGTTGGAACTTTTCACTAAATGATCCACCATATATACTAAGGAAGATTCTCCTTGCTCCAAATAATTTGGCAACAAAGCCATGATAATTGAGTCTTTTGGATCAGATATTTGCTTTGTAAAAGTATACATGAATGACTTAATGTAAATACTTTCATCTGCTACATAATGATTACTTCTTATGCTTTGTGTTGTACCCGAACTTTTGAAAACCAATAAATCTTCTGACACTATCTCATCAGAAAATATTTCATGTGTTTTAAAAAAGGAAATCGGTAGGAAAGGAATTTCTTTATAATGATTTGGTTTACTTCTTCCCAAAGCATTACAAAAATCTCGATAAATAGCAACGTGCTTGTATTGGTAGTCGAATACAGATAATGCTACTCGATTAAAATCGATTTCTGAATCAATTTCAAATATGGATTTTATAAAAGATTTTTTTTGAGGCACTGCGTTTGTTTGGGTTTTAATAAAATCAAATAGCAAAAGTACACAATTCAATTCTTCTTAAAAAGAATAGGAGCTCAGAACTGGCGTTCTAAGCTCCTATCACACTAATCAACCTAACCTACTACTACTGATACAAATCTAATTCAATTAGTTGGAATTATAATGATTTAGTCAAATAATTTAAAATAGGTAGCCTTGCAATAAGTGATAGAAAAAACCTTTGTCGACAAATAAGTGCATTTCATCTATAAATCTACCATATTAATGAGTTTTAGCAGCATATATCAGAGTCTAACAAATGAGAAAACATGTCATTTACAGCCTAAATTGACCATTTTAACATGTTTAGCTTTCCAATAACCGTGAATATTTTTTAGTCATATCGTTCTAATTTTTAGTCAAATATGTATTTCAGCTACCCAAAAAACCCATTTATAAAACCTAAAATTTACTTTTTAAAGGTAAAAATCAAATGATTACATTTTTTTCAACCCCAAAACAATCGAATGGAGTAAAATCAACTTTCAATTATGATTTATCGTTTTTATATGATTGCAAATCGTTTAATCATTGAAATTCATTATAACTTTATTTTGACGAAAAACTTATTTAAAAAGAGATAGCGAATTAGAAATCATTAGCTTTACTTTTTTTAAAATCAAATGAGAAAATTACTTTATACTCTATTATTTACAGGATTATTATTCAGCTTGACAGGTTGTTTTGAATTAATCGAAGACACAACATTGAATAGTGATGGCTCTGGCAGTTATAAATTGACAATTAATCTAAGTGCGAGTACCACAAAGGTCAATTCACTTATGGCAATGGACAGTGTAAAAGGCGAAAAAATCCCATCTCGTCAAGAATTACAAGAACAATTGACTGTTTATATAAAAAACCTGGAAAATAAAGAAGGCATTTCAAATGCAAAAGCCGAATTGAACACAGAAAATTGGATACTCAATTTGTATGTCGATTTTGAATCTTTAGAATCTTTAAGAAAAGGACTAATCAGTTTATCAGAGGACATCAACAACAAACCAGTCAACGACAAAGTGAATGAAATTTTACTGAGTTACTCAAAAAACATATACCAAAGAAAAATCGGTAGTCTTATCCCCGCAGAATGGCAAGAAAAGATGCGTGACTATGAGGACTTTGCAAAGTTAAGCGAGGGGAAATGTGTTTTTATTCAGCGCTTTGATAAGGAAATAATTAGTGCCAGTTCTGAGGATATTCGTATTTCAAAAAGCAAAAAAGCAGCGATGTTTCAGCTCTCGCCATTAACGCTAGTTAATGCTCCAGAAAAAATAGATTATATTATTACTACAAAACCATAAAGACTTAACTAGTAATGAATAACTAAGTGATATTTTACTTAGTTTTGTTATACAAATTAGAACATAAAATGAAAAAATATATTACCATACTGCTTTTTATTACCAGCACTTTCTCTTTAATAAGTCAAGTCAATAAAATGATTTCAGACTCTGCCTATTTCGTTTTGGAAGTGGACCTTGGGAAAATTGCAAAGTCTATTCCACTGGAGGAAGTCAACAAATTAGAATTTATTCAATCCTTAATTAGAAAAATTGATGGTGGATCAATAAAAACCAAAGACTTATCAAATATTGGCTTGGATTTCTCTTCTAAACTCATTATGTTCAATATTGACAGAGAAGCGTATTCATCTGTCTCTGTGATCGTTCCACTAAAAGAAAAGCAAAAATTTATTCAATTGTTTTCGCCTGAACAACAAAAGGCATTGGAGAAAAACGGTTCAATTGACAAAGATGATTTAATTATTTCAATCACCGAATCAACATGCATTGTAAGTATGGTAAAATGGAACAGTGAATTCTACCGTGAAAAAACAAGAATATTTTTTGAAGAAAATGAATGGAACCTTCCTGATAGCTATTTCTATTATAATCAATATGATTATATGGATGATATTTATTATGATGCTGAAACAACGGAAGCTGTTGAACCTTATGAGTATGAGGAAGAAGTATATACGGAAGAAGAACCTGTCCAAGTTGAGTCTTATAAAGATTCAATTGACAATTTTTACGAAGAGGAAATAAATTCTGAATACGAATTAGAACAAATGGAATTGGAAAATAAATTCCAAAACATTATGGATTCAATTTCGGAAATTGGAAAATTGGAAATAGTAAAACAACACCTTAATTTCATTAAACAACCAAGTAACAATCTCTATTCGACTGATGACCTTTACAAGAAAGTAAGTAACCAAACTGCGGATGCGAAAATCTACATGAATCCTATGATGAATGTTAATCTGATGAATGGAATACTTTATTATCCAATTAGGAATTACATGGAAGACGAGTTTAAAGAGATGAGGCAGTTTGCATACATCAACTTTAATCCAGAGGGAATTCAATTGGATTGGAAGATTCAAGTTTCTGATAATCTAGCATCGGTAATAAAAGAAGCTTCTTCGAAAAAGATTGATAAAAAACTCTTAAAATACATTCCAGATTATGCACAAGGAATTGCCTTGTATAATATCAACGGATATGGTGCATACAAAAAATTCAAGGAAATTTATATGCCGAAATTGGATGCTTCAGAAAATGCAGAAATGCTACTTGCTTCAGCTATTTGGTCTACTATCGATGAATTTATTGATGTAGAAGCAATTTCCTCTGTTTATCCTCCAAAAGCATTGGTTTCCTACGCTGGTTTTAAGGAAGTGGAACTTTCAAGAGTGACTTATGCTTATGATGAGGAAACTTTTGAATATTCTGAAGTAGACACAACTTACTTAGAGAAAATTCCGATGTTAACTTTTGCACTTTCAAATGAAAGGGCATTTTTATTAAAAAAGTACTTGAAAGCTTTCCAAAAACTCAATCCTGAAAAAGTGATTAATAATGGAAATTATTATACTATTCTTGATGGACCAATGCAGTTAGGAATTCCTTATCATATTGCAATTAAAGAGGATATAATTATCGTAACAAATGATGAAAATGTTGTTCAGGAACACTTGAATGGCTATTCTAAAAAAGCATTTGATCCTAAAACTTATAAGAAAGCGAAGAAAGCAAAATTGTTTTATGCACACATGGATTTTTCTACAATTGCCAAAGATGTTGCAGACTTAGGATTGATATATGACACTGAGAAATATGCGCGATTATTCAATGATAAAACAGGAAAAGTAGAAATTGAAATGACTTCGATTATTAAAAATCAAGCACATTATAAAGTAAATATAAACACCAATGAGAATTATGCAAATGGCGGTTATTTCCTTTTTGAATTGATGAATGCCATTTATTTGTACAAAAAATAAAGCGTTTTAAAATGACTCCAAGAATTAAAGTCACCCTTATTGCTCTTGCCATTCTTATTGGAGTGGTGACTTTAATTTTCTATTTTTCTACACATCAAAAAGAAAAGCATTTTCAACTTATTGATCATGTTTCGGAAAGTGATATTGCTTTTCATACCGATTTCGTTAAACTCCTCGATGAAGCAATTAAATACAATACAAAAATTGGGAAAAGTATAAGTAATAATATCGCTTTAAACGAGGCGAAAAGTATGTTTCTTAAATCTGGTTTAAAATTAGATAACACCTATCTTACTTATTCATTTTCCGAGGAAAAATACGCTTCCTTTTACGCTGAAATTATTGACACAGCACTTTTTGAAACTGCTTTTAAAAAGCTCTCAAAACATTTCAACATAAAGTTATTTAAGGAAAACTCTAACTTATATATTTCTGGAAACACAGTAATAAGTGCTGAAATACACCCTCACTACGTAAGGTTAAACTTTGGAAACGGAGCGCTAAATGCATTGTCTGAACAAAAAGAAAAGTCAGGGATTTTATTTAAAAAACTCCTCGAAAAATCAGATTTTGGTGTACTAAACACTGCAGGAACAACAAGACTAGACTCCACAGATTACGCTACGTTTTCTTATGCTTATGGAGAAGAATTAAGCTTCATCTTGGATTGGAGAGTTGCAGAAAATCATCCATTAAGATCGAATAAGAACAAATCTATCCCTGTTTACCCTTCACATAAAAATAAAGTAAGAGCTATTGCAAACATTGATATTGAGCATTTAATTTCCACTTTAAATCCATTCCTTAAAGAAAAAGGAGCTGAAGTTTTAGACAAGCTTCCACCATCTGTTATTCCATTCTTAGAATTATGGAATGGACGTTTTTCTTTGAAAATGGGTGGGAAATCGCCAAAAGAAACACTGCAGTTTGTGACAGAGTTTGATGATGATTTTAATCAAATTGTAACGGAAACTGTAAAGATAGACAGCGTTCCAGATATTGGAATGTATTGGGGAAGTATAAAGCCATCTGAATCTTTGACATTGGCTTATAAATTACCAAACGTAAGGTCAGTGAGTAATAAACTCCAAATTGCTTTACTGCCGTCTCTAAACATTAAAACAGAATCTAAAAGCATAAAAGCAAGTACGCAGCAAATTAAATACAAAGAACAAAGTCTTAATAAATTACTATTTATCAATGTAGCAAGCACTGGAATGAATGGTAAAATTAGCATTGAGAAAACGAGCGATCAAAATGTTCGCTTTAATCTTGTTTTAAAAGAATGGAGTGCTCTAAAAAGTCCTAAGAAATTAGCTATTTCTTCTTTTTGGTAGGTTTAAGTCTCTAAACCTTTATTCGCCATCTGGTAAAAACAAACGTTTCAACTCTGTCGCATCTTGAGGTTTCATTTTTCCTGCCAAAATTAAACTCAATTGTTTTCTTCGCAAAGCACTTTCGTAACGTTCAATTTCTTCTTTGGTTTCTGGTTCAATTTGAGGAACACTGATTGGACCTCCATTTTGATCTACAGCCACAAAAGTATAAATAGCCTCGTTGTGTTTTACTCTAACACCAGAAATCTGATTTTCAACAAAAACATCGATAAAAACTTCCATTGAGCTAGTAAAAGCACGAGAAACTTTCGCTTCTAAAGTCACCACATCTGATTCTTTTATTGGAGAACCAAATGAAACGTTATTAACAGATGCCGTAACAACTACCCTCCTACTGTGACGTTGTGCAGAAATTGCCGCCGTAACATCCATCCAACCTAGAAGTTGTCCTCCAAATAAATTCCCATGTGGATTGGTGTCGTTTGGTAATACAATTTTTGTGGTTATAGTCAATGATTCCTTTGGAGTTTTCGTTTTCATCTGATTATTTTTTGACAAAACTAATACAAGCTAGAGACATTTGGAACATTATCTACTATATATTGTTTAAATAACATTCCAAAACATCAATCCTTAATGCAGCGAACACTTGCAGCCATCCCACGGGTGCATGCGCCTGCACTAAAAGCAATGTTGCTATCAAAACCCAAGCAAAATGCCGATCCAACAGAAGCGCTACTGCTCCAATAAAACCCGAAGTTTCCAGCTAAAGAAATTGCACCATTATTATCACGGTTACCGGCAACAGTTAGTTTCAAGGGGGAATTAAACGCACCTGCTGCATTATTTGATGTCCAACTTAAATGTTCCGCATCTAATTCTGTTTCGGTAGGTAAACGATAACCTGTAGGGCAAGGATTATTTATGCCAGACACACCTTGCCACAAATTAGCATTTGGTGGATTTCGCCAGTCATTAGGAGCAGTTGAATTTGTTATAAAATCGCCATGTCCAGGGTCATCATTTAAGCTTAAAGTTGAAGTCAAGCTACTCGTTCTCTTTTCATGCCCATCAGAACATCTTCCCCATTGGTATAAATCTCCATACGCTGCAGCATCAGTACTACTTGTGGCAACCTGACTAGCGCCTAAATTTCTATCCATCCAAATTTTTCCTGTTATAGAATTTGTGACTTCAATAACAGGAATTACTGTTCCATTACAAGGAAATACAAAACTGGTGCTTCCTGAATTATTGCAATTACAACTGCAATTACTTCCAGCCCCTCCTAGACCAACCCATTTTACTCCATTATACATATACAAACAAGAATCTATAGGCGCTAAAGTCATTAAACCAAAGGCAGGTGAATTTATATTTGCTGTGTCGGCACGCGTGACTAAAAAGCCTTTATCGAAAGAATTCAAGTCCAATATAGCTGAGTTATCAGGCACAGCACCAATAGTATTTATACCCACATTTTGAGCTGTAGAACTAAAAGTGAATAGAAGTAAGAATAAGATGAGTAGTAATTGTTTCAAAATTTCCTATGTTTAATATCTCAAAACTTACAGGGTATTAGTCTTTGAAATAGAATTATTCTTCTAATGTAATTATAATTGCTGGTTTTTTCAATAAAAATAACACTCTATTTATCAAGTTTCGACTAGTTTCAATAGATAATTAAAGAATCCCTTTAACTTTGCTCATCATGAGTTATACTGTATTAAAAGCCTTGCACATTATTTTTATGGTCAGTTGGTTTGCTGGACTATTCTACATTGTGCGTTTATTTATTTACCATACTGAAGCGCAAGATAAGGGCGAACAAGAAAAGCAGATTCTTGGAGAACAATTCAAAATTATGGAGAAAAAACTTTGGTGGATCATCACAACTCCTGCAATGATTTTAACTGTTGTTTTTGGAACATTAATGCTTGTAGAAAATCCGGCTTTACTTAAAATGGGTTGGATGCATCTCAAACTAACATTTATAGTTTTGCTGCTTGTTTACCACTTTATTTGTCAAAAAATAATGCGTAAATTGGATAAAAACATATTTACATGGAGTTCCAACAAATTGCGTTTATGGAATGAAGTTGCCACTTTAGCATTGGTAGCCATCGTTTTCTTGGTGACCATGAAAAACAGCCTCAATTGGATTTACGGAACAGTTGGTTTCTTTGCAACAGCAGTCGCATTAATGATTGGAATAAAAATTTACAAACGTTATAGAAAAAAATAGAATGACATATATTGACACCCACGCACACCTTTACGTTGACCAATTTGATGAAGACCGAGACAAAATGATGCAACGCGCTATTGACAGCGGTGTAAAGAAGTTTTTTCTTCCAAATATCGACATTGCATCAATTAAAAAGATGGAGCAGTTGGTAATCGATTATCCAAATGTTTGCTATTCCATGATGGGAATTCACCCATGCAGTGTTATCAAAGACTGGAAAAAGCAATTTGAAGAAGTTAAAACACATTATAAAAAAGGACATCACATTGCAATTGGCGAAATTGGAATTGATTTGTATTGGGACAAATCATTATTGAAAGAACAAACCGAGTCTTTTCGTGCTCAAATTAATTGGGCGAAGGAGGAAAAACTACCAATTGTTATTCACTGTAGAGATGCTTTTGATGAAATTTTTGATGTTTTAGATCAAGAAAATGACGAAAGCTTATTTGGAATCTTTCATTGTTTTACGGGAAATGAAGAACAAGCACAACGCATTCTCAATTATGGAGGCTTTAAATTGGGAATAGGAGGTGTTGTAACATTTAAAAATAGTGGAGTAGATAAAGCAATTCAAAACATTGATATGGAACACATAGTTTTGGAAACAGATGCTCCATATCTTGCGCCTATCCCTTTTAGAGGAAAAAGAAATGAAAGTTCATATATTCCATATATTGCAAAAAAACTATCAGATATTCACGGAATAAGCGAAGAAGAAGTCGGTAGAATTACCACTAAGAATGCATTGGAAGTCTTTAAAATAAACACATAATAATGAAGCAGTCAAAAGTTTTATTGATTTATACTGGAGGTACTATTGGAATGATTGAAGATCCGGAAACAGGTGCTTTAACAGCGTTTGACTTTAATCATTTAAGTGACCAAATTCCCGAACTCTCTAGAATTAATGCAGAATTGAAAGTGGTTTCTTTGGGCGAACCCATCGACTCCTCAGACATGAACCCTGAGATTTGGCAAGATATCGCTCAGAATGTTCAAGACAATTACGACTTATTTGATGGTTTTGTTGTTCTCCATGGTTCAGATACAATGGCATTTACAGCCAGTGCTTTGAGCTTTATGCTTCAAGGAATTAAAAAACCGGTCATACTTACAGGCTCTCAACTTCCAATTGGAACAATTCGTACAGATGGGAAAGAAAACTTAATTACTTCCATAGAAATTGCAGCTTCAAAAGATGATAGCAATGAAAGTATCATTCAAGAAGTAGCCATTTATTTCGAATATTCCCTTTACAGAGGAAATAGAACCTCTAAAGTTTCAGCCCATGCTTTCGAAGCCTTTGCATCACCAAATTATTTTGATTTAGCAGTTGCTGGTGTAGATATAAAATACAACACTTCTGCTTTCTTCAAAACGACACTTCCGGAGTTGAGTTGTAAATTCAAAATGGATGATAGAGTAGCGTTAATGAAAATATTTCCTGGCTTCTCTACAAAAGTTTATAGAAAAATGTTTGACTTTAAGAATGTCAAAGCCGTAGTTATAGAATCTTTTGGTGCTGGAAATGTTCCAAACAATTCTGCATTTTTTGAAATGGTGAAAAACTATATCACTGAAGGGGGTATCGTTATCAACATCACACAATGTTCTTCTGGTAGCGTTTCACAAGGAAAATACGCCAACTCTACAATGCTCAATGAAATCGGCGTGATAAGCGGACGTGATTTAACCACAGAGGCAGCAATTACGAAGATCATGTATTTATTGGGCAATTATTCAGATACGAAAGAGATTAACCGTTTAATGCAGGTTTCTTTGGTAGGAGAGTAATCAATTACGAATTTGGAAATTACGAATGTTTTAATTAAGAATTGTAAATCGTAATTGATAAGTCGTATTTGAATCCGATTAAGGTTTTATAATTCAAGAATCAAAAAAGTAAAAATCAGCTACTGCAAGATATTACCTCGTGATATGATTTTTTGTATATTTACTTATAAAAATGAACAAATGGTCTTTCAGTATCATCATAACAAAATTAAGCAAAATTTAAACTCTTCGCGTTATTCAATTATTGCTGGCGGTATACTTTTAGGAATAAATTACTTCCTTCTTTTAGACAGAAACGGAACTCTTGAATCTGTAGGTATTGCTTCAATTTCATCAAGTATATTCTACTACTCGGTTTATCGTTACCACAAAAAGAAACAATACCATACCCTTGACAAATCAACTTTAATAAAGAACTCTCTTTTTCCTAAAAAAATTGACTTAAACGACTTGCAAACCATGAAAGATTTTGCCTGTGATATAACTTTAAGAACCAGCACAAGCAAACTAACTATAGACAAAAGTTATCTAGAACCCCAATCATTGAAGTTGCAGGGATCTGAACTCAAAAAGTATTTAAGCTAACTCAATATTAAACTTCCATCTAAACTTATTAAGCGACATTAGAGTTAGCTTTGATCAACCTTGCAATGCTATACAACATATAACAGTTAATCAAGATTATGCATCGCATGGTGATACTATTTCTAATTGATTATTAGCAAATTACGAACGGCGAAGCACTGAACTAAGTTAATTACGAGTTTGTGTTTTCAAAATACTGTAACTACCAGATACACCACAAAGTAGCACCGAAGGTAACCTCGTAGCAATAGTTTATAATCAAAATTCTCGTAAATCAAAGAACCGTATTATTCTTTTCTTAAACTTAATTTGCTGTGTCACGGATAATTACCCCCTTAGGTCATGAGATAATTTTGCTAAGTTTACAAATCGTCCCTACAATCATTTTGACACAATTCGTAATTTGTAATTAACAAATCTGTAATTATTTATTTTTCATAAAAAAACCGTTCTGACTTTAAGTCAGAACGGTTTTTTTATGAAAAATAAATTAGACTATCGAATCCCGTGTCTTCTTAATTTTCTATTGTCAACTACGTTTGCAGATTGAATCATTGCAGAACGGAATTGGCTTTCTATAGTTGTTCTGTTTTGAGATTTAATTTGCTCAATCTCTGCAGAATAATCTGTTGTTTCTGGTGCTGGTGTTGTTTGATCAACACGTAGAACGAATACTCCGTTTGTTCCTTTAACAGGCACAGAAGTTTCACCATCTACTAATCCAGAGAAAGCAGTACCAATAATTTGAGGTTCACGTCCAACAGCAACATTGCTTGCTGAGAAAGTTAAACCTTCCGTTTCTAATTTAGCTCCTAATTGATTAGCCAATGCTTGAAGATCACTTTCTTTACCTAGCATTTGATCGATTAAGTAATTTGCTTGTTTCTCTTTACGTAATTCAGCACGCATTGCATCTTCTACAAGCTCCAATCTTGGTATGCCTGCTTCGATAACATCAGAGATAAAAGCAACTATAATACGGTTGTTATCACGAATTGGAGAAGAACTAAGTGTTCCTACTTTGTTTCCTTCGTCATAAGCAAGACGTAAAATACGGCCTTCTGCAACTTCATTAAATCCTGTTACAGTTGGCTCTTCATCTAAAATTGTAGCAAAACGCACAGTGTATCCTTTTTCAACAGCATAAGCATCAAAAATCGCGTCTCTTTCTTTATTAGATTTACCACTAAACTTTTCATCCAAATCATAGATATAATTTGAAGCCTCACTGTTTACTTGGTCAGCTGTAGTTTTTGTAGATTCGATATTTTTAATTACATCCGCAAGAATAGGTCGTTTAGTTGCTTCACGTTCTAAAACTTCAACGATATGAATACCATAAGTTGTTTTCACTGATCCTAAAGATCCAATTGGCTTGTAGAATGAGAAGTCATTAAATTCTGGAACCATTTGCCCTTGAGCAAATTTCTCATATTTACCTCCATTGCTTACAGACCCTGGATCATCACTAAACTCAGTAACCATTTCCTCAAAGTTGTTCTTAGCAAGAATAACTTTAATGATACTATCTGCTTTTGCTTGCGCTGCATCAAACTCCTCTGGTGAACCAGCATTTAATAAGATGTGACGAACTGTAGCAGTTTTCTCTTCTCCAAAACCAATAACTTTTGAAAGCTTAGCCCCATCTTGTGCAATATAAGGTCCAACAACGTCTCCTTCATTTGCAGATTCAATTTCTTTAGCGATTGAAGCAGGATAGGTTGGTCCTGGCTGACTTGAACCCTCTGGTCTGGCCATCGCTGTAGAATCATTCGCATATTTCTTTACATCACTAAAACGTAAAACGAAAGATGAGTCATCTTTAGCAGCGATAAATTTCGGTTTCAATTTCTCCAAGAGCTCTAAAGATTTTAATGAATCTTCCTTACTTGGGTTTACCGGAATAACGAAGTAAGAAATTTTACGACTTGCTTTTTGTTCATACTTTTTGTCCTTTTTATGCACCTCGAAGTATTTTTTCAATTCTTCTTCAGTTGGTTCAGCAACTGCATCGTTTGGAACTTTAGTAAAAGGTTGATAAACGTAAGTTACATTCTTAACTGTTTTCTTAGCGTTGTACTCATTCTTACCTTCTAAAGTTGTAGTATGAACACCAGCAGTCAATAGAGCATTATACTTCTCTTCCAGCCTCACTTGTGCAACATAATCCATCAAGTCTTTGTACTGTTGAGCACTTCCTGCTTCAGGAGATTCTCTCAATTGTTCTAAAGCTTGACGCAACTGATCAGGTGCAAACTCTCCAGTAACTGAATCTTTAAATTGAGTAGAGATAGAAGATGGCTTATATCCATTAGTTCCATATAGAATATTCTCTAACTCATATTCGTCAACTATCAGGCCGATTTGCTTGTACTCTTTTTTCATCAATCCATCAATGATTGAAGTTTGCCAAGCTTGTCTGACAGCGTTTTTATCATCCTCCTCAGTAAATCTCACTTGTTCAGTAGGATTTTGCTGTTGCTTATTTTGCATGATGTTGTTACGCGCATTATTTAAAAATAGATTATACTGTTGTTCGTCGACTTTTTCGCCGTCAACAGTTCCTATTCCATAGAGGTCTTCTTGTCCTCCACCACCGATGGAACCTAAGTCTCCTATAATAAATGCAAGCATTGCAATACCAACTACTGCAATCAAAAGCCACGATTTCTCGCGTATTTTACCAATTAAAGCCATTTTTTCTGTTTAATTTAAGGTTGCGAATATAATATTTTGATTCAAACTATGAAAGGATAAAGATGCATAAAAATTCTTTCTTATTGATTTGTAAGAATCTTTAAGCGAATAACTTCGATTCTTCGGTCCGAAACCGCCTCAATTCTCATACTGTAATTTTCCAATTCGAGAATCGTTCCTTCCTCTGGAATCGACTCTAAGTAGTGCAAAACAAGCCCTCCCAACGTTTCATATTCACTCGATTCCTCTAAGTTAAGATTATAAACGTCATTGAGGTGATCAATATCTTGTCTTGCTGAAAATAAATATGTATTAGCATCAATTTGTTGTTCAAGTAATTGATCAATGTCATGTTCATCTTCAATATCACCAAAAATCTCTTCAACAACGTCTTCAATTGTGATTAATCCGGATGTTCCACCGTATTCATCTACTACAATTGCGATATTCCCATGTTGTTTTGCAAATAACTCTAATAAGTCTTTGGCCAAAACAGCTTCGGGAACAAATGCTATTGGAATAAGAATGTCTTTAATTCGACTCGGCTTCTTGAACAATTCAAAACTATGCACATACCCTATTATATTGTCTATTGTATCTCTATAAATCAGGATTTTAGAAAGTCCTGTTTCGATAAATCTATTTTTTAAATCTTCAATCGAAGATTCGATATCCAGCGCCACAATATCTGTTCTAGGAATCATACAATCACGGGCTTTTATATCCGAAAAGCCAATTGCATTTTGTAGAATTTGCATTTCATTGTCCAAATCGCTCTCATCTTCCATACGTTCACTCAAGTCACGAACGTAATCATCTAAATCAATTTTTGAGAACACCATTTCTCCATTTTTCATATCCATTCCAAATAAACGCAACAAGCCATTACTGATTGTCATTGTGAAAATGGTTAATGGATAAAGAATTCCATAAATCAAAACCAGGGGAAATGAAAGAAGTTGCAACATTCTATTTGGATTGATTTGAAAAGTCGCTTTAGGTAAAAACTCTGCAGTGACTAAAATCAATAGAGTAGATAAAACGGTTTGAATTAAAAGCACCGCAGCTTCACTGCCTCCAACCAAAGGAGAAATCCAAGGTTGCATTAATTGCGCCATCCAAATACCGTAGACTACTAAAGCAATATTATTTCCCAATAACATTGTCGCAATAAATCTACTGTCGTGCTTCACGAATCTGGCAAGTACTTTTCCTGAAAAGCTTCCTTTTTTATTGTCCAACTCAATTTTTAAGCGGTTGGCAGTAATAAATGCTATCTCCATACCAGAGAAAAAGGCAGAAGCAGTAATTGCTATAACGATGACGATAATACTCGACGGATCCATATAATATATTAGGTACTAAATTTAGAAAAAATTTGTCTATAATAAGTCTTGACCAATATCTTTTCGATAGTATGCACCTTCAAACTCAATATTTTGAATTGTTTCATAAGTTGTTTTGATAGCAGATTCAATATCTTTTCCATAAGAAGTTACAGCTAAAACTCTTCCTCCCGCTGTTGTAACTGCTGGACCGTCAGATGCTGTTCCCGCATGGAAAACTAAGCTTTTACTTGCTGCATTTAAACCGTAAATCATTTTTCCTTTCTGATAGGCACCTGGATATCCACCAGAAACCATCATAACCGAAACTGCGCTTCTGGGATCAAATTCTATATCTCTTTCCGATAAGGTTTTTGTTGCTACACCTTCGAACAAATCAACAAGATCAGATTTCAAGCGGGGCAAAATCACTTCTGTTTCAGGATCACCCAAACGACAATTGTATTCAATAACGTAAGGCTCACCTGCAACATTAATAATTCCGATAAAAATAAATCCGTTGTACTCTATCCCATCAGATTTCAAACCTTTTACCGTTGGAACAATAATTTGGTTATACACTTTATCCGAGAATTTTCCTTCTGCGAAAGGCACAGGAGAAACAGCTCCCATTCCTCCAGTATTCAATCCAGTATCTCCTTCACCAATTCTTTTATAATCTTTTGCTTCTGGAAAAACTTTAAATCCATCTCCATCTGTTAAGACGAAAGAAGACATTTCAGTTCCTTTCAAAAACTCTTCTATAACGACTTTTGCACCAGCTCCACCAAATTTATTATCCAACAACATGGATGAAAACTCTTTTTTCGCTTCGTGTAAATCTTTAAGAATCAAAACTCCTTTTCCTGCTGCTAAACCATCTGCTTTTAAAACATACGGTGCTTTTAAGCTATCTAAGAAAGCAAAGCCTTCTTTGATTGTTGCTTTTGTAAAAGTTTTGTGTTTTGCTGTTGGAATATTGTAACGGTTCATAAAGTCTTTCGCAAAATCTTTACTTCCTTCTAATTGTGCTGCTTCTTTATTTGGTCCAATAACTGAAACATTAGTTAAGGCTTTGTCTGCTTTAAAAAAATCAGCTATTCCTGCAACTAGTGGTGCCTCAGGCCCAACTACAACCATATTGATTTTTTTATCTAAAACAGTCTTTTTTACCGCTTCAAAATCACATGGATCCAGTGAAATGTTTTCTCCGTATTCTCTTGTGCCGGCATTTCCCGGAGCAATATATAAAGATTCTAAGGTGCTACTTCTTGATAGTTTCCAAGCTAGAGCATGCTCTCTTCCTCCTGAACCTAAAAGTAATATATTCATTATTTTGTATTTGGTTTGCAAAGTTAATATTTCAACACGATAGAAGAGAATAAGTTTAAAGATTTACCGTTAATTACTTCGTAAAGTATACAAAGTCATTAAATTTGTCTCTCAATACGGCGTTTTATTCCATTTTTTTGAACACTTTTGGTCAGTTAAAAAGTTTTAAGACGCATTTTAGATATAAGAAACCATGTTTTTATGAGAATTTTCCAAGGTGTTTTTGTTTTTATTGTTGCTGCAATCCTAGCAACATCCTGTAGCCAATCAAAAAAAGTAGATATTGAAGACTTATCGTCCTTAGATACCGTATCAGCTAAAAAGAACCTGCTATTTGGGTTTGATTTAGACATCTACGATGTAGAGTATGATACAGTTAAAAAAGGATGGACTTGGAATAATATTTTTGAAGCTTTCGAAGTCAATCAATACACAATCAACACTACTGCAGAACGTCTAAAAGACAGCTTAATTGGTGTGAAATACATTTTGGCTGGGAAACCATTTATGACCTTCCGTCCAAAAAGCAATGCAAGCACTGCTCCTATTTATTTAGTTTACGAACCAGATGTGTTTTCCTATATAATCTTTGATTTTAGTCAAGATTCTGTTGGAATTCGAAAAGAAATTCGTCCTGTTGAAATCAATGAAAGAATGGTAAGTGGTGAAATTGCTAAAAACTCAAGCTTATCGGTTGAATTGGGAAAAAGCTTTGACAATTACCAAATGACGGCAGCTATTTCAGATGCAATTGAAGGAGTTTATGCATGGAATGTTGACTTTTTCAAATTACAAGTCGGCGATAAGTTTGTAGTTTACTATGATGAAAAAACCGTTGATGGCGTACCTTATTCAGTAGATAAAATCAAATATGTTTGGTTTGAACATGCTGGAAGAGGGCTTTATGCTTTCAACTATACAGATTCTACAGGAGAGGTATCTGGTTTCTATGATGAAGCTGCCAACGAAATGAAACGACCATTTTTAATGTCACCTTTAAAATTCTCAAGAATCAGTTCTTCGTTTAATATGAACCGTCTACATCCTATTTATAAAACCAGAAGACCACATTTGGGAACAGATTACGCAGCACCAACAGGAACTCCAATTCTAGCCACAGCAGATGGAACAATTTCTAAAGCTTCTAGAAGTAGAGGAAATGGAATTTACGTGAAGATCAGACACAATAAAACTTATGATACACAATATTTACACATGAGCAAAATCGCGAATGGAATTCGAGAAGGAGTGCGTGTAAGACAAGGAGATGTTATTGGTTATGTTGGTTCTACAGGCGCTGCAACAGGTCCACATGTTTGCTACCGTTTTTGGAAAAATGGAAAACAAATCAACCACCGCTCTGAAAGCTTCCCAAAATCGGAGCCTATGAAAGAGGAAGCTAAACCGGCTTATCTTGAACACATCGCACCATTTAAAGAAAAGCTAGATGCTGTAATTATGAAATTGCCGTCCAACAATCCAGTATTAAAAATGGAAGTGGAAGCTTAATTTAAAACAAAGAAGTGAAAGTTATAATCGTTGGCGGTGGGCTAGCAGGCATTTGTCTCGCTCATCAATTAGAACAAAACAAGATTCCCTTTCGAATTATTGATGAAGGAATAAACCACAGTTCTATAATCGCTGCTGGAATGATCAGCCCCATGACCTTTCGCAGAATGATAAAAACTTGGAAAGGTGATGAGTTGATTCCTTCTTTACTCGCATTTTATCCAGCCATTGAAGAAAAAATTCAAAAGCGTTTCTTTTTTAAGCGAAAATTGCGCCGCTCTTTTGCATCAGAACATGAGCGTAAACTTTGGATGGAAAGATTAGAAGATGAAGAATATAAAGAGTACATCAACCCACCTGAAAGTCCAGAAACAACACCAGAACATCTTAAAGCGCTATTCGGAAATGGATTTATCAATACGCCTGGATATGTTGATACGCCAAAATTCATGAAAGGAAATCACGATTATTTTCTTGAAAAGAACTTACTTGAGTATGCGTCTTTTGATTTTGAAGCATTAGATTATAAAGCAAAAACATACAAAAACGAAGAATATACACACCTCATCTTTTGTGAAGGATACCGAGGAGAGGACAATCCCTTTTTCTCTTATTTACCTTTTAAAAATGCAAAAGGAGAAGTGCTGACTATAAAATCAGATTACTTTAAGAAAGATGAAATCCTCAATAAAAAATGCTTTGTTCTTCCAACAGAAGATGGAGATTTTAAATTGGGCGCAACATATTCATGGGGCACAAAAGATACCCAACCAACGCCTGAAGGAAAGAAGGAAATATTAGACAACTACGAAACACTCAGTACAGCAAGCTTTGAAATCATCGGTCATGAAGGAGGCATCAGACCTGCCGTGATTGATAGGCGTCCTTTAATTGGGGAACATCCAACGCATAAAGGATTATATATTTTCAATGGTCTTGGAGCAAAAGGATATATGATAGCGCCCCATTTTGCAATTGAATTTGTAGATTTCCTCAATGGGAAAACTGAAATTGATAAAGAAGCTAATATTCAGCGTTTTTATAAAAAACATTTTAAAGGCTAATAAGTCATATTAAGACAAAATAAAGATTAAAAACTCTGAAATTCAAACTTTGCTTCTTATCTTTGTAAATACGAATAATAAAACTTTATATATATGTATCCACTAGAACTAGTTGCGCCAATGAAGGAAGATTTAACTTCAGTTGGATTTAAAGACCTAACGTCTCCTGAGGAAGTTGATAACATGATTCAAAACACGAAGGGAACATTATTGATGGTTGTGAACAGCGTTTGTGGTTGTGCAGCTGGAAATATGCGTCCTGGTGTGAAAGACTCTCTAAAAGGAGAAGTAAAACCAGATGCTTTGGGGACAGTTTTTGCGGGTGTTGATAGCGCTGCGACTCAACAAGCTAGAAATTATTTCTTGCCTTACCCTCCATCTTCTCCGTCAATTGCGGTATTTAAAGATGGAAAATTAGTTCACTTCTTGGAGCGTCACCATATTGAAGGAGTTACTGCAAAAATGATTTCTGATAATTTGCAAGAAGCATACAAAGAATTCGCATAATTTTTGCCCATAAAAAAATCTTGAAAGCAATAAGAGAAATCTTATTGCTTTTTTTGGTTTTAGGCAACCATTCTAGAAAATGAAAAGTAATAAGTGATAAAATTGCGTTGAACACCTATTTTTAGTTTTTTACCCCATCAATATCGGGTTTTTACTTTTTTCCAATCGTATCACCACTTTCTTCACATTATAATCCTTGGTATAAAGAAACAATAAAAACCAAAATCAACCCAACTGACTTAAAGCATATTTCTTTCCTGGTAAAGTCATTACAATTCCCCTCAGTTCTAGGCCTAACAAAAGCCCACTCAAGATATAAACAGGTTTTTTTAATCTTACAGAAAGAACATCTAGAGAAATCTTTTCGAATTCTTTAATGGCTTTCACAATTAATGTTTCATCACCATTTAAACCTTCAAACAAATTAGCTTGTATTATCTTTTCTCTATCGTCCTTCTCCCATTCCATTAAACGAATCAAATCTTTTCCACACGTAATTAAATGTGCTTTATTATCCGCAATAAGATGATTACACCCTTTAGAGAAAGGGCGATCAATATTTCCAGGAAACGCAAAAACATCTCTGGCATAATCATTTGCTAAGAGTGCGGTAATTAATGAACCTCCTTTGGCTCCACTTTCAATTACAATTGTTGCATCAGTCATTCCAGCTACAATTCTATTCCGTTGCGGAAAATTCTCTCTGTCTGGCTTGGTGTTGTGCGGAAATTCAGTAATAATTCCACATCCTTTTGTTTCTACCATTTTCTTGGCCAATTTGAGATGTAAACTTGGATAAATTCTATCTAAGCCATGACCCATAACCCCAATTGTAGGAACACCATGCTCTAAACATTTTCCATGGGTGTATCCATCTACTCCTAAAGCCAGTCCAGAAACGACTTGAACGTTATAGGGAGCTATTGCAATTATTAATTCATTGATCAATTGCTTTCCATAGCTAGTCATGTTTCTTGTTCCAACAATTGCAATGGTTTTTCGAGGATTAAAATCAAAGTCGCCCCGGTGATATAGCAACATCGGCCCATCGGAACATTCTTTTAGTCGTTTGGGATAATTTTCATTGGTAAAGAAAGTCGTATCAATCTTGTTCTTTTCTACAAAATCTACAATGGATTGTGCTTCTAGCAAAGCTTTAGATCTATTCAATTTACGGAAACGCTCCTTTGCTAAACCAGGAATTTGCGTCCGAAGGTTAAATGAGTCTTCGAATAGTTTATCTTCACTGCCCAAGTAGGCAAGAAGCACTTTTGCTGTTCGTGGACCGACTCCCTCTAGGCGTGTTAGCGCCACTTGATGATTAAGGTGGTTGTTTTTCAAAATATTTATTTTACATTTAGGTTACTCTAAGATAAACGAATTTATTCTTTAAATGAAACAAATACTACTTTTTTTATTTCTGATTTCTTTCCTCGTTTATGGACAAGAAATTAAAGGGAAAATAACCGATGAAAATCGAACTGACCTAATTGGAGTTTTGATTGAAAGTAATCATGGAGAAAAAACACGAAGCGATTCAGAAGGAAATTTCATTTTAAAAGTTGAAAAATACCCAGTAACACTAACCTTAAACTTGTTTGACTATAAAACAACAACAGTAACAGTTGAAGCTGGTCATGAAGAATGGCTAATGTTTGAAATGAACGCTATTGCTCAAGAGGTAGAAGGAATTGTTGTTGCGGCATCCCGAAGAGAACAAAAAATAGAAGAAATTCCAGTTTCAATAGAAATTATCAAATCTGAACTCATAGAAAATAAAGGAATTACAGATGTTGAAAGTGCGATTGACCTCGCTCCTGGCGCCTACACAATGGACGGACAAGTAAGCATTCGTGGAGGAAGTGGTTTTTCTTACGGCGTTGGAAGCAGAGTTATGGTTGTTTGGAACGATGCTCCTCTCCTCTCTGCTGATGCTGGCGATGCCAAATGGGAATCAATAGCACTTGAAAATATTTCACAAATCGAAGTTTTAAAAGGAGCTTCTTCTGTGCTTTATGGAAGCGGGGCATTAAATGGAATTATTTCATTAAGAGAGAAAGAACCTACAAAAAAAGGAGAAACAAAGGTAAGTGCTCAATTGGGAATATACGATCAACCCACACGTTTTGGGTTACAATGGACGAAGAAATCATTGATCTCTAGTCAAATTAATGCTTTCCACGGGAAGATGCATGATAAGTTTGGATACACGATATCCGCTTACAATTATGCAACAGATGGGTACAGGGCTGGAGAAAAACAAAATCGAGCAAGGATAAATGGAAGTTTTATTTTTAAACCCGAAAAAATAAAACGTTTAAAACTAGGACTTAATTACTCCTTCGCAGTTGAAGACAAAGGTGTTTTCATTATTTGGGAAAGTGATAGCTTAGGCTATTACCCAAGTAATGGGACAGAGAATCCTTATGCTGATTCTTCTTCACTTTCTCAAATGAAGAACAGAAGAATTATGTTAGACCCTTATGCAGTATGGTTTGATGAGTTTAATAATAAGCACAGTATACAAACTCGCTTTTATAACACCAATAATGAATCAAGCAGTGGACAAAGTGCTATTGCTAATTTATATTATGCAGATTATAAATTCGAAAGAAAGTTTAAAAGAAACTGGAGACTCACTGCCGGACTCACTGGAAATTGGGGAATTATAAATTCTGAACTTTATGGTGATCACGATTCCAGAAATTATTCCATTTATTCACAGGTAGAAAAATCTATCGGAAAACTCAATTTAACCGCTGGGGTTAGAGGAGAATATTATCAAGCCAACGACTTGGATCCTGATTCCAAAACTTACTTTTCGAAAGACTCTACTTCTTCTATGCCTATCAGACCAATATTTAGAGCTGGAGCGCATTATCCGATTGCCAAAGCAACACATATAAGGGCGTCATTTGGTCAGGCTTATCGCTATCCTTCCATTGCGGAACGATTTGCCTCCACATCAATTGGAGCTTTGAATATATTCCCCAATCAATCGCTTAATCCTGAAATGGGTTGGTCGGCAGAATTGGGAGTTAAGCAAGGATTTAAAATCAAGAACTTTAAAGGATTTGTAGATGTTGCTGGGTTTATTAGCGAATACGAAAATATGATGGAATTCACCTTTGGTTATTTTAAGCCAGACTCAATTCCAGTGAGTATTAATCCAAATGACCCAGGGTTTATTGGAAACTGGTACGGATTCAGAGCGGAGAATGCTGAACATGCAAGAGTTTCAGGAATAGAATTATCTATAAATGGAACTGGCAACATTGGCCCGGTTGAAATCACCACGCTCCTAGGTTATACTTATATGAATCCCATAGTTTTAAATCCAGATTCTAGCTATATCTATGGTAAAGATGGAAATGGTGGAATTTCAGACACGACTTCTAACATGCTGAAATATCGTTTTAAGCATTTAGCAAAAGGAGACATTCAAATTAAATACTTAAAGCTAATGTTTGGGTTTAGTGGCCGCTACAACAGTTTTATGGAAAACATTGACAATTCATTTGAAAATGGAGTGAATACAATTTTAGGAAACACCTCAATTTTACCCGGATTAAAGAGTTACCGTGAACGCAATAGCAATGGAGATATAGTTTTTGATGCACGCATTGGTTACGAATTAAACAAGATCTTTCAATTCCATTTTATTATAAATAATATCTTTAACCGCGAATACATGACACGACCTGGAGATATTCAAGCTCCAAGACAATTTGTGTTTAGAATACAAGCTAAATTTTAAAATGAAAAAACTCGCAATAATTCCCGCACGTTACGCTTCCTCTAGGTTCCCTGGAAAACCATTAATCGATTTAAACGGCAAAACAATGATTCAACGTGTGTTGGAGGGTGTGACAAATTCCAATCATTTTGATGAAGTTATAGTGGCCACGGACCATGAAAAAATTGCAAGTCATGTGGAATCAATCGGAGGAAAGGTAATCTTCACAAAAGCCTCTCACGAAAGTGGAACAGATCGTTGCGGAGAAGTCGTAGAAAGTTATCCTGATTTTGACATCGTTGTAAACATTCAAGGAGATGAACCATTGGTAGATGCTGAACAATTGAGACTACTACTTTCCGCCTTCGAAGATGAGCGTGTTGAAATCGCAACTTTAGGTTCGCCAAAAATCACTACAGCAGATATTCATGATTCAAACCGTATTAAAATAGTGTTGAATCACCAGTCAGATGCTTTGTATTTCTCAAGAAGTCCAATTCCTTATGAAAGAAACAATGAAGATTATCCCTTCTTAAAACACATAGGACTGTATGGTTTCCGTGCTAAAACCTTAAAAAAACTAGTTCACCTTCCCCCAACTCTACTTGAAAAAACCGAAAGTTTGGAACAATTAAGATGGATGTACTATGGATACAATATTAGGGTTGTAGAAACGGATATTGAAACACCAAACATTGATACGCCGGAAGACGTGGAGGTGGTTCTAGAGAGGTTATCACAGCCTGGGCGGGGTTAGGAGCCGGTAAAAACCCGCAGGGAGAGGGTGCCCTGAAGCGCAGGGAGAGGGAGAGGATGACTTCGATATTGGATAAATTCAATACTAATTATTTTTCTTTTAACTTTTTGAAATTTAGTCTTCTGATTCTAAACTCACTTCCTCATTCGCCACAGGCTAAAAACACAATATGCGAATGAAAATGCAATTCATCTTCATTTTCACCCACTATTTTGTAACTTTTAAAATCATATTGGGTATACACATTTTATTAATTTGTATCTTTGCTAGTATGACACATTTGGACGCTATTCTCGGAACTTTACTTTTGCGCAATAATTGCGTTATAATCCCTGCTTTTGGTGGGTTTGTAGCCAATAACGTTTCTGCAAAAGTGGATGTTAAAAATGGGTTGATTACTCCACCTAGTAAAGCGCTAAGTTTCAACAAAAACTTAAGCAATAATGATGGTTTAATTATCAATCACTTGGCTAGTGAAAAGAAAATCTCTTTTGACGACGCACAAAACATTATTTCACGAGAAGTACAGCAAATAAAGTCACAATTAAATGAAGGTAAGCGAATTCACTTTCACAATGTTGGGTTTTTATATACCAATACAGCTGGTAAAATAGCTTTCGAACAAGATCGCTTCTTTAATTTACTCCTTTCTTCTTACGGATTAGGAAATGTTCAATTCATAAGTGAAGAGGAAGAAGTTGAAGCACTTTCACCGACTGTAGGTGCAGTAAATACAAAAGAAACAATTTTCATTACTCCAACAGCTGTTCAAGAGAATGAACAAATCCAATCAGACAAAACTGAGGAAGCTAAAGAAATTCAACATCCTGCAGCTACTGAGAAATCGTCAAGTAATTTACTCAGAAAAATAGCAAGATACGCTGCTGTTGCGGCATTGGTTCCCTTGGCTTTTTATAGTTTTTGGATTCCAATGAAAACAGATGTACTGAAATCAGGAATTATTTATTTGGATGATTTCAATCCGTTTAAAGCAGAAGAAGAAACTAAATACCAAGCCAAGGTTCAAAAGGAAACATTGACGATTGACTCTGTTCAACCTTTAGCTACTTTGTCTTCTATTACAGAAAACTTAAGTTCATCAGCTCCTATTTTTGCCTATCCATTGGATGAAGATTTATTCATTCCTGTTTGGAGAAAAAAGGAAACTGTGAACAGTGTTGAAAATAGTGAAGAAAATGAAGTTGTAACAGCGAAAAACAGTTACCACGCTATTGTGGGATGTTTTAGCGACCCAACAAATGCTAAGGATTTAATTACTGATTTAAAAGCAAAAGGATTCGATGCTTACGAAGTAGATGTTAAAGGCGGTTTACACCGAATTTCTGCTGGAAACACAACACAATATTCAGAGATTTCAACTTTACGTGAAAAAGTAGAAGCAACAGAGCTTTCTGTTTGGATTCTAAAAAAATAAAACCATACATAAATTATAATTCTATGAAAAAAATATTTCTTTCACTTGTAGTCTTTTCTGCAGGTCTAATTGGCTATTCTCAAAATACGAACGTTGAAGGCTCCTCTTATTCTTTTACAGAAATAACACACCTTGATGCAACACCGGTTTTATCACAAGGATACACAGGAACTTGCTGGAGTTTTTCAGCATTGTCATTCTTTGAATCTGAAATGATTAGGAAAGGAGTTAAGAATCCACCAATTTTATCTCAGATGTACATCGCTCGTAAGGCTTACGAAGGAAAAGCAGAGAATTACATCAGAATGGACGGAAAAAGTAATTTCTCTGAAGGAGGTGCTTTCCATGATATTCCTTATGTTTTTAAAAGATACGGAATTGTTCCGAATGATGTTTATGGTGGATTAAACTACGGTTCAGACAAACACAATCACCAAGAGCTTTTCGCAGGATTGAATGGTTACATGAATGGAATATTGGAATTTGTGAACAATAAAAAAAGCGAAACAACACTGTCTAAAACTTGGAAAGCAGGTTTGAACGGTATTTTAGACGCTTACTTTGGTGCAGATCCAACAAAGTTTACTTACGAAGGAAAAGAGTACACACCGAAATCTTATGCACAGTCTACAAAATTAAACATGGATGATTATGTTTCCTTGACTTCATTTACTCATTTACCAATGCATGAAGAAGTTCAATTGATGATTCAAGACAACTGGGCATGGGGAAAAAGCTTTAACGTTTCTATGGATGAATTGTTAGAAGCAACTGTGCATGCGCTAGAAAACGGATATACCGTTGCTTGGGCTTCTGATGTTTCTGAAAAAGGATTCAACTTTGGAAAAGGTTTAGCAATTGTTCCAGAAGATGAAAGTACAATTCAAGTAAAAGGTAGAGACAATAGAAACTTCTCTGATGCTGGTGCAGATAAAGAGTCTGACGCTTTTTTAACGCCAGTGAAAGAAATTACAGTTACTCCAGAAATGCGTCAAGAAGGTTATGACAACAAAACAACAACTGACGATCACGGAATGCACATTACAGGACTATATAAGGAGGCAAACGGAACACGTTATTTCTTAGTAAAAAACTCTTGGGGAACTGGAAATTATCCACAAGGATACCTTTATGTTTCTGAGAATTATTTTAAATTGAAAACGATTAATGTTTATCTTCATAAGGATGGAGTTCCAAAAGGGATTTCTAAAAAGATAATGAAGTAGACATTTTGTTGAAAAAATAGATTTTTCACTTTAATAAGTTTTTCAAGTATACACCCTCCCCCTCTGTCTCCCTTCCCGATTTTATCGGGAGGAGACGAAAAGATTAACGCTAACTCAATAACAAATGGCAGTAACAAAAACTCACACAATTATTATTCTGATTTCAACAATCCTTTTCACTTCATGTGGAAATGGTGAGAAAAGAAATAACAACACGAATAAATCAGTTAATGATACTGAAAACGCAGTTTACCCTCATCAACTTTTACAGTCTTTCGAGGACAGGCCTTTTTTCTTTTATAATGTTGAAAACTTATTTGATACCATTAATGATCCTAACACAAATGACGACGATTTCTTGCCTGAAAGTGAGAAAAAATGGAATTCTGAAAGATATTTCGATAAACTTGAAAAATTGGCTACTGTTTTAACGCATCCTTCAGAAAACAATCCTCTATTTGTTGGATTTGCAGAGATTGAAAACAGAATGGTTGTTTTAGATTTAATGAAAACAGGACGTTTAGCAGAAACAAAATACCGTGTTGTTCATTATGACGCACCAGATGTTAGAGGAATTGATGTTGCTTTTGCTTATGACCATGAAAGATTCATTGTGCAGTATCAAGAAGCTATGGATTTATCAATCGTTGAGGAGCCAGACTATAAAACACGTGATATTCTTTACGTAAAAGGACTATTAAAAGATAGTTTAGATCTGCATGTTTTCGTAAACCATTGGTCATCGAGAAGAGGTGGCGCTGAAGCAAGCGAATACAAACGTGTCAATGCAGCTAAGGCTTTACTTTACAAAACAGATTCAATTCGCAAGGTTGATAAGGATGCAAAAATCATCATTATGGGAGATTTTAACGACTACCCAAACAACAAATCTATTCTTGAAACTTTAGGTGCAGGATTGGCTTCTAACGCAACGAATTTCGTGAATCTAATGTTACCAATGCATGAAGAAGGACAAGGAACTTTTAACTACAGAGGCGATTGGGGAATGTTGGACCAGTTTATTGTTTCGCCAAGTTTAGTCGATCAAGAAGGAGGTCTACATATTCAAGAAAGTCGTGCTTACATTGTGAATGACGATAAGTTTATGCATTTCAATGAGAAAGGAGAAAAATCGCCAAATAAAACTTATGGTGGACCAAATTATTATGGTGGTTATTCAGATCATTTGGCTATTTATGGTTTTTTGAAGTTGATTGAGGAGTAGGGTTCTTATCCTAAAACCGTCTTGAGTTAATTGCGAATGAAAAGCCTTACTTATTGGAAGTTTTAGATGTTAGAAGGGAAGATGTTAGACTTTTTAGTGAATATCCAAGTATTGATAAAAAGACGTTTAAAAGCTAATTCGAAATATAACAAGCCTGATTTGCTTCATTAAATATTCGCCATTTTCTTACGCGTATTCACCAATATTGCATTTTCTTAATCCCGATTAATGTCATTTTTCAATTCATAAGGACGGTTAAAAGCATCTTGTGAAACTTTGAAATGAATAGATAGTTTACTGATAACATCTTTAGACAATCCTTTGTGATAATTCAATATTTTAGAAATTGTTCCTTTTGTAAGATCTAAGATATTGACTAAATCTTGCGCCTTTAAATTATGCTCATTCATTAAAGTCTTTAGCAATTCGATTGGACTTAAGTCATTAAAGGAATTGTGGTCATCAACCCATTTTGCTATCAACAATTCAAGAAATTCAACTTCATCATTAGCACTATTGCTTTTGAATGAAACTAAATTTTCAAGAATTTCACAGTAATTACTGTACTGCTTCTTGTCCTTGATTATAGTGTATTTAAAAGTCCCCATATTTACTTATGTTTTAAAAACATTGAGGTGATTAACACTGATAAATAAATTTGCAGCAGAGCACACGGATGGGTGATAATAACAAAGATGCTTAAGGAAAAACAAGAAAGGATGTAATTCTACAAAACATAAATCAACAAAGCATAAACGATTATCCAACCATCTATTACACCAGAATAATACATTTCGTGGCGAGTGGTTTTACTGTTTAGAACAAGAATTCCTAGAACGGAATAACAAAAGTAAAACAACCATAAATGCTTAGCAATTGGAAAGAAAAAGTACAAGCTCAAGCCACTTAAAACCAAAAACAAAAGTGCAATAGTTTTAGCACCATTTACGCCAAATATTTGAGGAATTGTTGATTTGTGCTTTTTATCGTAAACTAAATCTCTGATATCAAAAGGAACTGTGGCAGCGAGAATAAAGAAGAAAATTGAGAGTCCCAATCCAATTGGAAAATCTGTTGTGTGGGCTATTCTCATGTAAGGCCAATAAACAGAAACAAGCGTCCATTGAATGGCGATTAAATAGATCTTAACATAAGGAATATCTCGTAAAGCCATGGATTTTGGGTGAATCTTCATTGCATAAAGCACTCCGATGATTGCACTAAATGCAAGGAACCAAAAATCAATATTCCAGCCTAAAACTGTGAAATAAATTGTAACAGAACCAACAATTCCAATTACAGCAAGTGTTTTAATCAAAAAAGTATGCTTTTCTAACCAATAGTGACGATCAGAGGCTTTCACTTTTATTTCCCCAAGTCTAAGAATACGCTGAATGTTATAGATAAATAAGGTGGCAAAGAAGACCGTTAACCCTATTCCAACCTTATGCGGATTACCAAGTTTTATCGCACTTGCATAGGCCAGCAGGCCAGCAGAAAAGCTAACTAGAACATTACTATAAATAAGGTATTGAAGTACTCTCATATATTAATCACAAATTACGTGATTAATTTGGAGGAAATGTGAATGAAGGAGAGAAAAAGGATCAAAATTCAAGTACTTATTTCTTCTTCATATAAATAATTTCATCATCTGGATTTGTCATAGTTAATGTTTCATATCCTTCTTTTGAATAGGTGACTTTTAAATCAGGACAACCGCCAACTGTTCCAGTCATTGTAGATCCAAGAATATAATTACCTGCACTGTCTGAAACATCTTCGTTAAATAAAACAGATAAGCCTTTTACATTTACACTGTCAAGAGGAAGTAATGTTGATTCATCTAAAATTTGACCATTTGCAGATCTTCGACATTCACAAGAAAGAAGTGAAAAAGCAGCAAGTGCCATACAAGCAGTTTTAAATGATAAAGAAGTTCGCAGTTTCATTTTTAAAGTATTTACTACTATTAAATAAAACTACATAAAAAGAACATAACTCACTGCATATCAACTGAAGAAATAAAAAAATGGTTAATCAAAAAAGCGATTACCTTTCGATAATCGCCTTTTCATATATATACATTTAATCAATTTGTTTATTTACCTCCACGCTTACGCGCACCTTCATCTAAGATAATCTTACGAATTCTTAAAGAAACTGGTGTTACTTCAACGTACTCATCGGATTGGATGTACTCTAAACTTTCTTCCAAAGACATAATGATTGGAGGAGCAATACTGATTTTATCATCAGCACCTGAAGAACGCATGTTAGACATTTTCTTAGTTTTAGTAACGTTAACTACTAAATCTCCTTGTCTTGAGTTTTCTCCAATTACTTGACCACCATAAATTGCTTGGTTAGATTCAACGAAGAATTTACCTCTGTCTTGTAAGTTGTTTAAAGAATATGGAATAGCTGAACCTTTCTCCATAGAAATCAAAGAACCATTTTGACGTCCAGGGATTTCTCCTTTGTACGGTTGGAACTCAATAAATCTGTGGTTCATGATTGCTTCACCAGCAGTTTGCGTTAACAAATAGTTACGTAAACCAATAATCCCTCTTGAAGGAACGATAAAGTCAATTACCATACGGTCACCTTTAGCTACCATATTCGTCATTTCACCTTTACGCCTTGAAACTGCTTCAACCGCTGTTCCAGAGAACTGCTCTGGTAAGTCAATTGTCAATTCCTCAACTGGCTCATGTTTCTTACCATCAATTTCCTTGATGATTACTTGTGGTTGACCCACTTGTAATTCGTAACCTTCACGACGCATTGTTTCAACCAATACAGCTAAGTGCATAACTCCTCTTCCGAAGACCATCCATTTATCTGCTTTTTCAGTTTGTTGAACGCGCAATGCCAAGTTTTTCTCCAATTCTTTATTCAAACGTTCTTGGATATGACGAGAAGTAACAAACTTCCCTTCTTGTCCGAAGAATGGTGAATCATTAATTGAGAACATCATGCTCATTGTTGGCTCATCAATTGCCATTGAAGCTAATGGTTCAGGATTTTCAGCATCACAAATAGAATCTCCAATTTCGAATCCTTCAATTCCTGTAATTGCACAAATATCACCTGCTTGAACAGAATCAACTTTTATACGCTCAGTTCCAGAAAAAACGAACACGTCTTTGATACGGTGTTTCTCTTGTCTACCATCAGCTTTTGAAAGAACAATTGGCATTCCTGGTTTCATTGTTCCTCTTTGCAAACGACCGATAGCGATACGTCCAACAAAAGAAGAATAATCCAATGAAGTAATCAACATTTGTGTATTTCCTTCTTCAATTTTCACTGGAGGGAAATATTCTAAAATTGTATCTAACAATGGTTCGATAGAATCTGTTTGAACTTTCCAGTCTTTCGACATCCAGTTGTTCTTTGCAGAACCATAAACTGCTTCAAACTCTAATTGATCTTCATTTGCCTCAAGGTCAAACATCAAGTCAAATACTTTTTCGTGAACCTCTTCTGGAGTACAGTTTTCTTTGTCCACTTTGTTGATTACAACCAAAGGCTTTAATCCCATTTGTAATGCTTTTTGCAAAACAAATCGTGTTTGCGGCATTGGACCCTCGAAAGCATCCACCAACAAACATACACCATCAGCCATGTTCAAAACACGCTCCACCTCACCACCAAAGTCGGCGTGACCAGGAGTATCAATGATATTAATTTTCGTTCCTTTATACTGAATCGAAACGTTTTTTGAAACGATAGTAATCCCTCTTTCTCTTTCAAGGTCATTATTATCCATCATCAACGCTCCACCAGAAACAAGATTTCTTGTATCGAATGTTTCCCCAGCTTCGATTATGCGTTCAACCAAAGTTGTTTTACCGTGGTCAACGTGTGCAATAATCGCTATATTTCTAATTTCCATTTTTCGTTTATCTGCGTTTTAGTCTTATTTTATCTTCTTCTACTACTTGAACCACTGCTGCGTCCTCCGCTTCTGCTTGCGCCTCCGCTTCTACCACCACTGCGTCTGTCTCCACCTGAGCGACTTCCGCCACGGCTTCTACCACCTCCTCCATGAGACTTTTCTTGGGTTTTTTCAATGTTCATGCTTTTTCCTTCGAAATCTGCACCTTGAACTTGAGCAAGAATTTTATCTGCATCAGACTTGTTTGCATCAAAGAATGAAAATGCTGGCATAATATCAATTCTACCAATCGTATCAGATTTTAATCCTGTAGCATCACATATTACACGTAACAATCCACCTGGATTTAAACCATCTTTATCTCCTAATGAAACGAAGAAACGTTGTTTATTTTCATCTGTTTCACTTCTTCTTCCTCTTGAAGCACCACGTTCACCTCTATCACGACCTCTGTCAGAACCTCTGTCATCACCACCTCTATCAGAAGCTTTAGCGTTAAGGTCTCCAGCTTTCTTGTAATAATCTAAGAAACGATTAAACTCAGCAGAAACGAATTTTTTGATCACTTCTTCTTTTGATAAATCCTCCAAATCCGCAAGAATATGTGGAATAAAAGGAGCGATTTCTTCTTCGTTTACTTTTGTTGCTTTTACTTTGTTGATCATCGATTCCAACTGAACAGCACAAATTGCTTCAGGTCCAGGAATCTCAGCATAAGTAAATTTCTGATTAATAATCTTTTCGATTTGATTAATCTTGTACTTCTCACGTGTGTTAATTAATACTAGAGATTCTCCTGTATTTCCAGCACGAGCTGTACGACCACTTCTGTGTGTATAGTTTTCTACCTCATCTGGTAGATTATAGTTAATTACGTGAGTAATATCATTGACATCAATTCCACGAGCAGCAACATCAGTAGCCACAAGTAATTGAATACTTCTGCTTCTGAATAAGTTCATTACTCGGTCACGTTGTGCTTGTGATAAATCTCCGTGAATTGCTTCTGCACTGTACCCCTCTTTAGCTAGTTTTTCAGCAACTTGCTGAGTCTCTCTACGTGTACGGCAAAAAACAAGTCCAAATATCTTCGGATTAAAATCGATTAAACGCTTTAAAGCAGCGTAACGATCTCTTTCTTTTACTGAAAAGTAAATGTGGTCAATGTTGGCATTACCTTCATTTTTATTACCTATGCTCACCTCTAATGGGTCAGTCATATATGTTTTCCCAATACGAGCAACTTCTGCTGGCATTGTAGCTGAAAACAACCACGTACTTTTTTCGTTTGGCGTAGCGTTCAATATGTAATCCAAATCTTCTTTGAACCCCATATTCAACATCTCATCTGCCTCATCAAGTACTACCACTTCAACTTCGTCAAGCTTAATAGCTTTACGTTTAATCAAATCTACTAAACGACCAGGTGTAGCTACAATTATAGCAACTCCATTTCTGATGTTTTTAATTTGACGTTGAATGTCTGCTCCACCGTAAACGGCTTCAACAGTTGCGTGTTTCTCGTACTTAGAATAGTTTTCTACATCTTTTGCAATCTGCAAACATAACTCCCGCGTTGGACAAATAATTAAGCCTTTCGGATATTTTTGGCTTTCCGTAATTCTGTTCACTAATGGTAATCCAAAAGCTGCAGTTTTCCCTGTTCCAGTCTGAGCTAGTCCTACAAAATCACTCATAGACTTGAGTAAATGTGGAATAGCTTCTAGTTGGATTGGCGTTGGCTGTTCAAACCCCATGTCTGTAACAGCTTTGACCACTTGGCTTCTCAGCCCTAAATCATTAAAGGTCATACTTTTATTTAAAAATTGGTTGCAAAGGTACGACATTCTATAGAGAATCAATATTTTAAGGTTTTTTTCTTTGATTTTTTTTAATATAAAGGATGGAAGTTCCTAAAACACCAAAAAAACAAAACACTGAATACGTGCAACATAGGTCTTTAAGGTCTATTTATATTGGAAAAAGCGGGGATTTGCCAAAAAAACAGAAAAAAACAAAGGCCCTTACTAATGATACTATTGTGAAGACCCTATTAACTATATCTATTGCTCAATTAAAAAATGAATTGCACTTCTCTTCAAAACAAAACCCTACTTTTATTGTCTTTAATAGAATATGGAAAAACTCGACGATAACGGATTAAATAAAGCTTCACGAACAGTATTACTTATAGGAGTTTTATTTGTAGCTATAAATTTAAGACCTGCACTCTCGAGCATTGGACCGCTGATTGAATTTATTCATCAGGACCTTGGACTTTCAGAAACATTATTGGGATTATTAACTACGCTTCCGTTGATTGCTTTTGGAGTTGTTTCTACAATCACTCCTTTATTTACTAAACGTTTTGGAATTGGTAATACGCTTACTGGGGCATTAATTTTATTGACTTCTGGTATTATAATTCGTTCCATTGGAGGAATATTTCCTTTGTATTTAGGTACAATTTTATTGGGAATTGCCATTGCTTTTGGAAACGTATTAATTCCTGCATTAATCAAAAGAAATTTTCCGCACAAAGCTGGAATTGTGACGAGTTTATATTCCGGAATCATGTCTTTGGGTGCAGCAATTGCCGCTGGATTAAGTGTTCCATTGGCGGTGGAATTAAATCTAGGTTGGAAAGGCTCTTTAGCTATATGGGCTGCTTTAGCTGTAATTGCTTTAATTATTTGGATTCCAAACATAAAACGCATCAACAGAACTCCACCAAGAAGAAGTTTCAAAGAAGCCATGAAAAAATTGAGTGGTTCTTTATTGGTTTGGAAATTGGCTTTATATATGGGACTTCAATCCTTTGCTTTTTATCTTATTCTCGCTTGGCTACCTGCAATTCTCATCGATAGAGGTTTCGATCCTTCTTATGCAGGTTGGATGCTTTCACTTTCTCAAGCAACTGGAATTATTGGAGCGATTATTATTCCAGTCTGGGCGGGTTCAAGAAAAGATCAACGCTTGGTTATTGTTACTTTAATTATAGTCGAAATTTTATCAATTATTGGATTAATGATTCCAGGCATTGGAATGGTTGAACTTTGGGTGAGTCTAATTGGAATGGTGCTGGGTGGAACTTTTGGATTGGCATTATTACTTATTGTTTTGCGTTCTGATGATGCCGAAACTGCAGCTGAATTATCAGGTATTGTGCAATCTATTGGATATTTAATTGCTGCATCAGGTCCATTTATCGCTGGAGTAATTTTTGATTTAACCGAAGTATGGAATTATGCTTTAGGATTATTAGTGGTTGTAGCCATCATAAAACTCATCATGGGAGTTGGTGTTGGGAAAAACCAAAAGGTTTAACTTTGAGATTTTAAGTCGATAGAAAATAATTATCTTGTCCTCATGTTTAGAAAGTTATTAATTATCATTTTATTGAGTTGTATGATTTCCATTCAATACAGTTTTGGGCAAAGGTTCTCTTTGGGAATAATTGGTGGTGTGACTTCAAGTCAAATTAGTGGTGATGGAATTTATGGATTTGCGCAATTTGGTGTAGTTGTAGGTGCTGATGTGAACTATGAAATCAATGAAGATTGGTCTGCATCACTTGGATTACAATTCAATCAGAAAGGAGCTCGAAACTACCAATCGGAAACAGTTTATAGTGCTTATAGGTTAAGAGCGAATTATGTTGAAGTGCCATTTATGGTAAATTATCATCTTAATAAATGGCAATTCAATGCAGGGTTATATCTCGGCGTAAAAGTCAATCATAAAGAAAGAAATAGCTTTGGTCCGGTAGATCCAGCAAGAAATTTTAAAGCTTTGGATATCGGTGGACAATTGGGAGTTAATTATTCTTTTAAAGAGGATTGGCAAGTTGAATTACGCTTTCAAAACTCATTGATTCCTGTTCGAGATCACAAAATAGACCAAGCTTATCCTCCTTCATTATTTGTTATAGGGGAATGGCACCAAAAGATGTTGGATAAAGGGCAGTATTTTACGAGTTTGAGTCTCATATTGCGATACTCAATTTGAGAAGGAGAGTTTTGAGTGTGAGGATAAAAAACATCCGACAACTGAATTTGTGAAATGCTGAAAATACTCCTCATCTATTCTAAAAATGTCCTCCTCCTTTATCCCTCCCGACGAATACCTATCGAGACAAGTCCCCAGGAGGGATTGCTCCGATTCAGTGATAAACGATAAATCTAGACTCTTTTCTATTTTTCAATATTCATCATCCGATTCAGATCATCTCTCATAGATCATCATTATCAAACTCCTTTAACCCTTTCCCATAGTTCTCCCATCAATTTCTTACCATCAGCTACATCTTTTTTGGTTTCAACAAAATTGATTGTGCCATCTTTATTTTCTATGATTCTATATTGAAAAACAAAATTTGTGGCATCTTTTTCTGTACTGAGCAGTCCAAAGCGTAAATCGTTGTAGAACAATTCACCTTCTTTCTCTAGAATTGTATACCATCCTTTTGAAATGTGTATCATTCGTTGCATCTTTTCGTTTTCAATTAAATGGTCGATTAGATGGTGGTTTTTTGGATAACTAGAAAAATCAATGTCGCTTTTATCGAAGAAAGAATAACTTCCAATTAGAAAATCATTATCTCTTTTAATATTGGCAACCCAAAGCACGGTATTTAGTGGGGCCGGCTTGGTTTCAATTTCTTGATAAGTAATGTTTTGCTGTTTTAATGCATCGGTAAATTGATAAAAAGACAATCCTTTAAGTAGGAATGTTAATGCTAAATAACTTGAACTTACAATCAATCCTGTTCGATTATAGAATTGACGTTTTGGGGCGTCCTTCTTCTGGAACATTGCCAAAATCAGAAATGCCAGAAAGGGCAAAGTATAAAGTGGGTCGATTACAAAAATGGTTTTAAATGCCAATCGAATATCTAAAGGCCAGAAGAGCTGTGTTCCCCAAGTGGTGTGTGCATCGAGAATTGGATGCGTAAAAAAGCCCCAGAAAAACAACATGGACCAGCCTTTTACAGATTTATAGGAGTCTAATTTGGAGACTATCCAACCGAAAATCGGGGCGAATAGAACAGAAAAGACTATGGAATGGGTAAACCCTCTGTGGATTTCTAACGCTCTAACTGTATCCACAAAAATAGAGGAAATCACATCTAAATCTGGAATTGTTCCGGCCATTGCGCCATAAAACATCGCTCTGTTTCCAACTTTCTTACCTAAAACAGCCTCTCCAACTGCGGCACCTAATACAATCTGGGTTAAGGAATCCATATAAAATTACGCTAATAAATGAGTATAAAGAATTGCTAAACTAAGGTTTAAAACAAGCTTATCCATAAATAGTTCGATTGCCTTACAGTTTCAAAGTGTACTGTAGCATTAAGGAACGTGGCGCTTCAATTTTCAAAGGGCGCAAAGAATAACTACTGTTGAGTAAATTGTTACAAATCAAGGCCAGCTTATGTTTCTTTTTAAAAGCATAACTCGCACGTGCATCTATGATCAAAGTTCCATTATTATTCGCTCTAAAATAATCCATGTAGCGGATATTTTGAATCGTTTCAATCACATGTGTTGTTTCCTCGAATTCCTCTATGACTCCATCCATATTCTCCATTTTACTGAAGTATTTTACTGATGCTCCAATGGATATCTTTTCATTATAATTCCAGAAAACATCCGCTTTCACATTGTGGAGAAATCTATATTTTAATATTTGTCGACTGGAATCTAAAGAGGTATTATTATATGTATATTCCTTAGGTTTAACTGGATGTTCATCAATTGCATAGATAGCGTCTGGATTTAAAGTTTGAGGAAGAACATAATTATATCCAAACATAAATATCACTTCATTCTTCTTGTTTAATGCAACTTTACCAGAGAAGGAAGCATCAATTCCAATCACTCTAGATTTACCAGTGTTCAAGAACTTAAATCCGGCACCAAATGGACTTGACACGTCCCAAAATCCAAACAAATATTCAATGGTATTGTCATATTCCTGCCAAAACCCTGCGACGTCAATATATCCATAAACCTTCCCGATTTTAACTCCTTGTTTAATTCCAACTTCACTATTTGTAGATGTTTCAGGTTGCAATTCTGGATTAGCAAAAACTCCGAAATTACCCACACCTGTTTGGATAAAACGCTCTGTGATAGTAGGGAATCTGTATCCTTGTCCATAAGACATGCGCAGATATGTTTCTTGATGTAGTTTGATATTTCCTCCTGCTCTAAAAACGGGTTTTATCGCTGTTTCAGTTCTATTTAATTCGAAATATTCTAAACGACCTCCCATAGACAGGTTTACTATTTCCCACATCTTCTTCTCAATTTGAGCATATCCAGAAACATTTAACAAAGTATTTTCTGGAGTACCTGAACCAGCATACATTTCTGCGTAGGAATCTGTATATGTTGAAGAAAGTCCTCCAACAAATTCAATTCCAGCCAGCTTTGCATAAGAACGTTGGAATTGGTAATCGATATAATACAATTCTGATTGACTACTTTGACCAGCTGTAATATCATTATCAGTATACAAGAAACGTGCTCTCAATCGGTGTTTGGAACCCGAATTCAAATTCAAATCTAGGTAAGGATCTAAATTAAAAATGGTTTGTTTTTGTAAAAACGTTGCACCTGGATAACCTTGAAACAACCCAGAAGTATCATTGAGCCACGCAAAAACCATTGGAGATTCACTTATCATTCCATTACCATTTATACCATAAGAGAATCCTTTTAATTTTTTAGAACGGCGACGAATGTTAAAATTAATTCTTGCCCGTTTGGAAATCATTTGGTTATTGGTGAAGTTGGAAACAGTATCAGGAAATGACTGAGCAATATAAGGATCCAATCTTGGAGCTCCAATATAGCCTTCATCATAATTCAAGTTTCCTCCAAAAGTTATGTCCCAATTTCCCATTTTTCTAGAATGTAAAAAATTGGCACCAGAAATTAAAGAAGGCCTATTGTTTTGCCAAATTTGACTACTGTCTTTTGGATAACTATAAAAACCTGTGTAAATATTTACTTTTGAAAGAGGCTCGTTAGATGGATATTTTGTTCGGATATGTATAGCTCCAGAAAGTGCGGAACTTCCCGAAAGAACAGAGCCTGCACCTTTTACAACTTCTATTTGTTTGATGTTTTCAACAGGAATAAATCCCCATTCTGGTCTTCCGGCATCACCCGAAAGTAAAGGCATATCATCAACGATTACGGCAACTTTACTCCCAACTCCAAAAGTAAATCCACTCCCTCCACGAATTTGTGGCTCACCATCCATAATATTCAACCCCGGGGTTTGATCCAAAATTGTTTCTACACTTCTGGTGTTTTTACTTTCAATTAATTCGGACTTTATAATTTCTAGTGAAACTGTAATGTCTTCAGGACGTTTATCAAATTTTCCAACTCGAACTTCAACTTCACCGAATTCTGTAATACTTCCGTAGCTTTTCAAGGAAATATTATGCTCTACGAATTGATTTGCTAAAACCTCTACTGTAAAGGTATCGGTTACCATATCCGTAAAACGACATATCAATTTTTGCTTTCCTTCTGGGAGTTTTATTTTATAATTTCCTTCTAAATCCGTAGAAGCACCAAGGGTAATATCACCGCGATATATAACAGATGCACCAATGAGAGCTTTGCCTTTTTCATCTGCTACTCTACCAATAACAGTCCCTTCTTGGCTGTGACTATTAAAAGTAAGGCAGCAAAATATAACGAATATAAATCTCATAGGAATTCCCTCTATTCATACTCAACTACTGTTGAATATATAGTTTTTTGGTAAATATTTCTGAACGTGTTTGCACTAGAATAAAGTAAATTCCAGATTCATGATGAAATGGTGTTTTTGACAATGCACGCCCTGATTGAATGATTTTACCAGTAATGTCTGCAACGCGATAATTAACTTCTTCTGTTTCATTTAAATCAAAATTCAAAAATCCATTGGAACCATTTACAGCAATTTCTTGCTTTTTATTATGATCAACACCAACAGAATTATAAATCAATTCCAAATCATCAATTACTAATTTGGTACCTACTTTGGAAGTTGTACTGTCTCCAGCGGCAATTGTTGTCAAAATATACTCAGGTGAATCTAAATTCAAATAATTAAAAGCTTTTGAAAAACGCGTCCATTCTGTCTGAGGTGTGGTGAAATTATAACGCAAACTTCCAACTTCATTGGCAATTGTTGCTGCATCTCTTGGCAGTTTTCCATTTGGTCCTTTATGAAGAATAATCTCAATTTTACCTGAATCTCCTGATACAGGTGCATATTTATACCAGCCAACAATGCTATCTGGTCTACTAGAAAACGCTGTATGCCAACCAGGATTATTTACATCTGTAAAGACATATCCATTGCTCGGCGTAAAATCTGCATGAACACGACCATTGGTAATAATTCCATTGGCTGCAATAGAAAATACTGATTTCACTTCGAGTTCAACAGCATAGTTTCCTGTTCTTCCAGTAACTTGATTTACAACTCTTGGAGCAGAAGACGCAAGTGCATCAGCGGTTTTTAGAGAGCTCCAATCTGTTGGTTCTGCTATTGCTGTGTTTTCATCATCCCAACTTTCAAAACCTGGATTTTGTAATTGTTGTTGTGAAATTGAAATAGAGGCAGTTAAAGTTGCCGCAATAATGAATAATAATTTTTTCATAACACTACCAAATTGATTATACACAAAAATACATTTTATTTAATTTAGAAGTGGTAAAATGAAAAAAGACTCAAAAAAAACTGGATCATTTCGTAATAAACACGTGATATAAGTCTTTTCTGAGTCAACTCTGCAAGAGAAGTTTGATTGTATAAATTGAACCCCTTCAATAAAAACCCAAACAAACTATCCTATAGACGAGTAGAAGGATGAATAGGTTGTCTAGGGAAAGAAAATGATTTTGAGAAGGTTTCTTATGCCATTTACTTGGTTTTTATTTGTGGAAAATGCTACTTCAAATCAGAATAAAAAATTCAGCAATCCATGGATAGAATGAGGATAGAGAGGCTGATACTTCAAAAACAATTAACAAATAAGATATGTTAATTGTATTTTTTCTTCTGTTTTTTTATTCAATCCGTTGATGTTCCCATCAGGAATAACTATATTTAATAAAAATTATAAATTATGAAAGCTCCTTTTAACTTATTCAAGTGGATTGAAGACAATAGAGATTTGCTTAAACCACCAGTTGGCAATAAAAATCTTTACGTTAATGCAGGAGATTTTATTGTAATGGTAGTTGGTGGCCCAAACTCCAGAAAAGATTATCATTATAATGAATCGGAGGAATTGTTTCTGCAAATCCAAGGAGATATAACAGTTAGAATTCAGGAGAACGGAAAAGCTAAAGATGTTCAAATCCGAGAAGGAGAAATTTTTTTACTTCCAGCACGTACTCCACATTCTCCAGTTCGCGGAGAAAACACTGTTGGACTAGTGATAGAAAGAGTCCGTAAAGGAACAAACCTTCTTGATGGATTGATGTGGTTTTGTGAATCATGTAATCATCCATTAAAAACGTATAGATTCAAATTAGAAAATATTGAAAAAGATTTCCTTCCTCGTTTTAAAGAGTTTTATGGTTCAGTAGAAGATAGAACTTGTGATAACTGCGGAAAAATAATGGAAACTGACGAACGCTTTGTTTAAATTAATCGTTAATAGATTCTTGCATTGGAAATTGAACTGATTAGTTTTTTTGATATCATGATTGGCTTTAGTTGGCTAATCCTTCTAATGATTTTCTTTTGGGTATTGCGCTTATCAAAACAAGACCAGGCTCATTACAAAATCTTCTATCCTGCAATGCTCTTCAGATTATTATTTGCAGTGGTATTTGCTTTAACCTATACTTTGGTTTTAGAAGGAGGGGACACAACTGCTTACTGGGAAGGTGCTGTTAAATTGAATCACCTTTTCTGGGATAATCCAAGCGCCTATTTTTCTGAAATGTTTCAGAAACCATCATCTGATACTATTCGCTTGTATTTCAATGAGCGCACTGGTTATCCTCCATCTTGGATTTATAAAGAACCCGAAAGTTTCTTTGTTAGTAAAATTGCTTCATTGTTCACTTTTATAACTTTCAATAGTTATTTGGCAATGACATTAATAAGTGCTGCAATTGTAGGAATTACTTCATGGAAGCTTTATGAATTGGTGAAAGATTTTACATTTTGTAAACACTGGTTATTGGCTGGTGCTACTTTATTTGTACCAACAGTTGCTTTCTGGTGTTCAGGAGTAACTAAAGACACCTTTGTTTTAGCTGCCTTTCAAACAATTGTTTACATCGTTTTCTCCTTATTGTTTAAAAAGAAAAAATTTAGTTTTAAGTATTTCTTACTTCTCATTATTTCTGTGTTTTTTCTCTACAAAATGCGTGACTTTATGTTAGTTGCAATTGGCGCACCTCTAGCTGCAGTTTTCATGATGCGAATAATGAAAAGCATTAAGGACAATCAACTGGTTCTTTGGACTTTTAGATTTGTATTTACAGCTGCAATAATTGGTTTTACCTTTATTTACTTACAGTCCATGGCTACTCAAATCGCAGAGAGTGCCTACCTTGAAGAAATGGCTGTTGTACAACAAGATTTTGCTCAAAACCTACTCTACACTGGACCTCGCTATGATTTAGGAATTACAGACTACTCTCCTATTGGTATATTGAGTGCTGTTCCGATTTCTATCATGACTGCATTCTATCGCCCTTTTCTTTGGGAAGCAAGTAGTGCCTTTTTACTTCTCAGTGCTCTTGAGGGAGTTCTGTTGATGGCTTTAACCTTTGGATTTATATTTAGGTCAGGAAGTATTAGAAAGAATTTTAAATTTATACAAACACAAGAATTTCTAATTTTCGCAATATTGTTTTCACTAATACTCGGCTTTTTTGCTGGATTTACTTCTGGATTATTCAATGTATTGGTAAGATTTAAGGCGCCTTTTATGTCTTTAATTATCATATTTTTTGCAGCGCGTGGACCTAAAGAATTAGAAGAGTTACCTGACAAAAAAGCCTAAAAAATTATTGATAGAAACAAATATCTGGATTTCCTAAGGAGAAGGTAAACATCACTCCAAACATTGAATACCAATCTTTCGTTTCTGGATTCCCACGACTTCCTGTCATTTGAACACCTGAAGGTGATCTATCTGACAATCTCGCTGCTATGTTTCCATTTTGTTGGGCCAAATCAGCTTTATTCAGATAGGTTCCTGTCCCAACATCATCCAAATAATCAGTAAATGTTTTGCGAATTCCATATTCTAATGAAAGCGCTGCTCTTTTCCCTAAATTAAACTTAACACCTATTCCAAATGGAATAACCAATTGCGTTAACAAATAGGAGTTCTTACTTGTTAGTTCACTATTTTGCCCTTCCGTTCCCACCGTTTGTAGGCTTACCATTTCACCGTTATATTCTGTCTTTGGATCCATTTTGAAGACACCAATATCAATAAACATATAAGGCGTAAAGAAATAGTCTTTGTTCCCCATTTTATAGTTGAGGTAATTAAATTCAAGTCCTCCAGCAATTTCAAAGAGTGAAGATTCGAATGAAAGGTTTCTCGCAATTTGATCTGCTTTACCTGATTCTGAATCATAGGCTTCTACTTTCCCATAACGAAATGATCCACGCAGTTCAAGTCTAGAATTTACATGAAATCTGTAAATAAGTCCAAGGGATAAATTGGTGTTTTTGAAATGATCGTATTTGTTCAAATCTCCAATATAATAACTTCCTCCAACCATAAATCCAAGTGAAGAGCGCGATCGAAAATTCTCGATCTGTGCAACCACAGTGTTATTGGTTAAAAAAACCAATAAACTTATAAGTAATATTTTAAAAATAGATTTCATTCGGAACAACTAAACGTCAAAAATAGATAATTATTGTAGAGATCAATCTAACATTCGGGATGTCGACTTGTTTAAAACTGAAATAACTAGTATTCTCCAATACTCTTGAAAGTTATAAATTTAGAAAGTGCATCAATAGAGACACTATTACTTGTCTTAAAGTACATTTGAGTTAAAACAATATAGATCATTCATTTCTTTGATCAATCCCCCACATCATTTTCTCGCGAATGGTCTTAAAGAAATTATTTTCGCTAAACTTCACAACATTAATCATAAAATCAGCTTTAAGCAATTCGATTTTAGTTCCATTTTTCACAGGTTTTGAGTGTGAATCTAATGTCAATAGGAAATTTCTATCTCTTCCAATTGCTTTAAGCGTGATAGGAATATTATCTGGCACAATTACAGGACGAACATTTAAGTTGTGTGCGGCAATAGGAGTCAAAAAATGAACTCCACAGCCAGGACTAATAATCGGACCTCCACAACTCAAGCTGTAAGCTGTAGAACCAGTTGGTGTTCCTACAAGTAAACCATCAGCCCAATAAGAGTTTAAATATTCACCACCTAGATAGGCCTCAACAGTAATCATTGAAGCAGTGTCTTTCTTATGAACAGCTAATTCGTTTAATGCCAGATTTCTATCACCAAAGATATTTTCTTCCGTTTCTACTTGAATAAGAGAACGCTTTTGATAAGAATAGTCTTTCTTATGAATTCTATCTAAGGTGCGCTCAAAATCAGCAGTATTGGTGTCTGCTAAAAAGCCCAAACGTCCAGTATTAATTCCAAGAATAGGAACACCGCTAGAACGTACGTAGCTAACACATTTCAGGAAAGTTCCATCACCCCCTATACTAATTGCCATATCAATTCCAGAAATGAAATCTAGGTGACTAGTAAAAACTTGGTAGCCATCTCTCAGCCCAATTTGTTGTTGCAATTGTTTATAGAAATCTTGTTCAATGATGGGATTCCAATTCAAATCATCCATCTGCCTGAAGAAACTCTTAAAAAAGAGAACTTCATGTTTCATTATTTTACGAGAATATACAGCTACATTCATAGATCAAATATTCAAATAATTCATTAATTCATCATATCTATCTTTCAAATCGTCGTGGTAACTATTGCGTTGAAAACTTGCTTTCACATGATAATCATAGCGCTCAAGGGCCTTAATAATCCTTCCTAATTCCATCTGATTTATTTTAAGCGTCACTTCTAAGTTCTTTGATAGGGCATTAGAAGTAATGAAAGAACTCAAAACTTTTGCGTTTTCGCTTTCAACAATTTGAGAAATTTGGGCAAGCGAATAGTCCGTATCACTCATTTCTAACACGATAATCCCTCCCGCTTCCTTTATACTTCCTGTTGAAGCAATGTTTTGCATTAATTTAGAAATGCTAATATTGCCTAAATAATTCTCTTCATCATCCAAAACTGGAACAACTGTTAAGTGATCTATCGAAGCGATATTTAAAACCTCGTAAACGTGAGAACTCCCTTTCACATAAGGGCGTGGCAAATGGTTAAACAATTCTGTAAGAGTTAGCGAAAGATCGGCTTTATCTAGTAAGTCATCTTCAGAAACCAATCCTACAAAACTCTCATTTTTAAGCACAGAAAGATGATTCACCTTGAATTCATCCATCCATTGTAATGCTTTCTCCCCAGTATCCGTATGCTTTAACGGTGGGATTTCATCTGTTATTAATTCAATTCCTATCATTGTATTGACCAAAGTAGTAATTCTGCGTTAATGTATATAACTTTGTTGCTAAAAATTAATTGTAGCATGGCAAAGTTAAGCGTTAATATTAATAAAATAGCCACAATTCGTAATGCACGTGGTGGTGATGTTCCAAATGTTGTTAAAATAGCGATAGATTGTGAACGTTTTGGGGCTGAAGGGATCACTATTCACCCTCGTCCAGACGAAAGACATATTACTACAAAAGATGTCTACGATTTACATAAAGTTGTAACAACAGAATTTAACATTGAAGGTTATCCTGATGAACGTTTTATGAGATTAATCGAAGAAACTCGCCCAGCACAAGCAACGTTGGTTCCAGACGGGCCAAATGTTTTAACTTCAAATGCTGGATGGGATACTGTGCAACACAAAGACCGTTTAAAGAAGATTTGTAAACAATTGTCTGAATGGGGTGTTAGGTCTGCAATATTCGTGGATACTGATATCAAGAATATCGAAGGAGCAAAAGAAGTGGGTGTAGACCGCATTGAATTATATACTGGGCCTTATGCAGACAACTATGAAAAAGATAGAGATGCAGCAATTAAGGATTATATTACTGCTGCTGTGTTAGCGCATGAATTAGGCATAGAAATCAATGCAGGCCATGATTTAAGTTTAGAAAATTTAGCATTTTTCAAACAATCAATACCGAATTTAAAAGAAGTAAGTATTGGTCACGCTTTAATTTCAGATGCTTTATATTTTGGATTAGAAACCACAATTAAGAAATACTTAGAATTACTTAAATAGATGGAATTAAATTATAAACAATTTGGAGAAGGAAAGGCGTTTATTGTTTTACATGGCCTTTTTGGTTCGTCAGACAATTGGCAAACGCATGGTAAAAAACTAGCTGAATATTTCAATGTTTACCTAGTAGACCAAAGAAATCATGGTGAATCTGGCTGGAGCGATGAATTCAGTTATGATATCATGGCAGATGACCTCCATGAATTAATCCAAAAGAATAATCTAAAAGAAATTATTTTGATGGGACATTCAATGGGTGGAAAAACCGCTATGCGTTATGCACAGAAATATCCAGAGATGGTCGAAAAACTAATCGTTGTGGATATGGGTGTAAAAGAATACCCTATTTCTCATGACGGAATTATTGAGGGTTTAAAATCTATTGATTTATCAGTTGTAGATTCTCGCGGAGATGCATCAAAACAATTATCAAAACACATTAACAATAGATCTGTTCGTCAGTTTTTATTGAAGAATTTATACTGGAAAGAAAAAGGACAGCTCGCTTGGCAAATAAACTTACCTGTTTTAGATAATAAACTCCCTGAAATTGTAAAAGCTCTTCCAAATGAAGAAACAATGGTGGAGGCCTTGTTTATCGCTGGGGGTAAATCTGACTATGTTTTAGAAGAAGACCACGATTCCATCAGAAACACATTTCCACTGGCAGATTTCCACACCATAGAGCGTGCTGGACACTGGATTCATGCCGAAGCTCCTGAAGAATTTATTGAGGAGGTTTTAGGTTTCGCTCTGAGGTGATTTTGGTTTTGGTGATACATTATAATTAATTGATTCCTTATCATTGTTAATCGTTTTATTCTGATGATTACCCGTTAATTTGGTTGATAGGACACTAATTTGGTTGAGACGCGGTTAATTATGTAGGGACGCGGTTAATTATGTAGAGACGCACGGCCGTGCGTCTCTACATAATTAACAACCGCACCAAACCACGTCAAACACACCAAACATTTAATGTATTAAATCTTTTCACGGATAAACTATTATTGAAGGCATTCATGTCTCAACGATTCTACAAAAAACCATCAAAACAATAAAAAAGCCCCATACTCAATTTGAATATGGGGCTTTACTATTCACTATAGAATATAAATTCATTCAATTGACTACTGTTCTCCATTATCTTTGTTGGCAGAATAATCCATTCTCACTACTTCTCCTTCCGTACGACGGTTGAATTGGTGAAGCTTTTCGAATAATTCAGGATTAGACGATTTGAATTGATTGATATAAGTTTCTGTTAACTCAACTGCTGTATATTCACCTTCTGGTTTATTAGCATAATAATTGCCATCTTGTGAGTAAACGATACGTGGAGTACTTTCTCCTTTTCCAACAGGAATTAATCTTGCAGGGTCAACACCTTTTTCTTTTACTAAGTAGTTAACACAAGACTGTGCTCTTCTTTTCGCTAAACTTTCGTTGGCAGCTGCAGAACCACGTGAATCTGAGTGTGAAACTAATCTAAGCACCATTCCTGGGTATTCTTCTAATAGTTCATACACATAGTTCAAGGAGTCTTTAGAGTTAATTACTCCATCAATAATTTGAAGTTTATCAGATCCCAAAGCGTAACGTACTTCAGGAAGTACAATTGGAGTTTCAGGTAATAAACTCATTTCAAGAATAAAGTTTTGATCATAAGCTAATCCAATAGTTGAAAATTCTTCAACATTATCACTTGGGTGGTAACCTTCTAAAGGCAGAACTCTAATTGAATAATCTTTGTCTTCATTAATAAAACGTCCTCCATCTGGTTTTTTATCCCAGAAAATCTCTCCTGATGGGTTTGTTGTTCCTTTAAAGACAACTGGTTCCGGCTTCTCTTCTCCTTCCTCTACTTCTTCAGCAATCTCTGTCACTTCTACAACAGCGCCTCCGATTCTTGAAGCCCCACCAATTTCAGCAACAATTACTTTCAAGTCAAAGATATTTGGTGGCATTTCATAAGACCAGATATCTGGCAATGAACGTGTGCCTTTAGATCCTTTTCTGTTTGAAGTAAAGTAACCAAATTTATTTGTTACTTCTGTTAAATGATAGTCATTTGCATCAGAGTTGATTGGTGTACCTAAATTTTTAGGCTTACCAAATTTCATAACTCCTTCTTCCTTTGGTGCTGAATATATATCTAAACCACCTAATCCTTTGTGACCATCAGAAGCAAATAATAAGTCTCCATTCATGGCATAAGTAGGAAACAATTCATCTCCACTAGTATTGATTTCTGGTCCTAAGTTAACAGGTGTTGTCCAAGAATTTTCTCTTCTTTTGTATTCAGAATACCAAAGATCTCTACCTCCGTGTCCACCTGGCATATCAGAAGCGAAAATCAGAATAGACCCATCTTCGTTTGGAAGAGGATGCCCAACACTGATAGAGTCATGTAAACCTAAAGAAACCTTAGTTGGCACTCCAAATCCTCTACCTTTCTTTTCAGCTGTCCAAATTTGACATCCTAAATTCTTTTTAAATTCAGAAGGACATCTCGTAAAGAACACTGTTCTAAATCTACCGTCCATTGCTATAGTACCTTCGTTGAACTCAGTATTTAGACTATCTGCTTCAAATAGTTTTGGCTCACTCCAGTTACCAGATCTATCTAACTCAGCTTCCCAAATATTGAAATATCCCTCCCCTGTAATTGGGTCCTTCCCTGGACTATTAGGAGCTTGACGTGTTGAAGAAAATGCAATTGCTGTACCACGTCGATTTGAGATAATCGGCGCCATCTCCAAACCGTCTGTGTTGATTTTAAGTTCTGATTTCACAGTATATCTTGTACGGTTATCTTTCATAACAACAGCATCTTCCAATGAAGCCAGAGCATTTGTTGCTTGTTGATCATTTGGAACTAACTTTGAGAAATTTTCATATTGAACCCTTGCTTTATCGTATTCTCCTTTGATTTTGTATTGGCTTCCCAATCTAAAATACACATACGGGTTTTGCTTATAGTGCTTTAAATCGATAGCACGTTGGTACCAATCAATAGACTTGTCAAGTTCGAATGCTTTTTCATAAGAATAAGCAGCTTTGTAAGCCAATTCCGACTTTAGGGCTAATGCCTTATCATTTTTTGGTGATATTCGCCCATAAGCTTTAACAGCCAATTCTGCGGCTTCGAAATATTTTCCACTTTTAAAAGCGGCATCCGCTCTGTGTACTGCAGCTGGCTGTGCAAACGCCATGACTGAAATGAATATTGAAATTAACAATAGATAGTTTTTCATAAAAGCAATATTTAACAAGTTATTTTCCCGAAAGAAACTAATTTAAAAATTTAAACACAAGTAATCCACCTAAATTTATAGTCTTACTTAGAAATAATCATATAAAATTAATACTTTTTAGTTATTTAATAGACATTAAGTCCATATTTTAATGCTAACAACAAGCAAGAGACTCATTGACAAGGCTTTAAAAAAACCACAATCATCCTATACTATAGAGTTCAAGCCGATAAAAGCTCCATTAAAGCAATTTAATTCAAATCACGTGCTGCAAGATAAGTTTCCCAACGTTCTAAAACTGCTTTAAAATCGCTTGGCAACTCTGATTCAAAACGCATAAACTCTTTTGTTTTTGGATGGACGAACCCTAAGGTCTTAGCATGCAAAGCTTGTCCTGTTAAAAGCGAAAAGTTGTTTTGAACAAATGTTTTGTACTTAGAAAAGGTGGTTCCTTTTAAAACTTTATCTCCTCCATACTCTAAGTCATTAAATAAGGTATGCCCTATGTGTTTCATGTGTGCACGAATCTGGTGAGTTCTCCCAGTTTCTAACTTACATTCCACCAAAGTAACATATCCAAAACGACGCAACACCTTATAATTAGTAACCGCATGTTTTCCATAATCTCCATCAGGGAATACAGTCATTAACTTTCTGTCCTTAATTGATCTCCCTAAATTTCCAGTTATTGTACCTTCGTCCTCCTCTACATCACCCCAAACCAAAGCATGGTAACGACGCTCTGTTGTGCGGTCGTAAAATTGTTTCGATAAATTTGTTAAAGCATCTTCTGTTTTCGCAATAACCATCAATCCCGTAGTGTGTTTATCTAATCGGTGAACCAAACCTGGACGACCATAAAAATCATCTGATTTAGTTGGCAATTGATCAAAGTGATGAATCAAACCATTCACTAAAGTTCCAGAATAGTTTCCGTAGCCTGGATGAACAACCATATTCGCTTGTTTATTTATCACTATTACGGTATCGTCTTCGTAAAAAATATCCAATGGAATATCTTCTGGAATCAGCTCTAACTCTCTTACAGGATAAGGCATTACAATTGAAACCTCATCTTCTGGCTTCACCTTATAGTTCTGTTTTACAGCAACTCCGTTCACTAAAATATTGCCGTTTTTGGCAGCAATTTGAATCTTATTTCGTGATGTATTTGCTAAACGATCCAGCAAAAACTTATCGATTCGCAATACTTCTTGACCTTTATCAGCGATAAACTTATGGTGTTCGTATAACTCTTCGTTTTCTGAATCTTCGATATTATCGTTTTGATCTTCTTCTTTCATCCCTAATGAACTACTAATTTTTTTGTTTGTATAACCTGTCCTTTTTCCATTCGGCTCACAAGATATATTCCATTGTGAACCATAGAAATATCAACTTGTTCTTCGTTGGTAAAACGCTTAACAATTCTCCCATTCAAATCTCTCATTTCAAAAGATGTTGAATTACTAAAGTTTTCTCCTTTAATATTTAAAATATTTCTTGCTGGATTAGGATAAATAGTGAAATCAAAATTAGGCGCTAAGTTCATATTTTCTTTTAGTCCTAATTGGTAATCCATTTTACTCGTAATTAATGGTCGCATCATAACTGATCCTGCAAAACTAGAATTGTTCCAACTCCCTCCTCCATCAACACTCCAGAAAATCTTATCTGCATTGTCGTGATTAACATCGAAACCAATATTTAATCGGGCTTCATCAATTTGTCTCATTCCTATATAGAATGTTTCACCAACTCCAACTTTCATTGTATCTTTAAAGAAGTAGGTTTTAAAATTATTTCTTCCATGTGTATAAATGGGCTGGCGAGGATAGAAAAACTCATCTTCATATAAAACATCACCTGGCAATCCATTCTTATTATCCCAAACAGTCAATAAAAATAAGTTGTTTGAAACATCAACAACAGAAGGAACAAAATGAATTTGGATACCAACTAATGAATCCGGTTCGTAGGCCTTAAATTGATAAGCCAACAATCCTTGCTCTCCTGTTACACCATAAGCCTTCTCTGCTGTTCCATCGTCATAGGCATAATAATTCTTAAATACTTGCTTACCAAAAGTTGTATCATTAATAGGGTTGTTTGGAAACTGAGCGCTAGCAATTCCTTCATAATCGAAAATTGCCATAGTATCGTTGGCTAAAGTATGGTCATAAGCATATCCTGTTGAAAAATCATGAACACTCGAATAAGTAGTTCGTGGAGCATAGTTTATATTTCCTCCTGAAAGTGTTGATGCATTTAATGTAAAGTTACCTTCTAAAGTTTCTTTATAATAAACATTAACTCTCCCGTTTTGGTTGTTTTCTGTAAGCTCACTTCCATTTCTAACTGTCACTTCAACTTCATTACTCATTTTCCCAGCAGGATTATTTCTGTAATGTTTCCAAGGAACGCTGATATAATCTTTGACTAAACTAGAAATCGGATAGACTATTGCGAAATCTTTAAATAAAGTATCTTGATATCCAGATAAAGTTCTGAAATCAACATAATCCACATGAAAATGATCTAAAGCTCCCGCTAATGAACCATAATTTGAGAATCGAAATTGAAATCCTTTTTGAAAATAAATAGGGTCTTTAACAGCAATGTGCGCAACTTTAAAATCTGTTGTTTGTCCAGGACCTGTTCGCCAAACGCGTTTCCACAATTGATCTACTGGAGAATAAAATTCAAGGTACAAAGAATCTGATGTTGTAGATGACTCCTCAGGAACATCACCAAACCCTTCCTTTTGGTATAAGAAACTAAAGTAAATAGAATCCGCTGGACTATTGCCAGATAAGTCCAATGGTTTACCAATCAAAAGATCGGCAATACCATTTGTATTTGTGCTAAAATTATATGGATAACCAAATTCATCTAACCCATCAAAAGTAACCACACCAAGTGACCAAGGATTTACTGCAAACCTATAATTGTGATAGGCTTGATCGTTTAACCATAGCTTTTCAGGATTGTTAATTGTTGCAATAAATATTCTTGCTGAATCTTGAACATATCCAGGGTTATTTAGCCAAATGGTATCTGGAGGATTTCCTGTTCCATCTAAAGTATCATAGATAATATAATTTGGAAAAGCATAGGTTTGAATGTGATTTGGTGCATAAACAGACAAGTCGTCATATAAAAAACGTACTGAATCTAAATAATGGTATATCGTTTCGTTTGTTGTAGCATTATACTCTAATCGATATGTTCTTGTATCTGTTAACTTTGTTCCTGCGGGCAATGGCAGGTTTGTGTTTTCATCCAACATTCTATGAAACAATTGTTCAATTACATTTGGATCGCCAAAGCCAGCGTTGTATTGCTGAAAGTTGTTTCGAGAAAAATCGTCGAAGAAAGGCAAAGTAAGCGTGTCCGTTACATAATGGAAGGTACTATCAAAACTATTTTTCAACGCCTTGATTTGCAAGTTCTTTTCCTTTCCAAACAAATCAGGATTTGCTGTTAACGGACTCACACCATCTTGTCCGTAAACAATAGATGCAAAAAATGTGAGCAATAAAATTTGAACGTATCTCATGAGTATTATTTTCCTAATCAGTTAATCCTCCATCATTAGGGGATAAAAATATAGTAATCGTAGACCCTTCAGGAATCCTGCTACTATCAGAGGCAACAGGAGTTTGACGAATCACTCGTGCATTAAGGCTGTCTTTACTGGTTTCACAACCTGAATAAACAGGATAAAGTCTTAAGCTCGAACTTCCTGAAAAACGTTCTTCCGCCTCATTTATTGTGAGACCGTTAAGATTAGGTATACTCACCATTTCTCCTTGGGTTCTTTCTCCAACTGTCAATTCTATAACTGAGTTGATTGGAACTTGTTGTCCAGTTATGATGTCTTTCCCTTGAAACTTTTGGGAAATTACACTTCCATGGTCTTCATTGCTAGCAACATAATTCACCCTGGTTCTCAACCCCTTGGTCATTAGAACTGCTTCGGCAAATCGGTGACTTTTGCTTACAACTATAGGAACCATCACTAATCGAGAACGTTTTGAAACACGAACGCGAATTACTCTATCCGATTTTACAGATAATCCTGAAGAATCAGTTGGCATTGGATTTTGGTAAATTATTGTTCCTTCCACTAAATCTGGATTATAGATAGAATCTAAAATCTCATATTTTATATCTTTATCTCCTAGGAGTGTAGGAATATCTTTAACGTTATTATTCAATAAATTCGGCACTTCAATACTTTCACCGTGACGTGTATAACTGCCGAAATAGGCTGTTCCTCCCCAAATAATTAGGAACCAAACCAGTCCAAACAATAAAAAATTGATGATGAATTTACGACTAATAATAAAATTACCAAGCTTCTTAAAGAACCCCATATTTCTAATTGGAATAAATAATTAAACAAATCTAACTAAATTGTTTAAACTCTTTTTAGTTATTTGAAGCGGATTAACAAAAAAATAGAAAATCGTAAAATTAGATAGACTTAGAAAGTGGACGAAAAATTAGTTCAAAAGCAAAAAACTAAAGATAAAAACGAATCTCAATACGTTTCTACTTCAGTTTTTTGCGTTTAAATCACAAAAATTAAAGAACCGTTATTTTTCTACTTTCATTTTTATATCGAACAATATAAACTCCTTTAGTTAAGGTCAATTGTTTCGTATTTCCTAGAAAAATTTCCTTTCCTAATAAAGAATAAACTGAATAATTATCTTCCCCAGTAAAGTCAATATTAATAATTCCGTTGGTTGAAGGATTTGGATAAACATTAAATGATGATAACTCTTCATTAGAAACACTCAAGACATTGATAGCAACATCTTGTTTTAAAGAATCAGACTGACAGTTTGCTGAGGTGTACATCGTTACTTCATAAACTCCATTACTTGTGTAAGTGTGAGTAGTAATTTCTTGTGTTGATGTTTGTCCATCCCCAAAATCCCAAGATTCAAATTCTCCATCTGTTATTGTAGGAGTGAATGTTACTTGAGCTGAATTGACTACAGTAGCGAAAGTATTATTCGCTAAACTAGGTCTGAAATCTACTTGAATAGAATCTACATCATAAACCACATGGTCAGCAACCTCTTGCAGATAAGCTGTTTCGTTTGCTGTCATTCCTGTAGGTATAAAAGTATTTCCTGTAGAAAAACCATCGAAAATGATGTTATTAAAAATACAAGCTGCTAAATACGAGCCTTTAATTGTTGGGTGACTTTCATCACTGGTATATAAATCATTAAAACTAACCGTTGCATTCGGGTCTTGTTTTACATGTGCAAATCCAATTCCAACAGGTGACATCATTCCTTCTGCTGCATCCGACATATATGTATAAGCATTAAACAACCTATTGTTCATTTTTTCAAATGTGTTGATTCCAACCCATTGTTGATCACCATTTTGTCTTCCCCAAGTATTATAAAACAAAGGAACCGAGCACTCATTATTAGAATAAATACTGTCTACAAGAATTTCGGCATAAGGATAAACATCTGATTGCACTTGTTGATCTGGGAAAGAAGGCTTTTGACTTTGCTCTTGAAGAACAACAAAATCCCAATCCTTTGAAGCAATTTTCGATAGAGTTGTGGTGTTTGTTGCATGCTGATTAAATTGGTATCCTCCAGGGATATTTGCATCTGTCACGATATCATTTCCATCAGCTTGTGCCAAAGAAGTTATGATGTCGGGTAGATTGTTTGCACTCGTGTAACTATTTCCAATAAATAGCACTTTTTTTGTTGTTTGACTAAACCCTGTTGTAGCAATTAGCAATAAAGCCAAACCTAAAATTTTCTTCATATTATAATTATTTAGCCCAAAAGACGTCAAGTGAAAAAGATTAGTTGCTAAGCAAATGAGTGTATTTGTTGGGTGAAATCAAGCATTCTTGCATTGCTAACAAAGCAAAAAAGCTGTAATCAATTAATAAATAAAGACATAATTGAGTTTACACCCTCTATTCTCATTGATTTCAATTCAATCTAGTCATGAATTTTAAGTTGGATTTTCTTCCCGCGTCTCCAGTTACTCCGTCAACAGCACTGTTATTTACTGCCTGGTCGGAAACACAACAAAATTAAAAACAAATCCCCCTACTCTATCTTACTAATCCTTTTTCTGATTATTTCTCCTTTATTTGTTGTCAACTCAATAGTATAAACTCCGTTTTCTCCTTTTAAGAAGAAAGAAAACTGAGATGTATCTACAAGTTCAAATTGTTGAACTAATTTTCCTGTCATATCAAACACTCGGATTTCAGCTTGTTCTATGGTTTTAGAAAAACTCATTTCTACCTTTCCTTGTGATGGATTTGGATAAATAATTACCTCATCTTTTGTGTTAACATCAAGACCAGCGCTACCAATAAATAAACATTGAGAAGTATCTGAACACGATTCTGAATTAATTACAACTGCATAATGTCCATTTACAGAAGGAGTAAATTCATAATTTGTAGCTCCAGCAATTGGCGCGTTTCCATTATCACAATCTATCCATTGGTAGCTTGTGTAGTTTGAATCAGCAATTAATGTTCCTCCAAAACCACCTATGCTAACTTGGGCGTTAATATGTTCTACCGTTAAGTCTAACAACAAGATAGAGTCACAATTAGTTGAATTATTGATAGCAAATTGATAACTTCCAGTACTTGAGTAGGACTGATTATTAACAGGCCATGTGTAAGCTCCACATGAAACGACAACGTCAGCATTTAATATTGAAGACAAGTTTTGAGGCACATCAAAAGCTTCTACCTGATCAGTTCTGTCGTCGGTATCTCCTTGACTTGCTGAATAGCCCAGACCTCTTTTTGCAAAGACATTCCAAATTAAACATTCATTATCTCCATTATTGAATATTTGGTCTGCTTGTAAAATTGCATCTCTTCCATCAACAAAACCAGGATTACAGCCCTGAAGTTTTAGTCCATCAATCACTAATTGCATAGCTATATTATTCCCTCCCGTTCCATTATAAACATCAGGGTCAAAGCCATATTGATTAATCAATGCCCAAGTCAAATCCCACAACATTGTTGCCCAAACAAATCCAATTCCATGAGGTTCAGAAATCGCATTAACATTATTCGTAGCTCCATAAGTAATGTTATTTACGCTAAAACTAGTACTATAAGGCAATGGTCTAATTCCACCTCCTGTTGGTGCTTGTCCTGTTGCAAATGTTCCAATTCCACGCCCTGTTGTTGCTACATCAGTATCTTTCATTGTTAACATCAATCCAAACCAGTCTGACCAACCTTCACCCATTTGATCTTCATTATTCAAGCAACCAGCATAACCTGCTCCTCCGGTTAAACGAACTGAAATTCCATGGCCATATTCGTGTGCAATAATTCCATTATCAAAGTCTCCATCTTTATAACTAGCTCCACCTGGAGATTGCAAAGTTGCATTTACCACAACACCACTTTGTATCTGAGTGATAATACTTAAAACAGCTGTTTGTGAAATCATTACTGATGGAATTCCAATACCTGGATCCGTTCCGCCCATAGCGATTGGGTTACTTGCAACGTTATTAACAACAATTACTGCCAAAGCCCCAGCAATTTCAGCATTTTCTACCTTTACAGTGAAGTTACAGCCTCCTCTTCGAACAAGTACAATCTTACCATTCAAGGCGCTTGCATTGACTGCGGTTTGACATCCATCCATAACATCTGGAACATTGTCATCATAAAGAACAATATTAGAAGTAATAGGAGTTGAAGGCACATTTGGTCCGAAAGTAGCTTGTCTTGAATTATACACTCCACTAATACTACTCGGTGAATTAACTGTTAAAAAATCCGGATTTCCTGAAGACCAAAGGTACATCTGCATTCTTGGATTGTATCCGTCAGGACCAACCGACATATTTGCATTATTCATTCCTCCACCATCTTGCGCTTGTGCATTTACATGGTCGTCATCATATCCACCATTTCCATAGTTGTTTTTCTGAAAATTTCCACTTGCCTCATCAAATCCATACTGATACCAAACATCATGCATGATATTATTCATGTAAAACAAGTTTGTTATCGCAGCGTCTTCATAATCTATTGGGTGCAAATTCATATCCAGTGGAAAATCAAAATTGAGTGTTGTTCCACCATTTGGTGTATGTCCTAAAAGGTCTGTATCTGCTCTGTCTTCACTAGCATAAACGTTATTCCCTTGGGTAGTTGTAAATTCTGGCCCTGCAATTCCATCCGTATCGTGCCACCCATAAGGCGATGCAATTGGGTCATCTGGATCAATAACCAACTGACGAGATCCGTGAATTGGGCTTTCTACAGGAATTGCGAACACATTATAGCCAGCACCTAAACCTGTGCCTTTTGTTTGTGTATTTGTTTGTGTAAATTCAGCTTTTTGGTGATTGTGATTGGCATGTGAACTTCCTTCATTTTCATGACCTCCAAAATTACAATTCAACACCCAATCTGATTTATCTAAAACCTCTCCAGTTTGGGCATCTACTCTGATGCTCCACCAATGCTTATGGTCCAATTGATAGATATGTAAATCCCAAACAGCACGAACAGCAGACTCATCTACTTTAAATAATTTAAGGTCTACAGTAATCTCTTCAGCAGATAAATCTTTTGCTTCAAAAACATGCTTATTAATTCCTTTAGATTGTAATTCTTTTAATTCTCCAATGTTTTCTGCTCCGATATTTCTCGCTGCCAAAAGAACAGCATCTTTGGCCGAAATAGTTGCAGTTGATGTTTCAATCTTATTTTCTAAATCTGAGATAAAACCGTTAGATGTTAGAAACCCTTCATTGTCTTTTACCGCAATTACACTGATTGCATTGTAAACTAAAATACCGTTAAAGGATTGGTGCAAATAATAAAATCCAACATTTCCCTTTCTTGAAACATGGTGATTCTCCACCTTCCAATTGGATATATCTGTGCTGGTTAACCCAAAATCTTGAGCTCTATTATTAAGTGTTCTTTGAAGAATTGCATCTTCATTTTGCGATAAAGAAAAGAAAGGGAGAATAAAAAAAAGAAGGGAAATTCTAAGTAAAAAAATTTTCATTTTCATCGGTTTTTATAAGCATGTGTACTCCAAAAGTAAACTAAAAAAGTCTTTAATCAGCTATTTATGAGTTTTCAATATTAAAAAAATAAAGATAAGTGACAATTATTACTTGGTATTTAGAATGTTTTCCGTCCACCTGTATGTTAGTTTATAAATGAATAAAATACAAAAATCAGCAAATACAAATAAGTCGCTTATAATCATGGACACTAAAATAAGAAGAATGTTTTCTCTAGGCTATTGAAATGCATTTTTTCTTGCAATATGTTCTTGTAGTGTCTTTGAGTAATCACAATTGTTTTTGTACTTTTGAATTAAAGCAAATGACTGAAACTCTTCACATAAAAAACATGGTTTGTCCGCGGTGTATTACTGCGGTAGAAAACGTTTTACAGGAAATGAAAATTCTTACTGAAAAGATTGAATTGGGTCAGGTGGAAATAAACCAAGAATTAAGTGATTCTCTACGAGAGGAACTCAGTAAAAAACTAAACGATTTAGGATTTGAATTACTTTCATCAGGTAAATCTCAATTGATTTCAGAAATTAAAACAGCTATTATTCAACAAATTCACCATAGTAAGGAACCTTTAACCGTTAATTTCTCGGATTTTCTAAGTGAAAGGCTCAATTACGACTATCCTTACTTGAGTCGTTTATTTTCAGGAGTTGAAGGAATGACCATCAATAGATTCATCGTAATTCAAAAGATTGAAAAAGTAAAAGAATTACTATTTTATGATGAAATGACTTCTACAGAAATTGCACATCAGCTTAACTACAATAGTGTTGCATATTTATCTGGGGTTTTCAAGAAAGAAACGGGAATGACGCTGACACAATTTAAGGAATTACGTGATCCGAATCGGAAGAGTATCGATGATATTTGAAGGCTAAGTAGAGGATATCGGTGGTATCCTGAAGTTTTTACACACTTATGTGCTTGTCGATGTAGAGTCCCACAGAAGGGTTTTAAAGGGATAAAGGATTCCGTAAAAGTATAGAATACACGTAAAGAAATCATGACTTCCCTTTTTCTTCTCTCCCTATTTTTGTTATTGAAAACTTTTGAATCTAAGATTCAAAAGTTTTCAATAACAAAAATTCATATCCTTCTCTCAAAATAACGTAACACTTTCTATGTTCATTTAGTCGATATTTGCTCTTCAATAAAAAACAAATCAATATGAGTACACCAAATATAGAAAAACTTACTTTTCCTGTAACAGGAATGACCTGTGTAGGATGTGCTTCCAGTGTTGAAAACATCCTCAAGAAAATGAATGGGGTAACCGAAGCGGGTGTAAACTTTGCTTCCAATACTGTTTTAGTTTCCTACGATACCGAAACTGTAAGTAAAGAAGAATTAAAATCAAATTTACAAAGTGCAGGCTATGATATTATCATTACTGCAGATAACGCAAAGGAAGAACAAGAAGAATTACAAGACAAGGCATATAAAGAAGTCAAAAAACGAACTTTTTGGGCGGCCCTTCTGACTTTACCTGTCTTCGTTTTGGGTATGTTCTTTATGGATTGGAAACCTGGAAATTATATTTCATTGGTATTCGCAACTCCAGTACTTTTCATTTTCGGGCGAAGTTTTTTCGTTAATGCATGGAAACAAGCGAAGCACAAGAAAGTGAACATGGATACACTTGTGGCATTGAGTACAGGAATCGCTTATACTTTTAGTATTTTCACTACGTTTTTCCCTTCATTTTTTGAAGCACAAGGAATTACTGCACACGTTTATTACGAAGCAGCTACGGTGATTATCACTTTTATCCTTTTAGGAAAGGTGATGGAGGAAAAAGCGAAGTCAAACACTTCGACGGCACTAAAAAAATTGATGGGATTACAACCTAAAACTTTGCGTGCCATTATCAATGGAGAGGAGCAAGAAATACCAATTGAAGCTGTTGAAAAAGGAAATACGATAATTATTCGTCCAGGAGAAAGAGTTCCTGTAGATGGAATAGTGACCAAAGGAAATTCATTTGTGAATGAAAGTATGATTACTGGTGAGCCAACAGCAGTTGAAAAATCTGAAGGAGAAAAAGTTTTTGCTGGAACAGTAAATCAAAAAGGAAGTTTTCATTTTACAGCCGAAAAAGTAGGGAAGGACACTTTCCTTTCTCAAATTATCACGCGTGTTCAAGAAGCACAGGGAAGTAAAGCCCCAGTACAAAAATTGGTGGATAAAATCGCAAGTGTTTTTGTACCCACCGTTATCGGAATCGCTATTCTAACATTCATTATTTGGATGAGTATAGGTGGTGAATTAGCGTTTTCTCATGGATTAACCACAGCAATTGCCGTATTGATTGTTGCTTGTCCATGTGCACTTGGTTTAGCCACTCCAACTGCAATTATGGTTGGAATTGGTAAGGGAGCTGAAAACAATATCTTGATTAAAGATGCTGAGAGTTTAGAATTAGGTCACAAGGTTGATGCGATTATTCTAGATAAAACAGGGACGATTACCAAAGGCAAACCAAATGTTACCGATGAAAAATGGTTGGTCACTGAAAACAAAGAGCTCTTGCGTTCAAAACTATTGGCTTTAGAAGCAGATTCAGAACATCCCTTGGCAGATGCTGTGATTAGAAGATTAAAAGAAGAGGGGGTTGAACCTTCTAAAATGACTGATTTTAATAGTATCACAGGTCAAGGTGTTCAAGCTGTAGATGAAAACGGAAAGTCTTATTTTATAGGAAATCGTGCTTTGGTAGAAGGTCAAGGAATTACAATTGATACCGCTTTAAGTGAAACCATTCAATCTTGGCAGGACGAAGCCAAAACAGTAGTTTTCTTTACAGACGATAAACAATTACTTGCTATTTTAGGAATTGCAGATGAAATAAAAACAAATTCTGTTCAAGCAATTAAAGATTTGAAAGCCTTAGGTGTTGCAGTTTATATGTTAACAGGAGATAATCAAAAAACTGCGGCTGCTGTTGCCAAACAAGTTGGAATTTCAAATTTCAAAGGAGATGTAATGCCTTCTGACAAATCAGATTTTGTGAAGAAACTTAAAGATGAAGGTCGTGTTGTGGCAATGGTTGGGGATGGAATCAACGATTCTGAAGCTTTAGCACAAGCAGATGTGAGTATTGCTATGGGGCACGGTTCTGACATTGCGATGGATGTGGCGAAGATTACCTTAACTACTTCTGACTTGGCAGCCATTCCAAAAGCATTAAAGCTGTCTTCAAAAACAGTAAAAGGAATCCGTCAGAACCTGTTTTGGGCATTCTTTTACAACGTAATCAGTATTCCAATTGCTGCAGGTGTACTTTATTCGGTGAATGGCTTTTTACTGGACCCAATGATTGCTGGTGCTGCCATGGCATTTAGCTCTGTTTCCGTAGTGCTCAATAGCTTGCGATTAAAAAATATGAAGCTGTAGATTGGAATATCAAAAATAATAATTAGAATTGAGCCTTGGCTCAGCCATCAGTTCTATTTATTTTCTGGTGAATGATTAGTCACAAGTTAAACTGCAATTAAAAATAAAAATAATATGGAAGAATTAAGATTTAAAACGACATTGAAATGCGGTGGTTGCGAGGAAAAAGTAACTCCAGGTTTAAATGCAATTGACGAGGTTGAAGAATGGGATGTTGATCTAGATAGTGAAGATAAAATTTTGACTGTTATAGCTACAAAAGATGTTTCTGATAAGATTATAGCAGTTGTTGAAAATGTAGGTTTCGAGGCTGAGAAGTTAGATTAAAATGAGAAGATATATTGAATTTGTAGACGCATTGCAGTGCAACAAATCTACAAATTCAATTTTTTACTGTTTCACAATTTTGAAGGTTTTCTGACCTTCCTTACTATAGATTCTAAGCGTATAAAATCCTTTTTCAAAGTGATTGATATCCAATATCGCTTCTTCGGCATTATTCAATGCTTTGTTTTCTTTTAAAACTATCCTTCCATTTAAGTCTACCATTTCTACTTTTAATGCTGAAGTGTTAGAAGGATTCAATATTCTTATATGATCTGTTGCAGGATTTGGAGAAATTGAAATATTTTGAAAATCTTGTTTTGTTACTGAAATTGGAGGATTCCATGGAAATCCGCACTCAACAACAGAAAGCCCTACAATTGTTGAATCGTTTGGACAAGGTGCATTGTAGACAATATATGTGTATTGATAATAACCAGAGATTGATGGGGCAGCTGTTGTTGAGCCATTTATCGAGCCCCCCATATAGTCAAACCAAGTACCACCTAAGTCAACATTACCTAAGAGCATGTCAAACAAACTAAATGTTTCGTCTTCACATACAATGTACTCATCCACTGGGTTTCCTGATGAATTTGAATTTACTACATTTATCGTAGCAACCGTAGTATCATAACAAACCAATCGCTCTACATAATAAACTTCATAAGTTCCAGCTATAAGATATTCGACATTCAAGATCGAATCTTGTGTCAGAATCCAAGGTTGATTTGGGAAACTCCATATTCCTCCACCATTGGGTTTTACAATAATGTTGTCATTAAGGTTTATTGCTCCATCCACACGACAAACATCTATCGATCCATCTTGACCTGTTGTACTCACACAATCATCAATTCTCACCTCATCCAATAAAATATCATTAAAAACTGCTGGATTCACAGTCAATGTTTGATTCACCATAAATCTCACTTGAATTGTTTGATTCATGAAGGCTGCTAAATCATAATTTTGGAATCTCCAAGCTGAACTATCTCCTGATAAAGTATCTAGATTTGTCCAAGAAGTCCCATTAAAAACATCAATAATTAGCGGATTATTATCTCCAGGGAAATCCGTGTTATTGCTAAACCATTCAAAAGATAAAAACGGAGTTGTTAATTGAGAAAGGTCAATTTCTGGAGAAATTAACATCATACTATCAGGATTCGGATTGGAGCCATCCGCTTTTGTGAATTTCCCCGCCAATCTTCCATTATTGACTGCTCCGTAATCTCCTTGATCATTAAAATTCCAAAAATTATCTGGACTTGTGCTTGGATCAGAGGATAGGTTATCCCAACATTGTGGCTGAGTTCCATTATCAAATGATTCATAAAATGGAGCTGAAACGATGGAACAAGGAGTTTGTGCATTTAGGCTTAATCCGTACAAAGCAGACGCCAATAATAGCAAGACTTGGAGTATATTATTTTTCATAGTATGTGTTTAAAAAAAGCGTATATCTTAATCATTAAATCAATTTACAACGAATTAACATTAAAATTACAACGAAAAAACGAGAAATCTAAATAAATACATCATTCTTTTACATCTATCTAAGGAACAATAAAGAAGCGTATTATGAAATATATTTTAATAAAAAACGTCTCCCAATTGGGAGACGTTTTTCGATAATTAATTATAAAAACACTATTACTACTGCTTCACAACTTTGAAAGTTTTTTGGCCTTCATTATTGTAAACTCTAAGCGTATAAACTCCTTTTTCAAGGTGGTCAATCGCTAACGTTGCTTCAGTTGCATTGTTTAAGGCTTTAGATTCAACCAAAACAATTCTTCCGTTCATATCTAACATTTCTACTTTTAATGAAGCAGTGTTAGAAGGATTAACGATGTTTAACTGACTAGTTGCTGGGTTAGGATATACTGAAATATCAGTAAACAGCTCCTCACCTAGAGCTAAGAAATCACAATCGTCTTCAACTTTAATAGTTACAATTGCTGTATCAGCAGGACATACTCCATTA
>Ga0265293_10000174_pt1 | contig 158970 bp, 155 predicted proteins | sample Munlanlewell138R_FD_192505 | JGI IMG/M metagenome (GOLD analysis project Ga0265293, IMG submission 192505) | Leachate microbial communities from a municipal landfill in Southern Ontario, Canada - Leachate well 138R | ecosystem: Engineered > Solid waste > Landfill > Unclassified | place...
AAGAGTTTAATGCAATTATTAAGCTTAATAACACACTCAAACTAAACCAATGTTAACATTGAAAGGGTAGAGTTGTTAAAGAAGATTTATAAGCACTGCCTATTTTAAAAAGTGAAATAAATTATTTTATAATTCGCTGAAGATTGGCATTTCATTCAAACACACTTTCCTTATCTTCATCACCCAATGGCGGCAAAGAAATCAAATAGCAAAGATACATTCCATCAGTTATCTCGAGATATCTCTGAGAATAATCTGAAACCGACATATTATTTATTCGGTGATGAAGAATTCTATCTCGACCAACTACTTGATAAATTCTCTGCGCTCATTCCCGCCCACGAAAAAGATTTTAATTACGATTTATTATACGGCCAAGAACTAACACTAGGTAAGCTAATATCTATTGCTAAAAGTTATCCTATGATGGCTGAACGCCGTATGATTATAGTTCGAAATTTTCTGCAAATAGCGAAAAATGCCGACGACGCGCTTAATTTCATTCATTACTTAGAGCATCCAAATCCCACCTGCGTACTCGTTTTATTCGATACTGGGAAACCCGCTGGTAATACAAACCTTGGTAAAGCGCTATCTAAAAATAAATTGGTAGGCTATTACGGATTCGAACCATTAGCGGATTATCTAATTCCAGATTGGGTAATTGGTTGGGTAAGCACTCATCACAAAAAACAAATTGCACCACCAGCAGCTCAGTTATTGGCTCAATTTGTAGGTAACAATTTACAGTTACTGTCTACAGAAATAGACAAAGTGTGTACTTTTGTAGACACTTCAGAAACAGTTACAGAGGCCGATGTAAAAAAAATAATCGGCTCATATCGAGAATATACAGCCATAGAGCTCAAAGAAGCCATTGTTAAGCGTGATTTGAATCGTGCCCTATATATCTCGGAACAAATGTTGCAACATGCTAAGTCAGACACGGGAGAATTAATTCGACTCGTGGGGTTCTTTAACAGTGTGTTTACAAATATTTGGCAAATTCTGAGATTGGCTGAAAAAGGTCAATCGAAGAATCAAATACAAAGCGAACTTGGCATTGCTAGTGCTTGGTACTTTAATAAGCTTTGGGATGATGCAACAAATTTTCGCTACTCCGATATGCCTGCTGTTTTTGAAGCCTTATTAGACGCTGACCGCTCTATCAAAGGCTTTAGCACACTCGACTCCACTGCAATTCTATTCTTCCTTGTTAAGCGAATTATCGGTTAATCCGATTCGCGACTAAACAGAGAATTGAAATTAATTTTAGTGGTGTTGATTATGAATACATTTGAAGTGTCAAAAGTAAGAACATATAGTGATGAAGATTTAATGGAGTACTTCCAAAATGAACATGTAGCTGCCTTTAATGAGCTAGTTCGTCGCTACCAAGACCGCCTCCATAATTTTTTATACCGATACACTCGCGATCACCACGATTGTGAAGATTTAATTCAAGAAACATTTTTAAGAGTTCATAAAAGCAAGAATTCTTACACACGTATTGCAAAATTCTCAACTTGGATGTATACCATTGCTTTAAATCTTGCAAAAAGTTTATACAAGAAAAAGCAACGTATGTATAAAATATCTATTCATAAAGATCCGAATGATTCTGAGGATTTTGAGATGTTAATTGAAGACTCTAACATCTTACCAGATGAAATTCTACATCAAAAACTGAGCATAGAGAAATTAGAAAAAGCTTTAATGGCTTTGCCAGAAGACTTTCGTGAAATGGTAATTCTAAGAGATCTACAGCAAATGACCTACGAAGAAATTTCTGACATTACAGAAACTCCAATGGGTACTGTAAAGTCGAGAATTAACCGTGGGCGTGCTCAAATTCAACACATGATAAAAAATTATGTAGAATTGGGAACTTCTTTCTAATCATAGCATACAAAGGGGTGTATCAAAACTAGCAAACCTTGGCACTATGAATTATTTAGAAAAAGAATACCACCCAATTATTGAAGACTATGTAGCAGAATATGTAGAAGATAACCTTGATAAAGTCGAGAGAGATGCTTTCGAAGAGGTGCTAGTTCAGGACGATGATCTCCGTGAACTAGCATTTTCTGCTAAAGAAGGCAGGAAGTACTTACAGATGTTACAAAAAGAAAAAGCAACTGAAGGGTTGCTTAATCGCCTACATAAAAGGCTAAAAGAAAATAATTAGGGCGCTTTCTATATTATAAGTACTAAAGTGCCTCGTGTATAAACCATTCTGGATGATAATTAAAAGGTAAATCCTTCTTTCTCAAGAAGGGCTTTTATCTTAATCAGGTGATCTCCCTGAATTTCTATACTCTTACCTTTCACCGTTCCACCAGTACCCAGCTGTTGTTTCAATTTCTTTGCCATATCCTCAATAACCTGGGGATTATGCTGAATATTTTTAATGATAGTTACTTGTTTGCCTCTACGGCCTGACTTATCTACTAGAATGGATAATTTCATCTAAACTGGTATTATTTTTCAATTTCTTATTCACGCTAATATAACGCCAATTCCTACCAAAGTTAATTGTAGTCTTAAGATTTAGGATTTAGGAACTGATTCCTAAATCCTAATACATAAATTATTTCCAAGCCTTTCTTCTAGTACCGCCAATTCCATCATAGGTAGTTGTGTTGCCATTGGGTGCTGTTACCTCTATAAGTATGGTTAAGTCAGCTGGGTCATCATTTTCATCATCAATATCACGTATGGAAAAGTTGAACTCTGTAGCTCCAGGTCCAGGCAGTAAATAATCACCTAAAGTAAAATCACCAGAGCCAGTTACTTCAATTCCTTCACCAGTCTTAATTACAAATTTAGTGCCTGCTGGCATTGGGTTTCCATTTAAATCGGTAACAGTATAGGTGAAACTCGCTCCACCATTAGGGGCTAAGTCGAAGGTGGTAGGGGTAGCGCTTATCTTAGCTGAGTTTGTAGAAAATAATACATTAGTCGTTTTTTCAATAATCTCATCATTTTCATTTATTGTATGAGCAGTAATAGTGGCTAAACCATGGCGACCATTCATGCTTGCACCATCCACTGTTACTAAATCATTGGGTCTTGGATCTCCAGAAATTAATTTTACGCTTACGCGTCCATCTTTATCTGTATGTTTAGGTCCTGAACCTTGAATAATACCTCCTGTACTGCTAAAATACACTGCAGTACCAGGTTTTACTGGGTTACTAAACTTATCACCCACTATTACTTCAATCACATTTTCAATACCATTTATATCATACCCTCCATAATTAAACCTATTTGGGCCTATACTTAAATGATCTAAATCAGGGAATCCTCCATGAATTGTTATAGCTACAGGTCTAGAAATCAGCGTTAAGCCAATATCAGCGCGAGTAATTTTTGCCTGTACTTGTACCACACCTGCTTTGTTTCCACTAAATAAATTGGAGGTTACTTTACCTTCAGCATTTGTTTTTGCAGATATTGGTTGAATTCCCTCACCGCCGCCTGGGCCAGCAATAATTTCAAACTCTACATTTACCGCATTATTTAAATCTAGCTTTCTGCCAGAGGAGTCTTGTACTTGAAAGGTAAACGCACTATTTACTATTCCGCCAGTTTCTTTAATATTTATGGTCTCTCTCTGAACACTTTCTAATATAAGAACAGCTGCTCCAGCCGATGGCCCAGTTACTTGACCAGGATTTTCATCATCGTCACCGCCTGAATCATCTTGAACGGGGAGTAATTTAAAATTCAAATTCTTTATAATGTCTTTTGGCGCTAGGGGAAGTGTTTCTGTAGTGCTTCTATATGTTGCAGCAGATGCGGTGATTGTAACGTCAGTAACTTCACTTATGTCAATTCCAGTTAGAGAGAATGTTCCAGTGGAATCTGTTTTAGTAAATTTCCGAAGCTCCTGGGGCGAGTCAATTACAACATTAGCTCCATTTATAAGGTTGCCAGTAGTAGCATCGGTAACTTGGCCTTGTATAATAGCGTCATCACTACTAGACGGTTTACACGAGAGTACTAGCATAAAGCCAAATACGAGAAGAAAGCTTAGGCGGATATATTTGTTCATAGCATTTTTACTTAAAGAGACATTTAAACTGGGTGAATGTTACAGTTTTAATTACAATAGTGTTTAAAAAAATATTAACTATTTGTATAACAAACTATTATATAATGAAATACACTCAGATAAAATATGCTAACCTAATTGTTAAATACAATTCATAGTTTTTAGAACTGCCTATTAGAAGTTCTTTTATTAGGATTTATGCTAATAGTTATTCAAATGTTATCAAAGAAGTTTAGAAATATAAACTATCTAGTTTAACACTATGCTTTACTAAAAGACTAAAGATTCCCGATATTATATAGGAGGCTTGATATTTATGCTTCTAATGCCGTTTCGGTTTTAAATTTTGGTTCTGGTACATATTTCCAAACAATATATGCCATCAGCAGAATAGCAACTGCTCCAAAATAAGTGTTACTGCGGTAACCTGATGTGGCGTAAAGAGGACCTGCAACACTACCACCTAAACCATATCCAATCTGCCCGATTGCAATAAGAAGACTCATGAGTGTGCCTCTATTTTTTGCTTGTACCAGCTCTGATGACAATGCCTGAAAAGGGCTTATGCGCATAGCGACGAGAATCATTGCAACAGGGAACAGTAAAAAAGCATACTCTATTTTAGTAACAAAGAATGTAGTAGAATACATTAACAGTGATAACCCAATACAAGAAGTGATAATAATATTTTTCCGACCAATTTTATCAGATAACCACCCCGCACTAGGGCCAGCTATAACATTGGCAACTCCGCCAGCTGCAAATATATAGCCAATTGTTGTTAGTGAAGTTGTAAAGGAATCCTCAAGCCAAGTTGGTAGATATATTATAAATACAGATAGGCTTAAGAACATTAAGAAATAGGAAAAAGCTACGAAAGCGACATCCTTTCTTTTAAGAAGAAGAAGGTATTTCTCTAACGAATTGAGAATAGTAAGTTTATTGTTGTGTAGCTCAACGTTTGGCTGTGGTACCTTTATTAAAATTACAATAAAAGTGAAGGCCATGAGCACTGCAAAAACGAGAAAAGGAGTTTTAAAGTGATATGCTTCCGTTAAAAAAGTACCTATTGGAATACCTAATATTTGCCCCACGGCAATACCACTCATTATCCAACCGTTTGCCCAACCTCTTTTTTCGTAGGGGAAATAATCTCCTACATAAGCTACTGCAGCTCCACTTAGTATGCCACCTGCAACACCAGCTAGTGCACGTACAATTAAAAAGCTGTAGTAATCGAATACAAATCCATGTAAGAATAGGAATACAGTCATTGCACCACTACCTAAAATAAGTACTTTTCGTCTTCCAATTTTATCAGAAAAAGGACCCATTATGATTGCAAATAGGCCCACCATAACAGCGTAAACCGTAATTAGCATACCTAACATTTCTGTTGGGGTGCCAAGCTCTTTACCAATTTGTGGTAAAATTGGTGCAATGATCATTATTTGGGAGCTTGATGCAAATACAAGCAACCAGAGTGAGAAAATAACAAAAAATGATTCAGATTTATTTTTCTGCATATTAAACTAAGAATTGAGGAATAGCCAATGCAATAGTACAAACTTAATCATATAATAATTCGTGTTAATTGTTATTTGTATCATTCTACCACTATTGTGAGTAGCAATTATCAAATCTTAACAAAATATAAATGTAACAACGAGCTTAAATAACTCTCTTTGGTAATATTGGTCAATTGTAATACCAGTAAGTTGATACTTCATGCTTTCATATTTATCAAGCTTTTAAATTAAGCGAGTAGTGCAACAGTTGTGTATTTGTTATTATTGATTTAGTTAATGAGTATGTAAGACTCTTAGTAAAGGGCCATTAATTATGAGTGGCTTTTTTTATATCTATAATGAGTACAACTATTATATTATGAGGAATAAATTTTAGAAATGATTACCATAACTAAACTTTAGAATTTTACGCATACTCGAAGTAAAATAAGTAGCAACTTATTACAAGACATTTATAGAAGAGCTTTATAGAAGGCAATTTTTAAGAATTTAATTATGGCACAATTTAGACTAAAAGCGATCTCGACCGGTGGACGTGCAATTTTAAAGGAATTTGAAGCCGACAATAAAAAAGAAGCAAAAGTTAAAGTTGATCGTTTAGCGCTTACCAATAACCTTACTGTACAGTCTATAGACAAGAAAGCCACATTTATGTACAAGGTTAAGCGCCCAGGTAAGCCAACACTAACGGGCGAACAAGAAGCGTATACCAAAGAAGAAGTAGAAAATGCACTTGTTAAACTAGGCTATCAAGTCGTTAGTATTAACAAAAAAATGTTTGAAATGAAGGGGGGAGTGCCCCACGGGGAAGTGGTAACTTTCATTAGTCTCTCTGCAGATTTATTAAATCAAGGCCTTGGCTTCGACGAGATTCTAGACCTTCTTATTGAGGATACTGCCAACAAAAGAATGAAAGATGTCATCCGTATAATTCAAAAAGATTTGAAGGATGGTAAAGAAGGAACTGAGGTATATGGTAAACATGAAGCTATTTTTGGCAAATTTGCCGCTTATATGCTCAGTGTAGCATCAACTTCGGGTAATATGGCCCTGGTATTTGAAAGTACCGCTAAGTTTTTAGAGAGAGATGCAGAATTCAAGAAAAATATGCGTCGTTCTTTAATGATGCCAGCAGTAACAGTAATAGCCGTAATTGGGGTGGTATTATTTTATGTGGGTTATATTTTCCCTGCTACTGCAGAACTCTTTGTAGACATGGGCATTACCTTGCCACCCATGACCGCAGCAACACTCGAACTTAGTTATTGGCTCTCAGATAATTGGATTATGCTCTTACTAAGTATCTTAATACCTATAGCTGGGTTTATATATTTTGCCAAAACACCAAAGGGTAAGCTAATTGTAGACAAGTACATGATTAAGATACCAGTTATAGGAGATTTACTCCATAGAACTAGTATCGAGATATTTGCTCGTGTATTTTATACGCTCTACAGTGGCTCTGGCCAAAATATTGAGGTTATAAAAATAGCCAGTGAAGCCTGTAGGAACACCTATATGGAAAAACAGATCAAAGAAATTGCTATAAAAAGAATGTTAAAAGATGGGGCAGGTTTAATTGAATCGATGGAGGAAACAGGAGTATTCACACAAACTGCAATTAGTAGATTTAGATTAGGTGCCGAGTCTGGCTCACTTAGAGAAAATGCCAAGCAACTTGCAGAATACTACGAAGTTCAAACAACTTATAAAATGCAATCAGTCATTGATACTATCAGCCTTTTTGTTAATTTGTTTATTATGATTGCATTGATAGGCATTACAATCGTTTCATCTGAATCAGCCGTTATAAAGCCTAATGGGTAAAATAAATATACGCAGACATATAGGTGACATTCTTGTTAAGAAGAAGGTTATAACTAACGAGCAACTTCAGGGGGCTTTAGATATTCTAGAGCAAGAACCTGAAAGTAGCGAACGTAGATTAGGCCAAATTCTAACACAAGACCTTGGCTTAAACAGGCATATTATTATGCGTGAAATAGCCAATGTATATGCGTTTGGCGAGGTATTAGAAAATACAGATGTTGTGGCACCAGAAATTTTAGCCCACATAAAAGAGAATGTTGAGAAGCTTAATCAGGATGTAATAAATGAGTTAGTAGTTTTAAAAGCGGTACCTTTTCAGCGAACAGCCAACTCAATAACCATTGCTGCAGCAGACCCATCTGATCCTGATATTCAGGTAATTATTCAAAAGCTCAATTATAAAAAGGTAGATTTAGTTTACTGTAAATTTGAGCTAATTGAATCTATTCTGTCAAATGTATATGAACAGAAGAATGAGTTTTTAGATTTACTTGAAGAAATTGATTACGAAGAAACCTCATTTGAGACCGAAGATGAGTCTATAAATGAAGATGAGATTGATGCAGAAATCAATCAAAGCATGCTTAATTCTTTGGTTGAAGGAATGCTGGTAGAGTCTGTGCGCCAAGGTGTTAGTGATATGCATATTGTGCCTAGTGGGCCCACAACTACCGATATACGTTTCCGTGTAGATGGGAAATTAAACCTATGGTATCAACAGAAGAATGTAAAACCAGAGGCAATATCAGCTGTAATAAAAGATAAAACTAGGAACGTTGATCGTTTTGAAAGAGATGCTTCTCAAGATGGTTTTATACAGCGGCAAATAGACGGTTTTGGAATAAGGTATCGTGTTTCAATTATGCCCATTGTTGGTAACCAATATGACCGAAAATTTGAATCTATTGTAATTCGTGTACTTGATGATAGAAAGGTAATTAGGGATTTAGAGAAACTAGGCTTGCAACCCATTGCTAAGAGCAATTTCGAAAAAGCTATTTCAAAACCTTCTGGCATTGTTATTATAACAGGACCTACGGGTAGTGGTAAATCAACTACACTAGTTGCGGCTCTTTATTCTGTAATAGATCCAACTAAAAACGTATTAACTGTTGAAGAACCGGTAGAGTATATTATTGATGGCGCACGGCAATTAAAAATTAGTAACCACATGACCTTCGATCAGTCAATTCGCGGTATTTTACGGCATGACCCTGATATTGTATTAGTAGGAGAGATGAGGGATCTAAAAACCGCTGAAATTGCCATTAAATTAGCAAATACTGGTCACTTAACATTTTCAACATTACATACCAACGATGCTCCCAGTGCAGTTTCTAGGCTATTTAAGATGGGGGTTGAGCCATTCTTAATTGCTAATGCTGTAAACCTGGTAATGGCTCAGCGCCTTGTACGTCGACTTTGTGAAAATTGTAAAGAAGAGTATACACCACTCGCAGAAATAGCGAAAGGAATTGGCTTTACTGATGATGAAATTAAAGAGACTACATTCTACAAAGCTGTTGGATGCGAAAAATGTGGTACAACAGGCTTTAAAGGCCGTGCAGCTATTCACGAAGCCTTATATTTCTCAAAAGAAATAAAACAAGAAATTCTTGATTCTGGCGGTGATATAGACGAAAATGCAATCAAAGAATTAGCAATGTCTCAAGGCATGCTAACACTTAGGGGATCTGGCCGCGAGCGTATTAAAGAGGGGATAACAACTTTAGAAGAAGTAATTGCAGGAACAATAGAAGATTAATTTGAATAAATCATGAACATGTTAAATATTGAACTACATATTGGTTTAAGATAATCTAACTGGGGGCGACTATGAATAAAGAACTAAATGATACGTCGAGTGGAGTACTACCAGATTATATTAAAAACTTTCTGAAACAACCACCGATGCTGTTAAACAACTTCCATTATGAGGATGTATTGGAATTTTTACAGCTTGGCATTACTGAAAAATATATTGCTGACGATACTATTTTAAACGAAGAAGAATATGTTAATTCTGCCTTTCTAGTTGCTGTAGGTAAAGTCGCAATTTGGAAAGATGGTATTCAATTGGCTACACTATCGGAAGGAGATTTTTTAGGAGAAGCTTTCCTTTTTAGCAGAAATAATAGAATGGCTAAAGTCACAGCAGATGGTGACTGTATTTTATTGAGATATGAGAGGTATGATGCTTTAAATTTCTTTCGGAAAAAACCTGAAAAATTATTCAATATTTTCACAAAGAATATTTTAGACATTCAACAGAAGAAAATTAGCAACATGAACATTCAGCTTTTGAATTTGAAAAAACGTTTGTTAAATGACCCTAGTTGGTAGTAAACCTGTAAGTTCTAGTATAATTCTCTTTTTAAATAAATATAACGTAACAATTGAGCTTCAGAATCATCTTTTAAGCTCATTCTTATAAATACGATACCATAAAATGCAAAGTGCTACCGCCACTACTACATTAAAAAGTATAACCGCTTCGCTAATTAAACAGCTGCCTACCACAGCTCATGGAACGGATATGCTTATGCTTATGGGTAAAATCATTGATGAACTGCCTGATGAAACTCGATTACAGCTTAGAGATATTTTAGATAGCTATTTATTAAAAATGAAGAAAAACCAAGCCTCAGATATTGATATTGGTGGCTATGGATGCGATGGCAAAATATGGTATAGAATATTTGGTGATAAGAAACCACTTAAACAAGCTGAGGAGTTATCTTTATTAGAAACTGATTTTTTACTGCTTAATATTCTTGTGCATACACAAAGGGATCGCTTACTGAAGGATAAAAATTTAGATTTTTCTCATTCAATAGAATTAAGCGATAACAAAGTGCAGCGTTTTAGAGTAGATATGTACTTCGATTTAGAGCATATTGCAATGAATATGCGAATAATTGATCATACAATTCGTCCTTTTAAGTCATTAGGAGTTCACCCTGAAATTGCAAAAGCATTAAGTCTAAAATATTATAAATATGGCTTAACTTTAATTACAGGAATTACTGGTTCAGGAAAATCCTCTACTTTAGATACTATTATTGACGCTAATAATCGTACTGTAGATGCACATATTGTTGTAATATCATCGCCTGTTGAATTAATACATACTCCAATTCGCTCCATTGTTCGGCATAGGGAAGTAGGCAGAGATGTAGAATCATTTAAAGAAGGGGCCATTCAAGCATTACGCCAAGATCCAGACATTATAGTAATTGGTGAGCTTAGAGATTCTGATACCATAATGACTGCCTTAGAAATTACAGATTCTGGGCATAAAACCTTTTCTACACTTCATACTTCATCCGCAATGGATAGTATTGACCGTATTTTAGGAGAGGTTCCAACGGCAGAGCAAAATAGAGTAAGAATACGCTTAGCAGATGTGTTAACTTGTGTAATTAGTCAAAAATTAGTTCCCAGTTTAGATGGTAAAAGAATACTTGCTAAAGAAGTACTGCTTGCTAATCACTCGGTTAAAGCAGCCATCAGAAATAATAATATTGGTGAAATTTACCAGATGATGATGGAAGGTGGCGATAAAGGTATGATTACTTTAGAACAAGATTTAAAACGACTTTTTATTGAGGGGAAAATTTCTAAAGAGAATGCCATTAATTTCGCAAATAATAAGACGAAAATGGCCCAACTATTTAGCGAGGTTAATTACTAATGGCATCCAATAAATTATACACGGGTATTGTACTCGAAGATGATTACCTAAAAATTGCACGCATTAGTGTTACCAAGAAAAAAGCTACGCTCGTATATCTAAATAAAGTAAAGCTAGTTGAGAATATCGATAAATCGTCTTCAAGTCAGCCAGATGCACCAATTATTTTCGACTCAATCGACGATAGCTTACAAGAAGATAATATTTTTGGTATTGAGGCAGACTCAACTGAAGATTCTGAAAAAGACGCTTTAGATTTAGAAAAAGATGATTTTGATCTCGAAATAGATTTAGATGACCTAGACGAGGAGAGTCAATTTGGCGAAATTGATATGGCCGAAGATAGCGGGGATGCACTACCTGCTACTAATGAGCTGTTAATATATAATTTATTAAGCGGCTTTAGTGTCAAGAAAGTCAATTTTGCACTCAATATACCTGCAGGCGGCTCTATTTTTCAAATATTGAAAGATGTAGATTTTGCTAATGTTAAAAAGAAAGACATTAATATAATTGTAGATGATAGGCTAGAATCTGTTTATAGCATGCCTAAAGGCAAAGATTACTATTCCTATAATGTTAGAGATGACGGTGCCTTACTATTAGCTTCTATTGATGACACCCCTCAAGTTTTAAGCCTAATTAATAGAGCCTCTGGGTTATACAGAGGTAATGTATTTATTGATGAAATTCTGCCAGATGAAGCATTATTAATTGGGCTTATTAGAGCCAACTATACATTAGAGGCCGATGAAATAACTTCAGTAATACAATATGGTGAGACATACTGTAGAATTCTGTTCATGAAAGGAAAAGAACTTTCCATTGTTTCTCCTATCATTACTGATGGTTCAAAATCGAAAAGATTCCTTAATACTGTATTTAGTAAAATATTATTCCAATTAGATACAGGTGAGGTTCCTAATTTAGATCGCATTTTATTATGCAATAATACCTTAGGTGATGAAGCAGTAGATTTCTTACAAGAGCGCTTTCCCGATATAGATGTTTCGGAATTTAATTACAATGAGGATGTTTTTGATTTAGACAAATTTACGCCAACATCAATTGCACCTTTTACTACTGCAATAGGGGCAGCTTGGACCTCTGCTGGTTTCCACCGCGAAAAATTCCCAAAGATTAGTTTTTTACCTGAATCCGTAAAAGACCGCCAAAAGATATTTAAACTACAATGGCATGGTTTTCTACTACTATTCTTAATATTTATCACTCCATTTATATTCAATCATTATTATTTGAAAAATATTACGGAAATTAATTCCTTAGAAGAAAGTGTTAGGTTAGTTAAAAAAGAAGTAGCAAATTTGGAGCCTACAGTAGCTAAGTATAATCAAACAACGCAGGATTTGGCTGGCATCCAATCTAGATTAGAGCTTTTAGATGAGTTAAGTAAAGGGACTTTAAGATGGTCGGTAAATCTAGACATTTTGAATAGAGGGTTTAATGATATAGGATCAATATGGCTAACCTCACTTTCTACAAATGCTCAGAACCAAAGCATTCAAATAGATGGTTATTCACTTTATAAAAATAGAGTGTCTATGCTAGCCGATATTTTTAATGAGGCTGTTTTACAAGATGTTAATAGATCGATTATCCGCGAAAAAGACCTTTATTCATTCAGATATCTTGTTAAAAAAATAGTAGCTGATGAAAACATGTACACACCAGAAAGTGCTAAAGGGTTGCAACAGGTTTTAGGGGGAAATAATTAGTATGTCGTACGCCGTTCGTAATACCATTATTCTATTAATCACACTCTTTCTATTTGTTGGTGGAACCACTTTTTATGTTATATATTTTCAACAGAATAAAATAGATGAATTAACTGCGCAGCTAAAAACTTATAATTCTGATTATCAAACTAAACTTCAGATTACAAACGATTACCCACAACTATTAGATACTTATTTACAAGCTAAAGAAATCGTGTTAGGCTACGATAAGTCTCTTTATAAAAGTAACAGCTCTTATGGTGTATTTAAATATTTAGCAGATTTAACTGGAGATGGTTTAGAAGTATTTTATGATTATGTATTTGTTGACTCGGTAAGTCATGAAAAGTATGGAATTGTAAACTCAGACATTCAAGGTACTGGTAATTATTCCGCCGTTATTACTTTTATCAATAAATTAGAATATGGTCAACTACTTAATAAAGTAGAGAACATATCTATTAGCCCGGTAAACAACGAAGAAGATATGAATTACGTAACCTTTAATTTTAAGCTTAAAAGTTACTACCAAAAAATGCCTTTCGAAGAAACAATTTCAACCGCTGATTACGAAGAGATATTTACCCATTCTACATTCAATCCATTTTCACCGCTTATCCTATCTACACTACCTGCAAATGTTGATGAGCTTGTAGAAATAGAAAGATCTAGGTTGTTAGGCATGGCGGGCTCTCGAATATATATTATTGACCAATTTGGTAAATCCAGAATGCTTAAACAGGGTGACAAAGTATTTATGGGGCATTTAGAATCAATTAGTACTTCGAAAAGAGAAGCTGTTTTTGCCCTTAATAAAGGTGGAATTAATGAATTATATACTCTAACTATAGAAAGATGAAATTAACGAGCACGTACGCGTCTAGAAAATTAAAACTGCCAATTATACTATTGGTTTTATTTATAGGACTCTCTTCTGTAGCCACGGCGCAAAATATGCCTTTTAGGGAGTATACTAATCCAGATGAAATTGTAGCCTTCGATCGTTCAACATCCTTTGTGGAAGCGGTTGAGATTATCAACCAGTTTGCTCAAGAATACGAGAGTCGCTTTATGGTAGATAAATCAGGCTATACCGGTATAATTGGTGTTAGCTTACCTGCCATGCATTGGAGGGATGCCTTAAACTATATTCTTCAATTTCGTAATTTAGAACTTAAAACTACCCCAGAGTATTACGAAATTGTTCCACAAACTATTAAAGCAGGGCAAGCACAAAAAGACACTCAAGTTGCTGGCACACCTGAAATATTAAAAGCAACAACTGCTACACGTGAGGTTAGAATTAACGCCACATTTTTTGAAGGAAATAGAAGGGCTTTACAAGAAATTGGTATCGATTGGTCTACACTAACCAAAAATGTTCCCACCAATGTAAAAGATTTTATTACTGAAAAAGGTAACGAAGTAATTCCGGAGACAGCTTTTAATGATCAGTTTGTTTCAATAAACTCAAAAAATGCAAATCAAGTTTCTCAAAACGTATTTAATGCACTTGTTAACTTTGGCGAAATTGGCCCTGTTAGTGTTCAAGCTTTGTTTAGTGCTTTTGAGTCAGATAACCTTGGCTCTGTTTTAGCAACACCTTCTATTAAAGTAATGGATGGGGAAGAAGGTAAAATTCAAGTTGGACAAGATTTTTCTATTAAACAAAAAGATTTTGCTGGTAACGTAAGTGATGCCTTTTTTCAAACAGGTACTATTTTAACAGTTACACCAACTGTTATTAACTACCAAGACACTACATTTATTCACTTAGAATTAGACGTAGAACGTTCAACAGCAATTCCTGATGCGGTAAGTACCGTTATAAACAAGCAAACCGCTTCAACCCAAACGTTGCTCTTAAATGGTGAAGCTACTTCCATCGCTGGTTTATATAGAACGGATCACACCACTGTTCGCCGAGGTATTCCAATACTTAAAAACTTACCACCTTGGTTCTTTGGGCTTAGATATTTGTTTGGATATAATTCGGAAGATGATTTGGAAAATGAGCTTGTAATTTTAGTGCAAGCAGAACTCGAAAAAACTTTAGCACAGAGAATGAATGAAGCACTAATTTCGCAAGGTGAATTATTGAAAAATGAACGAGAGCGTTTTAGAAATAGCATGGATTTTGTTTTAAGTGAAGCAGAGCGTTTTGAAACTCCTCCAGTACCTGTGGTGGTTTCACCTGAAATAGTACCACCAGTCGTCGCTGTAGATACAGTTGAGGCAGTAGAGCCAAAATCCGAGCCTGTAATAGAGGTTGTTAAAGAAGAACCTATTGTAGAGCCTGTTATTGAAGAGGAAAAGGAATTAAAAGAATTATCTATGCCATTAAAAGACCCGCAATTAATGGTTGTAGTTCCTAAAGCCTTCGATTTAGATGAGTACCTAATAAGGCAAAAGAATGGTGAACTTGAGGAAGTTAAAGAAGATAATGGCTTAAAATATTTTGTAATTGGTGGTTCATTTCTTGTACCTAATAACGCATACAGATTTGAGAAAAAACTTGATTCTGAAGGTTATGAGTCGCGTATATTATATAACTCAGGTACTAAATTTAATTATGTAGCATACTTTGGCTTCGATAATTACCAAGAAGCTGTTGCTCAAACTCGTAAGATAAGAAGCGAGATTAATGCTGAAGCTTGGCTATTCAAGAAAGAGGGTAAAACCGAGTATAAAGCTAAAGACTAGAGTAATATTCTAAGTAGCTATACTATTATAGCTACTGTTTACTTGGTAAGCGTAATAATTATTCGTTACTAATCAGTGTGCACTGATTGACAGAATATTTATTAATAAAATCAATGGATAAATCATTGAACTCATTGGGGCGCTCTACATTACATACATGTCCACAGTTTTCTACTATTGCCAAAAACGATGATTTATGCTTCTCTACAATTTGTTTAACAGGAGCGAGGAACATATAATCTTCTTCACCCATTATGTATAACATTGGGGTAGATATTTCTTTTTCTTTAAAATATCGCAGTAAAGGATTAATTTCGCTAGTAAGCTTAAACCAACGTAAAAACTCCTTCTGATAAAGTTTTTTGGCCTCTCTAATAAATAAGCTACGTGATTCCTCATGTCTTTTACGTGGCATTATGATCCAAGCAAAGAACTTATATAGTAGCATGTAGGGAATCACTCTTTTAAAAATATTACCTATAAACACTAATATTTTAGATCGAGTATTTAAACGAGTAATTGCGCCACATAATATAGCTGATTTAATTCTATCTGGAGCAATTTCACCTATAGTTCGGATAATTATAGTACCTAACGAAACTCCAACAAAATGTGCTTTTTGAATATTTAAATGATCGAGTACATCTATTATATCGCGGCTAATATTTTCGAAGGAATAACTTTCTTCATAATATTTCTGAAGCAGGTCTTTTGATTTGCCATGACCTCTAAGATCAACTAACAGCACATTAAACTTCTCTTTGAAGGGCTTTATTTGATTAAACCATATAGAAGAACTGCCACCTGCACCATGTACAAAAACAACCCAATCGGCTGAAGGTGATTTTATATATTCCTTATAATAAAGCATATTATTCTTGTGGTTAAACGAAAAGAAACCCTTTTCATTTTGCTTATAGGCTATAATTGCCTATCAAAATTATTTCATAGCAATCCCCAAAATAAGAATATTATCCATCAACTAATAACCGCATATATAAGGTGTGTATCACAATGATTTAAAAATATTGAGCCAAATAAATCTTTATTTTTACTATCATAATTAGTTCCCTTTATTAAATTACTTTATTAGATTCTGCGCATGGGATTTCTGAGAATTTGCATTCGATTACCACTTTTTATATTTGCCACACTCTTTTGTTACCTATTTATAATGGTAGGGGTATTTATATCAGACGTTGGGTTTAATGGACAGTCGATAAGACGATATTTCCTGGGTTTATGGGGTAAAAGCATAAGTCGTATTTTAGGAATGAAAATAATTGTAGAAGGAAAAATTCCGAAACCCCCATTCTTTTTTGTTAGCAACCACCTTAGTTATGTGGATGTATTTATACTTTCAGCAACTATTAAATGTTTATTTGTTGCAAAAGATGAAATGAAGAGGTGGCCTATATTTGGTACAATAGTTTCTACAGTGGGGATGATTTTTGTAAATCGTGAAAAGCGATCGGATGTTAAAAGGGTAAATGGGGAAATATCTAAAAAGATATCTCAATATAATGGAGTAACTTTGTTTCCTGAATCTACTACAAGTCCAGGATATGAAATATTACCATTTAAGTCGTCTTTATTAGATTATCCTGCAAAGCATCATATTCCAGTTTATAATGCTTCTATTACTTACACAACACCCGAAACTGAGCAAGAAGCCTACAAGGCTATATCTTGGTGGGGTGATGTTCCATTTATTAATCATTTTATGAACTTACTAACGGTTAAAAATTTTACTGGTACACTAATCATTAACGAAGAACCAATAGTAAATGAGAATAGAAAAATTCTAGCCGATCAACTTCATCATTCAATCTCAAATACCTTTAAACCAGTAGTAGAAAAGTCGGTATTTCTGGAGCGACATGGCGATATATACAATTGATATTCACTTAATTTCTGTGACAAATGGCAACGGACTATCTAATTCTTTTTTCCTTTAATCACAACAAAACCGCCTTTACCATATCCTTCAATTGGCTTTTCTACTTCTTTATTACCTGGTTTTACCAAGGTTTGAAATATATGAGTCACTTCAAAGTTATTAGTTTCCAACAGCAACATTACTTTAGGAACTGAATAGAAACTTGCTGTACGGTAAAATCTACTGTCCTCTTTATTAGCAGCAAGAGTTTGACCAAGTGAACTGTCTTTATCAATAATAGCCACAATTACACTGCCTTTGTCTTTTACTACCCTATACGCTTCTTTAAATGCTTTCGAGGGATTATCGATAAAGCAGATGGAGGTTATGAATACAGCAAAGTCGAAACTCTTATCAGGATAGGGAAGGTTCTCGGCAACACCTTCTTGAACTATTAATTTTCGCTCCCTAGCGTATTGAAGCATGTTTTCAGATGGATCAATACCATATTCTATTCCTAATTGTTCAGCAAATATCCCACTGCCAATCCCAATTTCTAAGCCTTTTTTACCCATGGGAATAACCTTTTTTAAGGCTTCTAATTCAGAATGGAAAACAGATTCGTTTTCTTTAAACCACTCTTCATATTCTTCTGTATAAATATCAAATGGATTTGTATTCATTTTGTAACAGGATATATTTCGGATATTGGTAGTAAATCTAATAAATACCGTTAGTTCATATGGTCTTCATTAACATTGGCTACTATAATATTAATTGATACTAAAACCATTATCAAATATAACGAAGGTTATTAAAATTGGTTACTAATAAATGAGGATTATTAAAGCCTAAAGGCTATTTTAATATAAATATTAAACCATTTTTCTTGAATGAATAACGTAAAGCCTTCAAAAATAACTGGAGTAATTATTGCCACCCGTGGTAGCGTGGTTGACATACGCTTTGAAGAAAATCTACCTGCTATTCATACCGTAATTCAGACGGGAAAAAGTCTAGATATTATTCTAGAAGTGCAGATGCAGCTTGATAATAAAAATGTGAGATGCATTGCACTAAATCCAACGCAAGGTTTAGCTAGAGGAATGAAGGCGATCTCCACAAACGAGCCACTAAAAGTTCCTGTAGGTGAAGAAACGCTTGGCCATATTTTTGATGTTTTTGGAAATACCTTAGATAATTATGATTTGCCTGATAATATTGAAAGACGAAGCATTCATAACCCGCCGCCAACTTTAACAGAACGTTCTACTACTTCAGAAGTATTTGAAACAGGCATAAAAGCAATTGATGTGTTATTACCCTTAGAGCGTGGGGGCAAGGCTGGTTTGTTTGGGGGTGCTGGTGTTGGGAAAACAGTTTTATTGACAGAGCTCATTCATAACATGGTTAAAAATCATAGTGGGGTGAGTATGTTTTGTGGAATTGGTGAACGGAGCCGCGAAGGACTAGAGCTTTACCACGACATGAAAGATGCAGGCGTATTAGATGAGATGGTTATGATTTTTGGACAAATGAACGAGTTACCAGGTGCTCGTTTTAGAGTTGGTCATGCTGCACTCACTATGGCAGAATATTTCCGTGATGACCAACATAAAGATGTTTTATTACTTATAGATAATGTATTCCGATTTATACAAGCGGGAATGGAAGTTTCAGGTTTACTGGGACAAATGCCTTCTCGATTAGGATACCAACCAACAATGGGAACAGAGCTATCGCAATTGCAGGAACGCATAGCCAATACAAAAGCGGGTGCAATTACTTCCATCCAAGCAGTGTACGTTCCTGCTGATGATTTGACAGATCCTGCTGCAGTACACACATTTTCGCATTTATCCGCATCAATAACCCTTTCCCGCAAAAGAGCGAGTGAAGGAATGTATCCTGCTATTGATTTGATTCAATCTGGTTCTAAAATGGCTTCCCCAAATATTATTGGCGATAAGCATTATAATATTGCACAAAGCATCCGTCAAACATTGGCAGAATATGAAGAGCTAAAAGATATCATAGCCATGCTAGGTTTAGAGCAGCTATCGATCAACGATCAGAACACTGTGAATCGTGCTCGACGGCTTGAACGCTTCCTTACCCAGCCATTCTATACAACCGAGCAATTCACTCAGCACAAAGGGAAAACTGTTAGCTTAAAAGATGCGCTCGATGGATGTGAAAGAATTCTAAATGATGAATTTAAAGATTATCCAGAAAGTGCTTTTTATATGATTGGTACCATCGATGAAGTAAAAGAAAAAGCAAAAACGGAGGGGGTGTCATGAAAATAAGTTCTATGTATCTCAAGATATTGCTGCCTCATAAAGTATTTGCAGATTTAAATGAAGTGTCCAAAATTATAGTAGAAACAACGAATGGATCCTACGGTATTTTACCTCAAAGACTGGACTGCACAGCGGCTTTAATTCCAGGGATTTTACAGTACGAGACAGAAGATGACGGCGTTAAATACATTGCTATTAACGATGGTATTTTAATTAAAACAGGCAGAAACGTGATGATATCTGTGCGTAATGCCATTGGTAATGCGCCACTTGGTAAGCTTCAAGCTCTTGTTGAACAAGAAATGACAGAGTTAGACGAAATTGAAATTAATGCCCGTACAGTTATGGCAAAATTAGAAACTGGTTTTCTACGTAATTTTCAAAAACTAAGAAAGCACTAGTGGCAGAAGATAAGCCAAATATCGAATCATCATTCAGTAAGCTAGTAGGCGATAAAGAAGAAAGAAAACTAGAGGCTCAACGCCAGAATAAAAGTGTGTGGGCTGGTTTGGGATTGTTTGGAATGGTGGGTTGGTCTATTGCAGTGCCCACTTTATTAGGTGCAGCATTGGGCGTTTGGTTAGATAATAATTATAAGCAAAGCTTTTCTTGGACTTTAAGCTTATTACTAGCCGGTTTGATGTTAGGTTGTATAATAGCATGGAACTGGGTTCAAAAAGAGAATATAGAAATACATAAAAAGAATGATGATGGAATGGAATGAAATTATGAATCTAATTCTAGCATTAGTTGCTGGCGGGGCACTGGGAGTAATCTTTTTTGGAGGTCTTTGGTACACAGTACGCCTAGGTTTGCGTTCAAAACAATCTGCTCTTATTTTCACAGCTAGCCTAATATTAAGAATGGCCATTGTGCTAGTTGGCTTCTACTATATTGGAGCTGATAACTGGCAAAAGATGTTGGCAGTTCTCGTTGGATTCCTTATTGCCAGAATTATAATCACCCGAATTACACAGAAAGATGTTACATCTAAAAATATGAGTGAGCAATGAGACTAAGTCCAGACCAACTGATTTTTTGGGAGTACGGATTTATCAACATAAATCTAACTATTGTTATTACTTGGCTACTAATGGCCTTACTAGCTGGCGGTTCGTGGATCATTACTCGCAAATTAGATTCCGAAATTAAAACAACTCGTTGGCAGAGTATTTTAGAAATGTTGGTTTTGCTTATGAGAGATCAAATTAAAGAAGTGGGCTTAAAACAACCTCGTAAATACATGCCTTTTATTGCTACACTATTCATATTTATTGTTGTAGCAAACCTTTTAAGCATAATACCTTGGTATGAACCACCTACAGCATCACTTTCTACCACAACAGCACTAGCTCTATGTGTTTTTATTTCGGTCCCTTTCTTTGGAATTGCAGAAGATGGACTAAGAGGTTATTTACGATCGTATTTACAACCCAATTTTATAATGTTACCCTTTAATATTATAAGTGAAGTATCTCGCACACTAGCTCTGGCAGTTCGTTTATTTGGTAATATGATGAGTGGGGGCTTAATTGTAACCGTATTACTTTCTATCGCCCCATTTTTCTTCCCTATCATAATGAGCGCATTGGGGATGCTAACTGGAGTTATTCAGGCGTATATTTTTGCCATATTAGCAACTGTTTATATCACAGCAGCTACACAAGACGCTCAACAAAAAAAGAACAAGAACCTTAAATCAACTCAACATGGATAGCACAACTATTATTGCAGTAGCATCAATAATTACTGCGGGAATTACAACAGGAATCGGAAGTATGATGCCAGCAATAGGAGAAGGTAGAGCCGTTTCTACTGCTTTAGATTCTATTGCACAACAGCCAGATGCCGCACCAACTATCACTAGAACCTTGTTTGTGGGTTTAGCAATGATCGAATCAACAGCCATTTATTGTTTTGTGCTTTCAATGATTCTAATATTTGCTAATCCATTCTGGAATCACTTCATAGCACCTTAATTTAGAATAATGGAAGTCAACTGGTTTACAGTAGTAGCACAAATTGTCAATTTCCTCATTTTGGTTTGGTTACTGAAACGATTTTTATATAAACCCGTTTTGGACGCTATTGATCAAAGGGATGAAAAGATTGCCACACAACTTAGTGATGCCGAACATAAAAAGGCTCAAGCGGAAGAGGAGCGTTCAATCTATGTGCAAAAGAATATAACCTTTGACAATGAACGTACATCCAAGCTAGAAGAAGTGCGCGAAGAGGTAAGTTCCGAAAAACAACACCTACTTGAGGAAGCAAGGAAAGAATCTAATGCACTACGTATTAAATACGAAGAATCCTTAAAGCAGCAGCAAAAAGATCTACAAGATTCAATAAAACGTAAAACACAGGATGCAGTCTTCTCCATTGCTGGCAAAACACTTAATGATTTAGCCAATGCAAAGCTAGAAGAGCAGGCAGTAAATGTATTTATTGCAAAGATTCAAAATTTAGACGCAGATAGTAAAGCGAAGCTCAAAAATGCTCTCGCCAATGCTGACAACAAAACAACCATTAAGTCAGTTTTTGAAATTCCTTCAAGCTTAAAACAAGAACTTGAAAAGCGTATAAAAGAAATTACTGAGCAAGAAAATGTCTATAAATATGAAATAGAGCCAAACCTAATAAGTGGTATCGAAGTCGGTACAAAAACGTATCAAGTGTCGTGGAATATTGACTCATACTTAAATGCATTAAAAGATAATACGATCACAAAGAACGAAGCAAATGCAACGCGATGACCTACATAATGTAATTGACGAAATCTTTGATGACTTAAATCGCTCAAAGATTGAGTATGAGGCTGATTTAAACATCCAAGAAAAGGGTGTGGTTAAAAGTGTTTCTGCGGGTATAGCTACCGTTTCTGGTCTGCCTGGCACTGGTTTTGAAGAGCTACTAGAATTCCCAAATAAAGTATATGGCATAGCCTTTAATTTAGATGAAGATGAAATTGGTGTAGTTTTATTAGGCGGTGATGATAAGATTGAAGCTGGTGATGTTGTTTCAAGAACGCACCGAGTTGCGGATATCCCTGTAGACGATGGTTTAATTGGACGAGTTCTTGACCCCACTGGCAAACCTATGGATGGTAAAGGTCCATTATCTTTTGAGAAGTATTTCCCTATAGAACGACCTGCGCCACCAATTATGAATCGTGAGGCTGTGAATGAACCGCTGCAAACCGGTATTAAAGTAATTGATGCAATTATACCTATAGGACGGGGTCAACGCGAGTTGATATTAGGCGACCGCCAAACTGGTAAAACATCCATTGCCATTGATACTATCCTCAATCAAAAGGATAAAAATGTAATATGTGTTTATTGTGCAATTGGGCAACGTACTGCATCTGTAGCAAAAATTGTTTCAGATCTAACAGCTAAAGGAGCCATGGAGTATACAGTTGTTGTAGTTACTGAAGGTAATAGTCCACCAGGATTAAAATATGTTACACCGTATGCTGCTACAAGTATTGCTGAGTATTTTATGGAGCAAGGCAGAGATGTACTTATTATTTATGACGATCTAACGAACCATGCAAGAGCCTACAGAGAACTTTCGCTGTTATTGCGCAGGCCACCAGGGAGAGAGGCATTTCCAGGAGATATTTTTTATATCCATTCTCGTTTGCTAGAACGCGCTACACATCTAAATGCAGATCACGGTGGTGGCTCACTTACCGCTTTACCCATTATAGAAACCGAAGCTCAAGATATCTCAGCATATATTCCAACTAATATCATTTCCATAACAGATGGACAAATATATCTGTCACCAAAACTCTTTGAGTTAGGTTATCTACCAGCTGTAGATATTGGAATGTCCGTTTCTCGAGTGGGGGGGAAAGCGCAACTACAAGCTTACCGAAAGCTATCTGGGAATTTAAAACTAGCTTATGCTCAGTCAGAAGAATTGGAGAATTTTGCACGCTTTGGTACCCGTTTAGATGAACAGACAAAAAATGTTATTGAGTATGGAAAAAGAATTAGAATGCTTTTTAAACAGCCAGAAATGGAGCCTGTTACAGTACCTGAGCAACTAATTGTACTGCTATCGTTAACTAATGGGCTATTTAACCCCATTCCACTAGATAAGATACCCGAAGCAGAAAAAAGAGTTAAAGAGAAAACTTCAGACTTGGATGATGGCATAGTTCGTAGAATTCTTAGTTCTGAACCATTGAGTAAAATGGATGAGGAAATCATACTATCTGCGGCTAAAGAAGCTTTAGAACCACTAATGCTCACACTAGCTACTTAAACATCTCCACTAATGAGTGATACGCTAATAAACTTACAAAGAAGGAAGCAGAGTGCTGGGGATTTAGGCTCGGTAGTACGAACTATGAAAGCTATGGCAACATCAAATATTACACAGTATGAGATGGCCGTAGAGTCTTTGCAAGACTATAATAGAACTATCTCACTCGGAATATTTGCATGCTTGAAACGGGGTAATATCTCTGTTGTTGCGAATGAAGCGTTTAGAACAGAACAAATAAGCATCGCTCTTATATTTGGTTCTGATCAAGGTTTGGTAGGATTATTCAATGATTCAATAACTGATTTCGCGCGAGATGCCGTTATGGATATTCCTGGTGAAGTAGAAGTGTGGGCAGTTGGCGAAAGGGTTTACTCTATCTTGCTAGATATGGGAAAAACACCAAAACGTATCTTTAATGTTCCTAATTCAGTAACTGCGATTACACCTTTGGTAAATCAAATATTATTAAGGATTGAAGAATACCGACAAAAGAATTTACTATATCGATTTTATATTTTTCATAACTCTCCATTAATTAACGAGGGACATGCTCCTGCTCAACAACGGCTTTATCCACCAGATGAAAATTGGAACACTGAAGTTAAGAGAGGGAAATGGCCATCACAAAATTTACCTCAGATAATAGGGGAGCCGGACGTTACTTTACGTGTTCTTATTCGGGAATATCTATTCGTTTCCATCTATAAAGCGTGTGCAGAATCATTAGCATCCGAAAATGCAAGTAGGCTAGAGGCTATGCAACGTGCTGAAAAAAATATCGATGAAATGCTGGAAGAATTACAGATGGATTATAACCGCTTGCGCCAAGCTACCATAGATTCAGAATTATTTGATGTTATTGCAGGATTCGAAGCGCTGAAGGATGACAATTAACATATTATACATGTTATAATTAGTGGTAATCCATGCAAATAAAAACTACCATCGAAACACCCATTCTCTACTCATCGATTGTTGCATCAAGTTTCATTCCTGATAAACTAAACAACCTTCTCAATAAACCATGAATTAGCGCAACAGGTAAAATAATTATTCCACCTATTAGCATCCCAAGTTCATAAAGTATTGAACTGTCTTTGAATGGCATTCCTTTAAGTCTAGATTGGAATGCGCTGTAGGGATTTCCATACATATTACCCGCAATCATTACCTGAGCTGCAGATATGATTACCTGAGATTTCTCTTCATCATATTCTTGTACTATAGAATCGTAAGCATATTGTTTGGGGTATCCTCTTGAATCAGCAAAATGCTGGGCAAAAATAATAGCTTTTGCCTCCTCAGGCTTAACATATTCCTCTTGGCCACTCAAAAAACTACTGATTTCCTCATTACTCATACCTTCACGTAAAGCCATTTTCGTATGTTGGTAAGAGCATGCTGGGCAACCATTTACTTCAGTAACTGCTAATTGTAATCGTCGTGTAAAATGGGGGTCAAGTAGCCCTGTTTTGCTATTACTTTTAAGCTTTGACACCGCCACAGGAATAAAAACAAAAGAACGGTACATCTTCCAAAAACTAAACCTTCTTTTATATTCAGTTCTTAAGCTAATCGTTTCAGGAATTTGTACGCTCATTTTAATTTGATGCTTAAATGTTGTCAGGATCTGTTAAAATCTAAAGGATTACCTGATTTCAAATTAGTCTCCATAATTATTAGGCAGACTTTGTTAATCCTTCATCGATAGAACAAATCAAATTACATTAACGTTTTTTCTGGAAAAACTCTTTCAATACATATTCGCAATCGAGTTCTAAAATTCCTTGAATCACATTTACCTGATGATTTAGTTGTGTATTGGAGCATATATTGAATAACGAACCACAACCACCCGAGCGGGGATCAGAAGCTCCAAATACAACAGTGTCTAATTTGCTCCAAACGAGGGCACCAGCACACATAGTACAGGGTTCTAAAGTCACATAAAGCGTGCACCCCGTTAAGTATTTATTTCCTAACGTTTCGCAGGCAGCTGAAATAGCAATCATTTCAGCATGAGCAGTTGGGTCTTTTAAAGTTTCTACTTGATTAAAGCCTTTTCCAATAATCTGATTGTCTTTTACTACAACTGCCCCAACAGGTACTTCGCCATTCCTACCGGCATCTTCTGCAAGTTGTAATGCTTTGGCCATAAATTGTTGGTGAGGTTGCCATAATAAAGGTTTGGTTTTTTCCATATTCAGGGTTTGTTTATCTTCACTATTTAAAGTTAAAACTATATTAAATGCCTAGCCAAAAAAACAATATATCAGAATTTTTACTGAGTAAAATTAGAACCATACCTGATTTCCCAAAGCCAGGCATTCAGTTTAAAGATATTACTACATTACTTGCCGACAAAGAGGCATTAAAATTAACTTCGCAAGAGTTAGCCAAACCCTTTCTAAATAAAAATATAGACATTGTGGTGGGCTTAGAATCTCGTGGCTTTTTATTTGGCGCACATTTAGCAGCACTTTTAGACGCTTCTTTTGTGCCTGTTAGAAAACCGGGGAAACTACCAGCTGAAGTAATTTCAGAAAGCTACGCTCTAGAATATGGTATGGATAGTCTTGAGATGCACGCTGATGCCATCCCAAAAGGTGCCAGAGTACTTATACATGATGATTTGATTGCTACAGGAGGAACCGCAGCTGCAGCAAGCCGACTTGTTGAGCGCCTTGGGGGCGAAGTTATTGGTTATTCCTTTATCATTGAGCTTGGCTTTTTGAAAGGACGCGACATTCTACCAAATATTCAAATTGAAAGTATTATGGTAGTTTAAAAGGAACAAAGTTTCTAACTCCCGATATAATTGAAAGAGAGTAACAATTATATCAGGAGAAAAAATGAGAGTTCATATACGCCCGTACTTTATAATACTTGCACTTACTTTATTTGTAAGCTCTGCATGTAAAACGTTTGAGGTAAAAAACGTTAACTATGGCCAGCAAATTGAAAGTGTACTTTCGCCCAACGCTAAGGGTGAAGTGCATGATAGTAGATATTCGCTAAGCTTCAATATTTTACCATTCCAATACCAAGAAACACAAGACTCCTCAGCTGTATCAGTTCGAGAGGTGCGTCTCATCCGCAATAACGCTGGATTATACTTTATAACCGCAGATGGTTTTTCTAATGTATATGTGATGGAACCCATCAATAATGGCTTGAAGTTGAAAAAGAAAATTCAAGTTTCTGATCAAGGTCTTATTGCACCAGCATTTAATATGCGCAACCCATATATAGAATTGGTAGATAAAGAAACAGCGCAAACATTCACTTTAAATGAAAATGGAATTCATAAAAAACCAGAGGTTAAGTCATGAGAGTATCACTACAGTATATATTTATCACCTTTATTGCATTATTCGTGGTTACATCAACCACAGCGCAACAATCAGATTTTGAAATAAAACAAGAATTTGAAAATCGTTATGCTAGCATAGATTCGAGTATTACAAATGCCGACAATATTCGAAAGATTGATAGCGTACTTCTCGAAATAGATAAACTTGCATTGGATTTCATGAATAATGCATCTTTATTAGATGATGCATTATACCCAAAATCATATTCTACAGCTATTGCAGAATTGAAGGAGAATTCGCGTAATGCCGAGCATAAACTGCTTATTATTGAAAATCAGGCAGAACGACTTTCCATCCTGTCTAATGAAGTAAGTCAATATAAATCTGAAATTGGAAGTCTAGTTAAAAGGAGTGATTCTTTACGTCTTGCAATTGCAAACTCTCAAGATAGTGAGCGTAAGCTTTCTAATTTAGTGGCAGATTATCGAAAGAGTGTTGAACAAAGAGATGAGTTTATTTTTGATATAGTAGATACACTATTTGTAACCTATAAAGCACTGAACCCCAATGCTGTACGTGAATTAGCGCGACAAGGCAATAAGGGTAGTATTTCTGATAATGAATCTCCATTAGCAGTGATAAGCTCTATCATCAATCAAAATATTGAAACTTTACAGGTTAATGATGAGTCGCTTACAACCGATGATTATCTACGCATGTATGCACTACAAAAGAAGGTGAGTAATGTATGGAATCAAGTGGGTGATAATTTGGTGAACATTTATGGTGGTTCTAAAAAAGAAGCTTGGAAACAAGATATAACTGCAGACCTTGACAAGTGGAGGGCAAGCTCATCTTACGCTATGTGGACATCACTAGGCGACTATATGGAGCATCAGAATGTAAGTCTTGCGGCTTTTGATAATAATAACAGTTTTTTTGCAGCATTAGATAGCTTCGTAGTGAGTGCGACGAAAGAAAGTGGTGATACAATTCTTAAAAATGATAGTTATAAAGAATTCAAATCATTTAAAGAAATGTGGTCTGCAAAAATTAAAAATGATTGGAACAAGTACTTAATAGAAGGGGATGTACTGACGATTCCTCAAATGGCTTCCATCGATTCGAAACTGAACGATTGGGGAGATGAGTCTAGACCGATTTCTACTGGGTTTCTGATTCTCTTAGGCTTCTCATTAATTGTGCTAACGCTACTTATAATCACCATAATATGGCGTAGAACTGGTGTAAAAGAATAAAATATTAAAGACTGGTTGTTTCGACCAGTCTTTTTTTTGTATATACTATTCAAAAATAATAGTGAGAATATGAAAAAATTCGTTGTTTACTTCCTGTTTAGCATAATTAGTTTTACATCTATACAAGCTCAAACAGTAGAACCTACATCAACAACAACCATAATTTTAGTACGGCATGCCGAAAAAATGGATGATGGGACAAACAACCCAGATCTTACGCCCAAAGGATTAAATCGTGCCATAGAGTTACAAAAGGTTTTGACTCAAGAATTTGAGATTTCCGCAATTTTTAGCACTCCACTCAAAAGAACCCAGCAAACAGCAACACCTACAGCTGCATTCTATTCATTAGATATTCAAGAGTATGATCACAAAAAGCCTACTGTTTTAAAGGAATTAATATTGTCTGATTATAAGGGTAAAACGGTTCTAATTGCAGGGCATTCAAATTCAACACCTATACTCGTAAATCACTTTTTTGGAGAAGATAAGTATCCATATCTCTCAGAAGATGTGTTTAACCAAATGTTTATTGTTAGAATCGCTGAGGATGGTAAAGTAAAAGTGGTGCAACGATCTTATGGTGCCGAGAACGAGTAGTTTCTAGTGTTAAGGTAATGAGAATTTTTTCCTAAGCAACCATTCAGAACCAAGTAAAGCCATCACTAGAATGAACCAAATTGCACTTCGAACTGGAAAGGAGTAAACCTCTTCAGAAACAGTATCACTCCTTAATAAGTTATTGGATGAAAGATCATCCCAAATGCTTGAAACTTCATTATAAACATAAAACTCACCGCCACTTCGTTCAGCTATACCTTTCAAGAGTTCATCATTTCTAATTGTATTTGCAAGTTCGGCACTCGACTCAGAAACTATAAAGGTGCCACTCTGACTTTCGATAAGACGTGAATTCTTTTGGGCACTTGCCTCATAACTGTACTTTCCACTAGGTAGTTCTGGTAACTCAAGCTGATATAAACCATTTCCTAAATTTCTAAATACATAAGATTTTGAATTGCCTTGGGGGTCTTTTAGTTCTAATTCTACCAATGCATTAGTTTCATTATTCCCACTTTCATTAATTAAGCTTGCATTAACAATCGGCGACTCTGCAACTGTATAACTATTTTTAGAAGTTCTAACTTTTAACAATCTATTATCAGGATTTGCTGCTGTCCAGTTAACAATATTTCCTATTAATCGCGTAATAACCTTTCGTTCTGCTTCATTATTACTTAAATACATTTTGTACCAGCCATACGTATTAAGCTCACTTCTTCTGATATTGCCACGTTCAGATACTAAAAGTAAAGGGCTTTGGGTTTCTATACCTTGAATATTTGCGGAAATTAATATTTCTGAACCAACCGAAACTATTTCACTTTGTAAAGGGGTGAAGACTGGAGCTGTTCGCATGAAATCAATTTCAGGCAACTCTAAAATGGCATGGTTTTTAAAGTTTTGATTGAGTACGAAGTGTGCAGCAATAGCTTTTTGAGATTTTGATTCGGTTAATACGAATGGAGGAAAGGAGCTAAAACTATTTGCAAACGGAGGTTGATTAATATAAAGTGTTGGTATTTCTTGAATATTGTTATTGAGTAGCCCTACTAAATCGGAAGGAGGGAAACCTTGCAGAATTATTAAATCTGTTTTTTCGAATAGGCTCTTTTCGTCTATTTCAGGAATCCATTTCCCAAAATAATTGAACGACCGCAACTCAATATTGCCATCTTCAGAAAGAATCGATTTCAATGCTTTTACATCAGGATGAACTGAGCTTGTAAGTTGTACAACTCTAGTTTTACTTTCAAGTACATCAATAGTAAAATTAGTCTTGTTGTTCTCCGTAATCCACTCTCCCTCAATAGAATCCACAATTACATCATAAAGTTGTAGCCCTGGTTCATTCAGTTCTATTTCAAAATTAACAGTAGCAACTTGTTGATCAGTATCAAACCTTAAGTTCTTTTGTTGTAGCTCAGTATTGCCCTGTTTTAAGCGTACAGTAACATTGTTATTGCCATAGCCATACTGTGATATTGCTACATTAACAGGATGTAGTGTATTGGTAAAACCAGTACTATTTGTTGTTACATTTTGAATTGCAATATCGCGAACTTTGCTTGTATCGCCTATAGCAATGGTATAAATAGGCATTGGGGATGATCCCGCAGCAATGATTGGGTTTTTACCATAGGTTATAATCCCATCAGAAAATACTACTGCAGCTTGATAGCCTTCTAAATTAAGTATGTATTGAATAATCTCGTCAAGATTTGTAGCTCCTTTATCAAACTGTAGAGAATCAACTTGAGTTTGATTTACTGTGTTAGAAAAGCTGTAGGGAGAAAGAAATACATCCTTTGGCTTGCTTGCCTCAAACTGATTGATGGCTCTTAAATAACTTTCCTCACCTAAATAAGCCCCTTTTATGATAGACGTGCTTTCTGAGTCATCATAAAAAACGGCTATTTTTGGTAATTCCTCTTTGGTAATAGTGCTTTTAAAATATGGATTGAGAAATAGGAATAGTAAAATTAAGAGGGCAGAGGCTCTCAACCCAGACAATAGGTATCTAAAAGGTTTAGAAATACTTTCGTATTTGCTATAGCTAAGCCAAGAAATAATAAGAATTACAATTACGCAAAGTAGAGTAATTACTGTAGGTAAATTGTTTTGTAATCCTTGAAATTCCACATTAATTAAAATTATCGATAAGCATGTCAATAAGCTTAACAGTGGTATAGCCTTCAGCCTCTGCGGCGTAGTTATTTACTATTCTATGGCGTAAAACTGGAACAGCAAGAGCATTGATATCATCTATAGAAACATTAAAACGGCCTTGGGAAAGCGCTCTTGCCTTACCACCGAGTACCAAGTATTGCGATGCTCTTGGTCCAGCTCCCCAACTTAGATATTTTTTTGAAAACTCTGGAGTAAATTCAGAATCGGGGCGTGTAGAAGAAACTAATTTTATGGCATAATCGAGAACTGTTTCTGGTACCGGTACTTGCCTAACTAGTTGCTGAAGTTGTTCAATTTTTTCTTTATCAAGCTTTGACTCAATATTTGAAGAGTGTAAAGAGGTGGTTCTGCTTACAATTTCTTTTTCTTCGCTAAAAGATGGATAATCTACCCAAATATTAAACATAAATCGGTCTAATTGAGCCTCTGGGAGGGGATAGGTACCTTCTTGCTCAATAGGGTTTTGCGTGGCTAATACAAAAAATGGGGTGTCGAGGTTGTAGGTTTCACCAGCGATGGTTACATGATATTCTTGCATCCCTTCGAGAAGCGCAGCCTGTGTTTTAGGCGGTGTTCTGTTAATTTCGTCGGCAAGTACAATATTTGCAAAGACAGGACCTTTCACAAATTTGAAATCCTTTTGCCCTGTTTCTTTATTTTCTTCAATAATCTCAGTTCCAGTTATATCACTGGGCATAAGATCAGGTGTAAATTGAATTCGATTAAAAGTAAGGCCAAGGGTGTCAGCTAATGTTTTTATCAATAACGTTTTAGCTAAGCCGGGAACTCCCACAAGAACGCAATGTCCTCTAGAAAAAAGACTTATTAATAATAAATCTATAACATCTTCTTGGCCAACAACAACTTTATGAATCTCATTTTTAATAGCATCAAAGGAGGTTTTAAACTCCTTTGCTAATTCAACTTCATCTACCGAATTCGACATTAATCTCTAATCTTATTGTTCAAGTTTTGGAACTCTGTATTCAATATAAAAATCATTTCTAAGTTCTTGCAGCCAACTTTCATATACTTTAGACTGTTTTTGTTGCAAGGTAATAGTTTTTAATCGTTCATAATCGATATCAAAATTTGCAATATGCTCAGGTATAATCCTATCTAGGCGAATAATTCTATATCCCTTACCAGAATTGGCATTATTAGGGTTGAATGCTTTTGGCTCAGAAATCTGACCTACTTCATCCATTAACAATACGGTGCGATATAGAGAAGGATCTAGGCGTGTTAACGCAATTAAACGCTCACCGGTCTGAGGGTCAACTATTTTACCACCAGATTGTGCAGTTGAAGGATCTTCGCTATTTCTTTTTGCAAATTCAGAGAACTTATAGTTTGGGTTGCTCTGTAAACTATCTCTAATTGCATTCAATTTATCGATAGCAAATTGGTCATCAAGTTGATTTTCATCAACTTTTATAAGCACATGATTAGTCTCAATTTGATCGCCAACTCTTTTGTTAAGTCGGATAATATGATACCCAAAATCGGTTTTTACTACCTTAGAAATATCTCCTGGTTTTAGGGCCGAGGCAGCTGCCGAAAACTCAGACACAAGATCGTTGAGTGACATCATAGGCAATAAACCACCATTTGGTGCTGTTCCATCTGTACTATGGCGCTTTGCAATATCTTCAATACTTACCCCGTGATTAATAATAGAGTCACGTAAAGCTTCAGCTAATTCGTATGCACCTCTTTCAGCGTCTTTCTTTGGAGGTGGTAGAACTACAATATGTGAGAGGGCTACTTGCTCTGGAATAGTAGGCAGAGAATCTGTTGGGATGGAGTTAAAGAATTCTAGTACTTCAGGGCGAGTAACATTTACATTTGCTAGCTTAGTTTGTGGAACTAGTTCTGCAATTAACTGATTTCTAAATTCTTCTCTAAAATCTGCTTTTAACTGAATAATAGATTTCCCAAAAGCTGTTTCCAATGCTTTTTCACTTCCAGCACGTTGTATAAGTTGCTGAATACGAGCATCCATTTGCCTATTCACTTTATCATCGGGTACTGTAATGGAATCAATTTTTGCTTTTTCTAGCAGCACATAATTATCAATTTCAGCTTCAAGAAAACTATACCACAATTCTTCTGAAAAGGAAATGTCCTGTTGGTTGAATTGAGCTTGTCGCATATAATCCGCAACACCTTGATCGATATCAGATTTTAAGATAGCATGGTCATTAACAAGAGCAACAATCTGATCTGCTGTTGTATAATTTCCTTGTGCAAAGCCAAACCCTGTAGTTAATATTACGAACAGTGCTGTAAGAGTAAAATTCTTCATGTGTTAATTTAAGTTCAATGTATCAATTTCAATCGCATTTGGAGTTCCTTTAGGTAGAACGTCGTAAACAACGATTTCATTATTTGCCTGACCTGCAAGATAAAGATTCTTAAGGTAGGAGTTGTATGCTCTTCTCTTTTTTTCTAGCGTTAGCCATTCTTGTATTTGTGGAATAAGCCAGTCTAATTCAGGATGCTCGCCCTCTGCTTTTTCTTCAATAAGCTGAACAAAATGATATTGGTTTCCGTATTTCTCAATGAGTGAAATTTCTGTAATTCCCATCTGTCTTAAGTACCTATTAAGCACTCTATACTCTTTTAAAGCATTGACTTCAGAGTAGAATCGATCCGATTCTCTTAATTTTAATTCAGGAAATAGGCCATATTTGTTTACAACATATTCCCAGGTTTTAGCACGCATCAAATCACTTTTTGCCGCTTCAGCATCTTCTAAAGAATGTGCAATAAGGTGCCTAAATTTTATATGACGTTCATTCAATAAGAATTTATTTTTATTCTCTTGATAATAGACGCGCGCTTCTTCTGCGCTAACAATGTTACTATTTTGACTATCGTTCATTACCAATTCTTGAAAACTATTGATAATTACCTGCTGCCGCATTTGCTTAATCTTATGTTGAACTTCTGGAATTCCTAATAGTTTAAGCCTTTCAGCTTCTTGCAAAATCAACTGCTTCTCAATCCATTGTTCTCTGTACTGGTTATATGCTTCAGTACTATCTTTTTGAAAACTAAACTCAGGAATTCTCTTCCTTGCTTCATCTAATGTCAATTCTGTACTACCCACTCTAGCAAGCACAATTTGATTAGTGCTTGCAGGTTTTGTGCATGCCCAAAATAGGGATACACAACAAATGATGAGAGTGGTTCTAGTCATTACTAAGTTTAGTGTTCTTTATTGTAGGCTTGGCGAAGTTTCTTAATATTAGTCTTCATTTTATATTTATTTCTAAGCTTTGTAAGCCATTGATCTTCACGTATTGGTTGATACTCCGATAGCAACCTATTAAAAGATTCATCGAAGCTCATTTTGCGTGCAGGAAGAACGTCTTGAAGATATAAGTATGCATTTCTAGATTTGTATTTAAACTCTTCTGAGAAAGTGCCTTTCGCTAAACCGTTAAGTTTGCTGGTGTATTCTTCATTTTTAATACCTGAAGAGTCTCTAAGAACTGCAACTTTAGGGTAGTAAACTCTAACACTATCAGGATTATTACCTTCTTTTATAAAGTTTACCGCATCGTAAAGTGTAGAGTCTGTAGAGCTGAGTAAATAATAAAAATCACGCTCTTTAAATGAATATTCATCACCACTTTTATTATATATATCCAATAATGCAGAGCTATCTACTGTTGCGCCCGACCATACATTATCATCGTTGATTTTATAAACAGCCAAGCCAACTTTATAATTATCTAACTGGCTTTGGAAGCCAGGGAACTCCTTGATTGCTAATTCAATAATATTTTCATCAACAAGATGGTTAGAAAAAAGCTGAACCCACTCGTCTCTAAATTCTTGAGCAGTCGCTCCACCATGATTTTTTGATATGTAAGAATGTAGATCGCTTATTGTTTTTGAATGACCTTGAAATAGAAATGCTTGCTCATTTGCCATTTTTGGTGTTGGTACTGCACTTATAGAAGTAGTATCGAAGTTAACAATATAGCGGGTGTACTTAGCTAATGCTTCTGAGTTTTGAGTGAAATTATACTTTCGCTTCAACCAATCTACAATAAACGTGTTACTTTTCTTGTAGTTTGGTGAAGCTAGGAATTCTTCCATAAATGATTCTCTTTTTTCTTCCTCATTCTTAAAGGTTTCCACTGAATCTATTTTGAATATATGATATCCGTATGCTGTCTTAATAGGCTTTGAGTAGGGAAGGGATGGGTCAATACTCATAATAGTATCAACGAAGTCTGTGTTAAAATTCCGTCCATACTTAACCCAACCTATATTACCTGATTTACTTGCCGACAACTGATCTTCTGAATAATCAACTGTTACAACTACCCACGGTAAGTCTTTTTCTAAATCAGCATAAGCGTCATTAATCTTACTTAGTCCTTCTTCACCAGGGTTTCTAACATATATATGAGAAACATTTCGTGCAGCCTTACTTGTTCTTTTATCGGTTAGATGAATAAGGTGATAACCGAACTGCGAACGAACAGGCATTGAGATGCCACCAACATCGAGAGCGTATACGGCATTTTCGAATGGTGCAACTGTTGTGCCAACCCCAAGCCAAGGTAAATCACCGCCCATTAATCGCCCTTGATTCGTAGAAGAGTATTTTTCGTTAAGCTCAGCCATTGTTGCTTTACCAGACAAGAACTCATCGCGTGCTGCCATAATTCTATTAAATGCATCCAAAGTGTCTTGAGCAGGCGCATCTTCGTTAAGAGCTATAAGAACATGTTCACTTTTAACCTCAGTATCAGCCTTATTGTAGTAAGCCTCAAATTCTGTTGGTTTAATTTTATACTCTAACCAATAGCTATAGGCCGCTTGTTTGGCATACTGGTCATATTCAGCTAAAAGTTCAGGATCATTAAAATAACCGAGCTCTTTTGCACTTTCAATTTTTGCCTTATAATCCATATAAATTGGCAAGAAACCTTCCAAGTCAGCTAGCGAGGGTACATCATTTAAACCCCGGTTATAGTTCTCTTTTAATTCACCATAGGTTATTTTTTGTTTTCCAACGGTCCCGATTACAGTTTTGTCATTTTTTGACTGTGCAATTAGTGTATTTGTTTGCGTAAATAGAAATAGAGTGCAAAAGCTTAGCACAAAAGAAAATGATCTCATTGTTGAAGAGTATATTAAAGTTTAAGTTTTTAATGTATTAAGAGTGTTAGAATAACATTCCAGCAATAGTAGCAGTCATTAGCGTAGCCATTGTGCCAGCAAATACAGCTTTAATCCCGAATTTTGCTAAATCAGCTTTACGGTCGGGAGCTAAGCTACCAATGCCACCAATTTGAATTGCAATGGAAGATAAATTAGCGAAACCACATAATGCAAATGTTGCCATAGTTATTGTTTTGGGTGAAATGCTTGCAGCAGCAACTTCCTCAGCAAGTTTTAGATATGCTACAAACTCATTAAGAACGATTTTAGTGCCTAGCAAAGAACCCATTGTTGTAGCATCACTCCATTCAACACCAACAATCCAAGCGATGGGTGCTAAAACCCAGCCTAATACCATTTCAATACTTAACGGTGCGCCTAGCAAACTAGACAACCCTGATAAATCACTTATCCATCCAAAAAAACCGTTAAACATTGCCAGTAATGCTATGAACGCCAATAACATAGCGCCTACATTCAAGGCTAGTGTTAAACCAACTCCTGCGCCAGATGCGGCTGCATCAATGCCATTTGCATTAGTTTTTTCTACCTCCATATTTACTGAACCAGCTGTAACAGGCACTTCAGTTTCAGGATATAATATTTTTGATATTACCAAGGCAGCTGGGGCTGCCATTAAACTAGCTCCCAAAAGCTGTTCTGCAAATAATTGTTGGGCTACTTGAATCTCTAAACCATTAGCTAACGCAAATGAAGTTCCCAGCATTGCTACATAAGCGGCCATAACGCCACCTGCAATAGTTGCCATCCCACCCGTCATAACTGTTAGTAGTTCCGATTTTGTCATTTTATCAATAAATGGCTTAATAACAAGAGGAGCCTCGGTTTGTCCAACAAATATATTAGAGATAACAGATAGTGTTTCTGCACCAGAGGTTCCTAAAACTTTTTGCATTCCTTTAGATAAAAACTTAACAACCGCTTGTAAAATACCATAATGATAGAGTAGAGCTGTTAATGATGCGAAAAAGATAATAGTTGGTAGCACCTGAAAAGCGAATATAACACCAACACTATCTTCGTATTCTGGGCCATGACCTAAAAATCCGAACAAGAAGTTTGCACCTTCACTCGTATACTTAAGTACAATTACGAAAAAGCCTGCCATAAATTCAAAAAGCTTTTTTGGCCAGCCTAAAGGACTAAATAGGCTCGATAACTCCTCAGCTTTCAGAATAAATATTGCTAGAATAAACTGAATAGTAAGTCCTGTACCCACTAGCTTCCAATTAACTTTTCTGCGATTATTACTAAATAATAATGCAAGGCCTATAATGGCGACCATTCCAATTATACCACGAATAATATTTTCCATTAACTTTGTTCTATGTTTGGATTTTCCACAAGCGGATTAGTATGCTCTGGATTTTTAAAAGGTTTGATGGGTTTACCACGCCGCTTATCTACAGAAGGGCGGAAACAATGTCGGGCTCTAGGTTCATAAGCATCATACTCACCAACAAGCACCGTGTTGGTGTCTTCAACCACACGTTGCGAGAAATTTGCCATAAACCCACTTTCTGAGCAAACAGCATGTAATTTTGTAACATATTCGGCTATAGCTAATAAATAAGGCATCGGTCCAAATGGTCTTCCTTCAAAATCCATATCTAAGCCAGCAATGATAACTCTTTTACCATTATTTGCCAATGTATTGGCTACATCTACAATACGCTCATCAAAAAATTGAGCCTCGTCAATACAAACAACTTTAGCATTACCAGTTAGTAAAATAATTTGATCAGCAGTGTCTAGCAAAAGACTTGGCAGTGCATTTTCATTATGTGATACAACCTCATTGTCACTATAGCGTTTATCAATAGCGGGTTTTACCACCACTACATTCTGGCCTGCTATATGTGCACGTTTAGCCCTTCTAATAAGCTCTTCAGTTTTACCACTAAACATTCCTCCGCAAACAACTTCAATCCATCCAAATTCTCTCGGAGCAAAAGAGGGTTCATTTATCATTTAAAAATTATTCTGAAATTTAGCATTTATTGTAACTTGGAATATATTAGGGGAATATGACAAAAGGAAAGACGAAGATTGATTTAAGTGATTTAATTTTAATTCAATGATTTGTACTTAATAAGGTCATTAGTAAAATTGAGTTCTACTATAGTACCACTATTGTAAGAGCTTATCATTTAATTTAAATATTAACCGAATATATAGAGCATGAATTCAAGAACAGAATCTCTAACACTATTAAATAACTACATAGAAGGTGAGAGCCTAAAGCTTCATTGTAACATGGTAGCTCAAGCGATAGAGGCTTATGCTATTTCTTTGGGGAAGGATGCAGCAACCATCGATCTCTGGTGGACAGCAGGACTTTTGCATGACTTGGATTGGGAGAAATACCCAAATGAACATCCAAACAAGGCTGTTAATGAGATTTTACCAGCGTTAAATTACCCAGGGTCTATATTACAAGCTATTAAAGCTCATGCCCCCGAGCGAACAGGCGTACAACCAGAAGCTGAGTTAGATCGATATCTATTCGCTTGCGACGAACTTTCAGGGTTTATTCATGCAGTTTCACTAATGCGCCCACAAGGATATGATGGAATGAGTGTTAAATCGGTTAATAAAAAATTAAAAACGCTCAAATTTGCTGAAAATGTACCACGCGAAGATATTCGTAAGGGTGCAGAACTAATTGGTAAAGAGCTGAATGAGCATATTCAATTTTTAATCGATGTCTTTAGTGACTCTTAAGCCCTGAGAAGCTCAAATAAAGTAATAATAAATAAGTCACACATTATTTTTACATATACCGTAGCTTTGTTATTTTAAGCTATGAGAAAATTTATACTTAAAAAAGACACATACTCTAATAAGCCAGAGGACTACACCATAGCTTATAAGGAGCTACTGAATGCTCAGCAGCTAGATGCTGTATTCTACACTGATGGAGCTGCATTAGTTGTGGCAGGAGCTGGTACCGGCAAAACAAGAACCTTAGTGCATCGTGTAGCTCGGCTAATCGAAAGTGGAGTTAGTCCTTCTCAAATATTGCTACTCACATTTACTCGCAGGGCAGCAAATGAAATGCTAGAGAGAGCTACTAACATATTAGATCAAAGATGCAAAAGTGTAACAGGAGGGACCTTCCATTTTTATTGTAGTCATCTACTACATCGTTATGCCGAGCGTATTGGCTACCCAAATAACTTCACAATAATTGATACTGCAGACGCGCTTGAAATACTCCAATTTGTGCGTTCAAATATAGTTAAAGAAGCGAAAATCAAAAGATTTCCTAACAAAGGTACATTGTTGTCTATTATTTCAACTGCTATAAATAAAAATATGGATGTAAAAGCAGTTGTAATGAGTGAATATTCTCAATTTTATGATAGTATTGAGTCTATAGAAAAAGTGGCTTTGAAATATCAAGAATACAAAGAGCGAAATTTTGTTATGGACTTCGACGACCTACTAATTAAAACAAAGCAATTGCTTGAACAGCATAACGATATAAGAATACAGGTTGTTACCAATAATCGTTTTGTTATGATTGATGAGTATCAGGACACCAATAAAATACAGGCAGAATTATCAGCTCTTTTTGCAAGTGTACATGGAAATATTATGGCAGTTGGAGATGATGCCCAAAGTATTTATTCATTTCGGGGAGCTGATCATAAAAATATTATGGAGTTCACTAATCTATTCCCAGGCACTAAAATTATTAAGCTGGAAGAGAACTATAGATCTACTCCACAAATACTAAACGCTGCCAACGCTATACTAAACCAAACAAAGTATAAATTTGATAAACAGCTTTTTACTGAAAATGATGATGGCGAATTAGTAGGGTTGGTTCCAGCACAAAGTAATCACGATCAGAGTAGATTTATTACCCAAGCAGCTCTATTTATGAGAGAACAAGGGGTAGAATTCAATAATATGGCTGTTTTATTTAGAAATGGGAGAGATTCATTCGATTTAGAGATTGAGCTAAAACGGAAAAATATCCCCTACGTAAAATATGGTGGACAAAAATTTACTGAAGCAGCTCATATAAAAGACGTATTAGCCCATGTGAGAGTGATAGTTAACCCAATGGATACTGTAGCATGGAATAGAGTTTTAATGCTCATTGATGGCATTGGTCCTAAAACAGCTCAAGACATGTTCGATTGGATACGATTAGCTAAAAATCCATATAAATTAGATATATCTAGCACAGTAAATAAAGCCTACCTCAATCAACTAAAGGAACTTAGTACTTTGCTACTTAGCATTTATAATAACCCCGGGAATGTTTCAGATATTATATCTAAAATAGTAGATTATTATAGGAGTTTCTGCCAAAAGAGATACGATGATTACCCTAAGCGCCTTAAAGACTTAGAAGCTTTTACTAATATCTCAAATAGTTTTGGATCTTTATCGAAAATGCTAGAGGAACTCGCGTTAGATCCTATAAATGCAACAGCTATTGATACTGAAGCAAAGCATAAAGATGAGCCACCATTAATACTCAGTACTATTCACTCTGCAAAAGGCTTAGAGTGGGCGCATGTTTTTATCATACAATGTTTAGATGGAATTATTCCATCGGCCTATTCCGTTGACAATGAAGAGCAACTTGATGAAGAACTTCGTTTGTTTTATGTAGCTACTACACGCGCAAAAGAAATGCTTTACTACTGTTATCCCGTATTAGGGCAGTCTGCTTATGGCGATTATTTTACGCAACAGAGCAGATTTATATCAAATATCCCAACAAATATTTTGGAAGAATGGAGGCTAGAAGAAGAAAAAGATCCCGCATTATTAGAAAATAATTCATCAAATGCTTTGCAGTAATAGCTTAAATATTTAAGTTATTATTGGTGTTTTTAAGAAACTTGCGCTGCTCATTCATTATCATAATCATCCATATAATAGGATAGGGAGGGAAAAGCACAGCCAATAGTATTTGCCACGTTGAGCCTCTCGGTTTACCGCCATCAACAGGTAATGTAATGCCAGCTATGCCTGCAAACCAGCATACAAAAAATAAAAAGAGTGTAAGTGAGAATAAAAGGGCTCCGAAGAATCCCATATTAGTATAAAAGCTTTGTAGCATAGCAATAATTAGTGGTAATAATTGTGTATTTTCCTTGCTTGTAGAAATCTAAGAATAGAATTTAAAACATGCTTCCAATAGTTTCCATAGTTGGTAGACCTAATGTAGGTAAATCCACGATATTTAATCGCCTAATTGGCAAAAGAAAAGCAATTGTACATGATGAGTACGGTGTAACGCGCGATCGTCACTACGGCCAGTCGTATTGGAATGGCCAAGACTTTAATATAATTGATACTGGCGGCTATCTACCAGACGATATGGATGTGATTGTTGCTGCTATTAGAGAGCAAGTTCATATTGCTCTAGAAGAATCTGACGTTGTACTTTTTGTAGTTGATTCTGAAATGGGCGTTAATTCGCTTGATAGATCTGTAGCTAAATTACTTAGAGAGCAAGATAAACCTGTTATTCTTGTTGCTAACAAAGCAGATAATGAAATGAGAAGACTAGACGCAACAGAATTCTATGAACTCGGTTTCGAAGATTTATTTCCTATTTCGGGAATTAGTGGCACAGGAACAGGGGAGCTGCTAGATCGATTGGTAGAACTTCTCCCAGCACCAATGCCTGAAAAAGAAGACGATAAACTGCCTAAACTAGCCTTTGTGGGAAGGCCAAATGTTGGCAAAAGCAGCCTTGTTAATGCTTTATTAAATGATGAGCGATCAATAGTAACTGAGATTGCAGGAACTACAAGAGATTCAATCCATAGTAAGTTTAACTACAATGGAAAAGATTATACTTTAGTTGATACTGCGGGGCTGAGAAAACGCGCTAAAGTAAAAGAAAATATTGAGTTCTATAGTACTGTAAGAACTGCTAAAGCCATTCAGGAATGTGATGTAGCTATTCTTATTCTAGATGCAATGAGGGGCTTTGAAGATCAAGATAAAAGAGTATTACGCGAGGCCGAAAAATTTAATAAAGGATTGGTTATTCTTTTAAATAAGTGGGATTTAGTTACCGATAAAGAAACGAATACAGTAAAAGAATTCGAAGATTATATATACGAATCTGTACCTCAAATGGATTATATCCCTATTCTAACAATATCTGCATTACATAAGCAACGTATCCATAAAGTAATGGATATTGCAGAGCAAGTAATACAAGAGCGTAAAAAAGAAATTCCTACAGCAGGTTTTAATAAGTTTTTGGAAGAGGTTATTGGAAGCCGTCCAATGCCGATGAAGCGTGGTAAGCAGCTAAAAATTCAATATGCTACCCAAGTAAAAAGTAACCCTCCAGTATTTAAGTTCTTTATGAACGCTCCAGAAGATTTACCAGTAAATTATAGACGTTTTATTGAAAGTAAAATCAGAGAAAAATACGGTTTTAAAGGCGTTCCTATAACAATGATATTTAGGCAAAAGTAAAGCTCAAATCTTTTTTTAACTAGCTTAACTAACAGTTAAAAATAGAATTAATACATTCATAAAAAATATTAATCGAACGAGAATAAGTGATTACAAACGAACAAATTTCAAATTTAGTAACTGAGGTCGCGTATCTCGAACACGAAGCAGAAGCCCTGAAATACGTGATTGATACCGTTCCATATTCAAAAAAAAATGCATCTACGGGAACTTCAATTATTGAAACTCTGCTGTATCTAGACCATGCTCAACAAGATTACTACCGTAAAATTATAGAACAAACACTTTTTGAGAATAGACCTACTAATTTAAATACATTTAGTGATCCTAAAACAACTTTTGAACTGGATGAAGAGAAGGCTAAAGATGTTCAGAAGGTTCTCTCAAAAATTGCAAAACACCGTGCGGCTATCATTATGATGATAGAAAATAGACCTATAATTGATTGGGAAAAATCAATAGCCCATGGCCGTACAACACTCACATTATTTAGCTTTGTTCAAGCAATGGTGAGAACTGAAAAGGCTATTCTTAAAGAGATTGCTGAACTCATACTAGATTATAAGAATACACCACAAACTTAAATCCAGACAATCTCTTCATTATGCAAATGGAGCAGTGGCTTAGCCTCTATATTTTTATTATTACTCTTTACGGTCTATATAAACTAGTTCCTCTAGTAATACGTTATAAAGCATTAGTACAAATATTTTTCACAATTAGTATTCTGTCTTTATCTATTCATAGCGTATTAACAATTGCACATTTAAAAGGAGGGGAGTGGGCCAATTTAGTAGCTATACTCTGTGTTTTAAGTGGCTTATTAGAATCCATCCGACTATCAAAGCCTGTTTATTTTAGGTATCCCGTATATTTTAGCTTCCTGCCCTTAATTAGCTTACTATTTTATCCCATTGTATTAGATTCATTGGTAATTAGTAATTTAGTAATTGCAACTTATCAGGGTGGTGCAGCACTTGTAGCAACTTTAATTATAATACTACAACATTTTCGTAACCATAAGGCTTACAACCAACTACTGGGGGTTGTATTGATTCTTATTAGCTACATATTACATTGGTTTACGAGCGATTATTCTACAATAACAATATTATTGTTTGGAGTAGGCCTAATACTTATTTCAAAAGGATATGCGCAGGCAATAGAAATCTCATTTAATACTAAACATGCAAACGCTAAAAGATAAAAAAGCCCCAATATTTAATCTCAAAAATACAGTGGGTGAAAATGTAGATCTAAACGATTACGTTGGTAAGAGGAATATCGTTCTGCTATTTTTCCCACAAGCATTTACTGGAGTGTGTACAAAAGAATTATGCACAGTAAGAGACAACCTTAAACTTTATGACTCCTTAGACGCAGAAATTCTTGCTATAAGTGTAGACTCGCATTTTACACTAAAAGAGTTTAAGCAGAGCCAAAATATAAACTTTCAATTACTAAGCGATTTCAATAAAGAAGTATCAGATAAGTACTTTGTTTTGAATAATGATTTCTTTGGAATGAAAGGAGTGTCTAAGCGCTCTGCATTTGTGATAGATAAGCAGGGCATAGTTAGATATGAAGAAGTTCTAGAAGATGCCTCAATGATGCCAAGTTTTGATAATATACAGCAGGTTTTAGTAGGGTTGAATTGATATAACTATACATAATATAAATTATACGACATCTTTATATACTCAGTTTTAAAAAACTGATATTTTAGCTACCTACAGTCACTATTGAATATTTCGCTTCTAAGGCCTCATAATTATTTTTTCCATACTCGTTGTGGCATTAATTCTGTATTTCTTACTTATATCTATGCTTCACCATAGTTTCAGTTTAATAAACTAGCCACATACTTCGATTGCATCTTCTTTTATTAATAATTGTTAGCAAAAATATCCATTCATCAAGAACCCTTCTATATCAGACCATTTAGTCTGATTATATTATGTAGTATATTTCGAACGTACTTTAGAAGCAATAGATACTCTTTAAAGTAACACTGTAATGACACCCTATTTGTGGATTACTAAACTCTATATATCGTTAATTATATATTATATACTACAATGAAAGAAAGAATTAAATATGCTGAAGTTGACCCTGCTGCCATTAAAGCAATGGTTGAAATTGAAAAATATATGCAGAAGTCTGGATTAGAATTTTCTTTATATGAATTGATTAAAACAAGAGCATCCCAAATTAATGGCTGTGCCTATTGTTTAGACATGCATACAAAAGATGCTAGAAATGCCGGTGAAACTGAGCAACGACTGTACGCATTAAGTGCATGGAGGGAAACTCCCTTTTTTACAAAGCGTGAACGTGCTGCATTGGAATGGACAGAAGCACTTACTCTTTTAGCACAAAATGATGTGCCAGATTCATTATATGAAGCAACAAGAGAATATTTTTCAGAAAAAGAAATGATTTCATTAACTATGGCTGTTATTGCTATAAACGGATGGAATCGTTTAGCAATCGGTTTCCGTACGGTGCCAGGAACATACAATCCGTAGTACTTAAGGTTTCCCTATTTGTTACATAAGAGTTTATTATAATTATAGGAGGTGTATCAATTTAATTAATTTAGCATCCCTCCTCCTAATATTTCAAATATTGATACTTCAATGTTATATGATAAGATGTTGACTTATTTCACCAATTATTAGTCCCATAAATAGAAGGCTCAATTATGGATAAAATACAGATTAAGAGAATTTACGACGACCTGTCAGCTGAATCTGATACCTCGGAAAGTACTTACAGGGTATTAGTTGATCGACTCTGGCCAAGAGGTATTTCTAAAGATAAAGCCAAGCTTGATGAATGGAACAAAGAAATTGCGCCATCTACAGAACTAAGGAAATGGTTCGATCACGAGGAGGATAAATTTAAAGAGTTTTCAAAGAAATATAAGAAAGAACTAACAGCGCATACCGATGAACTAGAGAGACTATCTGATATTTCGAAACAAAAGAAATTAGTGCTTTTATATGGTGCTAAAAATGAAAATTTTAATCAGGCGATTGTTTTACAACAAGTTATATTAGAGTATTCTACTAAATATTAGGTTTCTTAAGCTAGGATAAGCCATTATAATATCGTGATTTAGCTTAATGCAGGTAATAGTATGTTTCTCAAGCATAATATTCTTACTTTGGTAGATAAATAATTTTACCATGTATGAATATACTGATTGTAGAAGACGATAAGGTTTTGTCTTTATTACTTACAAAAATGATCGAGAAGCTTTCCTTAAATGTTTTGGGAAGTGTTACAAGAGCAGATACAGCAATATCAGTTGTAAAAGAGCAAAATCCTGATTTAATATTAATGGATATTATGCTTGAGGATGCTATGGACGGAATTGATGCCGTGTTAGAACTCCGTAAAATTGATATACATACACCAGTTATTTTTATAACCGGTAATTCAGATACTTACAATAAGTCGAGAGCTTCAGCTACAAATTATATAGATTATCTTATCAAGCCTGTTAATTTCGAAGAGTTAAAACACTCAATCGCAAAAGTAGATCAAAAAAAATGAGCCACTAATTGCAGCTCATTCTATAATAATCTAATTATATACTTTAGATATTATCTTTATTAATCTTGAAAGATATTGGTATAGTGTAACGTACTGAAACTGGTACTCCTCTTTGATAGCCAGGCTTAAATTTAGCCTGTAGGAGCGCGCGGACAGCTTCTTCATCACAACCCCCACCAATTCCTCTTACAACTACTGGGTCAGAAATATCTCCATTCTTATCAATTACAAACTGTACTACTACTCGACCTTCAATGCCAGCTTTAAGTGCTAATTCTGGATATATAATTCGCTTTTGTACACTTTGTATGCCACCAATTAAAACAGGTGGTTGCTCTACCACTACAAATATTTCCTCCTCTTCCTCTATAGCTTCATCAAATTGAGGCGGTGGTGGTGGTAATGATATTACTTCATCAAAATTCAACTCAGCATCAATATTAATGATTTCATCCTCTATTACCTCGTCGTTTGGTACTTCAACAGGAACCATTGGCCTAGGTGGTGGTGGCGCTTTTACTTCTTGTTTAGTTTGCACGATTTCTTCAATCTCGAAGACTTCCTGCTCCCCAACAGAATAATCAGCTACTTTCTCTTCAAAGCTGAATTGCATTTTAAATGCAAATAAGAATATCAGAAGAGATGCAATTAAACCTAATTCTAACCTAACAATGTAATTTTTATGATTATCAATTTTTCTATTGATAATTTTAACTGGCTTTTTCATTTTAACCTCCATCATTTATTTGATACTCTAATGTAGGCTAAGTAAATGAAGATTTTATGAATTATTCTTGTCGGGAATTATAACCGTTATTTTCTGGCTTCCAACCTTTAAAAAACAATGCTGGAAGCGCTTCTTAATTTCACCATCTATATGGACATATTGAGGTGATTTAAACGTTATTTCAGCCTCTTTTACAGGGATGATTTCACGGTATTTTGGAACTATTTTTATCCCTAAACTTAGCTTCAGAAATACAATAATTAATTTTATTCTATTATAATTTCGAATTAATACAAGTTCCACTCTCCCATCAGAATTATCAGAACTTGGTGAAATTTCAAAAGCGCCTCCCTCTACCCTGCCATTTGCAAGGGCGATCATCCAAAATTGTTCACTTACTTTAGTATGATCAAAGCTGATAGTGGCATGGAAGGGCTTGGCAAGGCAAATAGATTTTATACCGGCTAGAGTATATTTTAGGCCACCCATTTTCCATTTAAATTGTTGTGCATATTCATTTGTTTGGCCATCAAAGCCAATGCCAACAATATTAAGAAAGTGCTCTCCATTTGCAGTTGGGAAGTCTACATCTAAAGTGATTCCTCTTTTTATGAAATTAATATAAAAAGAGATCGGTTTTTTAGACGGGAGATGAATGCTTTTAGCGAAATCATTTCCGGAGCCTAGCGGGATAATAGCCAAGAGCTTCTCTTCTTTGTAGACATAATTTGCTACACTTAAAATAGTTCCATCACCGCCACATGCAACAATTACATCAAATTTCTTTGATGCTTGCTCAGCTTTAGTATCAAATTCATCTAAATCGGAGATGTACCAAAACTCTGCTTCAGGGAAAGCCCCTAATATTTGCGCCTCTGATTCTCTAATAATAAATCCCGCTCTCGATGAGTTCGATTTTTCATTAACAAAAAAGCAGACTTTGGTTTCCAAATTACTCTTTTAATCGAAGTGCTTAATTGAAATACGGAATTTATTCTTTTTATCTCTAGTCAAATCAATCTTTTCAATAATAGCATCAAGCTTTAAACTTCCACAGATTAATGGATACTGTATATCTTTAACAGTTTCGTGCTTTATTGGTACTTGTATTCTCAATGGATCAATAACAATGAGTAATAACTCATCTTCACCATTAAATTGAGAGTTCGCATAATTTTCAAGTTCTTTATCGGGAATACAACGAATGTACCCCTGACTTTCTAAAGATTCTGGTGCAAACTCACCTTCGTTTGATGCAGTTCGCCAGCTTGTTTTAGGTATTATGGTAAATAGTAAATCGTAATCCAAAGTTGTAATAATTAATTATATGCAAAATGTATGATAGCATCGCCCTTATGAATTACTGGGCTATAATTAAGCCCAATAATTTGACCATCTTTTGGTGCTAACACTTTAGTGTGTACTTCCCCATAAGGGTCGTTAATGTAACCAAGTAAACTTCTTTTTGTAAGAATGTCGCCAAGTTTTGCTTTAGGTTGAAATAATCCAGCGTTTTTAGAGCGTACCCAGGTCGATTTAGTATAGGTTTTAGTAGCAGTAGGCAAAATAGAACTTTCAATCATTCCTAAATGCTTCATCAGTCGTATTGTGCCGTTAATGCCTTCTGTTATACCAAATTCGTCGAACCTTAAACTCTCACCAGCCTCATAAACTAAAATTTGTTTTCCTTTTTTGTTGGCTGCGCTTCTAAATGATTTTGATATTAAACTAGAGTTTAAGATTACCGGTGGCGAGAATGCCTCGGCAAGCTTTTTGGCTTCTTCACTTTCAAAAGCTACTCGTATTTGCGGATAATTAGACCGACTTGCACCTCCCGTATGGAAATCTACTCCACAATCTATATGTGGAATTATTTCTTTCATCAAGGTATAAGCGATAAGTGTAGCTAAAGAGCCATCTTTTGATCCAGGGAAACTTCTGTTAATATCTTTTCCATCTGGCAGCCCACGTTCACTTTGTACAAAACCATATATATTCACAATAGGAATGGCTATAACAGTACCTACAGTTGGGATAATACTTTTTTTTGAAATCATTCTTCTAACAATTTCAACACCATTCACTTCATTACCATGTAAACCACCAGTTAATAAAAGTACTGGGCCAGCTTTCTTGCCTCTGTAAATATGTACAGGTAAATCGATATTGGTATAAGTCGGTAGCCGCGCGATATTAAAATTGACCGTAGTATGTTCACCAAGGCCCACATTTTGTTTATTAATTGTAATAATATCAGGCATTGCTCTTAATTTTACGTCTCATATTTGGTCTGTTTTTGTATTCTTCTACTGAGTCAATTACGTACCTTACTACACTACCAGCAACGTCTTTTTCGGTTGCTTTTTCTATGCCTTCTAATCCTGGCGAAGAGTTTACTTCCAATATTAGTGGTCCACGTGCCGATTGTAATAAATCGACGCCAGCAACTGGCAAGCGCATTGCTTTTGCTGCTTTAAGGGCTGCTTCACGTTCGGTTTTAGTGAGTTTAGTTAAAGTACCAGATCCACCTTGGTGTAAATTAGAACGGAATTCACCTTCTTTACCTTGGCGTTTCATTGCTCCAACTACTTTATTATTAACAATAAATGCTCTGATATCGGCACCTTTACTTTCCTGAATAAATTCCTGCACTATTACTCTAGCTTTCATACTGTGGAAAGCTTCAATTATAGATTGAGCTGCTTTTTCGGTAGGTGCTAAAACAACGCCATACCCTTGGGTGCCCTCAAGCAATTTAATAATTAGAGGCGCGCCGCCAACAGATTCTATTAGTTTATCAACCTCTTTAGAATAGTTAGTAAAAGCTGTTTTAGGTAAACCTACACCCGCTTTAGCTAGAATTTGAAGGCTTCTAAGCTTGTCTCTTGAGCGTACAAGCGATTGAGATTCAACTGCTGTGAAAATACCCATCATTTCAAATTGGCGAACAACTGCAGTACCATAGAATGTTACAGAAGCACCAATACGTGGTATAATTGCGTTTAAATACGATAAACTTTCCCCTTTATAGTAGATGTCGGGACGATCTTGCTCAATAACTAAATCGCATTTAAGGTGATCTATAACAATCGCTTTATGTCCTCTGCTTTCAATTGCTTCAACTAAACGTCGGGTCGAGTAAAGCGCAGAGTTTCTTGATAGAATACCAATATTAATCGGTTCTTTGTTCATTATTTTTTATTTGATAGGTTAACTTTTGAGACATCAACTAGAAACTTGCGTGAAATAAAGTTTCTACCAATAAGTAATGGATACTTCATTTCTGACCTATCGGATAGTGAAAGCTCAATACTATACTTTTTTTTAAACATTAAAATATTCGTTTTAACAAATACCCGTTCTTCTGAAATTCCATTAGAGCTTTTAACTTCTCGAATATCATGCACCGGGAGCTCGAAAAGTTTATCATTATAGGCATGGTGATCAGGGTCTAATAAATTAAACCTTACTCTATGTTTTCCATCCTTTTTAAATATCTCTACTTTGTGGCAATGCAAACTTGATGAATATGCACCAGTATCAATTTTTGCTTCAATTCCTTGAATATTCCAATCTGGCAAGTCTATAATTTCTAACCTACCAATTATATTTTTTGAAGTTTCACTCATGTCTAAAAATAACTCTAATTATGGTCATGTTCACCATTACATACTATTAATTTATATTTATGTTTGATGAAATATGATTGGCTTTTATATTACTATATTAGCCTTCTTTCAAAAGTAAAATATCTAATCATGCTCGGCATTACCTCTCCTACTTTAGTAATTAATGAAGCTATAGCTCGCAAAAATATAAAGCGAATGGTTAATAAAGCCAACCAAGCTGGAGTCGAATTCAGACCGCATTTCAAAACACATCAATCAAAATTTATCTCTGAATTATTTAAGCAGCAAGGGGTTACAAGTATTACCGTATCTTCAATACAGATGGCAAAATATTTTATTGAGCATGGCTGGTTGGATGTTACCATTGCCTTTCCATTCAATATTTTGGAGATAGATTTATTGAATAGTTTATCAGTAAAGGCAAAAATTAACATCCTTGTTGTTGATGGTGATGTAGTAAAATTACTGGATAATAAATTAGATAATAAGGTGTACGCCTACATAGAACTTGATGCAGATTATGGCAGAAGTGGTATTCCCATAACTAATATAGAGCGTATTCAAAGCCTTAAAATGAATATAGATTTGGCAACAAATATCGAATTTGCCGGATTTTATACACATGCTGGTCACACTTATAAATGTAGAGATGCAGGCCAAGTGCGTACTTTGGCAAAAAACATAATTCAACAATTAAGCGAATTATATAAACTATATAAAAGTCCAATCTGTTTTGGTGACACTCCCTCCTGTTCGGTTTTAGATAGCTTTGGGAGTGTTTCCCAAATTAGTCCTGGAAACTTTGTTTTTTATGATTGGATGCAGCATAAAATTGGCGCTTGTGAAGAAAGTGATATTGCAGTTGCATTATTTTGCCCAGTTGTTGCAAAATATGGAGATCGAAATGAATTACTTATTCACGGAGGTGCCGTTCACTTATCTAAGGAGTATTTAGTAAGAGAAAATGGAGATTATTATTTTGGTGTAGTAGCAGATAAAAAGGATAATGGCTGGGGAGTTTCTTTACCTGGGAATTATGTTAAATCAATATCGCAAGAACATGGAATTATAAGTTGTACCGATGATTTCTTTGAATCAGTTGAGGTCGGAGATTTATTACCTATACTTCCTATTCATTCTTGCCTTACTGCAGATTTGATGGGTTCTTATCTTAGTTTAGAAGGTAACAGGATAGACCATTTGTCTTCGCAGCTTAAATAAAAAAGGCTCCGTTTGGAGCCTTTAATAAAACATAATAAAATAAATAATGCCTCTTAAAGAACAGCAGCTTTATCAATTTTAAAGCTCAGTCTATCCGCATCCATTTCAGCCTGCATCCCTACTGGTATTGTAACATTTTTCTCTTCATGGCTTATCATTGCACCATAATAAGCTGGAATGCCAAGAGGTTTAATGTGATCTTCAAATACTTGACTCAATGGGAAGTCTTCTCGTTGTTGCTTACAATTGGTACATTTGCCAAAAATAAAACCACTTATTTGATCTAATATTCCAGCAAGTTTTAATTGTGTCATCATGCGATCAACTCTGTAAACATGCTCACCCACTTCTTCTAAAAATAGAATAGAACCTTTAAAGTCAGGTAAATAATCAGATCCAATCATAGCTGTTAATACGGTTAGATTACCACCTAAAATGCGTCCTGTTGCCTTCCCCGAAGTTATAGTGAATGCGTCGCTAATATCTTCTCCTGGGATTTTATATTCTTGAGACTTCCCTTCAACTAGAGTCTCATCAAAACTATGCTGCGTAAAATCATTCCAATCAGATGTTCCTACAGGGCCATGAAATGTTGTTAGTCCTGTTTTGGCTTGAATAGACATGTGCAAGGAAGTGATATCACTAAAGCCAATAAGAGCTTTGGGATTGTTTTTAATCACGTCAAAGTCAATGTGATCTAAAATCCGGTTACATCCCCAACCCCCTCTTACACAAAGGATTGCATCTACTGTTGGGTCTTTAAACATTTGTATAAGATCATTAGCTCTGTCTACATCTGTTCCTGCTAAAAAACCCCTTCTATCACGCACATGTGAGCCAAGTTTTAGAGTATAACCTTTATTTTTAAGCGTTATCAGCATATCCTCAAAATCACTTTTATCATAAACAGGACTAGCTGGTGCAATTAATCCCAAGGTCGAAGTATGTGAAATACGCTTTGGTTTTATAAGGCTTAAAGAAGGATTGTTTATTTTATTAATTGCCGTTGAAGCTCCACCAAGCAATGCAAAAGCACTTAAACCTGATAGTCTTAAAAAATTTCTTCTAGAAAATCCCATTTCATTCTCCGTGATTGTTATATAAATGATTTTTGATGATTAACTCCCGAACCTGTGCCGGTACTAGTTTATCTATTTCCTTTCCATCTGCTACAAGCTCTCTTATTTCAGATGAAGATATAAGAATAGGTTCGTGATTTACAAAAGTTGCGTGTTTTAATATTTCCTTGTCCACCGCCTCATGCTCTACCGAAGGTCTGCGAGCTACTAAAAGATCCGCCTCGTCTAATATCTTTTCATAGTGTTTCCAAGTCTTAAAATTGACCAAACTATCTTCCCCTATACAATAATAAAAGGTGTGATCTGGAAACTGCTTTTTAAAATACTGGATTGTTTGGTATGAGTATGATGGGCGGGGAAGCTCATTCTCTATGGTTAGTATTTGCACGCCTGTGCCTTCAAATGCAGCCTTCAGCATAGTCAACCTGACATTGTAGTCAGCGTGTTTATTGCCGGCCTTGTGGGGAGGATTTGGGGTTAGTAACACCCATAATTCATCGATAAAACCTGAGTTTATAAATGATTCCGTTATTGAAACATGTCCATTATGAACAGGATCGAAAGTTCCCCCAAAAAGACCAATTATCTTCAAAATAATTTAATTGGTGGCATCTACAGCAGTAAGTTCTTCTGAACTAACTTTTGGTGCATTTTTGAATCCGATTTCAGCTTCATCACGATATTTTTCTGCCGCTCCACGAAGTTCACTAGTTGGGAATAATTGGAGAAACTTCTCGTAAGTCTCAAGAGCTAAATTATATCGTTCACCTTGTTTTTCGTCAACACTACGCTCTGCATAGCGGTTGTAGGTGTCAATTAATTGAACTAATGCACGTTCTGCCCAAACAGATTCAGGGTACTGATCGATCGTACGGTCAAAATATATAACAGCGGCTTTATAACTATTTATACGTGAATAAAACTCTGCTGCATTAAAAATCTTTCTAGCCAGTTTATTCCTTAGAGCATCTATCTTTTCGGCTGCTTCTGGCACGCGGTCAGAGTTCGGATAGTTATTATTGAATAGTTGAAACAACTCGATAGCTTGAGCAGTAGCACCTTGATCTAATCGGTAACGCGGACTTTGCTCATAAAAACTAAGCGCTCTTTTAAAATCCACTTCTTCTCTTCGCTCATCTCTTGGGAAGAAACTAATAAAACGTTCGTATTCAGATGCGGCCAATAAATACCTCTCGTCTTTAAAATAGCTTTCAGCTAAATAAAACTGTGCGTCTTGTGCGTAATTTGTTCCTCGACCAATACGAGTTATTATTTCGAATGCTTCTGCTGCATCGCCATATTTTTTTGCTTCATAAAGGCTCCATGCTTTATCATAAGAAACGTTTAATGGGTCACCTGGACGTATTAAAGCATCGTTTTTGCATGCAGAACTTAGAATGAGTAAAGAGAGTAATAGAAGTAGGTAATTCTTCATAGATTTTTTAAGTGATTGTTCAATTAATGATCACGATTTTGAAGGAAGATAAGTAGTTTTTCTAGTTCTTGTTTATAACTAGAGTCTTTAAACTTATCTAACAAGGTAAAAGCGTTGTTATAATGGTTTTTAATTTCTTTTTTGACGTCGTTAATTACATTTAACTCATCATATAATACTAGCATTCTTTGTACATCATCTTCAGAAGTTTCTTGTTTTGCTAAAGTATGCTGTATAAATATTTTTTGTTCGGTGTTTGCACGTTCTAACGCAAGTAGGGATAGATATGTTTTCTTACCTTCGTAAATGTCTCCACCAGCTTTTTTTCCAAATTTTTCAGGATCTGCAATGGCATCCAATAAATCGTCTTGAATTTGAAATGCAATGCCCATTTCTGATCCAATTTGAGTTAACAAATCTTGCTGCTCTTTGGTGGCGTGTGCAGCAATTGCCCCCATTTTAAGAGATCCACTTATAAGTGCTGAAGTTTTGCCTTCAATCATTTGGATGTAATCGGTAATGGCTACTGCGTCTAAATCAACAAACTCCATATCCAATGCCTGCCCTTCACATACAGTAACAGTTGCTGTAATAAATGTTTGGTTCATTGCAGCGTACTCCTCTTTACTGTATTGGTCGTTTGTAGCGTAAAAAGAAAGCTGCTGAAAAGCATCTGCAAACATAACATCACCTGTGAGAATAGCCACACTATCACTCCACTTTTTGAACACACTAGTTTTACCACGTCGTGTTTCAGCAGAATCCATAATATCATCGTGAACGAGAGTGAAATTATGGAGTATTTCTACAGCTAAAGCTGCTGGCAGAGCGTCTTTTGGTTCGCCTCCACACAAGCCAGAGGCAAGTAAGCTCAAAAATGGACGTATTCTTTTACCGCCAACATTTAGTGCGTATTTGTATGGCTCATATAAAGATTTAGGAGACTTGGAAACTGGTAATTTTTCCAAACCTTGCTCTATAAGTAGGTATAAGTCTTTTTGTAATGCTGTAGAACTCAATATTTCTCAAATGGTTGACAAGTGCCAAATATACATATAATACTAATGTATTAAAGCCCCGTTTTCAATCGAATATGACTATTATTCAATTCTTTTAGATTAGAACAACCTAAGAGTGTTAATATTATTTTTAAATCCTTTTGCCAAGCAGTAAATAATGCTTCTAAACCTTCCATTCCGTCTTTTCGAATCACTTTGATTAGTGGCTGGGCTGTGGCAGCAAATGATGCTCCAAGGCATATAGATTTAGCAATATCAAATGAAGAACGAATTCCGCCCGATGCAATAAGTTCAAAATTACGCTCCCACTGAAGTGCGCCAATATCTAGCAAACAGTCAACAGTAGAAATCCCCCACTCATCAAATAATGAGGACGAATCTTGTTCATCTTTTCGGGCATTCTCAACTTTTGCCCAACTAGTACCGCCCGAGCCTGCAATATCAATCACAGAAACACCTACATTCAATAATTTCTTTGCAACGTATTTAGAAATTCCCGCACCTGTTTCTTTTACTATAATGGGAACGTGAGATTCTAGAACTAAATTTTGAATTCCATCTAGAATACCCGTGAAATTACGGTCCCCTTCTGGTTGCATTAATTCTTGAAGTGGATTTAAATGTACAATTATAGCATTCGCCTCAATACTATCTATAAGTGCCTGAACTTTGTCTTTATGGAGCCCATTAATCAATTGTGCGCCACCTATATTTGCACATATAAACGCAGACGGAGCTTTCTTTCGAACAATTGAGAATGTTTTAGTTTGATTGGCATCCTCGAGCATTGCACGTTGACTGCCTACCCCAAATGGAAGATTATATTTCTCACAAAACTCTGCAATTATAGCATTTATTGAGCTAGCTCCTTCATATCCCCCTGTCATAGAAGATATAAATAATGGAAAGGCAAAAGTATTTCCTAAAAAGTCAGTTTCAGTAGATACTTGATTATAATCTATTTCTGGTAGAGCGTTGTGTACAAATTCGTATTTCTCAAAACCAGATGTTTTAGCGTATTGAGTGCTCTCGTTACTGGTTAGCTCTACGTGATCTTTTTTACGTTGTTGAATTTGAATTTTTGACATATATAAATGTGCTGCTAAATCTTGATAACTAAAAGTCTATAGTTGAATTTAGATGTTTATTTAAACTAAATAACTACCTGAGTTTATATGAAATGTTTGACCTGTTGCGTGTTTTAACTTCCCTGAGGCAAGAAGTAAGGCCATTTCAGCTATTTGCTCTGGGGGAGCAATACTATCTAGAGCAAGATCTTTAACTAGATAATCTGCGCCATAAACTTCTATCGACTCTCTAGCCATATCGGTTTCAACAAACCCAGGGGCAATGGAGTACGCAGTGATACCATGAGCTCCAAAGCTACGAGCAATACTTTTAGTGAGGCCTGTCATGCCAGCTTTACTGGCTGAATAGGCTGCATATTCCCCTGTATCCCCACGTTGCCCTGCTCTACTCGTAACATTAATGATTCTACCTTCAACTCCATTTTTCATCCATGCATTAATTGCCCATTTGGCCAATATAGCGGATGAACGTAGGTTTACTTGCTGAGTTCTGTCCCATTTCGCTAACCAATCAGAGTCAGAATCATCCATTTGAGCTTCAATAAAAATACCAGCATTATTTATTAGTATTTCAGGAGCCACTCCCCTTTCAAATACTGGCTTTAAATGACTAATAATTTCATTTTCGTTAGCTAAATCACACTTTATGTGAGAATAGTTTTTAGAATCAGGGAATGGATTATCAGATTTTGTAGATGTACCAATAACAGAGTAGTTATTAGCTAATAGCATTTTAGCAATTGCGTTGCCAATGCCTCGCGAAGAACCAGTTATTAAAGCTAACATTAAATATAGTTTTTAAAGTGTTCTGCAAACTGTGCTAAATGACAGGGAGTCTTTAGCTTATATGGTGAACATACAACTTAAGAAAACTGAGTGATTTCTCTAGGGTGAAGTTGTAAATATTAGAATATTTAACTACTAAAAACCGGCACAAAACTACAAGCTTCACCGTACATAATTTTTTTTGCTGTCAGCATTAATTTGTTGGTGGCCAAGAGGAAAATAGAATCAGGAACATGAATATCACCACATCCTTTCACTAGTACAAACTTATCTGTGTACTGCTCCCAATCGAAAACTTCTAGTTTACGGCGATAGAGTTCGTGAGTAACTTCTTTTGGTGAGAGATGAAAAACCTCTTTGGCATAAGGGCGAGCATGAGTGGTTATTAACATCCAAGCCCACGGTGCAATAATGGCATCAGTACTACAATACACAGCAAGATATTTATCAGAAAACTGAGACCAATCAAATTCTTTTAGATGATTTCTGAAGTCTTTTTCTTTTAATAAAAGCTCCATGTGTAGGAAATCTTTTATATCTAAAGATGCTATGGGCGTGTTGTCAGAAAAAAGCTTAGCTAAATCTATAGTTACTAATTTAGTATTAGCTTTTACTTTGTTTACAATAGTCTCTTGCATTGAAATACGAAATTAAATTATTCGAATTAAATAATGTGTGCTTTTATTAGAGAGAATATTCTGCTTAAACAGAGAAGCTCTCTCCACAGGAGCATGTTCGTGAGGCATTAGGATTATGAAAATGAAAGCCCTGTCCATCCAAGCCATCGGTATAATCCAATTCTGTTCCTGCCAAATACAGAAAACTTCTCATATCAATAAGAACATTTATTCCAGCTAATTCAAAAACTTTATCGCTTTCTGTTGGTTGTACATCAGTTTTAAAGTCGAGGTTGTAAGTGAGGCCTGAGCAGCCTCCACTTACCACACCGATTTTTAAATAGGCATCTTTAGACGCAGCTTGCTCGGCTCGAATTGTTTCAAGACGTTTTACAGCGCGCTCACTAATGCTTAATTCCATTTCAATTAAACTGATAAAACTTGAATATCTGGGTCAACTCGACGAACCATGCTTTCTATAGCATATAAGGTGCCGGTTGTTGCTGTTGGGCAAGTTCCACACGAACCTTGGTAGTGTACTTTTAGGCGATTGCCTTCTAAGCTAAGCACTTTTAATCCACCACCATCTGCTAATAGATACGGGCGTACTTGTTCGTCAAGCATTTTGTTGATTTCAGCAAGTCTTGGGTCATCAGAATTACGAACTTCATCTGATGCATGAACGTCATCTTCTTCAACGGCATCGTGCTGAGTTTCTGCTTCGCGAATTGGCGGCGCCAGTTTTCTTAAAAGCTCAGACCAAACAGCCTTACCATCTTGAGTTACAGTGATATATTTTCCTACATAATACACGTTGATAACACTGTCAATTGCAAATAAAGCGGACGCAAGCGGGTCTGATGCTGCATCGGCACTATTTTCAAATGAGCGTGTTACTCCGTTAGTCAATGGCTCGTGAAGTACAAAGCGCATTGCATCAGGATTTGGTGTTCTTTCTATTTCTTTAATTTTAGCCATGATTACTCCTTTAATTATCCAAAAAATTCTTTTACTAATTCAATTCCATTTGCTAATGCATCAATATCATTCTCGTTGTTATAAAAAGAAAGTGATGCACGAACAGTTCCTGGAATATTATAATGATCCATAATTGGTTGTGCACAATGATGGCCCGTTCGAACTGCAATCCCTTCTTGATCTAATATTGTGCCCACATCACTGGGATGAATACCATCTAGTAGAAATGATATAACAGAAGCTTTGTGAGTTGCCGTTCCATATATCTTTAATCCTTTAATTGCACTCAGCTTATTAGTTGCATACTCGAGTAACTCATGCTCTCGAGCCGCAATATTAGCCATACCAATACTATTCAGGTAATCTATGCTTGCCGCAAAACCAATACCAGCCGAAATTGGTGGTGTACCTGCTTCAAATTTAAACGGCAGTACATTATAAGTAGTTTTTTCAAAGGTGACTCTATCAATCATATCACCTCCACCTCTATATGGCGGCATAGCATCTAACAATTCTTTTTTTCCATACAGGATGCCAAAGCCTGTAGGTCCACACATTTTATGTGCCGAAAACACATAGAAATCAGCATCTAAAGCTTGTACATCTACAACCATATGTGGTATTGATTGAGCTCCATCTACTAAAACTGGAATGCTTTTAGCGTGCGCTGCATCAATAATTTCTTTTATGGGATTTACAGTTCCCAAGGCATTAGAAACATGAGAAACTGCTACCATTTTGGTTTTCACAGTTAGTTGCTCGTAAAAAGCATCCATAACTAGTTCACCAGAATCAGAAATTGGGATTACCTTAATCACCGCACCAGTTTGTTCTGCAACCATTTGCCAAGGAACAATATTTGCATGGTGTTCCATTTCTGAAACTAATATCTCATCGCCTTTTTTGAAATTTGTTCTTCCATAACTTTGGGCTACAAGATTGATAGAATCGGTAGTTCCTGTAGTGAATATAACTTCTTCTAAGCTTTCTGCATTAATAAAGGCTTTCACTTTATCACGTGTAGCCTCGTAGGCATCTGTTGCATTTTGGCTTAATGTATGTACGCCACGATGAATATTTGCATGTTCATTTAAGTGGTAGTCATGTATTCTATCGCTAACAATTTTCGGCATTTGGCTTGAAGCACCATTATCAAGATAAACCAGCTTTTTATTATTACTGGTTCTTGAAAGAATGGGGAAATCGGAACGTATTTTGTTCCAATTTACAGTTTTAGCAATGTCTATTGTTGCGTTATTCATAGTATTAATCAGGATAAACCTGGCTTTAAAGCCAGATTATCCCAATTTAAATGATTTATTTATTATCTCTGTTGGTATATTCGATTACTACTTTATGAAGTAGCTCTTCAACCGATTTAACAGCCATACTTTCAATACTTTCTAAAGCGAAAGCATATACTAATAATTCTCGTGCTTTCTGCTCAGTTAAGCCACGGCTATGCAGGTAGAAAACTTCATCTTCCTGAAGCTGTGAAATTGTAGCACCATGTGAACAAAGTACATCATCAGCAAATATTTCTAGCTGAGGTTTTGTATGTACCGTACCACTATCTGATAGTAGCAGGTTTCTATTTTCTTGGAAAGAGTCAATCTTTTGAGCGTCTTTTGCTACCAAGATTCTTCCGTTAAAAATAGAATGTGCACTATCATTTACAACCACTTTATGAAGTTGATGGCTATTTCCATAAGGGAAACGATGATCTAATATAGAATGCGTATCCGCAATTTGATCGCCATCTATTAGCACAAGACCGTCAACGGTAAAGTCAACTTCTTCAGCATTTTGAATTACGCGAGGATCATTTCTAAATAATTTTGCACCTAAGCAAATAGTATAAGAATGATACTCTGCATTTTTCTCTAGGGTTGCAATTGGTCGGGATACATGCGATGCTTGTTTACTATCACGTTGTATTCTCGCATGATGCACATGTGCGCCTGCAAATAACTTAAACTCAGTAGTAGGCACATTTAAGTACACGTTATCTGCTAAGCCATAATGCTCTTCAATAATGGTTGCCTTAGAGTACATTTCACCAACAAATAATAATCGTGGTGTTGCATAAAATGCTTTATCTGCATCCGTAAAAATGTTAAGAATATGAATAGGACTCTCAACAACAGTCTCTTTTGGTAGATATATAAATGCACCATCAGAGAATGCTGCATCATTTAAAGATGCAAAAACATCGTCTTCATAATTTGTAATGGTACCTAAATGTGTCTTAACAACTTCGCTACCAGCGTTATCAGTTAAGTTTCCTACAATTACACCTTTTGGTAAATCTTTCATAGATGATAATTCATCTACATATTCACCATTTACAAATACAAGACGTGAGTTTAATGCTTCGGGCAAGTAATGCTCCGAAATATCACCCACATCTTTAGTTACAACTTGGTCAACTGAATAAAACGTATTTCTTGAAATTGATCTTAGATCAATAAATCTCCAGTCTTCATCTTTACGCGTTGGAAAACTTGCTGTGTTAAGATTTTCAATTCCACGCTCATTAATCTCTTTGATTGCTATCTCCGGGCTATTGCTTTCTACAGCACTAGCTAGGTACGATAACATAGTATCTTTTTGTAAAACTTCACTCATTACTGAGCCTCACCATTTACTGATAATTTTCTTTCGTACTGCTCGTATCCGCTTACTTCTAATTCTTCAGCAAGGGCTATATCGCCAGATTTAATAATCTTACCATCTAGCATAATATGTACAAAGTCTGGTTTGATATAGTTTAGTAGCCTTTGGTAGTGGGTAATCATAACAATTGCGTTCTTTTCATTAGCAATTTTATTTACACCTTCAGAAACAACTTTAAGAGCATCAATATCGAGTCCCGAATCTGTTTCGTCTAAGAATGAAAGCACTGGGTTCAACACTGCCATCTGGAAGATTTCATTTTTCTTTTTCTCTCCACCAGAGAAGCCTGTATTAACACTTCTTTCTAGGAACTCATTCTTCATCTCAATTACTTCTAGCTTGCTCACTATGTAATCTTCAAACTCGAGAGGGTCTAACTCTTCTCTATCATTTGCACGAGCTATAGTGTTATAAGCTTCGCGTAGAAGTGTTTTATTGGTAATACCAGGAACTTCAACAGGATATTGGAATGCTAAGAATAGGCCCAAATGTGCTCTTTCGTCTGCATCAAGCTCCGTAATGTCTTCGCCTTCGAATAAAATCTGGCCTTCGGTAACCTCATATTCTGGATGACCAGAAACTACTTTGGCAAGAGTACTCTTACCACTTCCGTTAGGCCCCATAATGGCATGAATTTCACCTGCATTAACAGTTAGGTTCACACCTTTTAATATTGCTATGTCTTCGCCTTCAACTTTGGCATGTAAATTTATAATTTCTAACACTTTTCTACTTATTTACTTTTGATTTTAATTTCTTTGGATTCGGGAGTGGGTAAATTAGCCGACACTTCCTTCAAGTTTAATACTGAGTAAAGCGTTTGCTTCTGCTGCAAACTCAAGGGGTAATTCTTTCAGTACGTCTTTAACAAAACCGTTAATAATCATAGAAACGGCATCTTCTTCACTAATACCACGTTGTTGGAGGTAAAAGATCTGCTCTTCACCAACTCTTGAGGTGGAAGCTTCGTGCTCTACACTACTGTTCGAGTTTTGCGATGATATGTATGGGAAAGTATGTGCACTACATTTCTGGCCGATTAACATTGAATCACACACAGAGTAGTTTTTTGCACCTGTTGCGCCTTTTCCTATTCTAACTTCGCCACGGTAGCTATTATCTGATTCGCCAGCTGAAATACCTTTTGATATAATAGTACTTCTGGTGTTTTTACCAAGGTGAATCATTTTTGTACCCGTATCATACTGCTGCTTGTTTGTAGTAACAGCTACTGAGTAAAACTCGCCAACCGAGTTGTCGCCCTGTAAAATAACACTTGGGTATTTTAGGGTAACGGAAGCTCCTGTTTCTAACTGAGTCCATGAAATTTTTGAATTTACACCTTTACAAAGGCCACGCTTAGTAACAAAGTTGTAAATACCACCTTTACCTTCTTTATCGCCAGGGTACCAGTTTTGAATAGTTGAGTATTTAACATCAGCATTATCTAAAGCAACAATTTCAACAACAGCAGCATGTAGCTGATTGTTATCATATTTAGGCGCTGTACAACCTTCTAAATAACTTACACTCGAGCCTTCTTCTGCAACAATTAAAGTTCTTTCAAACTGACCAGATTCCATGTTATTAATACGGAAATAGGTGGATAGCTCCATTGGACATTTTGTATTTTTTGGGATATAGCAAAAAGAACCATCCGAAAAAACAGCTGAGTTTAACGCAGAATAGAAATTATCTGCCGCTGGCACTACAGAGGCTAAATATTTTTTAACTAACTCTGGGTGATTTTGAATAGCTTCAGACATTGAACAGAAAATAACTCCTGCTTCGGCTAGTTTTTCTTTAAATGAAGTGAATACAGAAACACTATCGAACACAGCATCTACTGCAACATTTGCTAAAGACTTTTGTTCTTCTAAAGGGATACCAAGCTTTTCGTAGGTTCTACGAATTTCAGGATCTAAATCATCTAAGCTATCTAGCTGTGGCCTTTCTTTAGGTGCTGAATAATAAAGCAGATTTTCGAAATCCAACTTATCGTAGGTAGCATTAAACCATTTTGGTTCGGTCATCTTGGTCCAAGTACGGTACGACTTTAACCTGAATTCAGTCATCCACTCAGGTTCATTCTTTCTCGCAGAAAGTTTTCTAATTATATCTTCGTTAATACCTTTGGGGAAATCTTCATATTCAACATTGGTGGTAAAGCCATGCTTATACTCTTCACCAATCATTTCCTCTAACGCTTTTGTCTCGCTCATCAGATTAATTATATCTTAAAATTATTCGTTGTTTTTAAAACTGAACTAACCATTCTTAAGTTCTATTCAACGATTTATGGTCTTATTTAGATTCTGTCCAAATATACTAAAATTACTTCTCAAAAATAAATAAGAACTTATTGAGAAAATCTATATCAGTTATAATGGAACAGTATTTTGTTAATGTGAAATAGGTATTTAATTAGAGATGGTTACTTCTAATATTTTACTATTACTTGTGCTATTAATTTCGATACTAGAAATTGCATTCGGAATTAAAATACTATCTCCTAATTTGTAGCTAATTGTTTTGTTGTTATAAACAATCTCACCAGAGCCCTCTAAGCACATTAGTATTACACAGGAATCGAAGCTAGTGTAATCTCTTTTAGTGTTGCCTGTCACTAATAATCTATTAGTAGCAAAATATTGACAACTTACTAACTCACTCTCAGAAGCATCTTTATTATAATCTGTTTTATATTGCTCGTAGAAAGTAAAATCGATTGCGTCTAATGCCTCTTCAACATGTAACTCTCTACTATTTCCGTCCGCATCCACCCTATCAAAATCATATATTCTATAGGTTACATCTGATGTTTGCTGAATTTCAGCGATAAGTAAACCTTTTCCTATGGTATGTACTCGACCCGCCGGGAGAAAAAATACGTCATCAACTTCTGCAACTTCTTTATTTAGAATCTCAGCAATTCTACCCTCTTCAAAAATGCGAACGTATTCATCCTTATTCGTTTTTCTGTTAAAGCCTGTGATTAGTGTAGAACCCTCGTTAGCATCTACTACGTACCACATTTCTGTTTTTCCAAACGAATTGTGCCTTTCGTGAGCTAGGACATCATCTGGATGGACCTGTATGGATAAATCGTCATTTGCATCAATAAATTTTATGAGCAATGGGAATTTGTTTCCAAACTTTGCATAAACCTGATTTCCTACTAAAGCTCCTTTATATTCGTCGATTAAATCAACGAGTGAACGCCCTACTAATGAGCCTTCACTTACTGTAGAAACATTATTTGGTACACCAGAAATCTCCCAGGATTCTCCTGCAATTTTACTCTTATTCGTAGGTTTATTTAAAAGCTTTTCAAGCTTAGTACCGCCCCAAATTTTGTCTTTAATTATGGGATTAAATTTAAGCGGATAAAGGTCTATTGATTTCATAATAATATAAATTTTTAATCTAAGTTACCCATTAGGGAGCATACACTTACGGTATTAACTATATCTTCCCAGCTACATCCTCTAGAGAGGTCCATAACTGGCTTTGCAAGGCCTTGAATAATTGGACCAGTAGCAGTTGCTCCGGCTAATCTCTCGGTGATTTTATAGGCGATATTACCTGCATCTAGATTTGGGAAAATAAATACATTAGCTCTACCTGCTACGGTTGAATTTGGCGCCTTAGATTTTCCGATAGATTCTATCAAAGCCGCATCAAATTGAAGCTCACCATCTATAGATAGTTTACTATTGTTTTCTTTAACCAATTTAAGAGCTTCTTTAATAAGCTCAATTCCTTCATATTTTGAACTTCCTTTTGTAGAAAATGAGAGTAAAGCTACATGTGGTTCTTCATTTACAAGTTGTTGATGCGTACGAGCTGAGTCTTGTGCAATAGTTGCTAATTGAGCTGCATTAGGATATGGCACCACGGCACAATCGCCAAAAGTATAAACTTTCCCATCTGGGAAGCTCATTAAAAATGTACTTGATACCACATTAGAGCCCTTCTTTAAGCCAATTACTTGCAGTGCAGAGCGTAATACATCTCCCGTTGTAGATACTGAACCTGCAACACATCCATCTGCGTCGCCTTCTGCAACCATTGAGGTCGCAAAGTAAAGTGGGTCTTGCACAATTTGGTATGCCTCATCTTGGCTTATCCCCTTATGCTTTCTTTTAGAATAATAAGCTTCTGCATACTGCTCTAATCTACTATCGGTAGCAGTATTAATTATCTCAACACCCTTTGGATAATCATTCTTCCCTTCATTCGCCAAAAGTATTACTTCGCAAATGTCATTATTATGCAAATAATTTGTGGCTTCAATTACCCTTGGATCTGAAGAACGTGGTAATACAATGCGTTTAGGATTCTTTTTTGCTGAGTTCCTGATATGATTAATTATGTCCATATTTTTAAACTAATAAAGTGATTGATATGCAGGCTATAGCTAAGCCTATCCATTGTTTTTTTGAGTGTGAATCTTTCCAATACAAAACGCCAATAAGTGCACCACCTATTACTATGGCGAGATTTACGATTGGGAAAACTTGTGCTCCTGGTAATTCTTGTAGTGCTGAAATTACGAAATAAACAGAGTAATGGTTTGCTAATCCTAGAAGTGTTCCTAAGAGTAATTCCTTTGTATTAAAATGTAGTTCTTTATTTTTGATTAGGATGAATAATCCTAAGATAAAAGCACTAAAAAATACTATAGAAAGGAATAGTGATTCGGGGAAACTAGTCCCAAATTCTTGTTCAAAAATCTTAAGTCCAGAGTCGGATATCCCAGTAAAGAAAAAAATAAGAATCAATAATGAAGCTTTAGTACTAGTAGATACTTTTTTAAAACTCAGCCGAGGTACTAGTAACAATAAAGCTACGAAGCTTAAGAGAACACCACTAATTTTAATTACAGATAACTCTTCTGAATATACAAATAGACTCACCCCAACAGGAATAGCAAGAGATAGGCGCATAGAAGCTATACTCACTCCCATTCCATTCGCATCTATACTTTTACTATAAACAAATAAATTGGCGATAAATAACACCCCAATTATTACCGCTATTATAATCAATACAGGTGGATATGAACTTTGAAAAACACTTTTTGCAGGCGAGGTGGAGATTCCGATTAACGTAGCCACTGCATAATTAATCACTAGAACGGGTAAAACTCGAAGCGATTTGTTCTCAGTGATTTTTAATATTTGTGCTACTGTTAGGGAAAATGATACTGCTAAGAATGAATATACAATACCCATGTTAGTAGCTTAAATCGAGCGATAACTTCCCAAAATACCGAATGTCTTGAGCTTTATTGAATAAACTTCGTGATGTGTACGATACATTCCGCTCTAAATGCTTCACTATAGCACCCCAGTTAGTGTATCTATTTTTAAAGGCTTCTGCCACATAATAGGTAAATATACTGTGCCTTTTATTTTCGCCACCAACTGCAGAATATATTAAAGATGACTGCCCTAATTCTGATGCAAAAACAACACCTGAATTTTCAATTTGGCTAGTAATTCTTGAAGCTAATTTTTCTAAAGCATCTTGATCATTGTATTTGTTTACAAAATCAATGTCTGCTATAACCGATACTTTTGTAAGAGGTAGCTGTGCTATATTTTCAAATAGTGCGGTCAAACTTGCTTCACGAGTTTGAGTTGAATCATCAGAGGTTCCAATGAAATAGATTTCACCCGTAGTATTATCGATGCGTGCATACCCCGACAAATAAACTATGAGCTCTGCAGGTAGTTGATTAATAGCTTTTGATAAGTCATTGAATACGCCTCTTACATCTTGGGCCGTGGATTGATCTACGAAAACTAAGGTGTTTTTTTCAGGAACACCCAAAGTGCGATTAAAATACTCATTCATTAGCCTTGCGTCTCTTTTTGCATACAATCTTTCAGAATAATCGTCAGTATACCCTCCATTTGAAAGAATGAATCCGTAACGGTCTTCAGAATTAGAAACTAGATTTGGGATGTTCTTTTCTACATCAATATTACCAAAGGGAACATTTGGGATTGCAATTACAGAAAGCTGACGTGCAAATTCTGAGGAGCGCCACAGTGTATTCACATCTGAACTAGCTATCCATGTTTCTGTGATACCATATAAAACCTTAACCCAATCGCCTTCTTTCTTTACTAAACGAAGCTGGCTTCCTTTTGCTAAATCTGTTAATACATTATTTACGTTTAATACGGGCCTGTTCCTAAGGGCTGTAAGTTCTGATGTGACTATAACAAATGGCTCGAATACGGATGTAACTGGGATTGAGTAAGTGTAAGTGCTATCATTAAAAAATACATTTACCCCTATTTCTAAATCTCTATTATCTGGTAAAATAGATGGATCTATTTCATCCCCTAAGTTGATGGATAACAAGTTATCTACAAAAGGACGCTCAGTTCTTTTAACAACTACTTTGTCTTGTAGTAATATTTCATACTCAGGGGAAGTGGTATTATCTGAGCTTGCATTCAGGGTATCAGTTTGTACTGCTTTACCTGTTCTGCGAAGCAATCTACTTTCTCCCGTTGGTGTAGGCTCTCCCACAGGCTTCATGTTTAAGAATGAAATACCTGTCAAACCAATTCCTGCTCCTACAAGGGCAATTTTTTGACCATTGTTTGGCTGATTTACTAAGTCGTTAGAAAATGCTGCATACCCTGCTATTGCAGCGCTTGTGAGGCCAAATATCACATATCCCACTTTAGGTTTATATGTTTGGATATAGCGACTAGTGCGTATGCGTTCAGCATATTCTACGGTATTCGCAGTCTTTAATCTAAATTTAACAAGAGGTTCATCAGGTTTTATCTGATCTATTCGAGCTAAAAACAACTCTGAATCTAGTATTTTATAATCATTTTTATCGATGGTTCCTTCGCTTTCTACAACCCACCTTGTACTAGAGCATGCGCTTATAAAAGTACATGCCCATAATAGTAACAAAAGTAATTTGCGTGAAATTAGGCCCATGGAGTTTGCTTAGAAGCAATTGCTATTTTTGCAGCATCTATTGCAATTACAAGCTCTTCGTTGGTTGGTATTACCATTACATCTACTTTAGATGTGGAGCTACTTATTTTCATATTCTCTGGAATTGATCTATTTGCACTTTCATCTATTTCAATCCCCATTCCTTCCATATTTTCTAATATTTTAGAACGAATTTGATGTGCATTTTCACCAATTCCACCTGTAAATATAATGGCGTCTACTCCGTTTAAAGAGGCCATATAAGAACCTATGTACTTTTTTGCACGATAACAAAATACGTCGATAGCCTCGTTACATCTGCGATCACCATTTTCTGCTTCTTCCAACAAATCGCGCATATCAGCAGCATATCCACTTAAACCAAGTAAACCACTGTGTTTATTTAACAATGCATGAACATTTGCAAGTGATAGTTCTTCTTTCTCAATTAAGTAAAACATGATGGATGGATCTATATCGCCTGATCTTGTTCCCATTACCAAGCCCTCTAATGGAGTAAAGCCCATACTGGTATCATAAGAATTACCATCTTTAATTGCGGCAATAGAACATCCATTCCCTAAATGGCAGGTTATGACCTTAGAACCTTCTTTAGCCACTCCTGCTATTTTATAATACTGTCTACTTACAAAATAATGAGAGGTGCCGTGGAAACCATAACGCCTTATCTTATATCTACGGTATAGGCGATTGGGAATAGCGTACAAGTAAGCGTGCTGTGGAATTGAATGATGAAATGCCGTGTCAAATACAGCTACATGAGGTACATTTGGTAAATATTCTTTAGCAGCTCTAATACCTTGTAAGTTTGGTGGATTATGTAGCGGTGCAATATCAAAAGCTTGCTGAATAGCCTGCTCTACATCATCATCTATAAGAACCGAATCTTTAAAAGTTTCTCCCCCATGTACTACACGATGGCCAACAGCCTGAATTTCAGATAAATCTTTTAAGTAATCATTGTCTGCTTCTATCAAAAGTGTCATAATAGTTTTAAGAGCAGACGCATGGTTCTCTATAACCATTGATTTCTTTTCAACCTTCTCTCCCATCCATTCTTGGCGAACAATTGAAGTTACAGCACCAATTCGCTCTATTAAACCCTTGCACAGGCAATCTTTGTTATCGGTGTTTATAAGTTGATATTTTATGGATGAGCTACCACAATTAAGAACTAATATCTTCATTTAAATATATACTAAAAAGAGAAAATTGCGCCAATCCCAATAATTTGTCGATATGAAAAGTTATTGGAACCAGGTGTTGGTTTTGATATCCAGAAAGGTACGTCGTATCGGATAAATAAACCCCGATCTTTTCCTAAATAATCTGGAATATTAATTGAAAATTGTGTGCCAATACCAGCATTGGCTAAAGCAAAAATATCCCCATAAGGATCTATAGGTGTTAATGGTGATTCGCTAAAGCCATTGCCAAAATCAAATAATACATAAGAGCGAAATTCTATAAGCTGACCTATTACTGAAATTGAGTTAATTGCAGAATTAATTGGGTTTGGGAATTCTAGTTCTGAATTTATTACCCACATTGAGGTATAGGCTGATCTATTGCCTGCTTTTAAAAATTTAGCTTCTTGTTCTACATAGCCTCTAAGTCCTGCGCCACCTTGAAGCTGAAAAAGACCTGATTCTATAAAACTAGTAGGGATGGTTCCCTTAGCTCTCGATAACCCTTTGTTTAGCCAATCTTGAGCTTGGCCATAGCTGAGGTTAAATAAGTATTCAGGTGCAGTATTATCGGTCGCGTGACCAGCAAAACCGTGCAAACGTAACGCGAAATGTTTTCCCAAATCTATTTTCTGGGTTACATTAGCCTTTAAAACAATAAATGAATTGGAAGTAGTATTTAAATTGTAAAGTACTTCTGACTCTATAAAATATCTACCTAATCCATTGAAGCCAGCTTTAGTAACATCAGCATTTAGTAATGTTTTCCAATTACTTTGCCACATTTGTGGAAAAGGACGGTATTCAATATCTGTTAATTTTTCTTGGGATAAGGAGACTCGAAATTCTAAATATCTAAGTTCATCAAAACCAGGTTGCCAACGCTTCTTAAATCTCAACATCTGTTGGGTATAGCCAGCTCTATACAAAGATACAGCTTCCAAGCTTCCTTCATTGCCATAATTTGTAATAGCAGGAATGGGTTCTGTAAAAGACAGGTAATAGGAAACAGGCATTTTTGGAAACCAAGTACCTAGCCACAAGCCAGCATCCAGCCTATGTGGACCGTCTTTAAACGAATCGTCCATTTCACCTAATACTCTAATACCTAAACGGATTCCATCTACATCATTATACCAAAGGTCGGGAGCTGGCGAGAAATTATATTTACTTTGTTCTTGAGCAGCTAGCTTTGCTGAGAGTGCAAAACCAAGTACTATAAATAAAGCGAATATTATTTTAAATCTAAAAGCCACTCAGGTTGTATAATTTTGTTGATTATTATTTCATGCGCTGTTCGAAGTAAACGCTTCTGTTCTGGCCATGTCATAAATTCGTCAATATTATTAACGGTTGCCCACTTATATTCGGTATGCTCATCATTTAAAATAGGCACTTGCTCTACACCCACTTCTACAGCAAATGCAGGAATCTGATGTATCTGATCTGTTTTAGCTTCGTAAAAACTATTGACGGAAGGGATTACCCAAAATTGAAGAGGAGTTAATTGTGTTTCTTCGTCAAATTCTCTTTTTGCGGCCTCCCAGTAAGCTTCTTTTTCTTCAACCTTACCACTTACCATACGCCACTGATGGGCATATATTTTGTGGGATGATCGTTTAAGAAAAAGAAACTCTGGGATCTCATCTTTTAACCTGTACACATAAACATCGATGAGTTTTTTCATAAAAGCCGTATTCAATTAATTATATTTCTATTTTTAAAACTACCAGTTCTAGAGTTCCAGCAGGTACTTTTACTTCAACAGTATCACCAACTTCTTTACCTATTAAAGCTTGGCCGATAGGTGAATGAATGGAAATCTTACCTTTTGCAAAATCAGCTTCGTTTGGCGAAACCAATGTGTATTGCATTTCCTTGTTAACTTTTTTGTTAAGAATAGTCACCTTGGTTAAAATCCTAACTTGGGATAAATCAAGATTTTTAGTGTCTATAATTCTAGAATTAGCTAATACATTATCGAGTTTTGTAATCCTATCTTCTAAAAAACCTTGAGCCTCTTTTGCAGCATCATATTCTGCATTTTCACTCAAGTCGCCTTTCGATCTAGCCTCTTCAATTGCATCAGCTACTTCTTTACGACCACGAATTTTCATGTCTTTCAGTTCTCTGTCGAGCTTATCGTAACCTTCTTGGGTGAAATAATTTATATCACTCATATTAATAATATTTGTCAGTTTCCTAAATATAAAAAAAAGAGCCTATCGCTAGACAGCCCTTTTTTTATGTGTTTAATAATGCCCCTAACATAAGGCTAAGATTGGTGTTTGTCTAATAAAACATTACAGAATTTAACTTTTCAGCTTTATTAATTGTTGATTGCATTATGAACTGCTAACTCTACAAATTTTGATATGTTAGCATGAGGTAAAAGTGTTTCTCCACTCCATTTATACGTTAAACCTTCTAATCGTTTAACATAACGCGCTTCCACCCCACCTTGTGCAAGCAATAATGGTATAACTATAGCTTCACCATCTTTATTCGCATCGATTACTGCATTCCTAAAATGTTGTTTAGCTTTTTCATAAACATCAGCATCAGCATCATCGCGAACTGTAAAATATTCAATGTTTTTAAAATATTCGTTCTTCTCTTTCGCCTGTATTTCTATTTGATTTGCTAGGTTTTCCATCGATTTTACCCAGTTTTGATTATCCTGTTCGCCATTAGGACCGTGGGCTACAATTAGAATGGTTTCCTTGGCTGGATTATGGCTAAGGGCATTAATCCTATCTAATAAAATACCGGCGACTAATGCGTGGTCATCAAGCGGATCGGTGAGTAGGATTTTAGCATTTATATTTAGCTGTTTAAGCTCAGTATCACCATCAGAATTATGATCCATTCCATGTTCTGCATGAGCACTATTAGTTTCAACGTTTGTTAGTTCATCTTTACTCACCATTGTGTGATGCATCATTAGCATCGGGGCATCCGCTAAACTATCTCTGAGACCTAGTAAATATTCATTTTGACGGATTATTGGGCTATGAGACGAAATAAATAACTGCACTACTACTATCTTTTTAACCCCGCTTTGCTCTAAACTATCAATTGCTGGTTGCATGGTGGAAGGATCTGCCATACCAAAAGCAACTTGGGTAGGATATGTATCCTCAACAGATTTTATAACTTCGTGAATGGAATTATCCCATGAATCATTATTACTTCCGTGAGCTAGAACTAGTACACCATACTCATTATTATTTTGTTTTGTAGATTTTGCGCAACTTAAATTAGATAGGATTACTGCAACTATTATTAATAAATGCCAATTTGATGGCTTATATTTAGACATGTTTAATTTTTAGAATTACTATTTAGATTAATTCTAAATTAAGAAAACAATACCTACTTAAAAAGATGTTTTTCTATTTATTTTAAAGATTCTCATTTCATACATCTAATAAACACATAAGTAATTAACTACTTATTACGAGATCGTAAACTTGGTGATGCTTCGTGTTTCAATGCCTTCATTGCTAAGAATAGAGCCACGATAATTAAAATGGCACCAGTAAAAAATGATACCCCAGGAAAGTGAATGGGCGCATTATGAGCAGTAAAATATCCAAAGAGATTAGCCATTATTGGAGGCCCAAATATGGCTGTGAAACTAATTAAACTAGTTAGTGCCCCTTGTAACTCGCCTTGTTGATTTGCAGGCACTTTGTTAGATATTAGGCCTTGCAAAGCGGGTCCAGCAAAGCCTCCTAGCGAATATGGAATAATGACAATGAGCATTATTAAGCCTGTTGGTGAAAATGCAAAACCCAATAAACCTATGGCATAAGCAAACAACCCAAAATAGATTGATTTAACCTCTCCATATTTAGGAATTACAATTCTAGTTAAGCCACCTTGCACTATGGCTATAAAAAAGCCGACAACTCCCAGTGATATACCAACCATTCGAGTGTCCCAGTTAAATTTTTCCATGGTATAGTAGGTCCAGGTGGTTTGGGTTGCATGATTTGCCATATATAACAGAAAGAATACGCCAACCAAGCTCATTATACTTGGGAATTTTTTAATCTGCTTTAGGGAGCCTAACGGATTAGCCCTCTTCAATTCAAAAGGACGCCTATTTGCTTTAGGTAGAGACTCTGGTAAAACGAAGTAACCGTATAGAAAGTTTATTAAGGTAAGCCCAGCCGCAGCAAAAAATGGAACTCTAGAACCATAGTGGCCAAGTAACCCGCCAATTACTGGCCCAATTATAAATCCTAAACCAAAAGCTGCGCCAATTATTCCAAAGTTTTGAGATCTTTTTTCAGGTTCACTAATATCGGCTATATAAGCGCTTGCTGTTGTAAAGCTAGCCCCTGTTATGCCAGACACAATGCGTGCGGCAAATAACCAAATTATAGTTGGGGCAAAACCAAGAATTATATAATCAATCCCGAATGCAAATAATGAAGCTAACAATACAGGGCGTCTGCCATATTTATCACTTAGGCCACCAACTACCGGAGAGAAAATAAATTGCGTAAATGAATAAGAAAACAATAACCAGCCACCGTATAATGCAGCAGCACTTAAGCCCTTTCCAGTCAATTCCATAATTAAATCAGGAATCACAGGAATAATTATACCTAGCCCAATAACATCAATAAGAACGGTTATAAATATAAAAGTAAGTGCTGCTTTACGCGGTTTTCTAGGCATCTGTAAAATATAATTCAGCAAAAGTAGGATAATTATTAGAAGGAATGAAGCTATTATTCATAATTAGGGAAATGATTTACTATTATTAGAAAAATTAAAAAAAACATGGTTTGGTAAAGAAACTTACAACACAACAAATTCTAGACGCTAACCTTTCACAGGAAGCTCCAGAAAAGCTTAAATCAGTCAAAATTGTACTCCACAATATTAGAAGCTTGCATAATGTAGGGTCTGTTTTTCGCTCGTCTGATGCTTTTGGAATTTCTGAAATAATGCTCTCTGGCTATACTCCTATACCACCGCGCTCAGAAATAACCAAAACGGCGCTAGGTGCCGAAGAGTTTGTACCATGGACGTACTGGAATGACACTACAAAACTAATTGGCGAGCTAAAAGAGCAAGGATATACTCTCGTAGGACTTGAACAAACCGATAATAGTATTCCACTTACCGAACTTGATATTTCTGAACTTCAGAAAATCTGTCTCATTATGGGAAATGAAATAACTGGAATTGACGAAGATTTCTTACCTCATATAGACTGCTTTGTAAACATCCCTCAGTTTGGCCAAAAGCATTCATTAAATGTTTCTGTAGCTACAGCTGTTACCCTTTATGCTATTTTAGAAAAATTAAGCCAATAGAGATTCGAATCGAGTCACCAATATTTCCTATGCTCAAATAATTCAGAATGTCTTTATTGGTATTTAAGAATACAAATACTTATTAAACTATAGCTTAAAAGTAATTAATGGAAATCTACTATTTTTTTTTAATTTGACTAGTACACATACATTCTAATTTCTTGTAATAATGATATTTAAAAATATAGCCTATCTACTATTCTTCTTTCTAATTACAGGTCCTGCAATCTCGCAGCCTACACAAATCACTCTATCCCCACTTGGTAAGTTGAAGAATATAGAGCTTGATGAGAGTTTGACCTACGATGGTTTTGAAGCAAGTTCAGAGTATCTAACATGGTTTGAATATTATGCTAATAATGTGGTCATATACGATATAGAGAAAGAAAAGGAAACTAAAATTGAGCTTATCAAAGGGAGAGGCCCAAATGAATTCTTAGATATTATGGGAATTGTAGTTGATGATGAGCAGATTTTAAATATTCTAGATCCAACAAATATCAAATTCATTCATGTTGGGTTAAATGGAGAGTTTTTAAAAGAAACGAGGCCACCCGCAGGGTTTCGACCTCTGGGAATGGCTTATGGAAATGGTTATCTGGTAATCTTAGACGGTTTAAAACCGGAAGCCGTTTTTTACCTGATTGAAGAAGACGAATACAAGCCTATTGAACTGACTGGTTATTCTGTCAGTGAAGAATTTTATTCTCCTTTTAAGAAAATGGGACATTTAACTATTAACCAAAACAAATTAATTCATCTAACTCAATACTACCCTTATTTATATGTGTATGATTTAACAAGTAAAACTCTTGTTGAACGAATTAAGTTTGATGACTCCGATATTTCAGACGACAAGCCTTTTATAACACCAGATGGCGCCGCTATGCATGCTCCTCCTGCCAAGGTAGATATCACAAGTCGAGACATCGCTTTAGTTCCAGGAACCTCCAATAGGGTTTTTATACTGGCCGAAGGCAAAAGTAAAAAACGAGAATACAAACTCAACCAATTACATGAATATGATTTGGTGAAAAAAGAATTTGTAGCCGTACACAATTTGGGTATTAAGGCAACTAGAATAACAAGCAATAACAAATATCTCTTTGTGTATTCAAAAGATGAAAATGCGATTTTTAAGTACGAATTTAAAACACATTGAAAATAAGAATATACAATGACCTACAAGAGTTTTAAGTTTCTATCAATTCTAGAAAAGCGATTTGTACTTTTATTACAATTCTCAGTTTCCAATCCCTCATTTTTGTTAAAAAGAAGTTTGCAAGATTTTTAAGTACGTTTTTATTGAGATACACAACAATTCATTTATTCATTCTTTATCTTCGGAGCTTATAACCTGTATCGATTTACTTTATGTCTGAACAAAAACGAATTTTAGTTACCTCTGCCCTACCTTATGCAAATGGACCATTACATTTAGGTCATCTTGCGGGGGCTTATCTCTCTGCCGATTTTTATGTGCGTTACAAGCGCTTAACAGGGGCCGAAGTCGCTTATATTTGCGGTTCTGATGAACATGGTGTTCCAATAACAATTGCTGCTGAGAAAGAAGGTGTAAGTCCACAAGACATTGTAGATCGTTACCATGAAATGAACAAAAAGGTATTCGAAGAATTCGGAATATCATTCGATTATTATGGCAGAACTAGCTCTAAGGTTCATCGCCAAACAGCACAAGACTTTTTTACTACTTTAAATGATAAAGGGTTTTTCACTAAGAGAACAGAAAAACAGCTTTATGATGGTAAAGCTGAAATGTTTTTACCTGATAGATATGTAAAAGGAACATGCCCAAACTGTGGATATGACAGCGCTTATGGCGATCAATGCGAGAAATGCGGCAATTCATTATCAGCTACAGAACTTATAAATCCAATAAGTGCAATTACTGGTGAGAAACCAGAGTACAAAGAAACTGAACATTGGTATATGCCCCTTGGTAAAGCCCAACCTAAGCTGGAGAAATGGCTTGATACACATCAAGACTGGAAACCTAATGTAATGGGCCAAATTAAGAGCTGGCTAAATGATGGGTTAGCGGATAGAGCCGCAACGCGTGATTTAAGCTGGGGTGTTCCAGTGCCATTAGAAGGTGCCGAAGGTAAAGTACTGTATGTATGGTTCGACGCCCCTATTGGCTATATATCAGCCACTAAAGAATGGGCAGAGCTTGAAGGTGAGCCTGATAAGTGGAAGACTTTCTGGGAGGATGAAAGTACTGAGCTCTATCATTTTATAGGCAAAGACAATATTGTTTTCCACTGTATCATGTTCCCCATTATGCTAATGGAACACGGTGGTTTTGTTCTACCAAAAAATGTGCCCGCAAATGAGTTTCTCAATTTAGAAGGCCAAAAACTTTCTACCTCCAGAGGTTGGGCTGTTTGGCTACATGAGTACCTAGAAGATTTTAAAACAGATTTGCTACGCTATGCACTTGGTGCTACACTTCCAGAAAGTAAAGATTCTGACTTCTCTTGGAAAGATTTCCAGGCTAGAGTAAACAACGAACTTGTAGCTATTCTTGGGAATTTTATAAATAGGACACTAACATTCACATCAAATTTTGCCGAATCTAAAGTTCCTGAGTTAGTTAATCCAACACAAATAGATTTGGATGCTCTTGCACAGATAAACCTTCAAAAAAAGAAAGTAACCGAAGCCTACGAATCATTTAGATTCAAGGAAGCTCTTCAAGAAAGCATTAACCTAGCTCGTTTTGGCAATAAATATTTTACTGAAACCGAACCATGGAAAACACGCGAAGCAAATCCACAAGCGTGTTCAAACACATTAAATGTAAGCTTGCAGATATGTGCAGCTCTATCCATACTAATGGATCCAATTTTACCCGCCACCATGCAAACCCTGCGTAATCAGCTTAACTATAAAGGTACAATAACCTGGGATTCTATTATAGATAATATGCTTTCTGTAGGCACAGAAATAGCTATAGGCGAAGTACTATTTACCAAGGTCGAAAATGATTCAATTGCGGCTCAAGTAAAGAGATTAGAAGATCGCGCTGCGCTAAATGTGCCAAAGGCAGAACTTCCGTCAATAAAAAAAGATATAGAGTTTGACGACTTTAGTAAGCTCGACATACGAGCTGGTGAGATAATTGCGGTAGAGAAAGTGCCAAAATCTAACAAGCTTCTTAAGTTGAAAGTAAATCTAGGTATAGATAAAAGAACCATCGTTTCTGGTATTGCTAAACATGTTGATATTGAGAATCTTATAGGCCAAAAGGTTTGTGTAGTTGCAAATTTAGCGCCCAAAAAATTAATGGGTATAGAAAGCCAAGGCATGATATTAATGGCAGAAGACAGTGAAGGCAACCTAAAATTTACTGAAACCTCAGCCGAACCTGGTAGCCCAATTACTTAATATGTTGAACTCTTCAAGTATTACAAGTTATTCTATTATTAATGCAACAGAACTGCCTATGGGGCATTCTGTATCAGATGGGGTTACATATTTTAAAGTATTTTCGCCACGAGCAGCCGAAATACAGGTTATTATTTACGATGATTATGATAACGAAGCTAACATATCTACCGTCTTAGAAAAGCAAAAGGATGGAAATTGGATAGGTGTTATACAGCAAGATTTAACCAACAAACTCTATGCATATAAAATTGTACCACCTGCCGAGCATACTAACTTCTTTATTGAAACTCCCTATTTAATTGCTGATCCGTGGAGTAAACATGTAACTTCAAAGAATCATTATCTCCAATTCCCAAAAACAAAAATAGTACCCGCGTCCACCTTTGATTGGGAAGATGATGAATTTAGAGCTCCAAGTGATCCACGCGATCTTATTATTTACGAGACCCATATTAAAGATATGGTTGCTCACCCCTCTGCTCAAACCAACGTACAAGGAATTTACAATGACTTTAGAGAGGCACGAGTAGGTGGCATTAATCACCTTAAGCTTTTGGGCGTTAACGCGGTAGAGTTTTTACCCCTACAGAAATTTGGATACTACGAGCCACATTTCAATCAGAAAACTCCCGAAGGAATTCACAACACCTGGAATCCATACTCCACCAATTATTGGGGCTACATGACCTCCTTCTTTCTAGCCCCAGAAACGCTTTATGCCTCGGATGCTAGCCTAGAAGATAATGCTGTTATTGGTAAAACTTTAGCGGCTGAAACGGAACTAAAAAGCCTTGTAAAAGCCCTGCATAAAGAAGGTATATCTGTAATAATGGACGTGGTGTATAATCACGCCTCTAGTTACGATTTAAATCCACTTAAGTTTTTTGCAAAAGATCATTATTTCAAATTAGATGAAAATGGCGAATTTAGGAATGATAGTTGGACCGGAAATGATATCAGAACTAGGTCGGAATATGCTCGTAGGTTAATAATCGACTCAGTAGTTCATTGGATTAAGGAATATCATATCGATGGATTTAGATTTGATTTAGCTGGAATTATAGATTCTGAGACTATTGATCTTATAAAACAAGAAGCCGAAAAAATTAACCCAAACGTAATATTAATAGCAGAGCCTTGGGGTGGTGAATACAAACCTACCGTTTTTTCAAATAAAGGTTGGGCATCATGGAATGATCGCTTCCGCAATGGTTTTAAAGGCTACCACCCTATTGAAGATCAAGGTTTTATTTTTGGTAGTTGGAGTAGCGGCAGCACTCGATTTGGCTTAGAAAATTTTATTCGTGGTACACTTATAGATAGTGATCATGGTCTTTTTCTTACATCTAAACATGCCGTAAACTATTTAGAAAGCCATGATGGGTATACCCTAGGTGATTTTATACGCATTGTTATAAAGCCATCTTTAATTGACAACCCAGTATTGGATGACAGAACAATTCATCTTACAAAAAAAGAATTGGCTATTGCTAAACTTGCTGCATTAACGCTATTTGTTAGCCAGGGAATTACAATGATTCATTCTGGGCAAGAGTGGGCGCGCTCAAAAGTTATACTTGAACCGAGCGGTTTAGATCCAAATGTTGGCATGTTAGACCACGACAGTTATAACAAAGATAACGAAACAAATTGGCTCAACTTTAATAATATTGAGAAGAATAGATCTCTTTTTGATTACTATAAAGGTTTAATTGCATTAAGATTAAGCTCGCCTGGTTTAAGAAAAGCAGAACCTCAACAAATTGAGTTTAAAGTATATAAAGACCCGCTGCATATAACTTTTTCTATTATTTATGATGGAAATGATGAGCCATACGAGTATTTTATTTCATTAAATGGGAATTCCGTAAAAGAAAACACTATTATTCTCCCCGAAGGATATTGGGAAGTTGTAGTAGATGAAGAAACAGCATCAAACAAAACTAAATTAAGTATTAAAGACGAAGCTACTTTACAACCTTTATCAGGTATTGTTCTAAGAAGGTTGCGAGTCATGCAGTCTTAAAATATTTTAACCGCGCTTAAAAACATATAATAAATTCCCCTGGAGGAACATCTTTTGGCAAGTACATCAACAACCGAACGTGGTTCATGGAACTCGAAATTAGGCTTTGTTTTAGCTGCAGCTGGCTCAGCCGTTGGCTTGGGTAATATTTGGGCATTTCCAACTAAAGTTGCTACCGAAGGTGGTGCCGCTTATATAATAGTATATCTTATTTGTACTTTTTTGATCGGTTTCCCTGTAATGGTAGCTGAATTAGCTATTGGTAGAAAGTCTGGGAAAAATCCAGTTGGAGCCTTCAAAGCACTATCCTCTAATAAGTTTTTCCCGTTAGTAGGTTTATGGGGCATTATTTGTGGGATAATGATTCTTTCATTTTACACCGTTATTGCTGGCTGGGCATTTGGTTACGCATTCGAAGAGATATTCTTCTTTTTAAATTGGGAAACTGCTGCGAATTGGCTTACCGACACAGAAGATGGCTTTAGAAATGCAATAATTGCTTCTGTTTTTATGCTAGGTACTATTAAAATTATTACTGCAGGCATCAGTGGCGGTATTGAAAAAGCAACCAAGTTCATGATGCCCCTATTAATAGGTATAATTGTAATAATGATTGCTTATGTACTAACACAGCCAGGAGCGTCGGAAGGTGTGAGAGAATATCTATTACCTGACTTCTCAAGGATAAATGCTAAGTTAATATTTTCTGCAATGGGGCAAGCTTTCTTCTCGCTATCGCTTGGCATGGGTGCCCTCATTACTTACGGTTCTTATTTAAATAAAAAAGAAAATATACCTCAAGCCGCTGCTTTTGTAACTTTAGCTGATGTGGGTATTGCCATTTTAGCTGGCCTTTTAATAATTCCATCAATGTACGTTGCAAAAGAAGCTGGTATAGATATTTTTGTTGGAGAAGAATTAGCATCTAGTACAAATCTTGTATTTCAAATCCTCCCTGCTCTATTCCATTCAATTGGTGGCGCAACAGGTCTTCTTTTGGGCGTTGTATTTTTCCTATTACTAAGTATTGCTGCTCTAACTTCAACTATTTCTCTACTTGAAGTTCCTGTTTCATTTGTTATCGATGAATATAAAATTCAAAGAAAGAAAGCTGCTTGGGGCGTAGGTCTTGGTGTTCTAGTTATTTCGATAATTGTGTCGTTTAACACATCTTTAATTGGAACATTCGATTCTATATTTAATAATTTAGGCTTACCAATAGGTGGCTTACTTACTTGTGTATTTGTAGCATTTGTTTGGAAAACAGATTCTGCTTTAACTGAAATGGAATTTGGTTTTGCTGGAATCCGTCAAACATTATTTTCTAAAGTTTGGCCAATTTTTATTTATGTAATTTGCCCAATCGCTATTTTGTATAACATCGTTTCCAATTTTCTTTAATTAACTTGTTATCGAAATACTCTAGCTGTATTTTTGTTTAACTAAAAACCAGAGATTAAATTATATGTCAAAAATTTCTACATCAGATTTCAGAAACGGATTAGTTCTGAATATGGATGGTGAATTGTACTCTATATCTGAATTTCAACATGTTAAGCCGGGCAAAGGACCTGCATTTGTTAGAACCAAGCTAAAGGGTATAGTTAACGGCAAAAACATCGATAAAACATGGCGCTCTGGCGAAAATGCAGAATCTGTTCGTGTTGAAACGAGAGAGTACCAGTATCTATACAAAGAAGGTACTATGTACTATTTCATGAATAATGAAACGTATGAACAAATTCCAGTTTCTGCTGAACAGGTAGAACGTGATGATTTTCTTATTGAAGGTCAGAACTGTACCGTCGTTTTTAATGCAGATGATGAAAAGGTATTATACGCACAGCCACCAGATCATTTAATATTAACTGTAAGCCAAACTGACCCAGGTTTACGTGGCGATACAGCCCAAGGTGGCAGTAAACCCGCTACACTTGAATCGGGAGCAGTTGTTAACGTGCCTTTGTTTATTAACCAAGGCGATAAAATTAAAATAGATACCAGAACTGGTACTTATCTAGAACGAGCTAAATAATTTATCATGGATTTAAAACTCATAAAAAGTATTCTCACTCTCATTTCTGAAAGTGATGTAAATGAGGTTGCTATTGAAGAAGGTGACTTTAAAATTAAAGTAAAGAAATCAGCAGACATTGAGCAGGTAACATATTCACAACCTATGGCTCAACAGTCATACGCTCAAGCTCCTGCTGCGTCACCTGCAGCCTCTGCGCCAGCTAGCACTGAAGCCGCTCCTAAGCCTGCAGCTGAAGGCGAAGTAATTAATTCACCTATTGTGGGTACATACTATAAATCACCATCACCTGGCTCAGACCCATTCTTAAACATTGGCGACAAAGTTAACAAAGGCCAAACTCTTTGTATTGTTGAAGCAATGAAGATTATGAATGAAATTGAAGCAGAGTTCTCTGGTACAGTAGTTGAAATATTGGTAACTGATGGCCAAGCAGTTGAGTTTGACCAACCATTATTTATCATCAAAAAAGATTAATTCTGATAATGTTTAAAAAAATTCTTATCGCAAATCGTGGCGAAATTGCATTGCGTATTATACGTACTTGTAGAGAAATGGGCATTAGTACTGTAGCTGTATATTCTACAGCTGATGCCGATAGCCTACATGTAAAATTTGCAGATGAAGCCGTTTGTATTGGTCCACCCGCAAGTAAAGATAGCTATCTAAAAATACCTAGTATATTAGCAGCAGCAGAAATAACTGATGCTGAAGCGATTCACCCTGGTTATGGTTTCTTGGCGGAGAATGCTGAATTCTCTAGAATTTGTTCAGAGCACAACATTAAGTTTATAGGCCCTTCACCAGAGGCTATTAACTCAATGGGCGACAAAGCAATAGCAAAGAAAACTATGATACACAACAACGTACCTGTTGTGCCTGGTAGTGATGGTGTAGTTGAAACCTACGAACAAGCAAAATCAATTTGTGAAGTTATCGGCTTCCCTGTTATCATAAAAGCATCTGCTGGCGGTGGTGGCCGTGGTATGCGAGTTGTGCTAGAAGAAAGCGAGTTAAAAAAGAATTTTGAAATGTGCCGTAACGAGGCGTTAACAGCCTTTGGTAATCCTGATGTCTATATAGAGCGTTTTGTAAAAGACCCTCGCCACATTGAGATTCAGATACTCGGCGACCAATATGGTAACGTAGTACACTTGGGCGAACGAGATTGCTCGCTTCAACGTCGCCATCAAAAAATATTAGAAGAAGCTCCTTCCCCATTTATGACTCCCGATCTTCGTGAGGAAATGGGAAATGCGGCAATTAATGCAGCCAAATCGGTTAACTATGAAGGCGCTGGTACTGTAGAGTTTCTGGTAGATAGCGATAGAAACTTCTATTTCATGGAAATGAACACTCGTATTCAAGTTGAACATCCTGTTACCGAAGAGGTTACCGGCTTTGACTTGATAGAGCAGCAAATTAGAGTAGCTAATGGCGAACGAATCTTAGATATAAATGCTGAGGTTAGTGGACATTCTATAGAATGTAGAATTAATGCAGAAGATCCTGCTCATAATTTCAGACCTTCTGCTGGTCTCATAACCGCATTTCATGTGCCAGGTGGCCATGGCGTTCGTGTAGATACACACGCATATTCTGGGTATAAAATACCGTCTAATTACGACTCTATGATTGCAAAGTTAATTGTAAAGGCGCCAACTAGGAATACAGCAATTGCTAAAATGAAGCGTGCCCTCGAAGAGTTTATTATAGAAGGAGTTAAAACAACTATTCCTTATCATGTACAACTCATGAACGATCCGAATTTTATTAATGGTCTATGTACCACTAAATATCTTGAAAATAGTTTTAAATTTATTTCTGAGGATAAATAAATGAATACACCAGAAGAACTAAAATATAGCAAAGAACACGAGTGGGTTAAAGATAATGGCGATGGTACTGCAACCATTGGTATTACAGATTTTGCACAAAGTGAATTAGGTGATATTGTTTTTGTAGAACTTGAAGAAGCAGGCTTCTCATTTGTTACCGACGACATCTTTGGAACCGTGGAAGCAGTAAAAACTGTATCTGAACTTTTCGCACCTATAGATGGGGAAGTTCTAGAGGTTAATGAAGCCTTAGAAGACAACCCCGAATTAGTAAACGAAGATCCATTTGGCGAAGGTTGGATGGTTAAAGTAAAGATTGCTGACCCTACACAGCTCGAGTCGCTACTAAGTGCAAAACAATATTCAGAAATAACTGCTTAAATTTATAGAAATTAATGAGTCGACATAACGAATGGATTTTAATTCTAGATTACGGTTCACAATTCACCCAATTAATTGCCCGCCGATTACGTGAATTAAATATTTATTGCGAAATCCATTCATATAATGTTGATTTGGATAAGGTTTCAACCCCAAAGCCTATGGGGGTTATACTCTCTGGTAGCCCAAAGAGTGTAAATGATAGCGACGCTCCACAATTTCAGTCAGCTATTTTTGATTGGGATGTTCCTATTCTTGGTATTTGCTACGGTCTACAACTATTGGCATTTATAGAGGATCCCACAAGTGTAGAAAAAGCTTATAAGCGCGAGTATGGCAGAGCCCATCTTATTATTGATGAGGCTGACGGCTTATTAAAAGGCATAGAAAGCGGTACAACTGTGTGGATGAGCCATGGCGACCAAATTGAAAACTTACCTGCCTCCTACCAAATTATTGCCCATACCGATAATGCCCTAGTTGCAGCTGTAAGACATAAAACCAAAGCTATCTACGGTGTTCAGTTTCACCCAGAAGTAGCACATACCGATTGTGGTAAACAGGTTTTAAAAAACTTTGTCTTCGATATTTGTGGTTTATCTGGCGATTGGACAGCAAGTTCTTTTGTAGATGAACAAATTGAAGCTATCCGCGCAAAAGTGGGTACCGACCGTGTACTTTGTGCATTATCTGGCGGTGTAGACTCTACTGTTGTTGCAACACTCATTCACAAAGCCATTGGCGATCAATTAAAATGTGTTTTTGTTGACAATGGGTTGCTTCGTAAAAATGAGTTTAAAGATGTATTAGAACTTTATACGCGAGATTTACAGTTACCTGTTAAAGGTGTAGATGCCTCTGAGTTATTTTTGAAAAGACTCACAGGTAAATCTGATCCTGAAGAAAAAAGAAAGATTATTGGTGCCACTTTTATTGATGTATTTGAGGAGGAAATTGGTTCAGATAAAGATTTCAAATACTTAGCACAAGGCACCCTCTACCCTGATGTAATTGAAAGTGTTTCATTTAAAGGTGGTCCATCGGTAACTATAAAATCACATCATAACGTAGGTGGTTTGCCCGAAAAAATGAAGCTCTCTCTTATTGAGCCTGTTAGAGAGCTCTTTAAAGACGAAGTTAGAGAAGTTGGTAGAGCTTTAGGAATCCCTGAGCATTTTATATCACGCCACCCCTTCCCTGGTCCTGGATTAGGAATTAGAGTAGTAGGTGAGTTAAGCAAAGAGCGTTTTGATCTACTTAGGGAAGCTGATAAAATATTTATAGATGAACTTAAAGCTAAAAATCTATACAATGATGTGTGGCAAGCTTTAGCTGTTCTCTTACCCGTACAAAGTGTTGGTGTGATGGGCGATGAAAGAACGTATGAGTTTACTGTGGCATTACGTGCAGTTACAAGTGTTGATGGAATGACTGCTGATTGGGCACAATTACCTTATGATTTTTTAGCACATGTATCGTCACGTATAATTAATGAAGTAAAAGGAATTAATCGTGTGGTTTACGATATTAGCTCAAAACCACCCGCAACCATAGAGTGGGAATAATATAGAGAACAATTTCTTTTCTTTGAGGTTAAATATCTCGAACACTAATTCTTCAAAGCCATGAAAAAAATATTCGCGTTACTATTTTTATATCTGTTCATAAGCTCTACAGCCTATAGCCAGAATTTAGAGGTCGGGAAAACACTCTTCCAAAATGGTGATTATGAACGTTCTGCGCGATATTTTGATCAAATTAGTACGCCAGAAGCTCAATTATACTCAGGTAAAAGCTACTATTCTTTAGGCATGCTATTAAAAGCCAAGCATTATTTAAACTTGGCTGCTCAACAAAGAAATGCAGAAGAAACATATATGGAAGCCCAATACACTTTGGGAATAGTTAACTTTCAGCTTAAAGATTTTTCTGCATCATTAAATGATTTATATATACTAAAAGAGGCAAGGGGAAATTCTCTCTATAAAAACAAAGCCGATATACTGTATAAACAAATTCTAGCCTATTTGAGCTTGTCTCAACTTAACGATGTGTTCAATAGAACAACATCGGATTCAATTAAACTCGATTTATTAAACTCATCTTTAGGTCGATTCGAATTTACAGAAGTGAAAACAATCTTAAATAAATTTGAAAATACCGTTGTTAATTATAACCAAAGCGATCTTAATCAAATAAAAGAATTTTTGAGCGATTCTTTAACTTACCGCCAAAGATATGGGGTAATACAGCCATCAAAAGCACCTACTGGGATATTATATAAATTAGGCGTGGCTCTCCCCCATTTCGATTATGAATCGAATGAATATGAAATATCTCAGCACCTATATTTTGGTATACAGTTGGCTATTGAGGATTTCAATAGTTCGCATTCAAATAAAAAAGTATTCTTAAAATATAGAGATACTAATACCAAATTAAGTACACCCAATGAGGTTTATAACCAATTGGTTTGGGAAGACGAAGTTGATGCGATTATAGGACCATTATTTTCTGAGGAAGCAATGATCTTTTCTAAGTTATCACAAGAGTATGCAATACCTACTGTTACACCGCTTGCTAACTCAATCTCTTTAAGCGGTGATAGCAACTATCTTTTTCAGCTAAACCCAACTTTTGCCGTTCATGGTAAAAAGATGGCCCAGTATGCAGTTACCACTCTTGGTTTAGATACCTTAGCGGTGTTAGCAGAAAAGAATACACCCGGTGAAACTGCGGCTTACGCTTTTCAAAATGAGGCTCAAAAACTTGGTGCTGTTATACAACACTTTTTTGTGGAAGATCTTGAGTCTCAAGGATATTCAATTTTAGAATATACATCTATGTTTTCTAAAACTGACACAGCCAATGTTGCTGAAGGTTTGAAAGCTATTTATGCGCCTTTTACGGGAGCTGTTTCTACTTCCCTTATACAATCATTACTTACTGATTTAGAGGCCTCTAGAAGCGACTATGTGATACTAGGTTCTGAAGAATGGAAAGATACAGACCTGTCGGAACGAAGATTGCCAGCTACAAGTATTTATTATTCTCAAAGTTTTAATACAGCTAATGCAACTGCACCTAAAAAGGATGAGTTTTTAACCTCATTTAAAATTCGATTTCAAACTGAACCCAATCAATTTGCCTATATAGGTTATGATACTGCGAATTTAATTTTGAAGGTTCTTTCTGATGTCCAAAATCCTGACTATCTAAAAGAAGGTCTAAGAAATCTTAACCAGTTTAATGGATTAAGCACTAAAGTCAGCTTTTCAGGGTATCATGTAAACCAAGTTATAGACATTAACTCGATTACTAATTAACAGGGCCTTGATAATTAATATTAATGGTAAGTTAACTATTCGTTTTCACGAGCTGTTTCTCTTGCTAAGTCTATTATCTTCATAGAAAAGAGTCTAGAAGTTGGATTTAGATATTGGCGCTTTCAGCAGCTTCTCTTTGTCTCTTTATTCTATACTGACGTTGCAGCCAAATTCTCCATTTCTCACTTTCAACTTGATGCTCTTTGAATGTACGAGTAAACACATGGCCACCCTCAGGATTAGCAACCATATATAAGTAATTGTGCTGCTCAGGGTATAATGTAGCCTGAATTGTGCTTAAACTTGGATTTGTAATAGCACCAGGTGGAAGTCCATAATTCACATACGTATTAAAAGGATGATTAAAAGTATAATCTTTAAATAACAATCTACGCCGTTCGCCTAATGCATAATTTACAGTCGGATCTGCTTGTAAATGCATCCTTCTCTTTAGCCTATTCCAATACAGGCCACTTATAATTGGCTTTTCATCGCTTAACGTTGCCTCCCATTCTACAATAGACGCCATTGTTACAATATCATCTATTGAATATCCAAGCTCTTCAGCTCTATCGTTGTATGGTTTTATTACACTCGTATTAAAATGAGTTAGGATTCTCTCAATAGCTGCCTTCGGGTTTGTGGTCCAGTACATGCTGTAAGTTTCGGGAAGCATTCTTCCGAATAGCTGTTCTCTGCTGAGCTTGAGCTCACTTAGAAATACAGAATCTGATAGCTGTTCAATTATTGCCAAACTGTCTATGCTTAACTGACTGGCCATTGAATTTGCAAACCTATCTACTGTGATACCTGGTAAAATTACAACGTCAACTGGATCTTGTATACCTAATGCAAATTTTGAGAATATTTCTTGGTATGAATAACCATCTTCAAGAAAGTAGTGACCTTTTTTAAAAGTGCGCCACCCTAGCAGTTTACTAGCCCAGCGGAAATTACCTTCATTAAAATCTAGCCCTTGCTTTTTAAAACAACTCACTAGCCCTTCTAAATTAGTATTATCGCCTAAATACACATGTGTACCTTCATTAAACAGTATGGCCGATGAAGATTCAAGCCTTGAATACCTAGATGTAAAGACGCTCAAAAAAGCGACCAGGAATATGGCTATTCCAACCACTAACTCTTTTGTAGATATAAATATAAATCGTTTTATCATTGTGATTGAAGATACAAACTGAATACAATAAACCCATCTTTTGCTTTCATTTCTATCTTAATTTTGCAACTTTAAAAAAATTCATAGTCACACTCACAAATCACTACTAAATAAATAAAAAGTGATAAGCCTGTATTGATGATATAAATACTTTATTTAGGCGCCCTAAACCTCTAATAATTAGATACTAGAGTTATTAATATTTTACAATAAATTTGTACATATATAATTTAATTTAAGGCTTAAACTATAATCAGAACTTAGGTTACTAATATGATTAATCTCAAAAAACTTTCCTTCCTACTAACTCTTGCTACAGCGCTACTCATTTTCCCAGTATCTTCGACTATTGGGCAGCCGACGACAAAGGATGCTAAAACGGCCTTAGCTAAAACTGATACCTTGGTTAAAGCTGAGCAATCTGTAACTAACGGTTCAGTTGTCATTGGCGGAAAAACTATACAATATGAAGCAACTGCAGGTACTTTACCTATTTATAACAACGAGGGTAAAGCCATCGCAAAGATCGGCTACGTTGCTTATATAAAAAAAGGAGTTAGTAATGTCTCAAAACGACCACTTCTCTTTGGATTTAACGGAGGTCCCGGCTCAGCTTCTATTTGGGTTCACATGGGAACTCTTGGCCCTAAACTTGTAAAGGTCGTTGATGCGGGCCCCACACCCACCGCCCCTTACGAAGTAGTTAATAACGAATACTCGGCACTAGATTTGTCTGACGTTGTTATAATTGACATGCCTGGAGCTGGCTTTAGCCGTGCTGTTGGCGATACCGAAAACAATTACTTTTGGACTGAAACTACCGATATTGACGCATTCAGTCGTTTTATTATGGAATATGTGAAACAAAATAACCGATGGAACTCACCTAAATATATATTTGGTGAAAGTTACGGTGCATATCGCTCCCCTGGAATTGTTGAAAATCTATTTGACAAAGGTATTGCCCTAAACGGAGTTTTAGATATCGGCACTGTTTGGGATTTTCGTGCACTTGGTGGTGGCGCACACGACAACTTTTCGTACATGATCTACCTCCCTTCATTCGCGGCAACAGCTTGGCATTACAATAAAATCAACAAATCAGGTACACTTGAAGATTTTATGGTTGAAGTACAAAATTTTGCCATTGAGGAATACGCACCAGCATTACTTAAAGGGAATACCCTTTCTAAAGCTGAGCGCACAGTAATTGTTAATAAACTTGTACAGTACACGGGTTTAGAGCGTGATTATATAGAGGAGTCAAATTTAAGAATTAACCCAAATGTTTATCGAACAAAGATTCTTGAAGATGAAAAGAAGGTAGTTGGGAGATATGACTCTCGTTTTAATGGTGATGACATGGGATCTTCTAGATTTTCATTCTTCGATCCATCATCTGATTTTATAAGTCCTGCTTACCAAAGCATGTATTTGCAATATCTACATCAAACTTTAAAATTCGGTAAAGACAAGCAATATATGTTCTCTGCAAGAGACCTCCCCGGTTTTAAATGGGATTACAATTCAGGTGGTGGCTTTGGTAGACAATCAAGCCCAAATTCTGCTCCAATCCTTGAAAAAGCAATGAAAGCTAACCCCTTCTTAAAGGTTCATATTTTTAGTGGTTATCATGACCTTGCAACACCTTTCTTTGGTAGCCGTTACAGTGTAAGCCAAATGGATTTACCCGATCATTTGATGAAAAACATTAAATTTACCGAAGTAATTGGTGGGCACATGGCTTATTTAAACATGGACGCATTAAAAGCCATTCATGAAGCTTTAGATGATTTAATAAACGGAAAAGATTAGTAAAACCTTCATTTTGAATTCAAATCCATCAACCCAAACGTTGATGGATTTTTTTATCTCTACAGTTTATAATAGCTATCTAATACTTTAGGATAGTGAAATTCGAATACTCTCACACTTTTCCGTAGATAGAGTCTGTATGAAATAGCATGAATTTATTTGCCTCAATTAATGAATTGACTAAAACAACCCATCTTTTGGTTTCATTTCTATCTTAATTTTGCAACTCTAAAAAATCCCTTGCGTATCTACTTAAAATTGACACATCACTTTTGGTGCAATTATTTGCATCAAATGCCCTAAACAAGTGCCCGAGTTTGATAAGCTCGGGTACTCATTTTGAGTCGAGATAAATGTTATTTTTGGAACTTCCTCTGAATATGTGCTTCTAAAATGAATCTTGCCGAAATTTAGTTGGATTCGTACTCATCTTTTATAAAATACCCCTACCCATCGATACCTGTGCTAATTTTATGTTCCCCGAGGTAAATCTCGTGGCTGATTATGTTTTGAAAACATAATCTACTCGCTAAAATGGTCGGGTTTAATAATAGTAGAGGTCTAACTAGTGTGCCAAAGAATTTGGAACGCAGTAGCTAATGTAGAAAGTGGATAAGCTATGCCCAAGGCTTAAAAGAGATGACTTTTCTAACCTTGGGCAGCTAATGACTTAAATGAGTGTTGTTATTTCTTGAGCTACTTTTCTGTTGTATTGAAAAGTAAGGTCTTTGTAGTTTATTAAATCTACAATTATTCCGATAAAACACAGACCTGCAGTTAAAAGGTACAAAATACCCATTCCAATTTGATTTAATACTAATCTATGCACCCCTGCAATTCCTAAAAATCCTAATAAACAAAGAAGCATTATTGTTTGAGGCTCTTTGCGCCTTGCTCTGTAAACATGAGCGAATTTGGCTGCTTGTTCTTTAGAAAAACTAGCCAACAATTTATCTAAATAAAGGGCTTCATCACCCTCTGCTTCTGGTATTAAATCAATTAATCTCGACATCACTTTCTCCATTATATTTATGTAGAATTCTGTTTTTAAATAGCTCCTTCCAAATATTCATTATTCGAAAGCTTAAAATAATAACTGCAAGCGGACCAAACATATTTGCTTGTATAGCTTGCGTTAACTCACCCCTAAATAGAAAGGCTATTGAATGGCCTAAGCCCTTACCAGGACAAAATGAAATACCAATTCTCTCAAATAAACAGAATGTTTCACCAGTTTCGTAGGGGTTCATGCTTGCCATTAGCACTAAGCCTATGAAAAAAGCCATCCATTCGATATGAGGTTTTAATAATTTCACTTTGTTGCCTACGTAATTAAAACAAGAAAGTTTTAATTAAATAATTTCTTTCTAAAATAATGTGATATGGTTATAAATACACTATTAGATCTATATAACTTGCTAGTAGAGAAATCGGTACCCACCTTAAATTCCCAATAGTGCGTGAATTTATGCTCTAAGGTTGCTCTACCTGTTACAAAGTATCCACCCTGTTGCTCATGTTTCCCTAATACTTCTACATCAACTAGAGTTCTATAATCAAAATCGTTAGGATTTCTAAATCTAAAGTCTAATCCCACGCCTTTAACAAACTTATTCTGCGGGGTATAATAAGGAATACTCGAGGCGAATGATTTTGATGCATCAGAATATGATAATTCTGTTATTAATCTTCCACGATAAGTGCTATTCCACGGCTGTAAATAAGCTCTTCCAACAGTGTTATATTCAAACACATTATTGGTGTAATACTTTGCCGTACCAGAGGCAGTAGTTACAATCAAATCGCCGAACCAGAAATCTTCTCGATATATTTCAGCTTGTGCATTATATATATTTTGAGCGATTGCACTTTGAGTTAACACAGGTGTGAGTGATAATTTCCCAGTAGTGAAGGTCGAATCAATATTATACGATAGCGAGGTGAATACTTCGCCTAAAAACTTAGAATAGCCAAAAAATGCATTTGCTCCTGTTTGAAAATTCCATTTATAGTCATCTGATCTATTATGAAATAAATAGCCTAAACCTTGATAATTTGAACTACTTGTAATTCCACCAATTGTGGAGGCGGTAAATAAATCTTCGGCTATTATAGCATGGGTTATATCACGCCTATTGCCTAGTTCTATAGAAATACCTCCACGACCAGAACTATTATCAAAATTGTCGGTTTTATAATCTCCAAATACAGACACTTTAGGCCCTTCAATCCAGCGATAATCTGAGTAAAGTCTATTAATTTCTTTAGTTGAAAAGAAGGCGGGGTATTCTGAATAAAAACGTTTTCTATCGGCTAAGGTTTTATATCTAAGATCTTCAGTAATCAATGTATCTGAAGAGGTATTATAAGCTCTACTATTTTGAAAAAGAGGATATAATATTTCATAGGCTTGCTCGTGCCTTTCTGCATAAAACAATGTATTACCTGCAATTACTCTAAGGCTATCATAATTTGGATTCTTACTTAAACTCGATTTTGCCTGACTATAATATCTATCATAATTTTGGGTTTGAGCAATCCACTCTAATTTTGTTATAGGGCTAAATCCCGTTGCCAAATTAGCCCAATATAAAGCTTTGCTATAATTGAGTTGTGTATACCCGTACAAGTTTGCAAGATCTGTAGCAAAAGGAACTAACTGAGGGTGGCTACTTGACGGAAAACTGTCAACTAGAGATAATGTACTATCTGCATTCTCATAATAAAACGATCTTTGTAAAGTGTATGCATATAGACTATCAGAATTTGGATTGATATTAATTAGTTCTAGCAATCCTTTTTTCTGTATTGGCCAATTTTCTTGATTCTCAATGCTACTTAAGTAATTTATGGCAAGACCTTTATTATCAGGATCCAACTCTAGTTCTCTTTTTAACCATCTTGCTACAAAAGCTTCACTATAAAAGCCTAATGCAGCAACAAATTTATTTTTAAGATCTATAACTTGAATAGTGGGATATTTGGCCCATAATTTCTCTAAATATTCCTCAGCTCTTTCTAATTCCGACTCCCAGCCATAGTACATAATAAGCCTATCAACATCGTTTCTGGTCCAGGTTGGATTACCGTACAACCTTGCTTCAAGAATTCGAATGGCACGCTGTACTTGGCTGAATTCCACACTTAGGGTTATAACCTGCTCCTGTGCAGTTAAACTATTCCGATTTCTCTCATATGCTGCAATTGCATCTTTTAATCTAGTATCTGTATAATTAAAATTATCAAAATTAAACTCGTCGCTTGCATCATAATTATAGCTGTTAAAATCAGCTACTATTTTATTCTCTAATACCCTAGTTGCTTGAGGATCGGAAAACAGCCTAAAATTAAGGTTAGGAACATTTAACGTATCTTTTGCTGAATAAAATTGGTATAAATATCCATTCCATAATTTTGTAAAAGCAAAGCCATCTACTTCATTATGTATGAATTCTTCTATTTCTGTTTGCCTATTGCTTGGTACAAACATGAACCAGTGATGTTCTTTACTCAAAGTCGATTTAGTCGCGTAATCTGATGGATACTTAGTAATTAGTTTATAGGTATTTCCTTCTTCAATGTAAGCAGCTTCTTTCTGCAACCAATCTTGTGCAACCCTAGCTCCTCTTTCTGCTGTAATCATTCGAATAAATGGATATGATTTTTTTGTGTATTCAAATCTTTGTTTAAATACGTCATATAATCCAAAATCATGGTTCACACTAGTTCGCCAACCTAAACCCAATGGATTCCGACTTTCAAATGCATCCTCTTTTCTTTGTGTAATTTGAAATACATCATCGGGATGGAAAAAGTGAGTCCATATTCCTGTTAAAAGTTGCAGGTTTTGTTGATCGAATAATGAGTTATTCGACACTGTATACCCACTTGTTATTCGTGGATAATCAAATAATCTAAAATTATAGGGCTCTGATCCGAATTCACGAGCACCTCCATCCTCTTTTATTCCGAGATACAGAGAGCTTAGTACTTTTATTGAGGGCATACCGCGTATAACAGCTTGCACGCCTACCGAATCGATATAATTAGTTGGTGGCACATAGGTGGTGGGTAAGTCTCCTAAACGATCAATTCTCCACCTTTTACGCGAAGATTGCAAAGACTCTTCCATAAAATGCATATTATCCCAATCTTCTAGCCACAAAGAGAAATGATTATAACCATGGAAAGCCAATTCATGTCGAGTTTGGGCTACGTCTCTGGCTAAATAAATACTAGCTTTAACATCTTTATTATTAACTGTAGCTTTTGCAGCTTGCCACTCTTCAAAATCGAAAGGTGGAGAAATGATAGCGTTATAATTGAATGCCATCATTGCCGAATAATCTATATTATATTCGTCAGCAAATTCTTTTGTATCAGGCCACCATACATTTGTTACGAAGTTAGCTTGGTCTATCCCATACTCCGTAAATATAGGCTCAGTATCTACATTAGTTAAAGGAGCAGGAAAATCATCCAGAAAAATAGTACCAACGTTTGCAATACTATAAGGAATTCCCTCTAAGCCTTTTAAAATGGTCGAAAATAGAATCCCACGATAATCTTTTTGTATCGGAATATTACTATTTATAGTTAACACTTCCCCTAAACCAACCTTATTTCCTAGTATTACAGGATAGGTAGTATCGTTTTTAGCGGAAGCATAAATAGTGATATTATCGTTGAATTGAGATCGCGCAATACCATCGTGAGAAATACTAAAATCAGTCCCATAATTACGACCTTTAAAATTAGGTAGAATGTTTTCATGAAAGTGGAGACCTTTCACATCTTTCTGCATCAGATAATCAGATAATGGCTTAATTCCTTGTAAGAAAGCAAAATTATCGTAAGTTACTGTTGAGGTAAAAACAATAGTGCCCCCTTTAGCAGCAAAACGAACAAGTTTTTCATTATCTGAATTGGATATCTCATTTATAAGGTAGGATGTATTTATAATAACCCGGGTGTTTTTGGGAATATCAACACCATCTGAAATTAATCCTAAATCTAATGTTTTATAGGGAATTTTGGTGTACTCTAAAGCTCTAACTATCTGTAAAGATATCTCTTCAGCTGTGTCATCTTTTCTATTTTTTAATACTAATATTACCGGCTCTGATTTAATAGAATAATCAGAGACGTCAAACAAGTTTCCATCTTCACAGGAGATTAAAGTCCCTACAACTAAAATCGATACTAATAAACTACTTAAATATCGTTGAAGCACGGCTCTCCTTTTTGGGATAAATATTTAATAGAACATCGCTCAATTTAGACTCGTTTTCACGATTAGTAATTTCATAAATAACCGCTTCCTCGTCCTCAAAATAGACACTTAGGTTTCTATTCTCTAAGTCAGAAAAAGCAGCAAGCCATTGCTCTAAATCGCGCATTACTGATGGTGCATCATACAAAATACCTTGTTGTATAGAATTGTAGGGTGCCTTTTCAAGAAACAGGAAAATACTTGCGGGAGGAACAGACTCTATTCCTCGTAATTCTAAAGGTACAGTTAAGTATTTCTGATATAAAGAATCAATCTCTCCATAGTTTCCAAGAAAGAAATCATAGTTCATAAAATAATGTCTATTCTTTGAAAGAGTTCTGTCTATCTCGGGACCAACGGTAGCATAAGAATAGGCTAATCTCTCGTTAATAATCTTGTAATATGCATCAAAAAAACCATTTGGTAGTGTTTTAGGAAGAGATCTATCGGTGTTAACACCTCCTGTTAGAACAAGAACACCACTAAATACTGACACTACCAAAATCATCTGAATAACTTCTGATAGACCCTTTTTAAGTCTAAAAATAAAAGTTGCAAATTGGACCACTGCATGAAACATCAATCCCGCCATAATTGATATTAATAAGCTATAAAAGATCGTTAGTTGGTCAGGATCTATAATTAATGAATCTGTTAGGAAATAAGGAGTAAATAGAAATGAGATTCCGATAAAAAATGAGGTAAATATGATGTCATCACCAATTACCTTTCGTTTGTTAATAAAATATTGAATTATGAAACCTATCAAGAGAACCACAGCAATACCTAAATAAACCAAGCTTAGAATATCTAAATCCAATACTAAGTTAGGGAAATAGCTAAAAGATGAGGTGCTATATAACTGAAGTTCGAAAAATGGTATAATTTCTAGGCCGTTAAGTAATAGGAAGAATATAAAAGGCGATAGCGTAACGAGCAGTACTACAAAAAGATAAAGACTAACATTATATAAAGATTTTAAATATCTCCGTTTTGGTAAGAATAACAACCCTATAACAAGTAAGGGATAGAGTATCATTAACAATACAAATAAGTTTATTAAGCCTGTAGCTATAATCCCAATTGTAACGTAAAACCAAGGGGCTTTATCAATAGAACGTAGATTTCTTAAAAATAGAACCGCTGTTGGTAAAGCAAAGCAAATTGCTAATGATAAAGAACTATTTGAGCCCGCTATATCTAAAGATACAGGTAGTACCAAGGTTGGTATTATTGCGTAAACACTCATTCCAAATAAAGCCGCAACGGGGGTTTTACCTCTAGTTAAATCCCTAATCATCCAAAAAATTAGCATGGCAAGTAAAAAAGAAATTAGGCTTCCTAATATCTTTAATATCATTTCTGGGCTTACCTGTGTTAATGTACTAAAGACTTGTACTAGTGAGTGCATTCCCTTTGGGTGAGGAATATCTCCAAAATAGTTTTGTAGCGGAATGTTTTTAATCGCATTTAATTCGAAATACCACCCCCTACTTGATGGTGCAGAGTTTTTAAATACAGGAACTAACCGAATAATTGCTGCAACAATGCCAATAAGCACAGCGGTTGCTGTGTATTTATTATTTATCATTAATAGTTTAGGTAGTTCCTGAACCCTAGATCTTATTGATTTCTTTTTTTTGATTGAGAAGAGCTCAATTACTTCAACATGCTGCTTTAATATTCTATTCTCTAGAACAGTGCCTAACGAGCTAAGCTTTACGCCACTTTTTACTTCCTCATATATAAAGTAAATAAAAGGGAATAGTAGTAAGCACGCCAATAGGCTTATAAAGTCGTATAGGTGTAGATTAGCTAAAACCAACACATTTATTAGTATTAATCCACCTATTGCCACATAAGTATAAATGAGCTTATCAATTCCTTGAAGCTTTCTTGCATGAGGTAAAAACTTTGGCCCAATCCATCCAAATAATACTATAAAGCACAGTATTACTCGAAAAACCGAAAACAATACTAATAACGAATAGGACATACGTTATTGCTTTTTGAAATTAGTAATTACTGCAGGATTAGCAGGAAGAGTATCTAAAGAAATATTACTTATGAAATAGGGATATCCCTCTTTACGTAGACGATCTGAAGCAGTTAAAATGGTTTCTGGAGTTACGGCAAAATCTATAATTAAAAATGGTAACCCACTTTTTTTTGAGTGTGTATTAACTAGTTCCATTCTTTTTTCAAATTCCGATTCTGTTACTACTATGTATTCTTTGGTATCAAAGTTATACATAGTTGCCACGTCCTCTATAGCCACTGCATCTACAACGTCTTTAGTTTCTTCAAGTAGAAACAAGCCTGCATTTTGGATGATGATTATATCGGGATATGCTTTCCTAATATCTTTAATTAGTTGAAGCATATATGGCGCTAAATGCTTTCTGCTGGTATAAGGCGAAACTGCGTCAACCGTATCTAAGAAAAGCCCGTCTACCCCCTTTTCTAATATTCTAGGAATAACTTTTTCTAATATCAGTTTTCGAGTTTCGGGATCTTCTAAATCCAAAAATGGACTATCCCAATTTTCATTAATCCCTAAAAATCCGATTTTTTCTAAATCTTTATAGTACCATCTATATTTGTCTACTTCCCCTAAAGTTACATAGGCAATAACCGATGGTCCTTTTAGCTTAAATGTGTGAATATCTGAAGGTGTATAGAAATCTGGTTCTATAATAATCATTTTGTAATTAGATACATCTGCTGGATCTACCCGCGCATAACTGATACCAAATGGAACAATACTTTTATTATTTATAGTAGGAAATTCAGATGTTTTACACTGCACAATAAAACCAAGAAATAGTATTAATACGATATTTTTAAACATTATTATTCTCCATCATCTACACCTAAGGTTAAACAATTCTGCCAACCTAACATTTGTACAAGTTGAATTACAGTTGGTATTAAAACCATATCAAATTGCCGATCTGCTCTTTCAATAAGACTATTACTCAGAAGTTCAATTAACTCGTCATCGGTTTTATCTTCCGTCTCAATATTAGACTCAATAAACTCTACAACAAATTCAAATACGCTAATAATTTTTCCTGTCCAAGGTATTTTATCTGCTTCAAGACCTTGAGGGCTACCTTGCCCATTTACCCATTCATGATGAGTTTTAATGCCTTCTATTACTTCTTTTGCAATAGGCAACTGATCAACCATTTTGGCGCCAGAAATAGGGTGAGAAAGCTCAGATTCAATGCTTGTTTTACTATCTAAACCTACAACACCAACATAACCTATATCATGAAGTTTTGCTGTTAGTTTAATAATTTCTACTTCATCATCTTCTAAACCAAATAAGAGAGCAAACCTTTCTACAAAAGCAATTAATCTAGGTGTATGAAATCTAGTTTTAGCCCTCTGTGCTTCAATTTCTCTTAATATTGCATAATAAGTGTCAATTAATTCGAACGAAAATCTATAATTGTCGTCGCGGTAGGTTAACAGGCTACCAAGCATTTTAGTAATAGTTATTATTACAGCTTCAGCATTTTCTAGCTTGCCATCATTTTCTTTGGGCACTAACCACAATAAACCGTTTATTTGATTACTTTCAATTGGAAAAATAACGGGCTTACTAGGCATTTCTTTGAAAATAGTAGCTCCGTTATTAGAGGGCTTATACTCACCTTTATCGTAGCTATATAACGCTGAATCATCTGTTGATAAAAGCCCTTTATTAAATGCTTCTGAAAGGTTTTGTTGAGCTAATAATACTGGTTTAGCGTTTTCGTATTGAACAATTGCAGCCTGTTCAATTTTTAATGAATTGAAAATATATAATAGCATTAAATTGGCTATACCTTCAGTATTTAGTGCGCCAGAGCCTAAATTTCCAACCAGACTTGAAATTCGCTTTGAATATTCCTTTTGCGATTTTTTTTCTTGTTTATCTAATTCAATAAACCACTGAGAGAGTATTCTGCCTACAATAGATAATTTAGGAACTACACTATCTGGACTTTTTACATAAGGGCCAACTATATAAACACCCCATATTTCCCCCTCTTTATTATAAATGGGAATGTGCTCACAGTTTCCTATAGTATGCGATGATATTCCATGCGCCCTAAACTCATCATCCCATTGTCTTTTTTTCTCTAAATTTTGAATTTGACCTTCAAAAATATTGATATACTCTTGTTCTTTAAGCGTGTAAGTAGCTGAATCTGATTTATTACTTTCTTTTTTTAATAAGTTTTCAATAAAGAGTTGCCTACCGTTTAAAATCAGAGTCTCCTCTTCTTTTTTATAAACGAAATGAAGTGGTGCTCTGTAAAGTATATCAATCCATTTTGCAATATCAGAGAAAGATGGGGTTTCTTTTCTAGACATATGCTCAGCCGAGAGTGCCCAGAACTCTAACTCATCTTCAACCCCAAACGCTTCCATTACAAAAGCTTTGCCTAATCGGCTACTAACGATGTTTAAGTAATCTTTTATGTCTTTAATCATAACATAGCCTCAATAAGCTGAGTAGTAATAATAATCTAAATGTCTAAAAAATCTCCTAGCCAAATAGCCAGAAATCATAGCATAGGTAATTGATCCCACAATTAAGCCAACAGTCGCATATTCAAATGAGATAACGCGGCTACATACAAATCCTACTAGCAGATTAATAGCTAGTGCAGGTATAATGGAATAGAATACAAATTCAGGGCGCTTCATTGTAAAAAAGAACAATGAGTTTAATAACCCATAAACTAGAAATACATATCCAATACTTGCCATCCAAAACACTTTAAAGGTAATTGGGTTGGCGAAAAAATCTTTTATCTCTGGTACTTGGTCTTCAAAAACTCTAAGTGAAAGAACCCCATAATAAGTAACCAAAATAGAGATTACACTTACTACAAGTAGAAGAATTATTTGGAAAACGTAGAGCCTTTTAAAGGAGCGGTTAAAGAATTTTATTGCACTGAGTTTTGCCTTCTTTTGTGCGGGTATAATTCTTTTAGAGAATAATTGAATACTAAACTCTAATACAGCAACCGTTAAGATTAGCGATATTAATGCCCAATCCATTCCCAATTCATAAGGAGTGTTAAACCATATTATATAAGGAGGGATAATTTCTCCCGTAGACCACGCTAGAAGGCGGTCGGTAAAAAGGAAGGTGAAATAGCAGAAGCCATAAATAAAATATCGGTAATTATTATAATAGCTTACTTCGCCACTTGGCAAAGATTGTTTAAATAGTTGTTGCCTTAACGTGCGAATTTTGATTTGGTAGTAAAAAATAAAATAAATTGTAGAAATTATAATTGAGGAAATAATCCCTATCCATTGAGATATGTAAATTCCAAGATTTAAAACCTCCATTCCAAATATTACCACTGCTGTACCAGCTAAAACGCTAACTAATATTATTACACGCTGGCCACTTGCATATAATACAGCAGAAGATAATAGCATAAAAGATATTAGAATCAGATATACCATTGCTAAAAACACCATTTTTAATGGGTAAAATGGCAAAACAATATTCAACCCAATTAAAAAAGCAACCGAAACTAAAACAAAAGGAATTGCTAGTTTCAAGACTCTTTTTATGGCTTTATATGCGAGAAAATAATTTTCTTCCCCTTCATATTTAGAAACTAACCGCCCAATAACTTGTATAAAGCCACCTGTTAAAACGAAAGCTGCAATAGTTCCAAAAGCTATTACCGATGCTTGGGCTTCATTAAAGTACAACCATGCCCAAAGTGCATATTGAAATAAAATAATTGCTACTATTTGTGAAATCATCGGTAATGAAAACAGTAGCCCCGCACTATAATATTTCAGAAACATTGTTAAGCTTTCTCTAAAATCACCGAGTTTTATATCTTCCTTTTCTTCAACTTGGTCTATCTTAGAGTAACGCTTTTTTAAAGATGTGTATACATCCTCGGCTAAATCAAAAACGGTAGGATAATTAAAATCCTTTAGTGCATCTATATCTCTAATACCAATAGATTCTATTGTAGCTGCAACAGCCCAACTACTTAATGGATTTCCTACAAGCTCTTCTACCTTATTAACCACATCATTGAACCGTTCTTCAGGAGTTAATTCAACTTCAGGAAGGATGTTAGTCTGCGTATTCATAATCCCCCCTTTCAATATATTCTAACGCGTTTATAACCGACTCAACAGTCACTTTATGTTTTAGAATATCTTTCTTTTTGCTTAACAGATTTTGGTAAGTATCTAAATATGCTTTAACCGATTTATCGGTAGTAAAATTTAGGAGTGCTTTTTCTCTAGCCTTAATTCCTAGTTCAATTCGAAGATCACCATTTTGAAGCAGTTTTATTACGCCGTTTGCTATTTCTTGAGGTTCACGCGGTTTACATAAAATACCGCAACCTTCTAAGGCATCTTTAATACCACCAACATCGGTTGCTACTACTGGCCTTTGGCAACTCATAGACTCTATTACTGTATATGGAAATCCTTCAGAAATTGAAGTAAGTATAGAAATGTCACCCTCATTAAATATCATATTTGGTTGATTATGGAACCCGCCAAATCGAAAGTTCTTATCTAAATCTAGTTTAGTTACTAATTTTCTACAGGTCTCAACATATTCTTTGTCAACATCTAAACTACCATATACAATGTATTGAACATTGGGAATAGCTTTTTTAACCAAGGCGCAGCTTCTAATCATAGTCTCAATATCCTTTAATGGGAATACTTGAGCTACAGCAATAACTGTAGGTTGATTAGTGGTATGAGCAGGTTTAGACGTTGGCTTAAACAAATCAGTATCAATACCATTATAAATAGGAACTATTTTATCTTTATTAGCCTCAAATTTAACTTCCCATTTAACATTAGCTGTTGTAACTGGCGATATTTGATCAGCTGTAAAATAGACCGCTCGAGTTATTAGAGTAGATAAATCGACGAGTAATTTTTTTGAAAAAAACGGCATATCCTCTTCCCTGCCAACATTAATCAGTCTTTCTCGCATATATACACCATGATCGGTTACAATACCGGGTGTTCCATATTCATATTTAGCTACAATTGATGCAATTGCTGGGAAACCAGCTAATGTTGCATGAGTGATATCCACTTCTTTAGGAATGGGTACCGCCAATGGCATTAAGAAATGGTACAGCCAACGCATTCCAAATATGGTATCAAATACTTTAGGCTCGTCTCCAACCTTATCAAGATCTAATTGAGAGTATTTTGTAATTAAAGAGCTTTTAAATTCTTGCCAGAGTAAAGGCTCTCGCATTGTTGTTTTATAATCATAATGCTGAAAGTATTTCCACATTCCATAAATAACATCACTTATAAACTTAACGTCGTAAAAAGGATTGTGAAGGCATTCGATAAAGTCTTTGAATACTGGTAAAAAGTATTCTTTTATAACGTTATTAGTAGTTCGAGCCCTCTTTTCTATATGTTTAGAGAAAGGAGTTTTACGATCATAATACTCAACAGGTTCTTCCACTCCCCACAAAGGTATGTGTATAATTTCTTTAACATTTGTAGGTAGCTTATATCTAGTTTCTACAAAAGGACTGCCAGTGATAGCATAGATATAAAAATCTATCTCCTCTTCTAGTTCAGTGCATAATATATGCGACCAAGTACTTACACCGCCCCCATTGAAGGGGTATGAGCCTTCTGTTAAAAAGAGTACTATGGGTTTTTTGTTACTCATTAATTAGATAATACCTTGATGTAATTATGCTTTTTGAAAATCTCTTGATACTTGTTAAAAATAAAAGTCCAGTTATGCTCTTCTTTAACTTTTTGATGACGCCCTTCAATCATCTCATTAAATAATGTGCGGTTGTTCCATAAGTTTTTAACTTCTTGTGCAAATTTCTTTATAGTTACACCTTTATTTACAACAAAAGCGAATTCAGTATCCACATCTCCAACTTTCCAGCCAATGGGCAACGCTTTATTTGCAAGAGCTTCGAACAATACTAATGGTTGTGATTCATTATGGCTAGTAATACAAAGCATATCCAATTTATGCATGTGCTCTATTGCTGATTGATTCCATATCATCTCAACATCTGTAAAATTATCGGCAAGTTCACGAACCTCCTTTTCTAATTCTTTCTCATTTGCGTCACTTAGCATCATCACAAACTGAGGACTAATATCGAGGGTTTCAAATTCAGCAATAAAATCAAAAAACAACTTTGGGTTTTTCATCTCAGCACACCTTCCAACCCAGCTAATTACAGGATTATTGGCACGAGTTTTAGCATCAATTATAACATTAGCGGGAATACCATTTGGAATATATTTTGGATTAGTAGCACCTAGCTGTTTTTGTCTATCTAAATTATATCTAGAAACTGATATTACATTATCGGCAGCCGTATATACTTCTTTAGCAATATCTCTAAACACTTGCACCACATGTTCTTTTGCTGCCAATGTATCTGGTATTTTATACCCACATTCTAGAGCAACAGCACCTTTTTCAATTTCTTCCCAATAAATGGCATGCTCTGTTAACACGAGTGGTTTGTCCATTTTGCTGGCTATTTTGGCGCCAATCCACCCTGCGAAACCAGTATTGGTAACATGAATACAACCAGCGTCATTTACCAATTCTTGCACCTCTGCAGAAACCGAATCATACCACGAAGTTGAATCTTTCTGCCAGTTATCACTCATTTCAGGTGGACTTATTCTGATAAAATTTAGAATATTATCTGTTAATGGATAAAGTGCTTCTTTAGGATTTAATGCTTGAAACTCGTCGGTTGCTATTTGAAGCACATTAAAATTAATGTCTTTACAGGATAGTAAATATTGGTATGTCCATTCGCTAACCCCTCCTCTATACCAAGGGTATGTACCTTCTATAATGAGTAGAATATTATTTGGCATATTAAGTTTGGTTCCTTTTGTATAGCCGCCATAGAATGGAACCTGCCTGAGTTGTTAATCTTGAAATGAGATCAAACTCTGTTGATGAGAATAATACTGACCTTTTAAGCACTAATACCCCAAAAAGATCTGCGTCTTTTGGCACTGCCATATTATTCATTAAAAGAGCTCTTTCATTTACCGAGTATAATGGCACTCCTATTTCGGAGGGTAATTTATTTTGTTTAGAATAGGAAAGAAAGCATCCTAGATCTTCATTATAAATATGGTTACTCAAAAAAGAAGATCGTTTATTAAATAGATGTTGGAATGTTAGAGACGATTCAAAATCTGAAAGCTCCTCGCTAGATGGTACAGCCTTACCTTTTAGAAGCACATTCCTTGGAGTTCCATTTTCAACAACCCAAAAGCCAGTAAAATCGAGATTAACTATAGATTCCACTTCTTCGAAAAATATATCACAAGTACTTTCAAATGAGCCAGATATTGCCTGTCCCATCAGCTTCATCACTAACTTGTCTTTCTTTTTTGTTAAATCTTCGTTAAGGCCTTTTATATCAATATCCGTAACCATTTTCATACGAATAATTTCGAGCACACCTTCGCTATCGTTATTAAACTGCTCCTTCTTAATAAAATCTGCAGCCCCTAAATCGAATGCTTTCCTTTCCTTCTCTATAGTAGGAAGGTTCGTCATTATCAGAATTGGAATTTGACGCTTTTCTTTATCATCTCGAATAGATTCGAGCAGTTCTAACCCAGAAATACCAGGCATATGAATATCGGAAAGTATTAAATTCACAACATTTTCTGACAGAATATTTATTGCCTGTTGCCCATCTCTAGCATGTAGCAAGTTAAATTCTTTTCCCAATAAACTCTTAGCCATATAATGTATTGGCTCGTCATCATCAATAACTAGTATAGTATAAATCATTTTGCTCTATTTAAGATCCGTTGGCAGTTCAATGAAGAAAGTTGTACCGACTTCTTCCTCAGTTTCTAACCAAATTTTCCCTTTATGTAAATCCACATTGCTCTTTACAATATTTATCCCAAGGCCTGTGCCTACCTCATTGTCTGTTCCAATTGTAGAATTAAGTTTATCAAGTTCAAAGAAACTATCAACCATTGGTGCAGGAATACCAATACCTGTATCTTGTATTTGAATCAATATGCTATCCTCTGTTTTATCTACTCTTATTGTAACACTTCCATTAGAAAGTGTAAACTTTAATGCATTAGAAACTAAATTAATAAGTGTAGTTTCAATTTTTCTATAATCTAGGTTACATACTATATTTGGTGAAGATATTTCACACTTAAGTTCAATATTCTTGAGGCGTGCTTTTGCTTTATTTAGTTCAATAACCTTTTGTACTAATTCTCCGAGATTAGTTTCGCTTAAAACAAGTTTACTTGAATTGGTATGGTTAGCTTCATCATCCAAAATCTTTTTAACCAGATCAAGTAGCTTCTCACTGCTATTCTGCATTACGTTTAAAATTTCCTTTCTCTCTTCGTAAGTAATGCTATCGTCATTTAATAGTATAGAAATTAGCCCCATTATACCTGTAAGCGGATTTTTAATATCATGGCTAACAATTCTTATCAAGGCATCTTTATTTTTATTTAACTGCCTTAGCTCAATTTCTCGATTTTTTAATATGTTAATATGCTCTTTTCTCTCAATTTCAAATCGCCTAATTTTTAGATGCGTTTTAATTCGCTCTAAAACCTCACCCTTATTAAACGGCTTGTTTATATAGTCTACAGCCCCTGCTTTAAAAGCATCTATCTTATTTTCTGAATCAGTTAAAGCGCTTAAAAATATGATGGGAATATTTTTGTGCTTTGATTTTTTTAACTCTTCAATCACTTTATACCCCGACATCCCCGGCATAACAATATCTAACAGCACAAGGTCAGGCTTTATCTCATCAATACGTTGCAGTGCCTCCATTCCACTTGTGGCAGAAAACACCTCATAACCCACACTTTTAAGTACGTGGGAAATTAATAATATATTTGCTTTCGCATCATCTATAATAAAAATGCGATAATGCTTTGGTTGAAATTGTTGAGTTCTCAATTTATAGTACCGTAATCATTAATAATTTTTCATGTGCAAAATTATTCCAAGCGTTAACCCATGAAATTATCTTATAAAATAGAATCTTAAGATAGAATATTTACTACTGCCATGTATTTAAATGGTTAGATATATTAGAATTTCTTCATAATAAAAATCTAGCATGTAAATGACATCTTACTCGCTCTATAATTGTTAGATATTGCTCACATAGCGCTTATTACTAATTTCTAACAGGTAAAATGTAACAAACTGCCTATTATCTATCTCTTTATAGTAACAAACCAAGGAGAAGACAAATGATAAAGCATATTTTAATTTTTGTCATAGGTATAATGAGTTACATTTTATGGACTGAAATTCCTGTAACTAGGCCACCAGGTGTACTCACAGAACACGAACCTATAATTTCTACTTTTAAAAAAACTGATGTTTTAGAAATCAATGGTTATGAAGGTTTTGATATTACCCCTGTAGCAAAGCTAAGCGGTGAAGTACGAGTTATTGAAAAAGAACGCTATTTCTTTGATCCAATGTCTTCATTCTCTTCACTAGATGTATTAACTGGCTGGAATGAGCTGTCTGATCAACGTAATTTAGAATTCATTAGATTCAGCATAGACAAGAGGCAATGGAGCCATAAGCTTACTAATTTACCACTCCCTGTTAATACAATTAGAGAGCAAACTGCGCTATTTCATCTAATTCCTTCTAGCCCTGATATAAAGAAGGAAATATTAAACATACGCAAAGGTCATATTATAAAAATTGAAGGGACTCTTGTAAACGTTGTTGACAAGGAAGGCTTAAAGTGGGAAACTTCATCGAATTTAGAGGGCAAACAAGCTACTAAAAATCAAATAGTGTGGGTTACTTCACTCTCGTTGAAATAATTATTCAAGTTCATGTAATTATCTTTTACATTCCGATTCGAAATTAACCTAATTAAAATCATGAATTGGATTAAAGATTCTATACTTGACCTTATTATTTTACTGGTCATCTTCTCATTAATTTTTGTAGAAAACAATATTGTTGTTATTGTTTTGTACGTATATACCGCACTTCTACTACTTGGAAAAATATTGGCATTATTTATGCCTATGCTTAAGCGCAAAGCAGATAAAACTGAAACCCCACCCTGGTTTCATCATCTTGTTTATTTGTTATCTATTAGTATTTTTGGCTACATACAAGAATACTATCTAATGGGGCTATGGATTCTAGTTTGGGTTCTTTCAGTGGCAACTGCTCCAAAACTTTCAAAAAAATAATGTGAACCATGACTTTCTTTTTCAGTAGCAAGAATGTTTGCACTTATTTCGTTTCAACAATACTGACTTGCCTACTTGTGAGTATTTGCGCTAGGAATGCACATGCCCAAATAAATTCAGAAATTTATAATGAGTATAAATTTCAAATGGGTTATGCTCATTCTGGGAATTCAGTAGTTCTTTTGGGTAAAACTCCTAACACTACATCCAACCTATTCTACATTAGTGGTTCAAAGTTATTGAAATCATATAATGCCACTACTTTTTTATATTATACATCTTCCATTCAGCCTTATCTAAAATACCATTATCCAAGACGTGATTATGATGGTTCTATGGCAGAAGTACAGGGCTTTGGAATTGCACCTTTTGGCCTACAACTTCAAAAAGTTCTAAATAATAGAGTCTCAGCTTTAGCAGAAAGTACCGGTGGTTTTGCACTTGTTCAGCACAATTTCCCAACTGATAAAGGAAGAAAACTAAATTTCACTTTTGACATTTCCACAACATTAGTTGTTGAGCTTATGAAACCCATTTCTTTAGCTGCTGGCTATAAATTTCATCATATATCAAATGCCAATACTGGCCGACAAAATCCTGGAATTGATTCTAACTTTTTATTCATTTCCCTCTATATAAACTAGGTAATAGGCATTTATAGCAGATTATATGATCAGATTATAGTGTTCAATAGCTGTTTATGGTTAGAACTTAATTTTATTAAGTGAGCTATAAATCTGCTCTAACTCCGATTCGGTTGTACAGTAAGGGGGCATTAAATAAAGCACATTCCCGATTGGCTGAAGTAACAAATCATTGCGTAAACCCTGCTTTTTTATGTGTTCTTCTTTTTGATGGCTATTCTCAAGACTATTCTCAGTATTCACATCAAAAGCAGCAATTGAGCCTTTCACCCTGAACTTTTCAAGCTGAGGATTTTCTTTAATATGCTCAATAAATTTCAAATGCCATCCTTCCAAATTTTTAATAGTGGTTTCATACTGCTTCAACACCATCCAAGAAGCAATGCCTGCAGCACAGGCTAATGGATTTGCAGCAAACCCCGCTTCCTTCCATAGTTTAGAATACATGTCCGTTTTATTGATAGTTTCATATAATTCATCACTACAAACCGTAGCAGACAATGGCGTAAAACCAGCCGTTAGTCCCTGACCTAGGCAGGTGATGTCTGGTTCAACTTGGGCTCGCTTACAAGCAAAATAATCGCCTGTACGCCCAAAACCTGTCGATGTCTCATCAAATATAAGGAGTGTATCAAATTGCCTGTTCGACCAATGCACTTTTTGCATAAACTCTTCTGAACATATCCGAACCCCACCATCAACTTGCACCAAGGGCTCAATAATTATTCCAGCATATTTTTCGGGGTGCTCATCTAGCATTAATTCAAGTTGATCAATGATAGCATCTTCTTTTTTAGCTCGATTGGCATCATCTATCCAACTATCTGGAAAGGGAATCACTTCTATATCAAAAACACTATTGTCTAGAGCATTATTATTAATAGTATTTAAGCTAGAAGCAGCATTTTTGTTTGCGCCCTCAAAGCAAATGAATGTATTACGCTTTTGCCCATTGTTTCGCCAATATTGAAGAGCTAGTTTCATTCCATTTTCAACAGCAGACACTTCATTAGATGCAAATACCAAGCGATTTAATATTTTTGGTAACTCAGCAGTTATTAGATCAGCAAGTTGCTCGGCTAGTTGATTCACAAATTCAGCTGATAATGGACGATCTAACTGTAGTGCTTGTTCATATATAGCTTTGGCTATGTCTGGCTGTGCATGCCCATGAAGATTAAAACCATCACTTGAGCAACAATCCATTAAGACTTGGCCATTTTCAAGTGTTAGATGTAACCCCTGCGCACTTTTAACATTCAATGGTGGTTGGTTTTCAGCTAGATTTGAAAATGGGTGCCATATATTTTTATGCATGAACAGGATTCGCTTTTGCAGTTGATTTGAAACAGATGTTTCTGAAATTGAGTCTGATTATGCCTAGGCTATATTTCAGATTTAATTTGTGTACTTTTTTGTTTTATTCTTTTTTCGCTGCAATATAAACTATATGCCATTTCACTTTTTTAGGACCTTCAATCTTACGGTCCCAAAAGTCGGTTAACAATCGTAATTGCTTGGCAGACAGTGATCTTCCTGTTTTAGAAACATTGCTACCAACTTCTTTTAAATGCTTAAAGAAGTCTAATGAGGAGTCAAACTCTTGGAAAAGATCATTTTCATAATAGTCTACCTGAACCTTAGACATGGATAGCTTTATTACAACTTCTTCAACATCTGGTAAGGTGTTGGCAGTGTAGGGTAATCCTAATTCTAGGCAATGCTCATACCACTCTTCAAACGAATGATTGCCAGGGAATGAGCATAAAAGTAACCCGCCATACACAATAGTTTCTGCAAGGCGCTCTAATCCAATTGCTGTGTCTTTAAACCAATGAGCCGCAAAGTTACTTATAACCATTGCGTGGCTATCGGGTACAACTTCAATCTCATTTACATCAAGTAGTTTAAAACTAATATTATCGTTTAAAAGCCCCGCTTCTTCTAGATTCTTTTTGCATGAATCGAGCAATTCTTGCGAAACGTCTGTTAGAATAATTTCACGGGTTGGAAACTCCTGAATTAATAGCTCTGAAAGAAAACCAGTTCCACAGCCTACTTCTAAAAAAGGTCCAGGTGGCAAGATTTCTTTCCACGGTCTTAATGAGGAGATTAAACCGTTTGCAACTTTTTTTTGGATAGTTGCTTTGGTGTGATATTGTTCCGCAGCCTTGGAGAATGAATCTGCAATTTGTGTGGTAATTATAGAGTAATCAGATGTTGTTTTCATAATGCCTAAAAATAGGAATCGTAGAACTCAGATACGACCAACAATCGCTAGGATTTGTAAAAGGTAACGCATGTCCTTCTTGTTCAAAAATCATACTATGTTTCCGGCCCACATACCAATCTATCATTGCTTCTCCCCTTGGCTCCTGCAAGATTTTATCTCGTCCAGAATCCATTGCTATAATGGTAGAACCAAAGTCTAAATCTATGATTGGAAATTGCAGAGTTTTCATTGAATGTAAATCATCTAATCCATTCTCTACATTAATGTTATCAGGAAATTTACAATCCATTATCGATGGACTAAAGCTATCCTTTCTAAACTTATTTAAGGCCTCTACAGCATCATTTTTAAATAGCTTAATTAATGATTCTAGCTGCTCTTTAGAGGTTTCGTCCTGATCAGAATTAGGTGAATAGAGGCTATCAAATCCGTTAAAAATAACTAAATAATCGGCTTTACTTAGCACAGCAGTTTTGCACCAATGGAGTCCAAATGAGTGCGTAAATACAACTCTTATCTTGGTGTCATTTTCGAATCTAGGATAAAATGGTTTTCCAAAGTATCCGCGTTTCGCCGCCTTGAAAATAATCTGTTTCGGAAGTATGGATTTAAATGGATTCCAAAATGAATCATCCATTCCCCACCCGTGATATGCATGAATTTCTACTTGCCTGTGCATGTGAGCATAACTCCATTTAATGCAGCGCTCACATGAGTCTTATCGCGAGGGAAATAATTAATCATTATGCTATTCAGTACGAGTTGAATCATTCACAAAGGTGCGCCCCATTGCTCTAAATTGACGTACAAATGGAAGTTTCTCTCTAACCTTAGGAGAAAATTGAGAGTACTCAATCATAAATAATCTATCTGTATTAGGATCGTAATAAGTAAAGTTTACGAACGGTCCTCCCATGGCAGCATTTTCCATACGCCAAGTGCCAAGTGTTTCGTATGCAATTAAATGATCTTTCTGAAAGGTTTGGGTAGTTACAGGGCGGCGATACTCTGTGGTTACGTAAGTTTCACTTCCACTACCTTTAACATATATTTGTGACAGAGAATCTCGAGTAGCGTTAATCCAATCATCATCTAAAAAGTTAATACCATTAACGTTGTCTTTCCACCAAATCCACATCCAACGATCATTTTCTGGCAGATAACGACGATAGGTTAAAAAGTTAGTGGTATCCACACTTGCGTGATAGTCGTGCTGAAAGCGCACTTTAAAGCCAAATCTATTCCATAGAGAATCAGATAATTGAGTTTGTTCTTTTTTGCGATACACTTCATATTCCCATCGCTCTAATTCACGCTCTAAAATATCACTCAGCAGAGCTCTTTCTGAATTTATGATTTTCTCGGCAAGTGCAGAGTCGGAAGTTGACGTTAGTATTAGGGCGTATTGATCGCGGTACCATTGGTCTTTAATTGGAAAAGCAAAACTCTCTCCATTTCTAACTCTCTCTTCAACGGCGTCATCTAAAAATGAACGGATTTGTGCTGCAACATTTGACGAATCGTCTAGTGGCGCCACAAACATGACATTTTTCATTGATTTAAGGCGGTCAACCTGACCTTTGCTTCGAATATCTGTGAAAGATAAATTATAAAAACTCTCTGGATTAGGAAGAGTGAATACAAGTTTACCAAAAGTATTTCTAACAGCTTCAGCGGTTTTACCCTCCCATTTAGTTGAGTCCATCACCACAATAAATTCACTGATATTTCCTTTAGCTCTTTCTCTAAAATCTGTTTCGCAGGCAGTAAGACCAAATCCTAATAATGCTGCGAATAGTACAAGTGTCTTTCTTTTACTCATGTTTTAGTAGTTATTTTCCAAATTTCAATGAATGTACGAAAGAAAAGAGTTCTGTTTTCCAGCCTTCTTTCGGGTACGATTTCTTTATTACATCAATTAAAGCACTTCCAACTATAAATCCATCGGCATTTAATGCGATATGTTTTGCATTCTCGTAAGATTTAATTCCAAAGCCAACCATAACTGGATTTTTAGTGATATTAGAACGCACACGCATAATAAACTTATCTACCGAGTTAGAGACTTCCTTATCATCTCTAGCGCCCGTTACACCAGTTACCGATACACAGTACACAAAACCTTTAGACTTAGAGTCTGTGAGTCGCATACGCTCGTCGCTGGTATTAGGAGCAACAAGATAGATGATTGGTAAATCATTCGCTTGTGCGTGCGGTTCAATGATAGAATTTTCTTCAATAGGCACATCGGGAATAATTAAACCGTCTACACCACATTTCTTAGCATTTTCACAAAACTCCTTCACGCCATACCGTAATACGGGATTAATGTACCCCATCAAAACGATAGGTATTTCTGAATGTTTTCTAAGTTCTGAAACCATTCCAAATATTTTATCAATACTAATACCATTTGTAATAGCAATATCACTGGAATATTGGATAGTTGGTCCGTCGGCAAGTGGATCGCTAAAGGGCATTCCCAGCTCAATCATTTCAACGCCGTTTTTTTCAAAACCTAAAATTAATTCTACTGTAGAATCTAGTTCCGGATAGCCAGCCGTTATAAATAAGCTCATTAACTTATCGTCAGCGCTTCTTCCTTGAAATTTCTTTGTAATTCTATTCATAATTCTTAGCCATTTGATGGCTCAATTTGATAATTAAAGGCTTTAATAAGCCTAAATGTATGATTATAAATTCTCTGAAATAGTTCCCATATCCTTATCACCTCTACCAGAAAGGTTCACGATTACAACCTCATCCTTAGTGGTTGTAGGCATTAATTTCTCAAGCTGTGCAAATGCATGTGCCGACTCTAATGCGGGGATAATTCCTTCTGTTTTAGATAATAATTTAACGGCATTCATCGCCTCATCATCTGTAATAGGATAATATTTTACACGGCCTGTATCGTGCAAATGAGCATGTTCTGGACCAATTCCAGGATAATCTAACCCTGCACTTATTGAATGTGCAAGCTGTATCTGTCCATTTTCATTATGCAATAAGTAACTTAATGAACCATGTAACACGCCTTTTGTGCCAATGGTTAATGTAGCAGCAGTTTTACCAGAATCAACGCCAAGCCCAGAAGCCTCCACCCCAATAATTTTTATGCCATCATATTCAATGAATGGATAGAAAAAACCGATTGAATTAGATCCACCACCAACGCAAGCCAATAAATAATCAGGTAATTTACCTTCGGCTTTAAGAATTTGAGCTTTCGCTTCCTTCCCAATAACTTGTTGAAAATCACGAACCATCATTGGGTAAGGATGTGGACCTACTACCGATCCAATAATATAAAAAGTGTCTTCTACATTGGTAACCCAATCACGAATGGCTTCGTTTGTAGCATCCTTTAACGTTTTTGAACCGCTTTCTACACGTCGAATTTCAGCGCCCAGAAGCGTCATTCTATCTACGTTAAGTTTTTGGCGAACCATATCTTCGGCGCCCATGTACACAATGCATTCTAAACCAAATTTAGCGCACGCTGTTGCTGTTGCAACGCCATGTTGACCTGCTCCAGTTTCAGCAATAATTCTAGTTTTACCCATTCGGCGAGCTAGCAGTACCTGGCCTATCGCATTGTTAATTTTATGCGCTCCTGTATGGCATAAATCTTCTCTTTTGAGATAAATCTTCGCTTTCCCGTAATGTTCGGTTAGTTTATTGGCGAAAGTAAGTTTTGTTGGTCTACCTACATATTCATCCAATAGTAGATCGAACTCTGCATTAAACTCAGGGTCATTTTTAGCTTTTAAATACTCGGCTTCAAGTTCTTTAACTGCAGGGATAAGTATCTCTGGCACAAATTTGCCACCATATTCCCCAAAATATCCATGGGCATCAGGTTGTTTGTACGTTGTTTTTGTATCTGTCATAATTCTTTAAAATTACACTCTTAATAAATCAATTTAATTCTGCTTATCCCAAACGTTGTTCATCACGTCCATTAAAGCATCTATTTTATCATAATCTTTTATTCCGGGCTCTTCTTCTAGGCTACTTGAAACATCAACTGCATACGGTGATGTAGTTTCAATGGCATTTTGCATATTATCTGTATTTAAGCCGCCCGCCACGAAAAAAGGTATTTTGTTAGATAATTCAGCCAGCATCTCCCAATCGAATGTTTTGCCTGTACCGCCCCAAAGTGCATCTATTTTGGTATCAAATAGAAAGTATTGAGCAACATCAGAATACGACTCCACTTTATATTTTAACTCATCTATAGAAGTTTCTGGAGTGATGTGAAGCACCTTTATAACCGGTTTATCAATCAATTCACAATATTCAACACTTTCATCCCCATGTAATTGAACGAGGTCTAAACCACTTTCCTTTGCAATTTGGTTAACCTCATCAATAGATTGATTAACGAAAACGCCTACTTTTTTAGGACCTTCAAGCCAATTTATAATAGCTCCAGCCATAGCAGGCTCAATATATCGCGGGCTTTTATCGTAAAAGATAAAGCCCAAGTAGTCAACAAACTTCCCAGAAGCATATCGAGCGTCCTCGAGATTGGTTATACCACAAATTTTAATTTTTGGTTTATGCTCATTCATTCCTAAACCTCTTTTCATATTCTATTTCTGCTTGTTCTAACAATTCAGAAACTGCTTTCCCAGGATTATCCTGACGCATAAAAGACTCACCAATTAGTGCTGAATGAATGCCTTTACTTTGAAGTAGAGCAATATCTGAACCATTCGATAAACCACTTTCAGAAACTAAAACCGTCTTTTCTGGCGCTTGTTTTAAAATGGATATTCCTCGATGAACATCTACATCAAAGTTCTTTAAATCCCGATTATTAACCCCTAGTATTTCCACCTTGTTGAAATCCACTCGATCAAAATCATCTTGGTCGTAACATTCAACTAAAGCAGACAATTCATATTCTTTGGCTGCGGCAAGTAATTCATCTAGTTGGTTACCATCGGTAATTGCAACAATAATGAGTACCGCATCGGCACCAAAAGCACGAGCTTCTTTAATTTGGTAGGGATCTACAATGAAGTCTTTACGTAATAAAGGCAATTCTACTCTTTTAGAAATTGCTTCTAAATAACTTAAACTACCCATAAAGAAAGGCTCATCGGTCAATACAGAAATAGCAGATGCTCCTCCCTCCTCATATTGTTGGGCTATTTTAACTGGATCAAATTCTTGACGAATCACTCCTTTCGAAGGCGAGCCTTTTTTCACCTCGGCAATTATTGAAACAGCATCTGATTTTGTAAGAGCAGTTTTAAAGTTGATGCGTTCTTTTTCGAATCCTTCAAACGAATTGAAATCATTACTAGCGATTTTCTTTTTACGCTTTGAAAGATCTTCAGCAGTTTGGGCTACTATTTTATCTAGAATGGTACTCATTAATATTTAAAAACTCCCATTGCGTCGTTTGTTGAATCAACAAAATCATTAAATAATTTTCGGGCTTTGCCTGAACTTAAACTATCGATGGCTAGTTCTTTTGCTTCTGCAAGTTCTTTTACAATTCCTGAGGCTTGAATGGCAAAAGTAGCATTCAAAAGAATCATATCTCGTTGGGCATCAGTCGCTTTATTTGCTAAGATATTTTTCAATATTGTAGCGTTAATATCAGCGCCGCCACCCATTAATTCATTTATGCTATACTTTTGGAAGCCAAGGGATTCCGGTGAAAACATAAATGATGTTGAAACTAATTTATCTCTCAATTCAAATACTTCACTTTGTGCGCTTATACTTACTTCATCCAGCCCATCATGAGCATTAAAAGTGTATGCAAAATCGGTTCCTAAATTTGCTAAAATATGCGCCATCTTTTCTGCAACATCTTTATTATAGGCACCAATCACATAGCGTTTAACCCCAGCAGGATTCGCCATAGGCCCTAGAATATTAAAGAATGTTCTAAAGCCTAAAGAACGTCGAGTAGGCATTACATACTTCATTGCAGGATGGAACATTGGAGCGAACATAAAAGCCATCCCAACTTCTTTAAAAACTTGTTCAACACCCTCGCTTCCTAGTTCAATGGCTACACCTAGATGTTCTAAAACATCCGCACTTCCACATTTACTAGAGGCGCTTCTATTTCCATGTTTAATAACAGGAACGCCTGCTGCAGCCGTTACAAAAGCTGATACCGTTGAGATATTAAAGGTTCCTGATTTATCGCCTCCTGTACCGACTAGATCTATAGCATTTCTAGTATCTACATTCACTTTAACCGATTTTTCGCGCAATACTTTTACGAAACCGGTAAGCTCTGGAACAGTTTCACCCTTTATGCGCATACCTGTTAAAAAGGCTGCAATCTGATCGGATTCCACATCACCTTGCATAATCAAGTGGAGAGCGCTTTCAGCTTCAGTCTGGGTTAAATCTTCTGAAAAAGATAGTTTATTTAATATTTCTTTAAAATTCATGCTTGAGCTAACCAGTTATTAATAATTTTAGGACCTTGGGTAGTTAGAATGCTTTCTGGATGAAATTGTATTCCTTCAATTGGGTACTCTTTGTGACGAATTCCCATTATTACGCCATCTACTTCTGCAGTAACTATGAGTTCATTTGGAATTGTTTTGGGATCTAGAACTAGAGAATGATACCGCGTAGCAGTGAAGTCTTGCTCAACATCATTAAAAATGGATAGACCATCGTGATATATTTGTGAGACTTTGCCATGCATCAGCTTCGGCGCATATATAATAGTCGCTCCAAAAACTTCACCAATAGCTTGATGGCCTAGGCAAACACCGAGAATTGGAATGGTCTTACCCATTTCTCGAATTACATCTTCGGTTATCCCTGCCTCTTTAGGGCGCCCAGGACCAGGTGAGATTAATATTTTAGTTGGATTTAGCGCTTTAACTTGTTCTACTGTTAAATCATCATTTCGGATTATTTTGTAAACGTCTGTTTTCTGCGCTATAAGATGTACTAAGTTGTACGTAAACGAGTCGTAGTTATCAATTATAAGAATCACGTAATCAAAATTTGTGTAATAGTGCTATTTCTATTCATAATCATGCTAATTTTAGAAGTTGCGGATTATACCGGTTACTTCTCTAATTGGCTCCATAACTGATTCTGCTCTTGCTCTTGCTTTTTTGCCACCTTCAGTAAGTACATCTTTAACATAGTCTAAATCTTTTGCCAACTCTTTTCGGCGTTCTCTAGCTTCACCAAAATATTCATTTAGCAAATCTAGTAATTCTAATTTTGCATGACCGTAGCCATAGCCGCCAGCTTTGTATTTAGCAGCTATTTCTTTTTGTTTTTCGGGAGTAGCAAAAAGTTTTATGAGTGCAAAAACATTGTCGCCAGCTGGATCTTTAGGATCTTCTAGCGCCAAGGAATCAGTTTGAATTGACATTACTTTATTTTTGAGCTCTTTCCCTTCGTCGAAGAAACGAATAGTGTTGTCGTAGCTTTTACTCATTTTTCGCCCATCTGTACCAGGCACAATAGCTACCGATTCCATTATTAAGTCTTCTGGAATTTTTAGAAACTCTCCTTCATATACATGATTGAATTTACCTGCCAAGTCGCGGGCAATTTCAATATTTTGCTTTTGATCTTTACCAACTGGCACAATATCTGAGTGATAAATTAGAATGTCGGCTGCTTGTAAGATGGGATATGTAAATAGACCAATATTTGCATTTAAACCTGCAGCTGTCTTCTCTTTATAAGCCACTGCTTTTTCCATTAAACTAACAGGACAAACAGTGCCCAACATCCAAGCTAATTCAGGAACTTGTGGCACGTCTGACTGGGCAAAAAATGTAGATTTTTCAGGATCTAATCCTAGTGCTAAATAATCTAAAGTAACATCAATGGTGTTTTGCATGAGCTCCTTGCCATCATTCAACGATGTTAAGGAATGGTAATTGGCTATAAAATAGAATGCATCACCTTGGTTTTGCATACTAATATGCTGGCGAATTGCACCAAAATAATTACCGATGTGAAGTTTACCTGAAGGCTGAATGCCCGAAAGAATTGTTTTAGTTTTGCTCATTGTATATCTAAGGCTACGCTTAACGCTTGAACAAGTGCGCCAGCTTTGTTTTGAGTTTCTACAAATTCGTTATGTGGATTGCTATCAGCTACAATTCCTGCTCCTGCTTGAATGTACACTTTCTCGCCTGTTACAACCATAGTTCTAATTGCAATACAAGTATCCATATTGCCTGAAAAATCGAAATAGCCAACGGCACCTGCATAAATTCCTCTTTTGGAAGGCTCTAGCTCGTCAATTATCTGCATGGCTCTAATTTTTGGGGCGCCACTTACCGTCCCCGCTGGGAAACACTGCATGAGTGCATCTACCGCTGTTTTATTTTCATCAAGCCTACCAACCACATCACTAACAATATGCATTACATGCGAGTAGCGTTCTATAACTTGATTCCGTTCCATTTTAACCGTGCCCGCATCGCAAACTTTAGATAAATCGTTTCTACCCAAGTCTACCAACATAATATGTTCTGCTATTTCTTTAGGATCATTTTTCAAATCTTCTTCTAGCATTAAATCCTCCTCATGCGTTTCTCCACGTGGACGAGTACCTGCAATTGGCAGCACTCTAACTTCTCTATCCTGCACGCGCACAAGAACTTCTGGTGATGAACCCACAATACTAAACGCATCATATTCTAGGTAAAATAGATATGGAGAAGGATTTACCATTCGCAAAGCACGGTAAAGCATAAAGGGATCGCCACTCATGTTTGCTTCAAAACGTTGAGAAAGAACTACCTGAAATATATCTCCTTCATAAATATACTCCTTTCCTTTTTCTACCATCTCCTCAAAACGAGATTCCTTTATATTACTAGTAAGAGACTCTGGGGCAATACTAAATTTTCTGGAATCATACTTAGAAGTTAACGCTGCCTCTTCCATTGCTTCTAGTGCTTTTTGGGCATCTTTATAAGCTTGTTCTAAATCGTCTACCTCTTCTGTAAAAACAGTTTTAATAAGTATCACTTGATGTTTAACATGATCAAATGCATAAATCTCGTCATAAAACGACCATATAGCTTCTGGTAGATTCAAATCGTCGTTTGGCACATTTGGTAAATGTTCTACCAACCTAAATGTATCGTAGGCAGAAAAGCCAACTGCGCCACCTGTCAATCTCGGTAAATCGGGGATGATAGGCTCAGAATATGCTGTGGTAAGATTTTCAAGTTCCTCGAAATAAGGAATATCAATCTGTTTAACTTCACCGTTTCTGGTTAGAGTGGTGTTTGTACCATCAAATTCTAGCTTTTGATATGGATTTCGCCCCAAAAAGGAATAACGCGCAATTTGCTCCCCTCCCTCTACCGACTCTAACAAAAATGGCCGTTCAGCTCCAGTTCTAAGATTCATAAATAATGAAACGGGAGTTAGCACATCCGCTAATAGTCGCTTATACACAGGTATAGCGGTGTATTTGGTCGATAATTCTAAAAATATTTTAATATCCATATGGCAAAAAAAAACCCACTCTTCCAGAGGAATAGTGGGTATGTAATACAGTCTTATTTAATTTATTTACGCAACGTACCCACTGCTTATGTAAGCATGAGGCCACCACCAAGTTGTATTTAGTAATATTGCGTTTTTCATAACGGCACGAATATAGTAGTGTGAGGATTTAATAGCAATGACAAAATTGCTATTTGTTAATTGCCTAGCACTTTTTATCTTGGTTCATCATAAATGAAGCTATCCTAAAACTAAACAAAAACATTGCCTATATCTCACCGTTACAGACCGAAACTATACACCAATCAGAGATAATTTTTTGTTTAAACGTTTTTTTTCTTACTCCCTATTATTGGGTTCACTATTCTTTTTAGCAAGTGGTTGTGATACTCCACCTGGTGCAAATAATTATATGGATGGCAGACCCTCTGTATCTAATTTTGAAATAGCTCCCACTAAAATTGAATTTGATCCAGCTGTTGATGTTCAAAAGGACACTACTATTACCTTTTTGCTTCAAGTTGATGCTTTTGACTTAAAGAGTGACAGCCGTCCTATGTACTATATATTCATAGATAATGAAGAGGAGCCTAGTTTTTCAGGTGAGTTTACATTGTTAGAAAATTCGGCTAGTACTTATACAGCCACTGCAAATGTACTCACTACTACCTATAATTTTATTAAATATAAGGTATTGATTACACCAGGTGATATAGAAACAAGTAATGGAAATTATATTCAGAGTGTAATTACCCAGGTTGGTCTAACCTCTAATGCCCCTGAGATTATTGAAACAAATGCACCAATCACGGTAACTATTCCAAATGATGATGAAGTAAAACTACTTTATTTTACCGCTAAAGTAATTGATACAGATGGACAAAGTAATATCGAGAACGTATTTCTAAACTTTAGAAATGCAAATGGCTCAATGTTAAGCCCTCAACCATTCATAATGCTCGATGATGGTAAATTTGAAGTTAGTGGCGATCAAATTGCAAAAGACTCAGTGTTTACCAAAGTGTTTTCTGTAGATAAAAATAATACTCCAAATAACAGAACTGCACTCTATTGGGCCATTGATAAAACTGGCTTAAGTTCAGACACACTCGAAGTCCCTTTTAATATTGTTAAATAATATGCGGTTTAGACAAGCACTCCTTTTTATATTCACATTAGTATTGTCGGGCACTGTAACTGCACAATCCGTATATCCTACTAGCTCTAAGTTCGCCGGATTTAGACAAAATACCGTTTCCGTAATGGCGGCAGCTGGTGATACTGTTTGGATTGGTCCCTCATTAGATTATAACATCGATAATGGTGCAGAATGGTACCAACCAACCAATATTGATAGTATTAGTATTGCTGGTGGACGTACTTTTTCATTATCAGCTAAAAAAAACAAGTTAGTAGCAGGGCTTGGTATAAATATTAATTCTAGCGGCGAGTCGGTAGTTTCAGGTTTTGGGTATTACCTTTCTGAGGATTCTGGCGAAAGTTGGGATTACTCTCCCTTTCCAAAAGATGAGAATCCTGATGAGAACTGTGATTCAAAAATAATACCATACAATGGTAGCTGTGATTTAGAGTTCACTTATGGTGGTGAAACTTATTTCCGTGTTAGAAATACAGTAGCGCAACAATCACCGCCTTACGATGTAGACTTTAAAGATAATGTAATACTTTCAGCAAGTTGGGCCTCTGGACTGCTTAGAAGCACCGACTTTGGCCAAACATGGGAAAAGATCATATTACCTCCCATGACTGAAGACAGCTTGTCTCCCACTCAGTATTATACTTGGAACTCACAATATCAGGGAAATACGGTTGTAAGATATGACCCTAGAACAGATTTTAATTTAATAGGATTCGGGGTGCTTATTGACAGTCAAGGCCGAACTTGGTTTGGTACCGCAGGCGGAATAAATATTTCAGAAAATGCACTTTCAGCACCTACCGATAGTATTTCTTGGCGTCACAATTACTTTAAAAATACTAGTAATAGCTTATTGGGAAATTGGATTGTTGCCATTAAAGAAGATATAGCAACTGGTAAAATTTGGATGACCAATTGGGTTAACAATGCCCAAGATGGTGAGCGCTTTGGGATAGTTGCAACCGATGACGGCATTATTTTTGAACAACATCTTATTGGGCAAAAAATAAATGACCTTGAAATTAAGGATGGAGTAATCTACGCTGCCGGTACAAATGGAGTGTTTATTTCTAAAAATAACGGGCAAAGCTGGATTAAAATCCCTCAAATAAAAAGCCCAAATGCATTTATAAAATCTGATACTGAGTTTTACACTGTAACTTCTACTTCCGATAGAGTTTGGATTGGTAGTGGCGATGGTCTCATTTCTACCAATGATAGAGGCGTTACTTGGGAAATTACCCGTGTAGACTTTCCTCTTTCAGGTGGTAATGTTTATCAACCAAAAGCTAAATCAGTAGATGCTTATGCTTACCCTAATCCATTTTCGCCAGCTATACACGATGTTATTCGCATTAAGTATGAGTTAAAGAAACAAGGAAATGTTCATATTCGTATTTTTGACTTTGCTATGAATTTAGTACGCGATATTGAAAACAATTCTTTCAATAACGGAACTTATGAAGCTGTTTGGGACGGAATTGATGGCCAAGGACGAAAGGTAGCTAATGGCGCCTATTTCTATATTATAGAAATGCCAGACCGAAGTGTTAACGGCAAAATCCTACTAGTAGAATGAGAAACATGCTAAGAGTATTAAGCACTATTGTAATTGCCATCTTAAGCTTGCAAACAGTTCAAGCTCAGAATGGTGGTTTTGCGGGTTCAGCAAATAGAATTGGCTTTGGCCCAAAAGCAATGGGCATAGGAAATGCTATGACAGCAACAACCTCTCAAGGTTCTTTTGCGCACTATAATCCTGCACTAGCAGCTTTAAAACAAGATTTCACACAAGTACAGCTTGGTGTTTCATCTCTACAATTCGATCGTGTACACCAGACACTCGGTACAAGTTTTCAGCTCCCTCCTTCAGCTGGTTTAGCTTTTGATTTAATTCGTAGTGGTGTAAATAACATTGATGGCCGCACCGCAAGTGGCTACTCTACTGGTGAGTTCGAAACTTCCGAATATCAATTATTGGCTGCTTTCGGCATGCGAATGAGTGATAAACTAAAAGCAGGAATTGGTTTTAAACTCAATTACGCAAAACTTCACGAGGAATTAAAATCATCCACAAGCCTTGGTATAGATATTGGCTTGTTATATCACATTTCTGAATTTGTAAACTTTGGTTTCACTATTCAGGATATGCTTTCAGAGTATTCATTTAATTCTTCAGAACTGTATGGCTTAGATCAGGCTCGAAATGTGGTCAATAAATTCCCAACTCGAATTAAATGGGGCTTAGCTTATCAAACCGATGTATTTACACTTTCTGGTGATTATGAAATTCAAGTTTTCAATTCAGAAATTAACACTGAGGAAACCTTCCTAAATAGTGGAATCCCTCAATCTTTCGAATCCGTTGCAGAAATAAGCACTAACACTCAACAGTTTCGCATTGGAGGCGCCTGGAATGCCCATGAGCGCTTCACGTTACGTGCGGGCTACAATCTCCCCGATATTTCTCAGAGCTCTTCTTGGGGCTTAAGTACTGGGTTTTCACTAAATTTACCATTCGATAAGTTCAGTCCATCTATAGATTATGCTTTTGTGGTTGAGCCAAACCGAGTTGCAACCATTCATGTTTTCGCACTAAGTTTACACCTATGAAAAGAACGGTCTTAATATCAGCTTTTATTGTTTTCAGTAGCCTAAATGCTTTAGCGCAACAATCTGGATTCGATATTTTTAATTTTGCTCCAACACCAAACACTCTAGCATTATCAGAAGCAACTACTGCTGTACCTCAAGGTGCCAGTTCAGTTTATTCTAACCCTGCCCTACTTTCTTTGATGCCTTCATCAACCATAGATCTAGGATATTCTAGAATGATTGGCGATGCTAATAATATTTTTGGTGGCATTAATTTTAGAGAGAAAAACAGAGCTATTGCCCTAACAGTATATCGCTCTGGTGATGATGGATTTGAGCAGAGAGACACTCAAGGCCCATCTAATGGAAACTTCTCTGTAAATTACTTAACTATAAGCAGCGCATTGTCTTACGATTTTAAATACTTTGCAATAGGAGCTTCTGCTCAATACATATATCAAGAAGTATATCTAGATAAATCATTTGGATATTCTTTAAATGCAGGGCTTGCACGTGAGTTTTTATCAGGTAAAATTCGGACTGGTTTTTCTGTAGTTAATCTAGGAAAAATGAATAAGCTAGTAACCTCAGAGCCTATACTTCCTACAGCATTACGCATGGGTGGTGCAGTAGATATTTTGGAATTTACACCACCAAAAAACTCAAACCTTCCTATTTTAGTGAATGTTTCTGCAGACTATGTAATACCTATTGCCGATACACCTAATAATAACAGCATTGGCTTTTACGACGACGAAACCTATGCGAACTTTGGTATAAACTTTAATATTGCACAAGTAGTAGAACTTAAAACGGGCTTTAAAACAGGCAATACTGCTCGTCCCCTTTCATTTGGTGTTGGTTTTATTACTGATATACTCACATTTAACTACGCGCTCATCCCTTTTAATACAGGCTTTGGTACCGTACATTCCATTGGGCTACAATATAAATTTTAGAAATAAATCAACATGGAGAATACCTCTCTTGGCGATCTTATTGAAGCGCTTGGAACTAACTCCTCAACGGTTTATGTAGCTCCATTAATAAAATATGAGTACCCCGACTCCGATTATCTGTATAATTTATATAAGCCTATTTTTGAAGATTATCCCTCTATAGAAGTTAAAAGTCTTTCAGTATTCTCTCATTACAAACCATTTTTTGCAGCTCTAATTTCTCGAGATGTCATTTTCCATTATCATTGGCTAGAGTTCCAGGACTTAAAATCTTTGTTGGGGATGCCTTGGAAGCTGCTCTGGATATTTTTGTTCAAACTTATAGGTGGTAAATTAGTTTGGACCATTCACAATGAGCAACCTCATGACCAAAAGTTTCTAAAGCTCCATTTATTTCTCCATAAAAAGATGGCACGTTGGGCAAAGGCACTTCATGTGCATTGCAAAACTGCCGCTCAAATAATGAGTAAGACCTTAAACAGTCCAATATCCAAATTTTATGTTATACCTCATCCTTACTTCCCAAGTAAATTAGTTTCCAGAAATGAAGCTATTTTAGAATTGAAGAGGAAATACGGTTTAACATTAGATGAATCTAGACCCATAGCTTTAATTTTCGGCCAAATAAGTCACTACAAACAGATTGAAGCTATCTTAGCTGATTTTATTGGTGGTAAGAGTGAAACAATTCAGTTTTTAATAGCTGGAACCGTTAAAAAAGGAAATCAAGAATTAGGCGATTATTTAAAGGACATTTCAGCGAAGAACCCACACATTCATTTAGTTACTCGATTTATTTCCGATTCTGAACTACCATATTTTCTAAATGCTGCGAATGTCTGCTTATTTAACTACAAAGAGGTACTAACCTCCGGCGGAGTATACATGGCATTAAGCTACAATATCCCTATAATTGCCCCCAAGCTTGGGTGTATTATTGAATTTGAAAAACAGCAAGACATTCATTTATTCGAAACTGACGCCGAACGTAACACTTTGCTTAAGACCATTTCTTTAGCATGAAAAAGATTCAACAAAAAGCATTTTGGATTGCATTTGGGGACTTCTCTTGGAGAGGGTTCTCCTTTATTACATCAATTTATTTAGCACGAACTTTAGGTACTGAATATTACGGATTGATTGTAATTGCCATCTCCATGCTTGGTTATTGCTTTTGGTTCGCTGACCTAGGCCTAGTAAATATTGCCATTCGTGAAGTTGCCAAAGTACCAGAGAAGCGACTATTTAGAGCCAAAGAAATCTTCAACATGAAGGTTTTTCTAGGAATGGTAGTCCTCATCTTCTCCTTTCTCATAATTTCTAACCTCGATATTGAATCAGATAATAAAAACATTGTCTTAGGCTATTTGTATTCTATAATTCCATACGCACTTATGATGGAATGGTACTTTAATGGCAGGCAACAGTTTGGTAAAGTGGCACTATCCAAAGCAGCAAATGGCTTTGTATATTTTGCATTCATCTTTTTGCTTATTAAAAAACCAGAAGACATCACTCTAGTGCCTTATATTTATGTAGCAGGAACGGTAGTAGCTGCTATTATTTTAGGTGTTTTTGCCTTTTTCGACAAACCATTCCCATTGCCATCGCGTGGTATAAATATATATGGCGACCTACTAAAAACTAGTTCAGTACTTGGTATTGGCTGGTTTTTTACACAATTAGTACAACTTTTACCTCCAATTTTAATTGGTATATTTTTAAGCGTTAGCCAAGCAGGACTTTATGGCGCAGCGTATCGAATAATTATTATTGTGATGCTGTTAGATCGTGTATTTATAAACCTTCTACTTCCCAATTTATCCGCAATATGGAGCACTGATAGAAGTCTTGCTAAAGAAAGAGTTAATATGGTGCTAAAAATCATAATTGCTGGCGGAATTATGTTAACAACCTTAATGGCACTAAATGCCGAATTTGCGGTTTCATTACTTTATGGCACTGATTATGTAGGCAGTGTGATTATCCTTAAATATCTTTCATTATTCATACTATTCACTTTTATGAATAGCCTTTTTTCGTTTGGGCTAATAGCTACAGGCAAGGATAGAGAGTATCTTATTGCCAATGTTATTGGAGGTATAATTTCAGCGGTTCTAATAATTTCATTTGCGAAATTTGGCTCTTCGAAAGGAGTAGCCATTTCAGTCACAGTTTCAGAATTTGTTATGATGAGCTGTGCCTATTATTGGTTCAACAAGACTATCCCAGTCAAATTCATTACGGTATTTTTGATACTATTTACTACCGCACTGCTTTATTTTATAATAGCCAGCACCTATCAAATACACTTTATTATAGCATCTATAGGTAGTGTGCTATTATTGAGTTTTGTTAGTTGGATAACTGGTGCGGTACGCCTCAACGAGCTATTATGGCTTAAAAACAAGTGGTCATGAGTTTAAAATCGCTAACCATAGGCACCCTTGCTCCTAGTTTTGGGCTTACCGCCATTTTAAATGCAATTGGGCTAAACTATGAAAATGCTTTTAACCAACAACTAACTACAGAGAGTTATTCAGTTATAATACTTGAGAATGCTGATGGTATCTCCCCTCACATCCGTTCTGCTTTAGTAAAATTTGCAGAAGATGGTGGTTCCGTGTTAGAAATCACTAAAAAACCGCGCTTTTACAAGGCTCACAAAGTAGTATCTACCCAACGCAGCTATTTAACTAACAGTAATCATCATCCTGGTTTCGATAGAGTTTCTCACATAGATTTATTTGGAAAATGTGGACTTTCCCAGAATACAGATTCATATTTTGAGGGACTTCTAGATTTTCAGACATCTGGTAAAGGCACATTTAGTTTTATCGGCTTGGATATCACAAGTATTTGGAGTCCAAAATCCCCAAGAAGAAAAAGATTCCATAGTGAACATGGAATTCCTCCAGATGAAATTGTATCCCCTGTTTCACGATCAGAAATCATACGCTTAATTGAAACTACATTGCTAGAATTACACATTCGGGCTAATCTACCCATGGTTTCAAAATGGCACTCGCTAACAAAAGCTCCAGTCTTTGCTTTTAGAATTGATTCAGATTACGGCACCCAACAATCTTTGCAAGATATTTTAGACTTGGCTAGGGCGAAAGAGCTCTCATTAACTTGGTTCTTGCATGTAAACGCCCATAAAGAATGGCTAGATTATTTTGAAACATTCGGTGATCAAGAACTTGCTCTACATTGTTTTGAGCATGGTACATCCACTTCAAAAGAAAAGATATTAGCAGATTTGCAAAAAGGAAATGCTCTTCTTAAAGCTGCAGATATTGAGACGAAAGGATTTGCTGCTCCTTATGGAATTTGGAGTGATGGACTGAAGCAAAGTCTGTCGGAATTCGAACGGTCTTATTCTTCTGAATTTACAGCGGGTTATGAAGGTGTGCCATACGAACTCGAACTAAATGAAGGGCATACTTTGCTACAAATCCCAATGCACCCCATTTGTACGGGAAGTTTGAGCCGACGTAAATATACTAGTGCAACAATGAAGAAGTATTTTGATCAGGTTATAGAAACCACTTTAGCACTACAGCAACCGTTAATTTTATATCACCACCCACTACAGCCTGGGCTAGATGTTGTAGAACACATTTTCAATAGGGTTACTGAGCTGGGATTTAAGAACTTGACTTTTCAAGAGTATGCAGATTTTTGGCAAACCCGTTCCCAATTTCAATTCAAAGCTCATTACTCAAATAACAAGATTCATATTGATAGCAATTCTAGTTCTCAAGTTCTACTAAAAGTATCAAATTCACATTTAGGCTTTGATTTGATTGACGCCCTTGGTAAAACATTTGAATTAGTACCTACTTCTACTTTTAAATACGGGGAGCCTTCTCTACCTTCCCCAAAAGAAGTTAGATCTCTACATTCTCAAAAATTGAGATTATTGAAAACTTCTATTTATGATTGGAAAAATAGGAACAGATTATGAAAGTTGCTTTTGTTGCGCCTTTAAGTATCTCTGCAGTTAATGGCGGGGTAAGAACCCAAGCTTTTAAAACCGCAGAGTTTCTTACTAAACTTGGTGTAGAAATTACTTTTATTTCGCCCTGGGAACATGTTGAACTAGACGATTTTGATATAGTACATATATTTTCTGCTGGAGCTGAAACTTTAAATATGGCTGTAACGAACCACTCTAAAGACACTAAATTAGTAGTGTCACCCGTATTTTTCTCTAATCGGAGTGCTTCTATAATTCGCAAATCAATTCGTGGCGAATGGCTTTTGAAAAAGATTGGCTCAGGTATACGTTCAGATTTTACCATTAAAGCTGAGATTTGCAGAATGGCAGATAGATTGCTGCCTAACACAACCGAAGAACTTCAGCTAGTTAAGGATGGCTTTAGAATAGATTCTAAGAAATTAGCTGTTGTGCCAAATGGTGTTGAAGAGCGTTTTGCTAATTCTACCCCAGATTTATTTATAAAAAAATATAGAATGGAAGATTTTGTGCTATTTGTTGGGCATGCATCAGCTCCACGTAAGAATGTTCTGGGTTTACTCAAAGGCGCACATCACCTTAACAAAAAGCTAGTTATCATTGGCTCGTTTAGTAATGATGCTTATGGAAATGAATGTTTGAACATTGCGCAAAACAATAACGATATTCTACTCATTGATACGTTAGAACATGATTCTGAGCTTCTATCTTCGGCTTATGCAGCATGTAACACTTTTGTGCTGCCATCCTATTATGAGACTCCTGGAATTGCCGCTTTAGAAGCCGCACTTGCTGGGGCTAATATTGTAATTACGAAATTTGGAGGTACAACTGATTATTTTAAGAATTTTGCAGAATATCTAAATCCAAATTCAGTAGAAAGCATTTACACAGCTGTGAACAAAGCTAGCCTAAAAGTAAAGAACTCTGAACTTAAAGAGCATATCTTACGAAATTACACTTGGGAAAAAGTAGCAGAGAAAACGCTAACAGAATATAAAAAGGTATTAGCTTGAAGAAGATAATTATTGGGTTTGGTACTCGTCCTGAGGTTATAAAACTCGCACCTGTTGTTAAGGCTTTAGAACTCGAAGGATTTAATGCTGTAACGGTTCATACAGGTCAACATGATGAACTAGCTAGTGACATGCTACAACTCTTTGGCATTCAGCCTTCCTATGATTTAAAGGCAATGCGACCAAATCAGGATTTGTTTGAACTGACTAGTTTTTTGCTGCCTGAATTAAAACGAGTTTACTCGCTGGAGAGGCCCGATGCAGTGATTGTTCAGGGTGATACCACTTCCTCCTACTTAAGCGCTCTAGCAGCATTTTACCTGCAAATCCCAGTCTTTCATGTAGAAGCTGGGCTACGTTCGCATAATCTTTATGATCCTTTTCCTGAAGAAATGAATCGCAAGCAGATTAGTGTAATGGCTAACGGACATTTTGTACCTACAGAGCTAGCTAAAGAGAATTTATTAGCTGAAGGTTATTCTAAAAACTCCATTTGGGTTACAGGAAATACTGTGGTGGATGCTTTACTTAGAATAATGGATTCAGAAGCATTTATAAATGAGCCTACTCCTATTTATGATACTGCTAAAATGGTATTAGTAACTTCTCATCGTCGCGAAAATAGAGGAAAACCCCTTGAGAATATAATGTCGGCTCTCATGCAACTATTAGAACAAAACGAGGACATTACTATAGTTTTTCCAGCCCATCCAAGTCCTGCAGTTCAAGAGATCGTAAATAGCTCAAGATTCACACATCCTAGATTATCCATTTTACCATCTACTGGCTATATGCCCTTCTTAAAACTTCTAAACTCAGCAGATTTAATACTTACCGATTCTGGGGGAATTCAAGAAGAATGTGCTGCACTTGGTAAAAACGTTCTGGTTTTAAGAGAAACCACTGAACGTCAAGAACTCATTCATTCAGGCTTCACAAAACTAGTGGGTTCAAATGTAGCCCTAATAGTTAATGAAGCCACTGCGGCACTAAATGCTAATAAAGTGTTAGATGCACAAAGTATTTATGGGGATGGTAATGCCGCTTTAAAAATAGTAAAGCTACTAAAAACTCAACTATAGTCTTGAAATACATCCTCAGTACCGGGGTCGTAGTCATCTTTAAAAAAGTGAATCGCTCCTGTAATTAAAGCCTTTAGGATGAAAATTGTAATCACTACCATTAATCCGTGTTCTTTGAAAAACAAAATGAGTAGTAGATATGCAAAGAACAAAATGAATTTCCCCTTTTCCTGCTTAAGAGACTGTCTATCAAATCTAGGGATTTTATCGAAGGGAATTGTACTTACCATTAACAATGAAATTGTAATTACAACAGGCATTAATACAGCATTTATACCGTGTTCAAAACCAGAGAATAAATCCACTTCATTTCTAAATGTAAGATAGAAGGCAGCCAATATTATTGCTTGTGCTGGAACTGGAAGACCAATAAATATATCTTTAGTTGGTGCTAAACGTGCATTTACGTTAAAGCGCGCTAATCGAATAGCTCCACATAATGGTGGCAATGCACTTATTAAAACGCCTAGCATATTAAGTTCGTGCAAACTGAATTGATAAATCAGGAAACCAGGCGCTACACCAAAAGAAACCATATCACTTAAAGAATCGAGTTCTATACCAAAATCACTGGTAGCATTTGCTAACCTTGCCATTAAGCCATCAAGTACATCAAAAAGACCCGCAAGTACAATAAGTTGAGCACCAAGAACAAAATCACCTTTTGCAACCGAAATAATAGACAAGAAACCACTCAACAGGTTCATCAGCGTAAAAAAGCTTGGAACAGCAATACGCTTATTAACAGGTGGCCGTTGGCTTTTTATATTTTTCCTTTTCGCTTTAAAGGAAGAGTATTTTCTTTGAATAGGATATTTCATTAATTAATCTCGCCTATAATTGATTCTCCTGCTACCGTTCTATCACCCTCTTTAACTTTTATGGCCACATTAGAGGGTACTATAATATCCATTCTAGATCCAAATTTCATCATTCCAAAGCGTTCACCTGCAACCAATTCATCACCTTCTTTAATATGGTAAACAATACGGCGCGCCAAAAAGCCAGTTATCTGTTTAAAAAATATCTTTGTACCAGAGGAATGTAGTACGCCAAAATCAGCTCTTTCATTAAGCTCTGATGCATTTTCATCCCAAGCCATTAAAAATTTGCCTGGCAAATATTTTAAATATTCTAATTTACCAGAAATAGGATTTCGGTTTACATGAACATCTAATGGTGATAGGAAAATAGTTATCTGAGTAGCTTTCTGTTTTATGTATACATCCTCATCATACTCCTTAACTAACAATACAACGCCATCGGCTGGTGCTATTAGCAAATTATCTCCCTGTGGAGTAACCCTTTCTGGGTCTCTAAAGAAGTAAATTACAATGCCACAACAAATTCCAATGGCTACATAAATCACATAGGCGAACCAGTGAAAGACATAGAGATAGGTAAGTGTGTAAATTAGTGCCGTTATAAAAACGGCTATAAACATTGATAAATATCCTTCACGTGCGAACATAGCTTTTTAAAATAATTTTATAACATCGTTAAATACCACAAAAACCATAAGAGCAAGAATAATAAAGAAACCAATATTTTGAGCTACTATTTTCACTTTTTCTGATGGTTCTTTACGTGTTACACCTTCATAAATTAAAAATACCAAATGTCCACCATCTAAAGCTGGTATTGGTAATATATTCATTATAGCCAGTGTAATACTTAGTAGAGCAGTAATGCTCCAAAATCCAATCCAACCGCTTGTTTCGGTTGCTTGTTTAGTCATATTTGCAATTGCAATTGGTCCGCCTAAATTTTCTTTTACAGATATATCACCAGAGAATAAACGTGCAAAACCTTGAACTATACCTACACTTTGTTCTTTAGTTTCTACCCAGCCTTCTTTAAATGATCCAAAAAAGCCATAGCTAATGCGTTCGCCACCGGCTTGGGCCAATGTGGGTGCATAAACCCCAATAGTTCTGTCGTTGGTAGGTTCAATATTATTAAAGGAAAGTATCCCACCATCTCGTTTAACTTTGATATCTAAAGTTCCTGTAGATGATTTTATTATTGAATTTAGTTGTACCCAATAGTTTACTACTTCATCGTTGATTGAAATAATTTGATCATTGGCTTTTAGCCCAGCCTCATCGGCAGGACTCCCTTTTACTATGCCTGATGTGATACTAGGTAATACTAACTCTCTACTTAAAAATCCTCTTGTTCTAATACTGTCTAAAAAAGATGATGCCATTGAAATTATAACCTCTTCCCCTTTTCTAACTACTGTATAGCTGACATTTTCTGAAGTTAAAGCTGATGCAGAAACGAGGTCGCTAAAATAAGCTGCGTCTTTACCATTAACGCCAACAATTCGGTCGTCATTTTGAAAACCAATTTCTTTTAGAATGGAATCATCAGTTATATATATACCGCTAATATTCTCTATGGGCAGTACTGTTTTACCATAATTCATGGTTAAACCAGTATAAATTAAAAATGCCAATATCATATTAAATACAACACCGGCAATAATTACAATTATGCGCTGGTAAACTGGCTTACTTCTATACTCCCAAGGCTCTGGCTCTCTATCAAGAAAGTCATTATCCATACTTTCATCTACCATGCCCGCTATTTTAACGTAACCACCTAATGGTGTGGCTCCTATACAGTAATCAGTATCCCCTTTTTGGAAACCCCATATTCTTGGTGGGAAACCAACTGAAAAACGCTCAACCTTCATCCCAAATAGCTTTGCGGCGAGGAAGTGTCCTAGTTCGTGAATAAAAACTAAGATCATTATGGCACCAATAAAAATGGCAACGGTGCTTACTATGTCAAAAAAACTTTCCATGTATATTATATCTGGGACGCAAATTCGCGCGTCTCTTTATTTATTTCAATTAATGAATCTATATTAACTTCTTGTTTAGAATCCACCCTTTCAAGGCACTTCTCAACAATTTTAGGGATGTCAATATAATCAATTTCCTTGTTCAAAAAGCGTGCCACAGCAATCTCATTTGCCGCATTAAGCACTGTAGGCGCCAATCCACCAAAAGTTATCGCATCAATTGCGAGTTTAAGGCAAGGAAATAGATTGTAATTAACGGGCATAAAGTTAAGATCTTGTGCTACAGACCAATCCATTCTGGGAGTGTCTAAAGGTAACCGCTCGGGAAATGTAAGTGCGTAAATAATAGGCACCTTCATATCTGGTGGACCTAACTGCGCTTTTGTTGAACCATCTGTAAAAGTAATCATTGAGTGAATTATGCTTTGCGGATGGATGACCGGCTCAATTTTATTCACCGGTATGTCAAAAAGCCATTTCGCTTCTATAATTTCGAGCCCCTTGTTCATCATTGTGGCAGAGTCAATTGTAATTTTTGAACCCATCGACCAATTTGGATGTTTTAAGGCTTGTTCAACAGTAATGTGTTTCATCTGCTCTGCAGAATACTCACGAAATGGACCACCACTAGCAGTAATTATAATTTTTTCGATGGATTTATTTTGCTCACCAACCAAACACTGAAGCATGGCGCTGTGCTCAGAATCTATTGGTATAAGTGAGGAAGTTGAGGTTTTAAGGGCGTCATAAATAATCTCCCCTCCTGCCACTAAGGTTTCTTTATTAGCCAAAGCCACTTTTTTATTATGCTTTATAGCCTCTAAAGTTGGTAGAAATCCAGCGAACCCAACTAAACTATTTAAGACAGTGTCCACCTCATCTAATTGCACTATATCTATTAGGGCGTCATAGCCCGACATCAATACCGTATCGGAACTTATACTATCTTTCACTTTTTGGAAGTGATCATCTGTACAAATTACAGCGTATTTGGGCTTAAATTCATTTATTTGGTCAACTAACTCCTCCCAACTTCCATTGGCGGTAAGAGCAATAATTTCAAACTTATCGAGATGTTGACGAGCTACTTCTAGTGCTTGCATGCCTACAGAACCTGTAGATCCTAAAATAGCTATTCGTTGTTTTTTCAAATCCTAAAGTGTATTTAAATTAAGAGAGTAAATATATAGCAAGCCAGGCTTAATTAGAAACTTATTTACGTTGATTTTTCTAATCATTATAGCCTTAAAAGATTCCTATAAACGTATCTTCACCCTGAGCATAATGGATAGTGCTAAATAATTTTCATTTATCTGAATATGCAATCCTAATTATTTAAGACTCTATCTAAAAGCCTAATTCTTTAGCAATTCTAAACATTTTAGAATGGGCAAATACTGTTTCTTGCAAGGTGGGCGCATATCCCCCAGAAAGCAGGAGTGTTAAGGGAATTTCTTTTTGCGTAACGGTCTCAATAACAATTCGGTCTCTTTGTTCTAAACCATCAAGAGTAAGTGATAAACGCCCCAATTTATCGGTAGCAAGAGGGTCAATTCCACCTAAATAAAAAACTATATCTGGTTCAAATTCGCCAAATATTTTATCAAGTGCTGAAATGAGCTCTATATGATACTCTTCATCACCTGTATTATCGGGTAGACCTATATCTAGATCAGAAGGAGGTTTTTTAAAAGGATAGTTCTTTTCGCCGTGAATGGAAAAAGTGTATACAGAGTCGTCGTCTTCAAATATAGCAGCGGTTCCATTACCTTGATGTACATCACAGTCTATAACTAGCGCTTTTCCAATCCATTTAGAATTTTGGAGTACTTTGATTGCAACAGCAACATCGTTATAAACACAAAATCCTTCTCCCCAATCGGGCATTGCATGATGTGTTCCGCCAGCCAAATTCCCTGCAATGCCATCTTGTAGTGCCATTAACCCTGCATTTAATGTGCCCTGCACAGTTAATCGCGAACGAATTGCCAACTCTTTAGACCAAGGGAGTCCTAATTTTCGAATTTCTTTTTTATCAAGAGTTCCGTCCCAAACCGCATTGGCATAGCGTGGAGTATGCGCTGTTGTAAGTTGGAACATATCTACCATAGATGGCTCAATAATATCTTGGCTTTTGACAATACTATTTTCTGTCAAATAAGTATATAAACCTTCAAACTTCCCCATTGGGAACACATGCTTGGCTGGTAGTGGTGCGTAATATCCTGAACAGTAACTTACTCTCACTAATAATTGAGTTTAATAATTGCCATCATTCTTCCACTTTTCTCTCTTTCTCGTCTATACGAATAATACATAGTGCTGTCTAATACTGTGCAGCCAGCTTCACATTCAATATGCTTATCTAATACTCCTGACTCAACCAATTGGTGAGTTATAAATCCTTTCAAATCTACCCGAGGCTTGTCGAAACTTTTTGTATCTACAAAAGCATTTGGAAACTGCTCTGCCACTTCTTCTCCAACTTCAAACATTTCCTTAGAAATACATGGGCTAATATATACTTGAATTTGTTCTACCTTCATTCCCTTTCTTGTCATAATTTCTAAAACTTTTGGAATAATTCCGCCTACTGCTCCACGCCAACCTGCATGCACCGCCGCTATAACGCCTTGCTCTTTATCGCAAAGTAGTACTGCTGCGCAATCAGCAACCTGTATAGCTAAGGCTACCCCAACGGTTGTGGTGATTAGTCCATCACACTCACCAGCAAATCCCCCTTTAGTTACTTCTCTTATTTCTGTACCATGAATTTGATTTGCATAAGCAATTTGATTTAACGGTGTAGCAATTTCATTGGACAGAAGTCCTCTGTTTTGTTCAATTTCTTGTGAAGATACTTGGGTATTAAATCCTAGATTTAGTCCAGGTATTTCATTCCTAGTATTTAAGAATTCAGCATTTTTGAGTGTGAACCAAGCACTCACTTTACCATCATTTAGTGCATTAGGTTTAGACAGTTTAAGCGGGGAAGACATCTTCTAACCTCATTCTAACCAAGCCAACAGGGAATTCCTGTCCTGTCCATAGTTTGAATGATTTCGCACCTTGATAAATGAGCATATCTAAGCCACCAATAGGAAAACCACCTGCAGTTTCTGCTTGTTGCAAGAAGTATGTTTTACGCGGATTATAAACAATATCGTAACAGATCTTTCCTTTAAGATATTCAAGCTCAGAGTTTCGAACGGGCGATGCATTTACATTAGGATGCATTCCTAACGGCGTTGCATTTATGATTATAGAAGCCTCACCTGCAAAAACACTCCAATTATCGTAGTTACATCTAATAATTGAATCATCATCATTATCATAAACACCTGGACGCCTACTTACGAGTACAATTTCTAACATATTAAGGGATTGCAAAGCGTAAATAATTGCTTTTGTGGCGCCACCAGTACCAAATATTACAGCACGCCCCCCTTCTAACTCATCTTCAACCTCTTCAAGCGGAGCTAAAAAACCAAATCCATCTGTGTTGTGGCCTATAAGTTTATTATCAGCTTTAACGATGGTATTAATTGCGCCAATTTCCATGGCTTCATCGCTTAACACATCAACCACATCAAATAAAGTCTCTTTGTGAGGAATGGTAATGTTGGCACCCAAAAATTCTGCTTTGTTACAGTGTGCAATGAGCGAGGTTATGTCGTTACCTGTAACAGATAGCGCAACATATTCGCCTGGCAAATTATAATGCTGAAGCGCTGTATTATGCATTATGGGAGATACACTATGCTCTATAGGGTTTCCTATAAGCAGGTAATGTGGTTTTTTACTTTTATCAGAGTGTAGAAATTCTTGAAATGTCACAGTTATATTAATTCATGAACAAAAAAAATGCGTACCGTAATGGTACGCATTCAAAATAGTAAATATTTATAGAGCAATTAAGCAGTAACTTCTTCTTCAGAGGCTTCTAATTGTGTTTCTTTAAAAGTACCTGACTCAGCAAGTTTCTTGAATGCTTCAATATCTTTAGCAAGTTGTGCTGGAGATTCCTCTATAAACTTTGCTAACTCTTCGCTTGGCTCGCCAAAAAATGTACGGTAATCAAGAGTAATTTCAACTCGAGTACGTTCGCCATTTTCTAGTGGAGTAAACCGGATTGTACCAGTTTGGTTAAGATTGCCATTGATTGTAATCCATGCAAAGCGAGTATTACGTAGGTTATCAATTAAGTTGGTAGTCCACTGGAAGTCTTCGCCGCCAATTTTGGTTTTATACTCAAAAGTTTGTGAGTTAATTCTTGTTACAGACTCAATTCTACTTAAAAACTTAGGGAATTCAACAGGATTACTTAATAACTCGTACACTTTGGCAAGTGGTAAATCAATCTCGATTCTTTCGTGCGCCATAATAAAAATTACTTGGAAGTTGTGTTCGTTTGGATTTAAAATCTTTTTGATGAACCGGTTTTCACGGATACAGGTAGGATTTCACCATAGTGCTCTAAAAATACGGATAAATTGAATAAGCCTCAATGACATTCGCACATTTATTGGCAGAATAATTTTTTTAGCTCACATTTACAAGAATTATATGCAATATAATTAAAAAGGTAGGTGCTGAAAAAATAGATGTTAAGCGTTTAATTATTATTTTAAATTGCTAATACCATCACGTTGAATGCTGTTATTTAACTACTTATGATAGGTGTTAATATCTGCATTATATTTTTATGCACATTTTCTTGTGAGCCACTAGCATCGATAGTTTTAAATCGAGATTCTTTTTTCCGAAGCTCCTCAAAGCCCTTATAAACCCTATTAAAAAACGAATCTCCTGATTGTTCCATCCGATCTTTATCTAAATGAGAGGTTCTTTGTGCGGACTCTTCCAAGCTAAGGCGCAAATAAAAGGTGATATCGGGGGCTAAGCCGTGCGAAGCTACTTCATTTATTTGATGGATTTGTTCGAGCGGCAAGCTTTTTCTGCCATATCCTTGATAGGCGGTTGTTGAATCGTAAAACCGATCTAGTATTACAATACCATCTTCTTTAAGGAGTGGTTTTACTTTTTCGGCTATCAATTGTGAACGAGCGGATGAAAATAATAACAATTCAGTAATAGGGTCTATCTTTAGCTCTGGGTTAAGCAACATACCTCGTATCAATTCTGAGATATCTGTACCCCCGGGCTCTCTAAATACTACTACTTTATGTCCCAGCTCTTTTAAAGCTTCTCTTAATAATGATATCTGAGTAGATTTCCCACTCCCGTCAATACCTTCAAATGTAATTAGCACGTAATTCAGTTAAGTTAAAAATCGAAATCGTCCATAAGTTCGACAGGTTCTTTGGGCATTGCAATAGCCAAGCCTAAATATATTAAAAAGCTAGTACCATACATGAAAAATGAAACCACAAAAATAAGTCGTATTACAGTACTACTTATACCAAAGTAGCGTGCAAGACCACCACAGACACCAGATAATTTCTTATCAGTTCTCGATCTTACTAATTGCTTTGCTTGTTTGTAGCCATACGTCGAAGATGATGAGTATTTATTTGAGTATGAGAATGAACTTGAATCTGTCTCCTCTCCATCTAAATCGTTATTAAGTCGGCTGCCAGTTGCTTCAGCCCCATGAATATCATTCACAAAGTCTTTAGTTGCTTGCTTTCTACGCTTATTTTCATGTCGTTTAGCTTTTCGTTCTTTTCTTCTATCTCCCACTAAATAACCAAAGCCTATGAGTGTTACTAGAACTCCTCCTATTATTGGTAAGGCTTCAATAGCATCTCTAGAGAAGCTAGCCAAACCTTCGCCTATAGGTAGCCCAATGCTTTGAAGCATAAAAGTAAGAGCAACAAATAGCATTCCTAAACCAGCAATAGTGGCAATGTTTATAAGTCCTTTGCCTTCTTCTTTAGTTTCTTCTTTTAAAAAGTCCTGCATTGTCGACTCTAACTCGAACTCGTCGAACTCTAGTGTTGCTGAACCTGTTTTTGAAAATGATTTATTCTTAATTCGTTCTGACATAATTTTTACTCCTCCACACCCGTACGGAGGTTAATACTAATTGTTACGGGATATAATTTCTTTTTCAGAGATTAAAATATCTAGTTTTTGATCAAAGTGCTCAACTGGTATTTCATTTATGATAAATTCGTGGAATACTAAACCGATTTTTATTGCTTTAGTAGTAGCTAAAAATCGATCGTAAAACCCTTTCCCATATCCGATACGATTAAGTTGTAAATCGGCCGCAAGTAATGGCACTAATATTACATCTGGGATTAATGAGGTTATAGTTGGGCTCGGAAGCTCAAGTACACCCCATTTATTTGGCTTTAGATTATCAAATGAAGTCAACTCTGTATGATATAACTCGCCCGTTGAGAAATCTGTTATAGGAATAATGACTTTCGTGCCCTCTTCTAACAGCTCTTGCAGTAATGGATGTGTGTTTACTTCTTTCCTTTCATTTATAGAAATGAAAGAATGCACGCACTTTGCTTCATAAAATGGTGCGAATGCTTTTAGATTCTGAACAATTTCAGCCGAATTCTCTTTCCATTTCTTGGAAGAAACGTTGAGCCTCTTTTGTAGAAGAGCTTCTCTTAAACTCGCTTTTTGTTCAGAAATAGACATTATAGCTTTATTATATAATGTTGCGATAAATCTAAGGTTTCCCCTTCAAATGCTTCTAGTACATCATCCCAAACATTTATGCCGTACTTATTCATAAAGTACATAAAAGAAACTGTACGCTCTTGAAGTCCACCGCCAGGATATAATTGTCCTTTTATTCTGTGAATTCGTTGCAGTTGCACTTTTTCTTGCTGTTTTACTGAACGATAAACACGGCCTTTTAAACCATCTAAAGCAGATTCAAAACCTGCTATTGTTTTCCCTACAGTCCCATCTAGGGAGCCATCAATTTCTTTAATTATGCCCGAAGGATCTTGGGAAACCTCATTTAATTGCTTTTTCCAGTCTGAAAATAACAATTCTATATCGTGGGTGTCAGCTAAGGCTACATATTCAGATTCTAAATCCTCAATGCGCGCATTGTATTTACTAAGATCAAAAGGTAACCTTTCCATAATACGCTCAATTCCAGATTCTAAAAGTGTGGCGCTGATTCTCGGAAAGATAATGGGCATTTCTAGCCCAAATATTGGATATAAGGTTTTCATTTGTGCGTAGTAAGCAGTTTCACCTGGGCCTGCTACATATCCTAAAGTGTTTAGCAACTTGTCTTGAATTACTGGTCGCAGTAAAACATTAGGCGAAAACAGTTCGGGATTTTGCTCAATATCACTTACAAGTGCTTCTTGAGTCCAAGTTTTTGAAGCTGCCTCCCATCCATCGGCATTACGATCAATTTTAACACGCTGTCTTGAGTCTTCAATATAAAAAAGATTCGAGCTACCAAGAACAACTTGGCTGTGAAACATTTCAGCAATAGAATCTGACTGCTTACTTAGTGCTTCTTCAACCTCAGAATATTTAGCTATAGAATCCGATAAGGTATTGGTAACTAACTTTTTAATTTCAGTAGTATTACTCCCCGCAATTACTAAGCCATATTTGCCGAATAACTTATCCATGAGCTTAGCAAAGGCAGATGCAAAGGAGCTTCCTTCGTTAAAACAAGAATCATATAAATCCCACAATTCTGCTGAGAAATCCGTTTCGCCAAGTGCTTCTTTAACTTCAGCTTTAAAAGATTGTATAGTTTCATTTACAATATATTCCGAAACCATCTTTCCCGAAACAGGCTCTTCGTAAATTACTTTCTTTAAATCTTCATTACTAGGAACGCCAAACCAAGCCACCTCTTCAAAATCGTGATCTTCATCCGCCAACCAAAATACAGGTACTACGGGTACGCCTAATTTCTGCTCCGACTGTTTAGCAAGTATAATGGCTGATATAGTCTTATATATAGTGAAAACGGGACCACCATAAACCCCTAACTGCTGCCCTGTTACAACAACTTGTGCATCGGGTTGTGCTAATTTAGCTAGTTGCTCTTTTTGATTAATACCTAAGCTATTGTGGTAGGTAGCAAGAGCTTGAGCATATTTTTGCTGAGTAGATGATTCAGCCATAACTTGGCTTCTTTTAACCACCGATTCAGTTTGAAATGGATTGTAGGTATAAAATGAATTAAGCTTTGAATAGCTTTTGGCATAGGTTTTAAAAAGCTCCGAGAATGGTAATTTATCGAAGGGATAAGGGGTTGTAGTCAAGGTTTAACCTTTCATTTTTTGAATTGAGTCTCTAATTTTGGCAGCTTTTTCGTAGTTCTCAGTTTCTATTGCAGTTTTAAGTTCCTTCTCAAGGTCTTCAATTTTAGTAAACTCTGGCTGACTAGAAGATTTATTTACTAATTCTGTTTTATGTTCAGCTTCTGCCTCTGGATCGGTATTTATACCCGCTTCTTCTAAAATATCTTCGTTTACATAAATCGGTGTGCCAAAGCGAACAGAAAGTGCAATTGCATCACTAGGGCGCGCATCAATTTCTACCGTATGCCCATCCCGATCGTATATAATTTGAGCATAAAATGTTCCATCTTCCAAATCATTTATATACACATGTTTAACACTTGTGTCAAAACTCAAGATTACATTTTTAAGTAAATCGTGTGTCATGGGTCTTGGAGGCTTTATATTTTCTAGCTCAAGTGCAATGGCCTGCGCCTCGTAAGATCCAATTACAATTGGCAAACGTCGGCTACCATTAGCCTCTGAAAGAATGAGTGCATAAGCACCTCCACTACTTGGGCTAGTTGAAAGACCCAATATTTCCATTAAAACTTTATCCAAAATGATCCTATTCTTATCCGAAATTTAGTTCAATCTAATATACTGATTTTTCTCAAAGCTATAAACCTTGCAAGCCTATAGAATACTTTTATATAACAAAGAATTCCAATTTATTGAACATTAAATAATATCTGTATGCTTTTATGGCGATTCGTTGTTTCTATTTGCAAGGCATAGCATAAACTGCCTAAGCAAAAGATGCGATAGATTAGCTTTACTTAGCTAACTATAATAGTTGAAGATTCGTTTTAGAATATTACCCACTAATTGGAGATTACAATGAGATACGCAAAATATACCCCCATTTTTCTAATCGCTATAATGTTTAGCGCTTGTATTAATTCTACTGGTCCTCGTGGCCCCGAGGGTGTTCCTGGTTTAGATGGTGTTCAAATATATTCTGAAATTGCACGAATTAACGCTGCCGATTTCATTGGTGTGGATGAGTTTATATCTGTAAACAAATTTGAGTGGAATATTCTTGATGAGTTAACCGTAGATGAAGGACTCGTTTTAGGTTACTTGAGGTTTTCTGGTGAAACATCATGGAATGCCCTCCCCTTTGGTATCCCTTTTGAAAATGATTACGTAAATCTACGCTATGTATTTGACATAAATAGTTTTGATTTAGTAATTGAAGGTGAAATTGCAAACAACAATATTGCAAACGAAGATCTATTTGACGGCGACAATTTGAGAGTGGTTGCCATTCCACCAAGTTTAATGGTTAGAGGAAAAGGGCTTGATTATAGAAACTATGACGAGGTAGCCAGAGTTTATAATTTAAAGGATTAATGCTTAGTTGAAATTATACCTGTTGATCAAAAGCCATCAACGAAATAAATAATATTCATTCCCCTAGTTAAAGACCGTGCAATCCACGGTCTTTTTTTATATCCTATTTACAACCACACATAAATTATTTTAGATGAACGGAATTAATCTCTTAGATAAATTTGGACAATTCAGTGAACAATGGTCACCAAGAATTATTGCTGAAACAAATGGGCAATTAGTAAAACTAGCCAAAATTGAAGGTGAATTTATATGGCATAATCACGCTGATGAAGATGAACTTTTTTATATAGTAAAAGGAGAGCTTACTCTGAAATTCAGAGATAGAGAAGTTCATTTAAAAGAAGGTGATTTGTATGTTGTGCCTAAAGGTGAAGATCATTTGCCCATTGCTCCAAAAGAATGTTGGGTACTTTTAGTTGAACCAAAAGGCACCAAACATACTGGGGATATTGAATTTGAGAGATCTGTTGCGGAAGATGACCAACAATGGATTTAGAAGACTTCTTTGGCTACTTCGTACACTGAGGTGGATTTTCCCATAGAATAGTAGTGCAAACTTGGCACTCCAAAAGCCATCAATTCTTTAGACTGAGCGATAGCCCACTCGGTGCCTACTTGGCGAGCTTGGGCATTATCCATACACTTTTCTAGCTCTTTGGTTAACGCCTCAGGTAAATCGATATTAAACAGTTGTGGTAACAAAGTAATTTGCCGTTTTGTAGTAACGGGCTTAATTCCTGGAATAATTGGAACATTGATGTCATTATCTCTGCACATTTTCACAAAATCAAAGTATTTCTGATTATCGAAAAACATTTGAGTTACAATATAATCAGCACCACCTTCCACTTTTTTCTTTAAATACCGCATATCTGATTCCATATTTGGCGCAGTCTCATGCTTTTCTGGATAGCCTGCTACTCCTATACAAAAATCAGAAGGCGTAGCATTGTCAATTTCATCATCAAGATATATGCCTTTATTCAAGTTCACCACTTGGTTTAGTAGTTCAGAAGCATAGGCATGTCCGTCTGGTTCTGGCACAAACTGTCGGTCTGGTTTTCTAACATCCCCTTGAAGTACAAGCACATTGTCTATTCCAAGAAAGTTGAGGTCTATAAGCGCATTCTCAGTTTCCTCTTTTGAAAACCCTCCACAAATAATATGAGGCACTGCATCCACATAATAATGATTTTTAATAGCTGCACACATACCTACTGTTCCAGGGCGTTTACGCACAGTTTTGCGCTCTAACAGTCCATTCTCTCGTGTTTTGTAGATGTATTCCTCTCTATGATAAGTAACATCTATAAATGGAGGATTAAATTCCATTAAAGGATCAATATGATCGTATAAAGTTTTAATATTTTGACCTTTCAGCGGAGGCAGTACTTCAAAAGTAAACAGAGTTTTACCTTTCGCTTTTTTGATATAATCGGTTACTTTCATTTTTATTCTGGATTGTAGGCAAGGTTAGGACCTAACCATTTTTCAATTTCTTCTATAGACATGCCTTTTCTTTGGGCATAATCAACTATTTGATCTTTCTGTAACTTACCCACTCCAAAATATCTTGATTGTGGATGAGAGAAATAAAATCCACTAACCGACGATGCTGGATACATGGCACACGATTCAGTTAGTTTCATGCCTGCATTCTTTTCGGCATCTAATAATTTGAATAGAATTTGCTTTTCGGTGTGTTCTGGGCAAGCTGGATAACCAGGTGCTGGCCTAATACCCATATATTTTTCGGCAATAAGCTCTTCATTGTCTAGATTTTCTTCTTTAGCAAATCCCCAGAAATCTGTACGAACTTTATAGTGCATATATTCAGCAAAAGCCTCAGCTAGTCGATCCCCTAATGCTTTTACCATAATGGAATTATAGTCATCATGATTTGCTTCATATTTAGCAAGTAAAGCTTCTATCCCAATGCCAGAAGTAACTGCAAAAAAGCCTATATAATCATCAACCTTGCTTTCTTGAGGCGCAATATAATCTACTAAACTAGAATTTGGCTGACCTCTCCTTTTTTCTGCTTGTTGGCGTAGGAAATGGAATCTAGTAATTTCTGTTTTTCTGTCTTCGTTATCAAAAATAATCACATCATCACCCACTGCATTCGCGGGGTATAAACCAATTACTCCTTTAGCTGTAAGGCTTTTATTTGAAATGATTTCATCTAACAATTGATTTGCGTCATCAAAAAGTTCTTTCGCCTGTATTCCAACAATTTCATCGGTAAGAATTGCGGGATATTTCCCCGTTAGCATCCATGTTTTAAAGAATGGAGTCCAATCTATAAAGTCTCTAAGCGTAGATAAATCTACTTCCAAAGCTTTATTGCCAATAAATTTTGGTTTTGTAACTGAAGTTGCTCCCCAATCTATAACAGTTCTATTTTCTTTTGCAGCTTCGTACGTTAAATAATTCTTCTTCTCTGTACGATTAGCATGGTCGTCTCTAAGTTTTTCATATTCTTCTTTAATGCTTTCTACTAGCTTGTCTTTTGAAGCATTTAGAAGTTCTGTACATATTGAAACAGAACGTGAGGCATCCAAAATATGAATCACAGGTGCATCATAATTCGGCTCAATTTTAACAGCTGTATGAATACGCGAGGTTGTAGCTCCTCCTATAATAAGTGGAGTTGAAATTCCACGCTTTTGCATTTCTCGGGCTACGTTAACCATTTCGTCGAGCGATGGTGTTATTAGACCACTAAGACCAATTACATCTACCTTATGTTTTTCAGCTTCATCTAGAATTATATCGGCAGGAACCATCACCCCAAGATCAATAACATCGAAATTATTACAAGCTAGAACTACGCCCACAATATTTTTCCCAATGTCGTGAACATCACCTTTAACAGTAGCTAAAAGCACTTTTGATCGGGCTTTTGTATTAGCATTTTTTCTTTTCTCTTCTTCCAAAAAAGGCGTTAAATAGGCAACAGATTGTTTCATAACACGTGCACTTTTAACTACTTGGGGAAGAAACATTTTCCCTGAGCCAAAAAGGTCACCAACAATATTCATTCCGTCCATCAATGGTCCTTCAATCACCGTTAGTGGACTTTGGTACTTAACTCGTGCCTCTTCAGTGTCTTCTTCAATAAACTCAGTTATACCCTTAACCAGCGAATGAGAGAGCCTTTTTTCGATTGAATGGCTCCTCCATTCTTGCGTTTCTTTTTCCTTTACAACGTTATCATCTTTATACTTTTCTGCAATTTCTAATAAACGCTCAGTAGCGTCATCTCTTCGATTAAGAAGCACATCTTCCACACAATCGAGTAGATCTTTGGGAATATCATCGTACACCTCAAGTTGAGAAGGATTAACAATTCCCATGTCCATACCATGTTTAATAGCGTGGTACAAAAAGGCGCTGTGCATAGCTTCGCGAACTTTATTATTTCCCCTAAAGGAAAAGGAAGCATTACTTACGCCACCAATAATATGAGCACCTGGTAGGTTTTCTCTTATCCATTTTGCAGCTCTAAAATAGTCTAGAGCATTGTTTTTATGCTCATCCAATCCAGTTGCCACAGGGAAAATATTAGGATCAAGTATAACGTCTGAAGGTGGAAATCCCACCACATCAACTAATAAATCATAAGAGCGCTTACAAATTTCAATGCGGCGTTCAAAGCTGTCGGCCTGCCCATCTTCATCAAAAGCCATTGAAACTACTGCTGCACCAAATCGGCGTACAATTCTCGCTCGGTGTAAAAACTCGGCTTCACCATCTTTTAAACTGATGGAATTAACAACACCTTTACCTTGAAGTGTTTTTAAGCCTGCTAAAATAACAGACCATTTTGAGGAATCCACCATTATTGGGATTCTAGAAATATCCGGTTCGGAAGCAATTAAATTGAGAAAATTAGTCATCTCCTCTTCGCTATCAAGCATACCCTCATCTAAATTTACATCCAGAATTTGAGCTCCACCTTGTACTTGTTCTAACGCAATTTCAAGAGCTGTAGAGTAATCTTTGCCTTTGATGAGATTAAGAAATCGTTTTGAGCCGGTTACGTTGGTTCTTTCGCCAACGTTTATAAAATTAGAATCGGGAGTAACAATTAGTGGCTCTAGTCCACTTAATTCGAGAGGTAGAGATTTCATTATTCCGCCTCCGTCTTGTCAAATATTCTCGGCTTATAGTTTTCCGCTAACCTTGCCAATTCACTGATATGAGCAGGCGTTGTACCACAACAACCCCCCAATATATTCACTAATCCATCTTCGAGATATGACTTTATTTCGGCAGCCATTTCTGCGGGACCTTGGTCATATTCCCCAAATGCATTTGGGAGGCCCGCGTTTGGATAAGCACTCACAAAATATGGGGCGTGCTTTGCTAATGTTTTAACATAAGTGCGTAACTGGCTAGCGCCAAGAGCACAATTCAAACCAATACTTAACAATGGAACGTGCGACATTGAAATTAAAAAAGCCTCAACAGTTTGCCCAGAAAGTGTTCGCCCACTAGCGTCAGTTATAGTTCCAGAAATCATGATGGGAATTTCTATTCCTATCTCTTCAAAGAGTTCTAAAATTCCAAACAGAGCGGCTTTGGCATTCAGAGTATCAAAAATAGTTTCGATAAGAAGTAGGTCTACCCCACCGTCGATTAAACCTTTTGCCTGGAGTTTGTATGCTTCTGATAATTGGTCGAATGTAACTGCGCGGTAACCTGGGTCAGATACGTTTGGCGAAAGAGATGCTGTTCTATTGGTTGGCCCCATGGCACCAGCTACATAGCGTGGTTTATTAGGATTCTGTGAGGTATAAAAATTAGCTGCTTCTTTAGCAATTTCTGCCGAGGCTTTATTTAAATCGTAAATAATATGTTCTAATCGGTAATCGGCTTGTGCAATAGAGGTGCCACTAAAGGTATTAGTTTCAATAATATCTGCCCCAGCTTCTAAATACTCTTTATGTATTTCTAGAATAATATGAGGCTGTGTTAGCGATAGTAAATCGTTATTGCCTTGTAAGTCAACTTTGGAGTCTTTGAATAATTCTCCACGAAAATCTTCTTCTTTTAATTTATAACGCTGAATCATTGTGCCCATGGCACCATCTAAGATTAAAACGCGCTGCTGTAATTGTTCTTTTATATTCACTCAATCAATGATTGGCCGACTAAGAAAGAGCGAAAGAATCAACTCACTTATTTTCCTAAACAGAATACAAAATCTATTTAGTGGGATTTGGCACCATTTCCCTCCATTTAAAATGATCGGACGGTTGCCAAGACTTCAACGGGCCCATTCCCTCTGTCTTTCTTAATAAGCATTAAAAAAAATGTGGATAGAAGTTAGTAATATTACAAACCACTGCAAAACTGATACTTATATTTTTTTACAGTCTATTTTCTAACAACTACTTGCCTTAATTCCAGTTTGGGTTTGTAGATTTTTGAAGGGTAGATTGATAATTCGTTGATTGGTATGTTTTGCCATTACAAAGTGGTCATTCTGAACTCTATTTTAGTGAAAGTAAACAGAATTTTTGCCAACGAGCCAACGAGCCAACGAATTGTAACCACCAAATTATAGAGAAGTTACAATGCCAAAATGGACCTTTCCGTTTGCAATACTTTCTTGTGGAGAGATAGCATAAGTAAAGCTTAAGCGCCCAATTTTTGTTTTATAGGAAATCCCGAATCCCGTAGAATAGATAAAGCTCTTTTGCTTGAATAAATTACCGGCTTCGTTTACCAATTTTGGTCGTTCATAATATCCAGAGGAGCCAAATGTAAATAAGTAAGAACTTGGGTTTACAAGAAATCGATATTCAAGATTAGCCCACGTTAACTTGCTTGCCATAAACTGTTCTTCGGCATAGCCTCTAAAGGAATTTGCGCCACCAAATCGAATTAAATCACTTTCAGTAAAGCGATTCCCAATTACAAAAAATGTATTGAATGATCCCATTAAAACACTTTTATTAGAAAGGGCTTGATATCCTTCTAGGCGAGTTTCAACGGCTTGTTGTTTAAAGGCGAGTTGCGTATCTCCTTCTATATCTTTATTGGAAACACTAAAATCTACATCTAACAAATAACCTGAGGTGGGTAAATCGTAATTATTTAACGTGGAATAATTGAAGCCTAGATTTAGACTCTGCTTTTTGCCATCAGGCTCTAATTCAAATCCAAAATCTTTAGAAGAATTTGATACTGTTGACTGAATTCCTGTATTAATTTTAAAGCCTGGAGCTAGCCAATAGAACATGTTAACTCCAAATTTACGGGTTTGATAGGTAGTGTCATTTTGAAAAATACTAAAGCCTACTCCTAGTCCAATGGGTACATCACCCAACCAACTTTGCGAAGCATCAACTTTTAGCCGACTTGTTTCTGGGCGTAGCCTCTCATAATTAAAGCCGAGCACATTACCTTGGCTAAACACGTTACCAAGCGTGGCTTTAACACTTCCAATTACTTGCCCCTGCCCTGTTGCATCGGGTGCATAACCCAATATTCCATCAAAAGTATTTAAGGCTCTTTCTCTTACTGCATAAACAAGAAATGCACTTTCATCTTTTTCAAAGAACTCCGCTTGGCTAACCTGTTCAAACAATCCAGTTCCCAGCAATTCTTGGCGAATCCGTTTGGTGTTTGTTGATGAAACCAGCGTAGAATCTCTATATCTGGCAAGTTTAGATAAATGAGTCTGCGAATTTTGGGTTGCACCTGAAAAATGAATACCTGAGCTATAATATAATTCTCCCTTGTGGTATTGAACTTGAATTGAAACCGTGCAGTTTGCAGAGTCTGGTGTAAACACGACAATTTCTGCCTCAGTTTTTATATAACCTTGCTGGGCAAACTCATTCCGAACCCTCTCAATCTCTTTTTCTATTCTAGCTTTTGAATAATTACCTGTCAGTTTAAACCCAACAAATTCATTTGGTTGAGCTAATTCTAAATAACTGAACTCCTCAATTTGATATGGACAACCTTTAGTTATCCAAATTTTCTGTGGGGCTACAGAATCGATAATAGCTGATAAATAGCCAATTGAAGAGTAATACCGGAGTAGATATAACTCTGGATTTTCTTCATTAATTGCATTGGCAGGAAGTTGAACCTCTTCCCCATTTTCTAAAACTATAATCTGAGCTATAGCACTGCCCCATGGCAAACATAGAAAAAAGGAAAGAAGTACATACTTATATAGCATAAGCGCTAAACGTTTTTGTTTAGCGAATAATGTCGGCTACAAAATTGGGCAAAGCAAATGCACCAGCGTGCACATCTTTATTGTAGTAGTTTAAATGAGAACCAAAGGCAGCCATACCTTTTTCAACTCGCGCCAAAACCTCAGCGTCGGTGGCTTTAATTCCTTTCGAAGCATAAGCAAAACTCCACATCCCAGCAGGATATAATGGAATATATGCTAAGTACATTGCTGATTCTGCAAAAACATCTTCTAGTGCATCAAACACTTTTTTCATGCTAGGATGATACTCAGGAACCCAAGGTGATTCTGTTTGTGCGGTTAAAATTCCGCCTTCTTTTAATGCAGATGCACAAAGTTCGAAAAATCCTTTTTCAAACAAACCTTCGGCAGGTCCAACAGGATCTGATCCATCAATAATAACTACGTCATACTGAGCTTTAGCTTGTTTTACGAATGCTATGCCATCTTCAAACAAAACGTGTAATCGAGGATCACCCCAAGCGCCCACATCTTTAAGGTAAAGTTTTGAAGCACGAACTACGGCTTCATCAATTTCCACCATATCTACGTGTTTAAGAGAAGGATGACGCATTACTTCGCGTGCAGTGCCACCATCGCCACCACCAATAATCAGAACCTTCTCTGGATTTGGATGTGCAAACATTCCCGTATGCGCTAGCATTTCGTGGTATACGAATTCGTCTTTTTCTGACAGCATCACCATGCCGTCTATAGTCATAAGATTACCCCAAGTATCAGTTTCATAAACTTCTACTAGTTGGTACGGGGTTTGTTCAGAAAATAAAAGTTTTTTAACGCCTACAGTTAAGCCTGTGCTCTCGTTATAAAACTCGTTGTATTGAAGAGGCATGAGTTTTTAATTAAAATAATTGAAAATTAAAATAAAGAGCATCTGAACGATGCTCTTTTTTAAGGGATGAGTTTATTGCTTATACCAAAGTACAACTGCAGCAAAAGTAGATGCACAAGAATCAACTTGGTGTTCAATGCCCTTAAATTTAATTTCTTTAAGTACACGATTGCGGTATTCAAAAGCGTCAACAACCATTTGTCTAACAACAGATTCAACATAATCTAGACGTGTATGGTCTTCATATTCCATTATAACTCCAGGTTCATTTGGGTCTTCAGGTATTCCAATAGCTACCGCTGAAGCTATCCAGCTTTGTGGGGTTTGAGAATCAATTTGAGCATAGGCTATCGGAATTAATCCACCACCTGGTAGAGTAATGTCATCACGCGAAACTTCTTGAGCGCCTGGTGGGCAGATACTGCTCACGCGCATTAAGTTTGTATCACCAACACGAGCTTCTAGTAAAGCTTTATCAAAAGCATTTAAACGCGTGTTACCTTCGGCAGCCCCAGCAACGAGGCAATAAATATTCGGGGTTTTAGACATTTGAAAGTCAAAACCATTAGTTTTTTGAGATATATCCATGAGTCAGTCAGGTATTTACTAAGTTAGCGGCTGGTTTAAATAATAATTTCTGGCCTTGTGGCACTTTAAATAAGCCTCGTTTCATTTCCATGCTAGAAATGTTTTTAGATTCAAAAGCTTCTTTTAAAAACTCTTGGATAACCCAAGGGTCAATTGTGTCACCACAGGTGAAAATATCAACAGCAGCATAATTATATTCGGGCCACGTGTGAATTGCCACATGCGATTCCGCGATTACAACTACTCCACTAACCCCATAAGGGCTAAACTTGTGAAAGTTATGTGATATGATTGTAGCATGTGCCTGTTTAGTTCCATCAAGCATTGCTTGCTCAATGAATTCTACATCATTAAGTTTAGAACTATCACAATCATAATATTCTACTAAAATTTGTTTACCGAGTGCTTCCAATCCTTCTTATAGTATAATGTTAAAAGTTAAGTTTATTTTCTTTGCTAATACTGATTGAAAACGTATACTTGGCTTGTGGTGGGGCCTCTGCTACATCTTTTATATCAAGCAACTAAATTTACGTTTTTTTTTGATAATTTATGACTACAACTAATAAAAATTTTAATGCCAAAGAGGCAATCGAAATTTACAAAGCTCTTCTACTTCCACGCCGTATTGAAGAGCGCATGCTTAACCTACTAAGACAAAACAAAATCAGCAAATGGTTCTCTGGAATAGGCCAAGAAGCCATTTCAGTGGGGCTTACACTTTCGAGCAAACCTGCTGATTATATTCTACCAATGCATCGAAATCTTGGTGTGTTCACTACTCGAGGCGTTCCATTCTACCCCTTATTTTGCCAATTGTTTGGAAAAGCTGAAGGATATTCGATGGGTCGTGAGCGTTCTTTCCACTTTGGGATACCCGAACACAACATTGTTGGAATGATTTCGCACCTCGCAGCAATGATGCCAGTGGCGGATGGTTTAGCACTGGCAAAGAAACTTAAGAATGAAGATGCGGTTGCATTTTCCTTCTGTGGGGATGGTGCCTCAAGTGAAGGCGATTTTCACGAAGCGCTGAATTTAGCTGCTGTTTGGAAGTTGCCAGTTGTTTTTGTCATTGAAAATAATGGGTATGGTTTAAGTACACCAACCAACGAACAATATGCCTGCGAGCGACTTGTAGACCGAGCAAAAGGCTACGGCATGCACGGAATGCACATAGATGGCAATGATATTTTTGCCGTTATGGATGCTGTTGAGGAAGCTAGGAAATTAGCACTTAAAGGTGAGCCAGTTCTTATTGAAGCACAGACTTTTAGAATGCGTGGCCACGAAGAAGCATCAGGTACAAGCTACGTTCCCGATGCTTTAATTAAAGAATGGGCTAAAAAAGATCCTATTCTCCGTTTTGAAAAATATTTAACTACTACACACAAAAAGACTAAAGAAGATTTTGCTGCTCTTCGAAAAGAGGCGGATGCTCTTTTCAAAGCGGATTTAGATACTGCACTAAAAGCTGACGAGCCTGTTTTTGACAAAGCTAAAGAACTTGCAGCTGTTTATTCTAATGAGGAACCCAAGGTTCTAGTTAATACTAACACCGATAAATCGGAAAAACGTTTTATAGACGTTTTGCATACCACTTTAAAACAAGCTTTTGAAGAGGACGACTCCTATATAATTATGGGACAAGATATTGCCGAATATGGTGGAGTATTTAAAATCACCGATGGTTTTGTAGAGAAGTTTGGGAAAGATAGAATCAGAAACACACCCATTATCGAATCGGGAGTTCTAGGAGCTGCTATAGGTCTTGCTTTAGAAGGATTTAAACCTATTGTTGAGATGCAATTCGCTGATTTTGTAAGCTGTGGAATGAATCAGATTATACAGAATATTGCTAAATCGCATTATCGTTGGTCACCCGCACTTAATATTACAATCCGTTTACCACATGGTGGCGGTGTTGGCGCAGGCCCTTTCCATTCTCAATCTCCAGAAGGCTGGTTTATGCCTCATTCAGGATTAAAAATTGTTGTTCCTGGCACGGTTGAAGATGCGCAAAACCTTCTTTATAGTTCACTACTAGACCCTAATCCTGTACTCTTTTTTGAGCACAAAAAACTTTATAGAAGTTTGAAAGCTGTTACGCCAGATGCGCCAAAATATGAGGCACTTGGTAAAGCAAAAGTTCAACGTGAAGGAACGGATGCAACCATCATTACCTACGGTATGGGTGTGCAATGGGCATTCGATATTGTTGATAAATATGCTGAAAATGGTATTTCACTAGAAATCCTTGATTTAAGATGTCTTGCTCCTCTCGATTTAGAGGCAATTAAAACTTCAGTTAAAAAGACTGGACGTGCTCTTTTACTTCAGGAACCATCCATTACCATGGGACCAATGAGTGAAGTCTCGGCTCTTATAAATGAACACTGCTTTGAGTGGCTGGATGCGCCCGTACAGCGCGTTGCAGCACTCGACATGCCCATACCATTCAACAAGAAGCTTGAAGAAGGCTCATCGGCAGGTATAGAGCTCGAACCGACTTTAACTAAGCTTTTAGAGTATTAGATTAAAGACTAATTTTATTATTAGAACCAAAAAAGGGAGTGTACAAAAGCCCCCTTTTTTATTTCCATCTTGCTCCAAATCTTGCACAAGCGTCACGCTTGCGCTAAAAAGAAACTATTATTTTGTAAGCTATGGCTAGGGGGTTTTCAAGAGGTTGAGGACGTGTAGGTTTTCTTATTTTTATCTTTTCGGATATACCATGACGATAAAAGCATTAAGGCGAGCCCAATATTTTGTAATATTTTAGCCACCCCAATATCTCCTGATACAAGATTACCAAAACAACCACATAACTCATGAATGCCAATAGCTTGTAATATTGCTATAACAGCTGTAAATAAGAGAAGAAGAAATGCGCTCCATAAAATACCTGTATCTGGATGTTTAACTAGCAGAAATATCATTAATGTCTCTGTTGTGATGAGTAATGATAAAAGGATTTCTGGAGTATAATGTGGCATACTTAGTGCGTCAGTCATTATAAAAAAAGCACCTGGATTAATTAGTTTGCTGATAAGGGCAATGGTAAAAACAATTACCATAAGTATACGTGGTCCATTTAACCAAAGTTGTTTTCGACTTTCTTTTGTCATGGCTCTAAATTTATATTACTACCAACTGTCTTTTACTTCCCAAACCACTAGCCTCCCAAGCTCCTCAGAAATTGTTGCTAGAAACTTTTCGGAAACTGCAAAGTCAGATACAGCTTCAGGAAGTTTATAACTATAAAGATAGTCTCCTGTTTTCAAGTCATATACATCGACGAATTCTCTAGTAATATTCAGAACATTGGAGCCAGAATACCCGTCCTTATATTCTTTGTTTTTCGAAATTAAAAGGTGGATGCTTTCATTCACTATATTTATGCCTGCTGTAAACTGTTCAGCTGAGCGAAAGTCATAGATATTTTCTTGAATTCCAACATCGTTAGATTCTGGAGAACGGATAATAGAGGCCATTGTGGGGGGAGCTATAGGCTCTCGAAAATATAATATCTCCCCATATTTAGAGTACCGAATAAAATTATTTGTATAGATAAATGATTTAACAACGCTAAAATCTTTAGCTGTTGCATATTTTCCTTGAAGTACAATAATCCAAGGCTTTGAGTCTTTCAAAAATGGTTCGTATTCACCTATCAATTCATGGTTAGAGGAGTAAACGTGTAGCGTACCATATATTAATTGATCCAAAACGTACTTGCCTGAATCTATCGGGATAGTAGCAATTGGAATGACTTCAGGATTGATAATTTTCCATTCTCCTTTGTTCTTTATATCAAGAACTGTAACACGACCGTTATCTCGATCATTTATCCAAACGTTACCTTCTTGATCTAAAAGCGTTGAATATAAATCAAGAAACTCACCAGGTCCTCGCCCTTTCCCAAGCCTCAGACTATCAATAAGATTCGCATTTACATCATAGATTTTAATGAAATAATCCTTTTCATCACCTAAATAAATTATCTCACCTAACCCAAAGCTCATAAACGAGGAGGATATAAAACTTTTGGAAATCCCAGTTTTGGTAAATTTAATATCTCTCCATATCCTATTTTTAATTAGTTGTTTAGTTGGTTGATAAATATAGCTCTTTTCAAGTGCGGTAAAATTTGATTTTCTATTTATTATAAATAGAAAGGTGGTTAAGAAAAAGAAAAAGAAAATAATAGGTAGCGTCTTTTTCATAATAATAAAATCATAAAATTGCAGAAGATGATAAGAAACACCTTCTGCAATTAAAGACTAAAGTTTCACCTTCACCTTGCAAGATGAACCATGCGATTGGCACAGTTGAGCAGAACCATTACAGCCAATAACACAACTCTCTTCAAGTTCAGTACCATCAGCAAAAGCTTCCTTAGGTACTTGTGCAATTAACATACTAAATGAAAATAGAATGATTCCAATAACACCAGTTACTTTTTTAAAATTAATATTAGGTTTTTTCATACTTATCCTTGTTTAAATTAATTAGAACCATGCTTACCATAACAAAAAAAAAGACTGAAACACAACTATTTTATTCACTACTGGATATTATTTCAACTGCTTTTCCAGCTCCTTCCCTAATTCGTCTGCAATACCAATAAGTTTGGAACTTGGATTGAAAGTCCTCACACCTAGCTCAAGCGTCACGCTTGTGCGAAATAGAAACTATTATTTTGTAAGGAATAGCTCTTAAACTTGTCTAACTCATAAAAATATTACAAAATGAGTAGAAAATATAAATTCCTAGATCAGCAGCAAGCATACTTTGTTAGCTTTGCGGTAGTAAACTGGATTGATATCTTCACAAGAAAAATATACAACGACATTCTTGTGGAAAGCTTGAGCTATTGCCAAAAAAGAAAAAGTGTTGATTCTTTATGCTTGGTGTATAATGCCAAGTCATGTTCATTTAATCATTGGCACTAGAAAAGAACCAATGCAGAATATTCTCAGAGATTTTATCCCGATCTATTCATAAAGAGCTACAGAGCCACTCAAAAGAAAGTCGAAGGGAATGGGTAATTCGCATGATGATGAATGCTGGAATAAATAATGGTAACAATAAAGACTGGCAATTTTGGCAGCAAAATAACCACCCTATTGAATTATCATACCCTTCTATAATAAATCAAAAGTTGGACTATTTACATTACAACCCTGTTGAAGCGAGTTATGTAGAAAGTCCAGAACATTGGCTCTATAGTAGCGGAAAAGATTATTATGGAAAGAAAGGTTTGTTGGTTGTGGAACTTGTTTATTAGCCGTACAAGCGTGAAGCTTGCGCTAGATTTGGGACGTTTACCTAAATATGGGTGTATCAATAAAACTAAATGTTCTATTTGACGTTTATTCGTTATAATTAAGAAGTCTTTAATTAAATACTAAGTCATGAAAGAAATCACTATAAAAGTTCCAGATCAAAAACTAGATCTTGTTATGGAATTTATTGAGCAATTGGGATTGGAAGTTTCTTTCGGTGATTTTGATATCCCTGAAGAGCATATGGACATGGTTAGAGAACGGATTAGGTTGTCTAATGAAAATCCAGAGCGGCTCTTGGATTGGGAAGAGATCAAGGATTCCTTCAAACTAGATTAATGAGTTTCTCGATTAAAATTGAACCTGAGGCAGAACAAGATATTCAAGAAGCAATCAATTGGTATAATAAGCAGCAAACTGGATTAGGTGAGAGTGTAAATCAAACTCTGTCTAAGTAACAACAAATAACGTTAACTTAGACGATCATGACACAACAAGAATTAGACGAATTACAAGCCAAAGCCTTAGAGCAGTTTAAAAGTGGGAAGCCACTA